>Ga0209828_1000246_pt1 | contig 53848 bp, 38 predicted proteins | sample MaitaG_FD_187429 | JGI IMG/M metagenome (GOLD analysis project Ga0209828, IMG submission 187429) | Marine algal microbial communities from Maine, USA - Maine_Asex2 metaG (SPAdes) (version 2) | ecosystem: Host-associated > Algae > Red algae > Unclassified | place: Maine, USA | collected 2015-01-05
TGTAATACCGTCTTCCTCCTTTTGGACAAGATTGTTTAATGTAATTCGAATTGTTCCTTCTTCTGACAATTCTACGAAATCTGGGATATCTAAAGATCTAGTTACATTAATCATTAGTATCCCATTCTCTGAAAAATTTTCAGCTTTTATTTTTTTGTATAAATAGATTTCATTTTCGGATACATCGCAAGACTCATTTATATCAAGAGCTTGAATCCAAATAGTGGTATCACATGTGCCTTCATCTAGAATGAATTCTCTAGGAGAACCATCACAGTTTTCAAATTCTGGTAGATTGTTATTACTTATCGCAATGTTAGAAATATAGCTTGTATCATTTTGGCAATCATCTAAAATTTGTACTACAATATCCTCTTGAAATAGTAAGGTATTTTCTTCTTCACAACCAAAGAATGGAAAAAATCCTACATCTATGATATAATCCTCTCCGATACTTGAGTCAAAAACTTTGATTAATGTATTTGAGCAATTATCGCTGACGGGGATTCTTATCAAACTATCTAAATAGCTTTTCACTAATGACGAAGCTGTAGATAATTGATCACAATCAAATTCAAGGTCATGAGGGGGATTTTCTATTGCAGGTTGGATGGTGTCAATTCTTCTCACGAATTGTTCGAATTCGGTAGTATTTCCACAGACATCCGAAAAGATCCAAGTTCTAATCAATTCTTGATTGCAATTACCTGTGGTTACTGAACTGTCTGATACTGTGTATTGGATTTCACTGCAATCTTCAAGCTGTAGAAAGAAGTCATCTGGGTCTATGATATTTTGAGAACAAGTAATGTTTACTGTGTCGAATGCACGAACAAAAGGTCCAGTGGTATCCACAACCATGATTACCTGTGCAGCCGTATTTGAATTTCCGCAAGCATCCTCCGTAAAATACTCGCGAGTTATCGAATAATTATAGAAATCACAAGAGTCAGGGTTACTGCCTTGAGTAGATTCTTCGAATATGAAAACATTCGTCGTGTCATCGCAGATATCAATAAATATGGGTTTAAATTCTTCTAGGTTTTCTGTGCAGCTAAGTGTCGTATCAAAAACTTCAGAAACTAGCATTGGGCCTTGTTCGTCTTTTATGATGATGGTTGCTTCTGTTATAGTCGCATTACCGCATTCGTCTTCGACAGTCATGGAAACAGTAATAATTCGTTCGCATTCCTCACCTGCGAGAACAATTTCATGCGGATCATCAAAGTTTCCTAGGCCGGAGTTTCCATTTCCATCACTCCAGAAATAAGATAACCAAATGATAGAATCACTACAGGAATCTTCCACTTCAGCAAAACCTCGATTATCTAGCCAATTTTGAATGCTATCTTGAATACCTGGTTGGCAACTTAGCGTTAAGTTTTGAGGAGATTCGATAATATTAGGACTTGCCAAATCGATTAAAGCAAATAACCCATAACTCGTATCACTTACATTTCCACAATTATCAACGGCGTAAAAACCAAATAATAATTCTGTTGTATTTCCACAAAATGTATCTGGAAGAGATTCTATGATCTCAACAATATCTTCAAATTCAATGGTACTAAAATATTCAACTTCATTTTCTCCTTCTTCCTCTTCACCACCTTCATCAACTACCGTAAAACCGCCAAATCTCTTATACCAATCCGATAAACTTGCCTCAACAGGATTGCCACAAGGAAGCAATAAACTGTCCGCATGAGTAACAATGACTGGAGGAATGGTGTCCGATTCTGATGCGAATGCGGAATGGGCGATACATATTAAGCAAAGTATTATATATATATTCCTCAAAATTAAGACTGTTTGTTGATGACAGTGATGGATTCAAAATACAGAATAAGATTAACAAGACGACTATAATGCTATGTCTTTTTATGTACTAAGAATAGATACTCAGATATAACGAAGAATACTATATGATAGCGGCTCTATTCTTCTTCGGAAAATGATTGAAGCTTTTTGTCCTCAGAGTTATTATTGAGGAATTTGTTGAGTTTGTCTACCTCGATATTCGTCTCTAAGGCTCCAAATTCATTTATTTTAATATTAAAACCTTCTATGTCTTCGTGGACTGAAGGTTTCTCGCTATTTGATGGTTTTTTACTCATAAATATTATTTAGAAATATGCTTAAGGCTTTCTTCCCATCTTATTAATACTTTTTCCTGCCCTAAAAGTTCCATCATTTCAAAAAGATCAGGTCCTTTCATCGTCCCTGTCAATAATATTCTCATCACCGGTAAAAATGCTCCAAAACCTAATTCATTTTGGGTTATATAACCTTTTATGTTATTTGCCAAAACTTCGCTTGTAAAGGAAGCTTCATTAGCAATTATATCTCTGATAGCATCAAAGTGAACTTGATTTTCAGGTTTGTATTTTTTATTCAATGTTTTGAGATCGTATTCTCTAATATCATCGATGAGAAAACTCCCTTGAGTTATAATCTCATCGTATTTCTGGACTCGCTCTTTCATCAAGTTTATCACAGAAAGCATGTAGTCATCCGAAAATTCAGCAATGGTATCCTTGTATGTACTATTTCTAAGTTGATCCAAGATTGAAGCGGGGCCAGATTGCAGGATGTATTGTTGATTATACCAAAGGGCTTTGTCGTGGTCAAAACGTGCACCCGATTTTACAATTCTTTCAAGGGAAAATGCTTCTACCATTTCATCCAAAGACATAATTTCTCGCTCATCTCCAGGAGACCATCCTAAAAATGCTAAAAAGTTAATCACTGCTTTTGGATCGAAACCGGCCTCTTTAAAACCATCGAATTTTTCTTCACCTCCATTCCACTCAAGTGGAAAAACAGGAAATCCAAATTTTGCTCCATCTCGTTTACTTAATTTTCCTTTTCCTGAAGGTTTTAAGATTAATGGCAGATGCGCAAACTGAGGAGGGTCCCAACCAAAGAATTGATACATAATGACATGGTGTGCTGTGCTTGATAGCCATTCTTCACCTCTTATAACATGGCTAATCTCCATTAAATGATCGTCGATGATATTTGCTAAATGATAAGTCGGCAAACCATCATTTTTTAGAATTATCTTATCATCTAATTCATTGGTACTAAAACTTACCTCGCCTCTTACGATATCGGTAAAAGTGATGGTTTGATCTTTAGGGATATTCAGTCGAATGGTTACATTTTCGCTTGTCTCTAATAAATTTTTGGTTTCAGCTTCGGACAGGCTCAAACTATTTTTCATAGAACCTCGGGTGTTAACATTATATTTTACCCCTTGATTTCCAGCTTTTTCAGCATCTTCTCGCATTTTCACTAAATCTTCTGAGGTATCAAAAGCATAATAAGCAAGGCCTTTTTCCACTAATTCTAACGCATATTTACCATACAAATCTTTTCTTTCTGATTGACGATATGGACCATGGTTACCTCCACTAGAAGGACCTTCATCTAGATGTAAGCCAAACCAATTTAGCGACTCTTGAATATAATTTTCAGCCTCTGCGACATATCGTTTTTGATCGGTGTCTTCTATTCTTAATATAAAAGTGCCGCCATGTTTTTTAGCAAATAAATAGTTATATAATGCTGTTCGTACTCCGCCTATGTGTAATGGCCCTGTTGGGCTAGGCGCAAATCTTACTCTTACTGGTCTTAAATCGCTATTCCAATTTTTAACTTCTTTATCTGACATTAATAGAATGTTAATATGTTTTTAAAAAGCCACAATTTTATATGGTGGACGTTAATAAATTAGTTTAAAGTAATCACACAAAAATTTGTAAACCATGTACCTGAGCCGAACGCCTGATTTTGTAAAGAATGCATTCCCTGATTTTGTGTGGAGCATACCAAGCAATTCCAGAGAAATTTTTCTCACTTTTGATGACGGACCCATTACAGGGGTTACAGAATTTGTTCTAGAAACGCTGCAAAAGTACGAAGCCAAAGCTACTTTTTTCTGTGTTGGTTCGAATATTGAGAAAAATCCAGAATTATTCGAAAGAATACAGCAAGAAGGACATGCGATTGGAAGCCATAGCCAAGACCATTTATCTGGATGGGCCTCTGATAATCAAGAATATATAGATAATGTCCACACTGCAGCAAATCTTTCGAAATCTAAGTTATTTCGCCCTCCCTATGGTAGAATTAAATTGAGTCAGGCGAAACAGTTGAAAAAGGATTACGAGATCATAATGTGGGACGTGTTGAGTGGAGATTTTGATGCAAATCTTTCGGTAGAAAAATGTAAGGAAAACGTAATCAAAAATGCAAGTTCAGGTTCTATCATAGTATTTCATGATAATGAAAAGTCCTTTGAAAGACTGCAAAAAGTGCTTCCAACTACGTTAGAATATTTTGCAAGTCAATCCTACACATTTAAGTCTATTACTCTAGATCGCTTACATGTTTCTTAGATTTTGAAACTAAATATCGGGTTAATGTTGTTTATATTTAAATAACCTAAAATCTGATTGGGTATGTCTGACTTTGATCCATATAAAATCGAACCTTATATTTCGAATAGGTTTAGTAAAATAAAAGTGCAAGGAGTATATGCTGCCTTACTGTTGTTTTATGCTTTTAAAAACAAGGAGACCCCTAAATGGGCAAAAAACATAATTATTGGTGCCCTGGCATATTTCGTATCCCCTATCGATAGCATTCCTGATTTAACTCCTTTTTTAGGTTTTACAGATGATATTGGCGTTATGATGTTTGGTTTAGTTACGATTGCTTGTTATATCGATGATGAGATTAGAAAAAAAGCCAGAATTACAATTTTACAATATTTTGGTACCGTGGATTTGGATGATTTAAATCAAGTGGATGCGAAGTTGTAGTTTGACTACGATTAAATGCCTTTTAGTTTTTACTTAGTCGCGGATATTCTTGATTAATCTAACTTTTTATTAATCTAAAGATTGCCAATTAAATCATTAAAAATAACCCCAACAATGAGCATTTTGGATTAAAATTAGGGCTAACCACTTTTTAATTTTTTACAACGTTTTGTAAAAAAATAGCGCCTAAATTGTAAGAAGAATTTGATAGTATAATTATAGTTTAATTCCAATTATGGTGCATAAATCGCCAGAGAAAGGACTACCGTCTCCAAAGGTTGCTTCCATATTTAAATCACCTTCAATCGTATTTCCTGTCAAGATTAAATCCCCTTTAATATTAATGTCAAAGACATCGACTTCATCAGGGGGCAACAATGTTTCAGGTATGAATAATTTGTCCTTACAAACTTCGCCCTCTAATACCAGTCCAAATAGGACACCTGATGTAAAGGTCAAGATGATTTCTTCATTATTTGTAGGATTTAAACCTTCGACTATATTAAATGTGAGTGAATCTGTGTTAATTAACATTAGGGATGGATCCATAGGGCAATTTATTGAAGCTAGATAATTTCCAATAAATGCATCCCGTGCATTGATACAAGTTCCATCATCTTCCTTTGCTTGAGGATCAAAGTTTGTAGAACATGGATTTATACATCCTTGAATAAATTCACAACTCCCATCATCACAAATAGCGGAAGGATCATAATTTATGCTATTAGTATTGGTACAACCAGCTGCACTTGGAACAGGTAGGCACTCACATGATTCTTCCACCCATGCTTCAATTTCTCCTTGATCACAATCAGTGTTACAAGTGCCGGGGTCAGAACATCCAAATTCACAACTATTGTCACTACAATTTGCAGAAGGATTATAATTTTTAGCGGCTTCATCGGTGCAACCTGATATGACTACAAGGGATTCAATGCATTCACATTCTTCTTCGTCCCAAACTTCTATATTGCCATTCAAACATTCTGAATTACATTCTATAATAGGGCATTCATCTCCACAACTTAGTATAAAAAAGGAGCACCCAATTAGGATTGAAATTGCTTTGAAATTCATTGGTTCACATTTTTTTTTTTGATAAATACTCAATTTGAGAATCATCTAAATTGGAATAGAAAGAAGATAAAGCTTTAGGTATGTTGTAAGAACGAGTGTAGGACTAAATGAGTTGGATATCTATTGATAAAATAGGAATGAAGGGAGCGATTGCAGGGTTAAAAATTAAATTATATTCCTTCCAAGTAACTTTTTATATCATCCTTAGAAATTTCAAGTTTTTCTAACTCATTTCCAAAATAGAACCACCAAAATATACTGCTGAGGAATAGAGCAAGAATCAGGTACCCAATCAGGCCACCAGTGCTCCCAATTTGACCCTGAAAAATTTCTTTTATCAATATTAATATAAATGGAAAGACACATACATATAGTATCCTGATGCTATTCGTTCTAGTATATTTAATATCAATTCCAGAATGTATATATTGAAGTTTGGTTCTTAGGTATGTTACCTCATCTACATCCTTATAGGCATCATAGTTTGCACTTGCTATATTTTCTTTAATAGATTTCTGCATTACAATTCGACCAGCACCTAGTATACAAATAATAATAAAAAGCGCGACTCCTAAGATGGGCGAAAAACCATATTTAAAGTAGTGAAGAATTATAGAAGATATAAATAAAACCAGTAATAATATAAGGGCATAGCTGCTCTGGGCAGAATGTTTATCACTTTTAAGTAATTCCAACAATTGGTCAGATTTTACTTTAATGTATTCAAATCTATTGTTCTTCATATATAAAGAAATGACATTGTCTATAAAGCTAAATAAAAAAAGCCAATCTAAAAATAGATTGGCTTCAATAGTTGGTTTCTAGTAAACTGAATTCTTTATGCTAATTGTTTCCTGATACTCCTTGTACGAGTAAAGAAACTTCATTATTTAGTACTTCTATGAATCCTTTCGTGATCTGAAAAGTAATTCTTTCATTCTTTTCATCCAATATTCTTATTTCCCCACCACCTAGGGATGATACAATGGGTGCATGACCATTCAGCACTTCGAATTGTCCCTTTATACCCGGCACTTTGACGGAATTAATGATTCCTGCAAAGATTTCTTTTTCTGGTGTCAATACTGTACAAGTCATAAGATTAAGCGTTAGCGTTGGCTTCTTCAATTAATTTTTTACCCTTCGCGATGGCATCATCGATCGTTCCGACCAAGTTGAATGCTGCTTCTGGATATTCATCTACTTCACCGTCGATGATCATATTGAATCCTCTAATCGTTTCTTCGATTGGTACAAGTACTCCTGCTAAACCTGTAAATTGCTCTGCCACATGGAATGGTTGAGATAAGAATCTTTGTACCCGTCTTGCTCTGTGTACTGCTTGCTTATCTTCTTCAGATAATTCTTCAAGACCCATAATCGCTATAATATCCTGCAACTCTTCATATCGTTGTAAAATATTGATCACTCTTTGAGCCGTGTTATAATGTTCATCACCAATAACTGCAGGATCCAATATTCTTGATGTTGAATCTAATGGATCAATCGCCGGGTAGATACCCAATGAAGCTAATTTTCTACTTAGTACCGTAGTTGCATCCAAGTGAGCAAATGTAGTGGCTGGTGCAGGATCCGTTAAATCATCCGCCGGTACATATACCGCTTGTACAGAGGTAATAGATCCTCTTTTAGTTGAGGTAATTCTCTCTTGCATAACACCCATCTCAGTCGCCAATGTCGGTTGATATCCTACCGCAGAAGGCATCCGTCCTAATAAGGCTGATACCTCAGAACCTGCTTGTGTAAATCTAAAGATGTTATCTACGAAAAACAATATATCTTTTCCTCCAGATGGGTCACTTAGATCTCCATCCCTATAATATTCTGCCATGGTTAGTCCAGAAAGTGCCACTCTCGCTCTCGCTCCAGGTGGTTCATTCATCTGACCAAATACCAATGTTGCTTTAGAATCTTCTAATGCTTTCTTATCCACTTTACTAAGATCCCATCCACCAGCTTCCATGGAATGGACAAATTCTTCGCCGTATTTTATTACGTCTGATTCTAAGAATTCTCGTAGTAAATCATTTCCTTCTCTCGTTCTTTCTCCTACACCGGCGAAAACTGATATTCCTTCATATGCTTTGGCAATATTATTTACCAACTCCATAATCAATACTGTTTTTCCTACACCGGCACCTCCAAATAAACCAATTTTACCTCCTTTCGAGTAAGGCTCAATAAGGTCGATTACTTTAATTCCAGTAAAAAGTACTTCTGACTCTGTGGATAACTGATCATAAGCAGGTGGATCTCTATGGATAGGGTAGGCATTTTCTCCTCTTGGTACATCACCAATTCCATCAATCGCCTCTCCTACAACATTGAAAAGTCTACCTTTTATCTGTTCTCCAATAGGCATTGAGATTGGCTGACCTCTATCTACCACTTCCATTCCTCTAGTTAGACCTTCGGTAGAATCCATAGATACGGTTCTTACACTGTCTTCTCCTAGGTGTTGTTGAACTTCTAGAATGAGAGTTTCTCCAGTTTCTCTTTTAACCTCAAGGGCATTATAAATTTTTGGAAGTTCTGAACCTGCAAAACTTACATCCACTACAGGACCAATGATTTGTTTTATTTTTCCTATGCTTGCCATAGTATAGTTTTATATTTTCTTCGTCTTAAAAATCGCTGCAAAGATAATTTTTTAAGGTAATAAGCCATGTGTTGGTTAATATTTTTTCTAGGTTTTACTAATTAATACCAACTCATAATCAATTTAACTCAGTAAGAATTGGTTTGATCGAGATTCAGAAAATTTGGATACTGATGTTATGGACATAGATGGGAATTCCATGCACTTATCACTTTGAAGGCAATTTGTGTATAAATAATAGTGGAGTTCTTAGAAAAAAGTAGTTATATTTTGAATATTTGTTATACGAAAATTATAAATGAAATTATATCTCAACTTACTGAAGCATATTCTCGAAAATGGAGAAGAAAAATCTGACCGAACAGGGACAGGAACTTTAAGTTGTTTTGGGTATCAAATGAGAATTAATCTTTCAGATGGGTTTCCACTTCTCACTACAAAAAAATTACATCTTAAGTCAATCATTTATGAACTTCTTTGGTTTCTGAAAGGGGATACCAATGTTAAGTATCTACAGGATAACGGTGTACGAATTTGGAATGAATGGGCGGATGAAAATGGAGACTTAGGACCTGTATATGGAAAACAGTGGAGATCTTGGCTTTCGCCAAATGGTAAAACTATAGATCAAATAACTAAGACGATAGAGACCATAAAAAATAATCCCGACTCAAGACGAATGATTGTAAATGCGTGGAATGTCGGAGATTTAGAAGATATGGCCCTAACACCATGTCATTGTCTATTTCAATTTTATGTTTCTAACGGCAAATTGTCTTGTCAACTTTATCAAAGATCAGCAGATGCATTTTTAGGGGTACCGTTTAACATTGCATCCTATGCTCTATTGACCCAGATGGTCGCTCAAGTCTGTGATTTAGTCCCAGGAGACTTTGTACACACATTTGGAGATGTACACCTATATAACAATCATATAGACCAAGCTCACGAGCAATTAAGCAGAAAGCCAAGTGAATTACCAACGGTTAGAATTAATCCTTCCATCAAAGATATATATGCATTCAATTTTGAAGATTTTGAGATCTTGAATTATAACCCGCAGCCACATATTAAAGCGCAGGTTTCCGTGTAGTTATTTAGAATAAATCTAAATAACTTTGATTGATTTATAATAATTGTTATTAATGAGTTGGAAGGTTATTTTTGCGCTGAATTTTCAGCGGTTTTAACATTTTGTTAAAGCTATTTGAAACAAAACTCAAAAAGCAAAGAATGATCTATTGTAGGAAACTAAGACACATATTTACTCTCCTAGTAATCACTCTACCACTATTCTTAATAGCAGAACCGACTGCGGAAGAAGGTAAAACTTTGTTCCGTAATTATTGTGCGTCGTGTCATGCTAAAAATATGAAATCTGACATGACCGGTCCTGCTCTTGCAGGATTAGAAGAAAGATGGTCAGATTATCCAAGAGAAGATCTCTATAATTGGGTGAGAAATTCACAAGCTTTGATCAAAGCTGGGCATCCAAGAGCAACTGAACTATGGAATAAGTGGGGTAGTGTAATGACCGCTTGGCCAAATCTGACGGATGACAATGTAGAATCTATCATTGCCTATGTGAATGCAGTAGATTCCGGAGAAATGGGAGGTAAAGCAGTTGTAGCAATTACAGCTGAAGAAACTGAAGACGAGAAGTCTAATTCTTGGGTATACTTATTACTCGCTGGTATACTAGGTTTGATGGCATTACTTCTAACAAGAATTATAGGTAACCTGAATCAAATAGCGGCTGCCAAAGAAGGTGATTTTGTGGAAAGAGGAAGCTGGACAGATATTTTTGCTTCAAAAGGAGCGATTACCTTTTTGCTTTTCGCGGGTGTGATATTCCTAGGATATACGACTGTTTCGAGTGCAGTAAATTTTGGAAGACAAGAAGGCTATGCGCCAGATCAACCGATAAAATTCTCTCACGAGACCCACGCTGGTTTGCACAAAATCGATTGTGAATATTGCCACGATGGTGCAAGAAGATCAAAACATGCAGTTATTCCAGCTACAAATACATGTATGAATTGTCACTCTGCCATCAAAAATGGTTCGGTATACGGTACAGCTGAAATAACTAAGATTTATGCATCTATCGGATATGATCCTAATGAAAGTAAGTATATAGAAGATTATGACAATTTAGAGGCCGATTCTGTAAAAGCTATTTTTACTAAATGGATTGGTGATCAATATGTAGCTTTTACTGACGATGTTGACGAATTGAATTCGGAAGGAGAAAAAGTAGTGGAAGAACAATGGAAGGGAATTGTAACCTCATTGACACACTCAGAAAAGGAAAAAGTACAAGGTCCTATTGAATGGACAAGAATCCACAACTTACCAGATCACGCTTATTTTAATCACTCACAGCACGTTACGGTTGGAAAATTAGAATGCCAAGCTTGTCATGGTAAAGTTGAAGCAATGGAAGTCGTAGAACAACATGCCCCTCTATCTATGGGATGGTGTATAAATTGCCATAGACAAACAGAGGTACAATTTGGCGATAATGACTATTATCAATCATTCGTAAAATATCACGACGAATTAGCAAACGGAACGAGAGATAAAGTGACTGTAGAGGATATTGGAGGATTGGAATGTCAAAAATGCCATTATTAAAAATCAGCTTGAAAAACCTAATCATTTATAAATGAGTAACAATAATATTTGGATCGGGGAGAAAGACTTGACGAAAGATGAAAAATTCATCGAAATCGCAAGTCAAGAAGTGAGTGGAGTGACGCTTGAACAAATGGAAGATGCTGGAGAACATCTTGAGGCTAATCGTCGAGACTTTCTCAAGTTCTTAGGATTTGGGTTAGGAGCTGCTACGTTGGCTGCTAGTTGTGATATACCGGTAAAAAGAGCACTTCCTTATGTAACAAAACCAGACTCTATCGTACCAGGTGTAGCTAATTATTATGCTTCATCATATGTCCAAGGTGGCGATTATTGTCCAATACTTGTGAAAACAAGAGAAGGTAGACCTATCAAAATAGAAGGAAATTCCCTTTCTAAAATGACTGGAGGTGGAACATCTGCTAGAGCACAAGCCAGTGTTTTGACTCTATATGACACAAATAGATATAAGAATCCAATGATTGCCGGAGATGGAAGCTTCTCAGCAACTGATTGGAATACATTGGATAAAAATGTGGTTGATACTTTGTCAAAAGCAAGAGGTATAAGAATCGTAAGCAATACGATCATGAGCCCTTCTACAAAAAAGTCGATCTCAGAATTCCAGACGAGATATCCGAGTACAAGAGTCTATACCTATGATCCGGTTTCTGCAGCCGCCATGTTGGAAGCGAATGAAATTAGCTTTGGAGATAGAGTAATCCCTTCTTATCATTTTGATAAAGCAGATGTTATTCTCAGTTTTGGAGCAGATTTCTTAGGTACCTGGATTTCACCAATTGAGTACAGCCAACAATACATAAAGAACAGAAAAGTAAATCCTGACAATCCAAAAATGTCTCGACACATTCAAGTTGAGAGTCATATGTCAATGACAGGATCAAATGCCGATAATAGAATTTTAGTAAAGCCATCAGAACAAGGAGCAGCAATAGCTTACCTAGCCAGTAAATTTGTTGGTGGCAGTGGTCCTGCATTGAATGATAGAGCAAAAACTCAATTAGATAAAGTAGCAGAGGAGTTAAGATCAAGTTCTGGGAAATCATTGGTTGTTTCTAATTCTAATAATGTCCACGAACAGATTCTTATTAATGCCATAAATAATGCCTTAGGGAATGTTGGTACGACAGTGAACTTTGGCAATGCTTCTTTACAAAGACAAGGAAGCGAAAGAGATCTAAGTGTCTTAATTAGTCAATTAGAAGGAGGATTAGTAGATGTAGTCATCTTCAATGATTGTAATCCTGTATTTGAATATTATGATGGAGCTAAATTAAAAGCAGCTTTAGGGTCTACTTTTAACATTGGATTAGGCTATGTTCCGCACGAAACAAATGCGATTTGTAATGTCATTGCACCGATTCACCATTCTTTAGAAAGTTGGGGAGATGTAGAACCTAAAAGAGGTACGGTGAGCATGATTCAGCCAGCTATTGCACCTTTATTTAATACTCGACAAAAAGAATTGTCCCTTCTTACTTGGGCTCAATCAAAAAATATTAATGTAGATTCAGATCAACCTTTCTACGACTACTTAAAATCGCAATTACAATCAGGCGCATTTAGTAGTCAAGGAGAATTTTTAGGTTTCCAATCTTATTGGGATAAGGCTCTTCAAGATGGCATAGTAGAATCTGGTGCTACAGGTGGAGGTGCATCTTTTAGCGGAGATGTATCTAGTGCATTCAGAAAAGTTACTCAACCATCAAATAGCGAATTAGAAATTTCATTTTACGAAAAAGTAAGTATAGGCAATGGTCAATTTGGCCATAACCCGTGGTTGCAAGAAATGCCTGACCCAGTTGATCGAACTAGTTGGGGTAATTATCTAGCAGTACCGGTAGGTTTTGATGGTGTCAAAAGATTCTTTGGATTGGATCAAGCTACGGATTTACAAGACGGAGATCTAGTAGAACTTACCATTGGATCAAAAACTTTGACCGTTCCAGTTGTGCAACAATTTGGACAGATGCCAGGTACTTTGGCAATTGCTATGGGATACGGTCGTGAATTTTCTGGTGCCTGTGCAAATGGGATTGGTGTAAATGTCAATGACTGCTTTACAATAGATAATAACCTTACTCAATATTATAATACCAATGTAGGTATTTCTGGAAAAGTAGGTAGAGATAAGGAATTTTCGTGTGTCCAATATCATAACACATACGGTGTTACAGTAGAAGATGAAAATGGCAATAAGTTTAATGCCGATGAAGCTACTTTAGGGCAAACTGCCTATGGTGTTGGAGTTCAAGGATATCAAGGTTCTTTGACGAATCGTTCGGTTATGTATACCACGAGTCTTAATAACTTAGATAAAAGCATCAAGGATCTTACAAAAAAGAGACATGATGCTCAGCATTTGAATGATCAGACTTTATACCCATTTGATGAGTATACAGAAAATAAATATAGCCAAGGACATCATTGGGGTATGCATGTAGATCTCAATGCATGTACGGGATGTAATGCATGTACCGTTGCATGTATGGCAGAGAACAATGTTCCTGTAGTAGGAAAAAGAGAAGTGAGCAGGCATCATGAGATGACATGGTTGAGAATTGATCGATACTATTATGGAGATGTAGAAAATCCGAACACAGTATATCAACCATTGATGTGTCAACATTGTGACAACGCACCTTGTGAAAATGTATGCCCAGTAAATGCAACGAATCACAGTTCAGAAGGTTTAAATCAAATGATCTATAATAGATGTGTTGGAACTCGTTATTGTGCTAATAACTGCCCGTACAAAGTGAGAAGATTCAATTGGTATGATTATACAACAGCAGATTTATTTCCTGGAAATCAAGTGACTATCAATGGAGAAGAAGTTCCATTTGGAGCTGATAACCTCACAAGAATGGTTTTAAATCCAGATGTAACGGTACGATCAAGAGGAGTAATAGAAAAATGTAGCTTTTGTGCTCAACGATTACAAGAAGGGAAATTGACGGCTAAAAAGGAAGGAAGAAGCTTACAAGATTCAGATGTAAAAACAGCGTGTCAAGCGGCTTGTCCGACCGGCGCTATTACATTCGGAGATATGAACAATAAGAAAAGTGAATTGGCGAAGAAGTTAGATTCTAAACTAAACTTTATCTCTCTAGAAGAGGTAAATGTGAAGTCGTCGGTTACTTATACGATGAAAGTAGATAACAGAGATAATTCATTAGACGCATAAAACAAACCACCAAAAAGACTATTGATGAGTAGTTATACAAGCGATATTCGGGAGCCTTTAGTGAATGGACATAAAACCTATCATCAGATTACTGAAGATTTGGTTGGTCCTACTGAAAGAGCCCCTGGTTTAGGATGGACGATTGGTTTCATATTATCCGTGACAACCTTAGCATTTGGTGTGTTTTGCATCATATGGACGATTTGGCATGGTATCGGAACGTGGAATCTAAATCGAACTATTGGATGGGGTTGGGATATAACTAACTTCGTTTGGTGGATCGGAATCGGACACGCAGGTACATTGATATCCGCCATTCTTCTTCTATTTAGACAGAAATGGAGAACGGGTGTAAATAGAGCCGCAGAGGCTATGACGATATTTGCGGTAATGTGTGCCGGTCTTTTCCCACTACTACATATGGGAAGGCTATGGCAAGCCATGTTTATCTTTCCATATCCAAATACAAGAGGGCCATTATGGCCAAATTTTAACTCTCCGCTTTTGTGGGATGTATTTGCGATTTCCACTTATTTCACGGTATCGTTATTGTTCTGGTATACAGGTTTGGTTCCAGATTTTGCGACGGTAAGAGATAGAGCAAAGGGGTTAAGAAGAAAAATATATAATTTCCTGTCATTTGGTTGGACTGGTTCTGCAAAGCACTGGCAAAGATGGGAGGCATTGTCTTTAGTTTTAGCCGGTATTGCGACGCCTTTGGTACTTTCAGTACACACGATTGTATCATTTGATTTCGCAACTTCAGTAATACCAGGATGGCACACAACAATATTTCCTCCATATTTCGTTGCAGGAGCCATTTTCTCTGGTTTCGCGATGGTATTGACGTTGATGTTAATCACAAGAAAACTATTACATTTAGAAGACTATATCACATTGGCTCACATAGAATCAATGAATAAAGTAATCCTAGTAACGGGTACAATTGTAGGGGTAGCCTATTTGACAGAGCTATTTATCGCATGGTACTCAAGTTATGTATATGAGCAATTTGCATTTTTTAATCGTGCTGTGGGTCCATATTGGTGGTCCTATTTCGGAATGATGTTCTGCAATGTGATCTCACCTCAGATATTTTGGTTTAAAAAATTCAGACGAAATATAGCATTGACATTCTTCATCTCTATCGTGATTAATATCGGGATGTGGTTTGAAAGATTTGTGATTATTGCTACAACATTAGCAAGAGATTATTTACCATCAAGCTGGAGTTTGTATTCTCCAACATGGGTAGAAATAGGAATTTTTGTTGGTACGGGTGGATTATTTTTTACGCTATACTTATTATTTTCAAGAGTTGCGCCGGTCGTTGCAATTGCAGAGGTAAAGAGTATTTTGAAATCAGCAGGAGACCAATATACTGGACCAAATAAGGTGCATCATCATGGACATGGAAAGGACCATGGTCTTCATGCCGATCATTCTGTTTCCAATGTAGATGATGGTAATCATGGAGCAATGGCTACAGCAGGACTTACAGGAGCTGGATTAGGTTCGGGCATTGCACAAGATTACAAAGCAGAAAAAATATCGACAAGTCAGCCTGATTTAAACACAGGTTCAGTGACGAATTCTGGTGAGGTCGAATCGAATAAACAGGATCCCTCGGAAGTAGATTCACAGGAAAATAAATCAGACAAAGAAAATAAAGGTGGTTTCACAGGTAAGGGCGATCAATTGAAAAAGATTGAAGGTATCGGACCTAAAATTTCAGAGGTTTTGAATGCAGCTGGAATTTCTACATTCAAGCAATTGTCTGAGGCTAAAGTGGAGGATCTTCAAAATATTTTAGATACTTCAGAAGGTAATTTTGGAGGGAATTCGCCAGAATCTTGGCCGGAACAAGCCCGTTTAGCCCACTTAGGTAAATGGGATGAATTAAAAGATTTACAGCATCGATTAGACGGTGGTAAATACTAAGAAATAACTATTATGGCAGATCATAAAGATATCATATTTGGATTATACGATGACGAGGAAATTCTTCTCGACGCTGTGAAAGTAGCGAATATAAAGCATCTAGATATTATGGATGTGTACACTCCTTTCCCAGTGCATGGTTTAGATCCATTACTAGGTCTATCAGAATCTAGATTACACATTGCTGGATTCGTATATGGAGCACTCGGCACACTTACCGCATTTCTGGGTATGACATGGATTTTTACGAAGGATTGGCCGATCGTATATGGAGGTAAACCGCATTGGTCCGTGCCAGCATTTATACCCATTACTTTTGAATTGACGGTATTGTTTGCATCTATCGGAATGGTTGTTACTTTTTATGTTGTAAATGGATTAGGACCAGGAGTTGTAAATCCTACCATTGACAATAGAATTACCGATGATAAATTTTGCATTGCCTTTGAATCTAATGCCATATCAAAGGGAGATGCAGAATCATTTTTCAAAAGTACAGGTGCTTCTGAAGTACATTCAAAAACTATATAAGCTGAAAAGCATGATAATAAGAAATACACATAAAGTTATATTTAGTATCCTCGTGGTATTTTGCCTTTATGCTTGTCAGCAACCAGGTGGAAATTCGACTGGTAGTGAGTATATGCCTGATATGGCGCATTCAGTGGCGTATGAAGCTAATTATTACAACTACTATTATAATAATACTTGGGGTAGTGAAGAAGAATATTACGAATATGCAAAACCAAGAAAACCGGTTCCTGGAACGGTAGCCCGAGGATCAGCAAATGGAGATCAGAATAGTGTTGCATTTTATTATGGAAATACAGAAGAGGAACGTACTCGAGCGATGAATGAGATCATAAAAAATCCATTACCAATAACGGAGGCAGGATTAAAAGAAGGAAAAGAGTTGTACAATATATTTTGTGGTATCTGTCACGGACTAAACGGAAACGGAGCTGGGTATTTAGTGAGAGATGATGGTGGAGTTTATCCTGTCCAACCTGCTAATCTATTATTAGACGAATTTGTGACTGCTTCTAATGGAAGATATTATTATTCCATTTATCATGGAAGAAATTTGATGGGATCCTACAAAGACAAACTTTCATATAATGAAAGATGGAATGTCATTCATTATATAAGATCATTGCAAGCTAAAGACAAACAATTGGTTTATAACCAAAATGAAAATACACTTAATAATATCGAAATTCCTGCTGGTAATATGTCAAGTCAGATAGGTATGCATGAAGATCATGGAAATCATTATAATGAGGATGGAGAAGCAACAGATGGTGAAGGAGTACATGGAGAAGGGCTTCACGGAGTAGGGACTCATGGATCAGATCACAGTCAAGATGCCGATCGACATAAAGGTGAATCAGGTCATAAAGAGGATCATGGACAAGAGGAACATGGACAAGAGGATCATGGACAAGAGGAACATGGACAAGAGGATCACAAAAACCATGACCAAGATCAAGGTGAAAAGCAGGACGATCAGAAAAAAGATCATTAATTAAAAAAAGCATTAAACTAGAATAAATGACCAGTTTCGATTTTACAGGTAGACATAGGATGATACTCTTCGTAGGAATGGCGATCGGTGTATTGTGCATGGGATGGACTTGGTTCATGAGTGGGGATGATGAGTATCATACTCGATTTTGGACTAACTACCTCCATAACGCTGTATTCTTTACCGGCATTGGTGTTATGGCTGGCTTCTTTTTGTGTGCAAGTATTACTGCTTGGGCAGGTTGGTATGTCATTTTTAAAAGAGTATGGGAAGCTTTCAGTTTGTTTATGGGAGTTGGTTTATTACTAATGCTCGTGCTCGCCATAGGAAACTATATGGGATGGCATCACTTATACCATTGGAATGATACAGCAATTTTAGACCCTTCAGACACAGAGACATATGATCCAATAATTGGCGGTAAAGCAGGATTTTTAAATAAATTTAATTATTTGATTGGAACCGTAGTAAGTATTGGAATATGGTTCTTTCTTGCTTTAGGAATACGAAGACTATCATTAGCTGAAGATAAAGGAGATGATGATGATTTCTCAAGCCATAGAAAAATGAGATGGTATGCAGCCGCTTATTTGCCATTGGCAGGATTCTTAAGTGCAGCTATGATTTGGCAGTGGATTATGTCTATTGATACTCACTGGTATAGCACCATGTTTGCATGGTATACAGGAGCAAGCTGGTTTGTTTCGATGTTGGCTTTGACGATTTTGGTAATTATGTTTCTAAAGACCAAAGGATATTTTCTGACAGTTACTACGGAGCATATCCATGATTTGGGAAAATTACTATTTGCATTTAGTATATTTTGGACCTATTTATGGTTTTCTCAATTTATGCTTATATGGTACGCGAACATTGGAGAGGAAACAATATACTTTAGAACAAGACTTGATCAATATCCAGTATTATTTTATAGTAACTTAGTTATAAACTTTGCGTTCCCTTTTCTTGTTCTAATGAGAAACGATACAAAGAGAAAATGGGGAAGTTTAGGAATAGTTGCGATAGTTGTGTTATTTGGGCACTGGTTAGATTTCTTTTTGATGATTAAGCCAGGTGCGTTACATACAGCTCATGTGTGGTCTGGTCATGCAGAACATGCCGCTCATGGTGCATCACATGCTATACCTGCAGGATTTGTATTGCCTGGATTTTTGGAGTTAGGGACGTTTATAGGATTTTTATGTTTGTTCTTATATTCTGCTTATGCTGCTATGGGAAGAGTAAGATTAGAGCCAACTAACGATCCATATATGGAAGAGAGTTTACATCACCATGTTTAAAAATTGAAAACCTCATTTAAGTAAATATATATGACAGGTTTAATTATTACATTGATTTTAATCTTATTGGTTGTTATAATCATCCAAATAGGTAAAGTATCTGAATTGTCTTCTAGAATTAGAGGTGAGGAAGAAGCTTTCTACCAAGCCAATAATAGAACGGGATTTTGGTTATTCGTATTTATGATCGTCTTTTTAGTAGGATGTGTTGTATCTGCGATATATTACAAGAATTCTATGTTAGGATATGGTCCGCTGCAATCAGCCTCAGAACACGGAGGTAGTTTGGATTCATTATTTAATGTAACCCTATTTTTTACTGGAATTGTATTTGTGATTACACATATTGTACTTTTTTGGTTTTCTTATAAATACAGAGCAAGAAAGGGAGGGAAAGCATTATTCTTTCCACACAGTACAACTCTGGAGGTTGTCTGGACTGTAATTCCAGCTATAGTTATGTTTTTCTTAGTGGTAAAAGGTTTGATAGTTTGGAATAATGTTATGCCAGATGTTGACCCAGAGGAAGACTATTTAGAAATAGAAGCAACAGGATATCAGTTTGCTTGGGATATAAGATACCCAGGAGATGATGACAAACTAGGAACAAAGAATTTTAGGTTGATCGATCTAGCATCAAATCCAGTAGGTCAGGATTGGAATGATCCAAAAAATATAGATGACTTCATGCCAGATAAAATTGTTTTGCCAAAAGGTAAAAAAGTCAGAGTAAGAATAAACGCTAAAGACGTTTTACATAATTTTTATTTACCTCATTTTAGAGTGAAAATGGATGCTATTCCGGGTTTACCGACTTATTTTATTTTTACTCCAATCAAGACTACAGCAGAATTTAGACAAGAATTGAGAGGGTATCCAGAATGGGAGATGCCAGCTGATCCATCAGAACCAGATGGTCCTAAAAGATGGGAAGAATTTGATTTCGAGTTGGCTTGTGCTGAGCTTTGTGGCAAAGGACATTATAGTATGAGACGAGTTGTAGAAATTGTAGAACCAGAAGAGTATGAAGCTTGGAAAAATGAGCAAACTTCTTACTTTATGCTCAATGTAAGAGATACAGATTTAGATCCTTACAAAGGAAAATTATTACAGCCTGAAATTTCCAAGCGTAATAGAGACTTAAGTGCTGCTTTTTCAAATGCAGTATCAGATAGTACAGTTACAAAAATAGATTTACAAAACGTATTCTTTAATACGGGGTCAGCTCAACTGAAGTCAGATTCTGAATTTGAGTTAAATAAAGTTGCTGATTTACTAAAAGAATATAATACGATGACTTTAGAGGTTGCAGGACATACCGATAGTGTTGGAGATTCAGATATGAATATTTCTCTATCTGAACAAAGAGCACAATCCGTTAGAAGTTATTTAATGAGAAAAGGTGTTTCACAAAATAAATTATCGGCAAAAGGATATGGATCAGTTGATCCGGTAGGTGATAATGCGACAGAAGAAGGAAGAGCAGAAAATAGAAGAACAGAATTAAGAATAATTTCCAGATAATTAAATCCAAGTATCATGGCTGAAGTTATAACAAAAAAATACGAAGAAGATATACTCATTGAAGAAACTGGTTTTGATGATCATTTTCATGAGCATCATCACGGGGATAAATACCAATCCGGTTTTATAGGTCATTATATTTTCAGTATGGACCACAAAATCATTGCAAGGCAATTTTTGATGACAGGAATTTTCTGGGCAATTATTGGTGCTGGTATGTCTATTATATTCAGACTACAATTAGGTTTTCCTGAAGAGAATTTTTCATGGTTAAGACCTTTACTTGGTCGATGGATTACAATAGATGATGCTGGAATTGGAGCATTGGCCCCTGAATTTTATTACGCTTTGGTTACAATGCATGGTACAATACTGGTATTTTTTGTACTTACAGCGGGGCTTAGTGGTACATTTAGCAATCTGTTGATTCCACTACAATTAGGAGCAAGAGATATGGCATCTCCATTTATGAATATGCTATCTTATTGGTTCTTTTTCATGGCGAGTATCGTTATGTTTATCTCACTATTCTTAAATACAGGCCCTTTCTCTGGTGGATGGACTGCATATCCTCCTCTTAGTGCATTGCCTCAAGCATCCACTGGATCGGCGGCAGGTATGACTTTGTGGATTGTAAGTTTAGTCTTATTTGTAGTCTCAGTATTATTAGGAGGTATAAATTATATTACCACGGTCTTAAACTTGAGAACAAAGGGAATGACTCTTTGGAGAATGCCACTTACTATATGGGCATTTTTTGTAACCGCTATTTTGGGTCTATTGTCATTTCCTGTGCTAGCATCAGGATTCTTCATGTTGACCTTTGATAGATCTTTAGGAACAAGTTTCTTTTTAAGTGAAATATTTATTCAAGGACAGGCTTTAGAAAGAGTAGGAGGAAGTCCTGTACTGTATCAGCATTTATTCTGGTTTTTGGGTCACCCAGAGGTTTATATTATTATACTACCGGCGATGGGTATTGTATCAGAAGTATTGTCAGTACACGCAAGAAAGCCAGTATTTGGGTATAAGGCAATGGTTATGTCAATCTTAGCAATTGGTTTCTTATCCTTTATTGTTTGGGCTCACCACATGTTTATGTCGGGTGTAAATCCTTTCATATCTAACTTTTTTGTGGTCTTCACACTGATCATTGCCGTACCATCCGCCGTGAAAGTATTTAACTGGATTACTACCATATATGGTGGTAATTTGCGGCTTAATACCCCAATGTTATTTGGAATCGGTTTTGTATCTATGTTTATTTCAGGAGGTTTGACTGGAATATTCTTAGGTAATTCTGCGATAGATATCCAATTGCATGATACTTATTTTGTAGTAGCTCACTTCCATATTGTTATGGGTATAGCCGCTTTCTTTGGTATGTTTGCAGGAGTTTATCATTGGTATCCAAGAATGTTTGGAAGATTCATGAGTGAGACATTAGGTAAGATTCATTTCTGGGGTACGCTGATTGGAGCATATTGTATTTTCTGGCCAATGCACTATATTGGTATGGCCGGGGTGCCTAGGAGGTATTACAGCTTTGATACTTTCGATGCTTTTAAGCATTTCACAACGATGAATCAGTTTATCACAGTCGCTGCAACCATTGTATTTGCACTTCAATTATTATTTGTAATTAATTTCTTTTATAGTATATACTACGGTAAAAAGCAAAAAACAAGAAATCCTTGGGGAGCCACCACATTAGAATGGACTTCTCCAATTGGCGGTGTTCATGGAAACTGGGAAGGGAAATTACCAGTTGTGCACAGATGGCCTTATGATTATGGAAAAGATGGCAGAGAATTTATTCCGCAAATTGAGGCGATGAGTGAAGGCGAGGTAGCCGGAGAAGATCATCATTAATCGAAGGTCCTTAAAAAGAGTATATTGAATAAGCATACAGAAAATAAAGCATTAACAACTACTACTGCAACTCCGACAGCGAGTAGCAGAATTAGTCTTGTCGATGAATTAAAAGCACTCGTCAAATTCAAATTGAGTTTGACTGTGTTAATGAGTTCTATGCTTGCTTATTTAATTGTTGCGGCAGGATCATTTTCGTGGACTGTGTTTATACTATTGTCTGTTGGCGGATTTCTAGTAACGGGAGCTGCCAATGCCTTAAATCAAGTCTTGGAAAGAGATTTTGATAAGCTGATGGAGAGAACTAAGAACAGGCCTTTGGCAGCTGAAAGAATGAAAATTTCAGATGCCGTATTGTTTGCAGGATTTTCAGCAGCAATAGGAATTATCATGCTCGCCTTGATCAATCCACTAACCGCTTTATTAGGAACTCTTTCATTAATTAGCTATGCATTTGTGTACACGCCGCTCAAGCGGTACTCTACTATTTCAGTAGCAGTAGGTGCAATCCCAGGAGCTTTGCCCGTTTTGATCGGTACTGTTGCTGGGGAAGGAACCATTACCGCCTTAGGTTTAGGACTCTTTGCCATTCAGTTTTTGTGGCAGTTCCCTCATTTTTGGGCGATTGGATGGTTGAGTTTTCAAGATTACAAAAAAGCAGGCTATAAGTTATTGCCAATGAATGAGGCTGGTGAAATAGATCGAAATTTAGGTTTTTATTCAGGTATATATGCCACTCTCATGATTCCGGTCTTTACTACCATGTATCTTCTTGATTCAAGAATAAGTTTAAGTGCATTGATTGTATCTATTATATTAAGTTGTATATATGTTTTTTATTGTATTCAATTTCAAAGAAAAGGAGATAGAAAATCAGCAAGAAGTTTGATGTTCAGTTCATTCTTTTACTTGCCATTATTTTTATTGACTTATATATTATTATAATAAATGGCTGAATTAGCATTAACAGAATTTAGTAACAAATCAAGAAGGATACACCCACAGGTGTTCGCATTATGGGTGTCTTTTGCTAGTATTACCATGATGTTTGCTGCTTTTACAAGTGCATTTATGGTAAAAAGAGCAGCTGGAAATTGGTTAGAATTCGCCATTCCGAATGCTTTTTATATCAGCACAGGAATAATCTTATTGAGCAGTGTAATACTGCATTTATCGTATATCAGTTTCAAACAACATAAAGAAGGCTTATATAAGTCTTTGCTGATCTTGGCTTTACTTTTAGGATGTTTATTTATAATCCTGCAATATCGAGGTTGGATTTTGTTATTTGAATCAGGCATAGATTTAAAAGGAAATGTAAGTGGATCTTTTTTCTATTTAATATCAGGAGTACATGCTGCTCATGTTTTAGGTGGAATAGCGGCTATTATCGTAGCCATGATACATGCTTTTACCTTACCTTTCAAGCCGACAGAAAAGAGACGAATAAGGTTTTCCTTAGTGCTGCAGTATTGGCACTTTGTGGATCTCCTTTGGATATATTTATTTATGTTTTTATTAGTTAGTTAATTGTAACAAAAGATCAATGGCTGATACGCATACTCATATAGAACATAGTGAACTAGATCATCATGATGATCATCACAATGACCACGGAAATGATCAAGAACTCTGGGATGGTGGTAAGACGCCATTTAAGGTAAGTTATGGAAAGTTGATGATGTGGTACTTTTTGCTTTCTGATGCATTCACATTTGCTGGATTCTTAATCGCATATGGGACACTCAGGATTAGTATGAATACATGGCCTGTGCCAGATTTTGTATTTAGTACATTCCCAGGCGGTTTTCATGAGAAGCCACTCTATTTTGTAACTTTAATGACCTTCGTCCTATTAGCAAGTTCCTTTACTATGGTAAGGGCTGTACAGGAAGGACACAGAGAAAACAAAAATGGTGTTGCTGTATGGATGTTCTTAACTATTCTCGGAGGATTGGGATTCATCGGTTGTCAAGCATGGGAGTGGAATACCCTGATTAGTAAGGAGCACATGAGTATTACTAGAAACGTATTTAGTAGAACTACTGAGGCAGGTATTTACTTGGATGAAAATGGAAAACCAAGCACCATTAAAGAAAATACTTTTGAATCTGGTCACAGCTACTTAATACATAGAACACATGTAGCTGATGGCGATCACGGTGATGCTCATGGAGGGGATCATCATGGAGATGCTCAGGGAACGGGACATGATCATGATGACCACCACGCCGGAGAAAATCATGGACATGATCATGGTTATGAATATCATTATCAAGGACCAGGAGATCAAAGTGCCATAGTAGATAAGGAGGGATTTGTGCATAGAAGATATCAAGCTACGGATGGAAAAGATGCTGGGATGATAAAAACAGAGGAATTTGGTCCAAAAGCTTTTGGGGCACTCTTTTTCTTTATTACAGGATTTCACGGTTTTCACGTTGCCTCTGGAATTGCTTTCTTAATTATCATTATGGTCAATGTTATTACAGGACTATATGTAGAAAGAAAAAATGGATACGAAATGGTAGAGAAGATTGGTCTATACTGGCACTTTGTCGATTTAGTATGGGTCTTTGTTTTCTTGGTATTCTATTTAATTTAATTGCTAAACACTCAGATCATAAATTATGGGTCACTCTTACGAAGAATCAAAAAAGACTGCTGTAAAGATTATCATCATTTTAGGTATAATTACTATTTGTGAAGTAATCTTTGCTCTAATAGGTAAAGGACACTTAATCGAAGGTGTAACGTTACCAGGGCCTCTCATTGCTATTGTTATGATCGTAATGAGCTTGGTAAAAGCATACTTAATTGTGTACGAATTTATGCATATGAAGTATGAAGTACCGGGTTTAGTAAAATCTGTATTATTACCTGTTTTCCTATTAGTATGGGCAGTAATCGCATTCTTTTGGGAAGGATCATATTGGAATAATTCTAGAAATGGAATACAAGAAAGAAATGAAGAACCAATAGAGATTCAACAAAAAGTTGATAAGCAAGAAGGGATGCTCATAATAGAAATTGAAAGATAATTACTAAAGAATGATATTAAAAGAGCTGCCTTACATTGTATGGCAGCTCTTTTTATAAGTTCACTCAAGTTTTTGAACCTAGCTCTTAGAAAACTGTTCTAATTATAATGAAAATAATAAAATCCATAGCGATATTATTGACCTTGGTAGTGTTTCCTGGGTTGTCGTATTATTATTTGAGCTCAGGTTACCATTATAGAAAAGAAGTTATCGAATCGGTTAAGCCCAAAGGGACTTTTGATGAATGGGCTAAATCGAACCAAATTAAAAACATTCAAACAGATCAACTAAGAGGGAAAACGAGTTTGATTATTTACCGTAATGGTAATACAATGGATTCTGTATACTCACAAATGATAGACCAGTTTAAGACTTCTGCCAGTTTCCAGATTTTGTTTCAAAATTATGATGGAATAAGCGAATTCACGAATGAGACCTATTCTACTAAATATTCTAACACAGAGGTCACGATTAGACCCACTTCCGATATGATCTTAATCGATGAAAATCTTCAACTTAGAAATAAATATATGAATGAAGATGAGAGTATAAAATTATTGGTAAGAGATGTGGCTAGTATTTTGCCTCGTAAAATAGAGCGAGATATTAAAGTGCTTAAAGATGCAGAACAATGAAATATCAAGAAAATCCAGCCTTAGCTAAGAAACTAAAGCCATTTGCCATTGTAATATCTATTATAGTACTTGTGCTGGTTTTCAGTATGGATATGGTGCATGTATCTGTAGATGCAGATTTATCTATGTTGCCACCCTTTCATGCCACTTTGAATGTTATCGTATTTATTATGCTTCTGTTGGCACTATACTTTGTAAAGAAGAAGAATATTGCAGCTCATCAAAAAGCTATTTATGCGGCTATGGCGTGCTCATTTATATTTTTGTGTTCTTATGTTACATATCACATTTGTACGCCACATACGCTGTACTGCAAGCATGATTGGACACGAAAACTATACTTTTTTATATTATTTAGCCATATTGCAATGGCCGCTTTTAGTTTTCCAATGATCTTGTTTGCCTTTATAAGAGGGATCAGTTTTCAAGTGGAGAAGCACAAAAAACTGGTTAGATACGTTTATCCTATGTGGTTGTATGTAGCTTTGACTGGCCCAATAGTTTATCTAATGCTTAGACCATGTTATTAAATATAAATATGAATTCTATAATAAATTATAAATATCTAATTCTTACATGCCTACTACTATTCTTATTCATAGTAGGTCTAGATGCACAGTGTCCTATGTGTAGAATGGCTGCAGAGAGCAATTTGAAGGATGGTGGAACGGAAGGTAAGGGATTGAATAAAGGCATTCTATACATGCTTTCTATGCCATATGTACTTGTAGCTACTATCGGATTTATATGGTGGAAGAATAATCGAGAGATTTCTACCCAAGAAAACGATTAAAAATATAATTCACTACACAATATTTCGTTATATCCCTTTAGCGTTAATTTAGGCGGAACTACATTCAAAACCATATGTACAAAATTCTATTCATCTGTCCGCTATTTCTATTTTTGATACCAAGTTGTAAGAACTCCATCGAACGAGTTTCTCATTATCCTAATGGGCAAATCAAAGAGTCCTACATTATGGGTAAGGATTCCATTAAAAATGGTCCTTTCAAGAAGTTTATGGAAGATGGAACCCTTTTCGAAGAGGCTATTTATAAGTCCAATAAACTTGATGGGGAACGCAGAATATATTTTTCTTCTGGTACTGTAGAAATAGTTGAAAATTACAAAAATGATGTTATCGATGGACCTTATCAGGTGTATCGCGAAAATGGAGATTTACTCTTAGAATATAATTATGTTGATGGGCAAATAGAAGGCTTATCTAAGAAGTTCTATAAAGGTGGCAACATTCTAGAAGAGGTCAATTTTTCTAATGGCCTTGAGAATGGTCCTTTCAAAGAATATTATGAATCAGGTGGTGTCCAATGGGAAGGTCAATTTCTCAATGGACCCAATGAATTTGGGGAGTTAAAGCAGTATGATGAAACTGGCGAGCTCATAAAAAAAATGATATGCGACAGCCTGGCTATTTGTCACACCATTTGGACTCTGGAAGAAGGCGATATTACTCCTAAAGAACTGAAGATTGGCAATAAAGATGAATAAAATAGCCTTTTGTTTTCTATTTCTGATGTCCTCCTATGCCCAATCTCAAGTTGGGGGTAAATATATCTTTGATTTTCTAAATTCACCGACCGGCTCTCGAATAACTGCCTTAGGAGGAAGCCTAATATCGGTTGTAGATGATGACATCACACTTGCATTCCAAAATCCAGCTGTCGGGAATCAAAGCATGGATGACAAGTTGTCTTTTAATCATATTTTCCACTTTTCTGGCATTTCAGAAGGTCATATTGGATATGGATATAACTTAGATTCACTAGGAATCCATCTTCATGGAGGTTTTCAATATGTATCTTATGGTAATTTTTTGGAAACAAATGAGATCGGAATTGTAAATGGAGAATTCAAAGCCAATGAAGTTGCCTTGATTTTTGGAGGATCAAAGAAGATGAATGATCGGATTTCAGTTGGGGTTTCTACAAAATTTATTTTTGCTGGTTATGCGGGTTATAATGGTTGGGGAATGGCTGTAGATGGAGGTGTAATTTACCAAGTTCCGGATAAAAATTGGACTCTTGGTTTGGTCCTTCAGAATGTCGGTTTTAGCAACTCTCAATTTGATTCCGAAAACTTGAATTTGCCCTTTGATGTAAAGCTTGGTTATTCCAATAAGCTCAAATATTTACCTTTCAGATATACGATTACAGCACAACAATTTCATCGATGGAATTTGGATCCAGATGACCCCAATGCCCCATTGATCTTGAATTTCTTAGGAGAAGTAGTTGAAGAAAACCAGTTTAGTGAGCAAATAGATAACTTCTTTAGGCACTTCATTTTTTCTGGCGAATTCCTATTAGGAAAAAAGGAATTATTAAGGTTACGTTTTGCCTATAATCACTTAAGAAAGCAACAATTAAAGCTGGAAACTTTTCGAAGTTTGGGCGGATTTTCTTTTGGCTTTGGAATCAAAATTAAAAGATTCAGATTGGATTATGGATTGGGATATTATCACATTGCAGGAGCTACAAATCATGTCGGAATAAATTTCCTAATCAACAGAAAATAAATCTTCATAAACATTTTCTTGATATTTTATTGGATAAATCAGAGCAATTCTTATTTTTATAATCCTTTAGATGCAACCCTTCCTATCGATTAAAATTATCTAAACAGTTACTATCTATATAATTTTCTGTCTAAAATATGTAAGTAAAATTTCTCAATTTATTAATCAAAAAAAATGAATAAATCTATTTGGCTATTGTTATTAATTCTATTTTTCATATTCGCCGTAATTTGGTTCTGGAAATTCAGTTGCCTTTGTGGACCCACCGCAGCAGTTGTTCCAGCAAAAGATAAATGCGGAGAACAATGGAGTTTGAGTGATGGTGATAAGTTCTCTTTGAATGTGGCAGATCACGTATCTTTTCCAATGTCTAGCGCGAATCACGCTACAGATATCAATGGAGTCAATAATGGAATGACTAAAATAGCTGATTATCTAAAAGCGAATGCTAATCGTTCGCTAAATATAACGGGTCTTTCAAGTAAAAATGAGACTCCTGCAAATAATGTAGGTGATCTTGGTCTTGCAAGAGCAAATGATATCAAAAAGTGGTTGACTTCCAAAGGGGTGAAAGCAAATCAGCTAAAAGTGAATAGTCAGACTGCAGATGAAGCTTGCTATATTGACCGATTGGATAAAAATGGAAAGCGCTATCCTGCGAATGTAAAAGCCAGTGCAAAAGATGGTAAAGTTGATTTCTTGAAGCGAGGTGCTAAATTTAGCTTTGGTACAGCAGCAGTTGCTGCAGTCGCTCCTAAAGTAGATGAGGTTAAGAAAAAGTTAGTAGGCAAAAATTTGATCTTGTATTTTGATACAAATGCAGATGATCCTAATAATATGACTCCTCAATTGAAAAAAGATTTTGAGGATATCAATTATTATTTGAGTCAAGTAAAAGATGCAAGACTAGATGTGAGCGGTCATACAGATGATAGAGGAGACAAAAATTACAATATCAACCTATCGAAAGACAGAGCTAATTTTGCAGCTGATTATTTAGTCAGAATGTTCAAATTGCCGAAAGCTCGAATGGATATAAGAGGAGAAGGACCTAATAAGCCAGCTGGATCTAATGCAACCCCAGAAGGAAGGCAAAAGAATAGAAGGGTAGAAGTAGTACTTAAGTAATCTCATTAACCAAAATTTTAAAAAAATATAAAAATGACAACACGCATATTATTCATCATATTTATCATATTACTCATATTAGGAATTTTAGGCTGGTTTTTTGGTTGCCCACATTGTATCATCTTTCCCTTCCTATTCATGTTAGGAGCAGCATTTTTAGGATGGCAGTTGGGTTACAACTGGCTGAAAGAGAGATTATTCGGTGCTGAAAAAGAATTGGATACATCCAGAGCTGCATACGCAACACTTAAAAGCGATGCAGATGGTTATAATAATAAATACAGTAATCTTAGCTCAGAATACCAAACAGCGAGACAAGACTGGGATCTAAAATACTCTTCCTTACAAGGAGATTATGATAATGATCGAAATAACTGGAATCTTAAGTTAAAAGAATCAGATGGTTGGAAAACTAAATACGACGACTTAGATGATAAGTTTTCTAAATATAAGAGAGAATGGCAACTGAAATATGAAGGTTGGCAGTCTGAAAAATCAGGCTTTGCTTCTGAACTTGCTGCCAAACCGAAAGAAGTAGAGGTAATTAAGGAAGTAGAAGTAATCAAAGAAGTTGAGAAGATTGTCGAGGTAGAAAAGCCTGTAGAGGTCATCAAAGAAGTTGAGGTTATCAAGGAGGTAGAAGTCATTAAAGAGGTAGAAGTCATCAAAGAGGTAGAAGTAGAAAAGATTGTCGAGGTAGAAAAGCCTGTAGAAGTCATCAAAGAGGTAGAAGTAGAAAAGATCGTTGAGAAGATTGTCGAGGTAGAAAAGCCAGTAGAGGTAATCAAAGAGGTAGAAAAGATCGTAGAGAAAATTGTAGAAGTAGAAAAACCTGTCGAGGTAATCAAAGAAGTAGAGAAGATTGTAGAGGTAGACAAGATTGTAGAAGTGATCAAAGAAGTAGAAAAGATTGTAGAGGTAGACAAGATTGTAGAAGTGATCAAAGAAGTAGAAAAGATTGTTGAAAAAGAAGTGCCAGTCGAAGTAATCAAAGAAATCGAAATAGTAAATGAAGTTATAAAGGAAGTTCCTGTAGAGGTAATAAAGGAAGTAGAAGTAGAGAAAATTGTAGAGAAAGAAGTTCCAGTAGAAGTCATCAAAGAAGTAGAAAAGATTGTAGAAAAGCAAGTAGCTATTGGAGTAGGAGCATCAAGTGCATTCAACGTAAGTGATGTAAATGAAAAAGATGGAAAGATTCATGTTGAGGGTATAGGAAATTTTCCATACGAATATAGCTTAGATGGCTTTAGAAGCCCTGGACAAAAATCGGGGGATTTCAATAACTTATCAGCTGGAGAGTATACTGTTTCTCTTAGAGATTCTAGGGATGAGGACAGCGCCAATGCTCAATGTAAATTAATTGTCGGCGAACCAAAACAGGTTGAAGTAATTAAAGAAGTAGAGAAGATTGTAGAAGTTGACAAGATCATAGAGAAAGAAGTTCCGGTAGAAGTAATCAAAGAAGTAGAGGTAGAAAAGATAGTAGAGAAGCAAGTGGCTATTGGAGTAGGGGCATCAAGTGCAACCAACGTGACTGATATAAATGGAAAAGATGGAAAGATTTATGTTGAAGGCATAGGAAATTTTCCTTACGAATATAGCTTAGATGGGTTTAGAAGTCCTGGACAAAAATCGGGTGACTTTAAAAACTTATCAGCTGGTGAGTATACAGTTTCTCTAAGAGATTCTAGAGACAAGGATAGTGCTAATGCTCAATGTAATTTAATTGTCGGTGAACCAAAACAGGTTGAAGTAATCAAAGAAGTTGAGAAGATCGTAGAAGTAGAAAAGATCGTGGAAAAAGAAGTTCCAGTAGAAGTGATCAAAGAAGTAGAAGTAGAAAAGATCGTGGAAAAAGAAGTTCCAGTTGAAGTAATCAAAGAAGTTGAGAAGATCGTAGAAGTAGAAAAGATCGTGGAAAAAGAAGTTCCAGTTGAGATAATCAAGGAAGTAGAAGTAGAAAAAATCGTTGAGAAGATTGTCGAAAAACCAGTTGAGGTAATCAAAGAAGTCGAGAAAATTGTAGAGAAGATCGTTGAGAAGCCAGTAGAGGTGATCAAAGAAATAGAGGTCATCAAGGAAGTCGAAGTGATAAAGGAGATAGAAGTGATTCGAGAAGTGCCAGTTGAAATCGTCAGAGAAGTAGAAGTTGTCAAATCATTGGATTTTGAAGAATTGCAGAAAATGATGTTAGGTTTGGACACTGTCGAGGTTTCTAGAACAGAAAAGAAATCTTCTAAAACAGGGGCTGCCAAGACAACGGGAACTAAGAAAACAACTACAAAGGCAAAAGCGGGAAGTAAAGCACCAGCAAAGAAAGCACCTGCAAAGAAAGCACCAGCAAAAAAGGCGACCACTAAAAAGGTAGCAGCCAAGAAAGATGACCTTAGGAAAATAGAAGGAATCGGGCCTAAGATTGCAGAATTGTTAAACAAAGGAGGTATAAATACTTTTAGTGAATTAGCAAAGGCAAAAGTAACTACGTTGAAAGCCATTTTAGAAAAGGCTGGACCTAGATACCAAATGCACAATCCAGGATCTTGGCCAAAACAATCGAAATTAGCAGCATCCGGCAAGTGGGATGAATTGAAGAAATTGCAGGACGAATTGGATGGTGGTAAATAATTAAATAGATTACATGTTCTATTCTAAGAAGAGGATTGTAAATCTGGATATTCCTGATAATGACAAGAATGGTCTAAGGGACATTATATATGTCGAGAAAGATCTAAACATCAAAGATGTAAGATTGTCGATAAATATTACACATCCATATAACGGAGACATAAGTCTAGAGATAACGAGTCCAAAAGGTACTAAAGCGAATATTCTTTCACCAGGCAGAAGTCCTGGTGAAGATATTCGCTCTACTTTCGAGGGCGATTCTCTCTCTAAATTTGAAGGAGAGAAGTCAAAAGGAGAATGGATTCTAAAAGTCATTGATTCAGGTGCACGAGATAACGGAAGCTTGGATGATTGGTGTTTAGGTTTTTCATTGGAAAAATCTAAGAGATCAGAAATTTTTATTGAAGATGATTTAGAACTGAACAGTTCTCAATTTTGTCAACAAGGAGGACCAATCAAAGAGATAACTGCAAAAGTAAATGTCGAACATGGTCATATAGGTGATCTAATATTAGAACTATCTGCACCTTCTGGAAAAAGCATTACAATTCACAACAAAGTTGGTGGAGGAAACAAGTCTTTAGTCAAGTCGTTTGCAGATGAGTTGAATTCGTTTATCGGCGAATCAGCTAAAGGAAAATGGACAATGAAGATCTCAGACACGATGCCAAGAGATGCAGGACATTTAGTTTCTTGGGGATTGAAAATAGTCACAGGAGTTGCACCACCCAAGAGAGAAGACCTTACAACGATAGAAGGTATTGGACCAAAAATTAAAGATTTGCTTTATGATGGAGGAATTTATTCTTTCGAACAATTAGCAAATTCTACTTTTGGAAAATTGAAGAAAATTTTATCGAATGCAGGTCCAAGATATCAAATGCATGACCCAACATCATGGCCAAAACAATCTCGTTTAGCAGCAGATGGAAAATGGGATGCATTAGAAACATTGCAAGATGAATTAGACGGAGGAAAATAAGCATTATTCCAAGTTCGTGCTTATCTTTGCGCGGAGTTCTTAAATAAATTAATAAACACTATTAGTAATCTAATGAAAAAAAATTCAAAAGCAATTAAAAAAGATGCTTTAATATCTAAGATAGCCAAGAAGGCGGGTATTTCAGCTGCGAAGGCAAAAACGGCATACGAGTGTGTGTTGAAAGAAAGTCCTGCATTCAGACAGCAATCCGTGAAAACAGTTAAAGCTAAAGATCAAGTTTTAGTAAAAGTTGCTGCTAAACCAATTGTAAAAAAAGTAGAGCTTAAGAAAAGCGTTCCAGTTGAGAAAAAGGTGGAAATTATCAAGACTGTTGAAGTAATAAAAGAAGTTCCTGTAGTCGTAGTAAAGGAAGTAATAAAAGAAGTAAAAGTAGTAAAAGAAGTTCCTGTTGAGGTGATCAAAGAAGTTACTTTAGTTACAGAAGTAGTCGATGATTCAGGAATGAAAGCTCTTTCTGCAAAATGTGCAAGTCTTGAGAAAGATCTTAAAGCAGCGAAATTAGGTGCAGCAAAGGCAGAAGCAGATTTCAAAAAGAAATTAGCAGTAAAACCTAAGACGGTCATTCAGAAAGTAGAAGTTATAAAAGAAGTTCCTGTAGAAATCATCAAAGAAGTAGAGGTAGTGAAGTCCATCGATATGGATATGCTTAAAAAGATGATGGGTAAAGTAGGAACTGTTCAAGTATCTAAGAAGGTTGTTGGAACAACGACGAATGTAAAAGAAGGTAAAATTGTTTCTAGAAAAGAGGTTGAACCAGGTGCTTCAACAAAAGTAACGGGTAAAAGAACAGTTTCTTCTAAGAAAACAGCAAAGAAAGCAGCTCCTAAAAAGGCCACAGCAGAGAAAGGAGGTCCTAAAAAAGCCACTGCAACGAAAGCTGCCCCTAAGAAAGTAGCTGGAAAGAAAGAAGCTGTCAAAAAGGATGATCTTAAAAAAATCGAAGGAGTAGGACCAGCAATAGAAAAATTATTACACAAGGCAGGAATTTCAACATTTAAAAAATTATCTACTACAAAAGCAGATAGTGTTAAGAAAATTCTTGACGGTGGTGGATCTAAATTTCAGATGCATGATCCAACTTCTTGGGGAAAGCAAGCTGGTTTAGCTGCATCAGGAAAATGGGCTGATTTGAAAAAACTTCAGGATAAATTAAATGGAGGTAAGTAAATACCTTTTTAAAAGATAGTTCTTGAAAGAGAGGAGCCATTTTGCTCCTCTCTTTTAGTTTATAACCGACCTATATCATTTTTTATTCGACAAAGATGTTTGACCTGTTGAATAAACTACCCGTCTTAGTAGCAAATAAAAGTTTAAAAAATGAAAAATCTAACTGGAATATTTATGGTAGTATTTTTGGCAAGTAATATTTTTGGAACAAACATATCAGGAGAAATTATAGATCAAAATCAAGATCCTGTTGTATTTGCCCATGTGATATTAAATTCTACCATAGATAGCTATATTGTAAAATTAGAATATTCTCAAGATGATGTAAGCTATACAATAATGTTGGAAAGGGGACTTATTGGTTTACCATAAAATATGTAGGTTATTCAGATTATCAAATAGATATATTTACGGTTGACAATAGTACCATTAATCTTGGACTCATTCCATTATCATTAGTCAGTAACGAATTGAATGAGATGGTAGTAACTGCTAAATGACCACTGTTAGCAATGAAAGCAGGTCGATTATTTTTTAATGTAGATGGGAGTGTCAATGCTGCAGGTTCGGACTAATTAGAACCTTTACGCAAGTCTAATGGATTTTTTGAGGCGATGATACCAAGCGAAGACATGAGGGTAGAGAGAACTTACTTTGATGTATTCCCAACTTGTGGATTTACATTCTAAGCAAACGAAAAGAACTTCATACAATTGAGATATGGTAAAAGAATTGGTAGGTCGAATTACCAAGACTTAGATCCTTTAGAAACCAAATAGATGAATTAACATACCAACAAGGAACCCAATTTTGAGAACTGAATATTCTAATAATATTTCTTTGACGCATTCATAGAACTATTGATTTAATACTTCCTTTAAGTATACTAGAAGTATTGACTTAATTGGTCAATTGACAGATGCTTTTGGGGAAAATACAACGGTCATTGATAGAGGGAATATTGTAAGTCAAAATAGTTATAGCGTAGGCATTGATTCTCCTGTGCCGATAAGAGAATGATGGAATAGTTATACGAGTATATCATTTACATACCTAGAAAATGAAGGAAACTTGGGAGAAGGAAAGGATATAAATTTATCGCAGTTTTCGGGTGGTTTTTATTCTCAATTTACTTTTAATCTGTCACAAGAATATTCAATATAGTTGTCAGGTTGGGGCGTGACTCCAAGTCTAAGAGAGGGAAATTTTAGAATGGAATGGATGGATAGTATAGATGTTGGAAAGCAAAAATTATTTCTTGAAGATCTTTTGAGTAGAATGCTCGGAGTTACTGATATATTTAGAATTTATAATTGGAATGGAGAAAGTGTCTGGGTAAGCCTACGGTAAAGACAATGGGAGGCTGGGATAGCCGAAGAGTGAAGGTAAATGTAGGTTCTTGTTTTAGAAATCATACAGTTAAATCTAGAAACAGAAGTACTGGAATAGAGGATGAAAAAACAGAATCAAATCGGATAATATTTATTAATCTAGTGCAAATATAGTTTGGAAATTACGTGAGTTCTGGGCGGAAGTTCAGGCCTTTTTGGAGTTATGATGGAGGGATATTTATTTAGGAATAATCCAACTTGTTAGTAATCTAGGATTGCCGCTGAAATCAATAAAATAATTATGTCATAATTTATTGTTTCCAATTAAAAACGGTGTTATCCAAATTTTAATTTTTCGCAATTTTTTATAAAAAAATTAGCCAAATTACTTTCCTAATATTCTCTGCCCTAGCATTAATGTAGTGGGCTATAAAGATATTACGCCTGTTTATGGTCTATTTCTGAATCCCCCATTATTTAAAAAGATATCAATAGATAGCGAAGCCGATATGTGAATTACCAGTCTCTACATCTACAAATAATTCTCGATTATAATCGCTGCCATTACACGTATTTGGATTACATAGATAAGAGCCTCCGGCTAATCGAACTCTACCCAATTTATCTGGTGTGGTAATTTCCCAAACATTTCCAACTAGATTCATTTGTTCGGTCGGGAGAATGAGAGGGGAATTAATATTTATAGGTAATTGCGAATGAGAGTTCTCCCAAAAGAATTCATAAGAGGGTATCTTTTTATTTGCCCAGTCTGCATATATTTTTGCATCATTATAGCTCACTTGGGTTACAGCATATCCTTTTTTTGCATAATTTACTCCGTCTGGACATCTCCAGTCAATGCCGTAAAGTATGATAAAGTGATCTACGGATTTTTGGACAACGGACCAGCCATATTTTTCTGCATCTGTCACATAGTCAGTCTCCTTTACGAATATTTCAAATTCCTCCACATTTACTTGTTTAAGATTTGTCTTATCGCAGCTTATAAATGAAATTAGAAATGCTATTTGTATAAGAAATTTCACGTTTGAATTTTTCCTTTTTCACTACTAAAAAAGAATTCCACTTCAGGATGGTTGTCTTGTGCCATTTTTAGCATCCAGGAAGATTCTGCTAGAAAGACTAAATCACCTTCTTTATCTCTTGCGATATTCTGCTTTCTTCTTTGCACAAATTCATTCAGCTCCTCCTCATTTTCTCCACCTAGCCAGCAAGCTTTATGGATGTTGAGTTGCTCGTATAGACATTTGGCTCCATATTCATGCTCAAGGCGATATTGAATAACGTCAAATTGAAGAGCTCCTACGGTGCCAATGATTTTACGGCCTGTATCTTCCTTGGTAAAAAGCTGAGCCACTCCTTCGTCCATAAGCTGGTGGATGCCTTTTGCGAGCTGTTTTGATTTCATTGGATCTCCATTTTCGATGTACCTAAATTGCTCTGGAGAAAAACTAGGTATGCCTTTAAAAGTAAGCTCTTCACCTTCAGTCAAGGAGTCTCCAATTTTGAAATTTCCTGAATCATATAGACCCACTATATCTCCTGGAAAGGCTTCCTCCAAGATGGATTTCTTCGAGGCCATAAAAGCAGTAGGATTGGAAAATTTTATTTTCTTTTTCAGTCTGTTGTGTAAGTAATTTGTATTTCTCTTGAAAGTCCCGCTACAGACTCTGAGAAACGCGATACGATCTCTATGATTGGGATCCATATTCGCATGAATTTTGAACACAAAACCACTAAACTTATCTTCGGTGGGAATGACTATCCGTTCTTCGGTGATTCTTTCTAAAGGACCAGGAGCAATTTCCACAAAGCAATCTAATAGTTCTTTGACCCCAAAATTATTAATGGCACTACCAAAAAAGACTGGATTTAACTCGCCATTTAGATAAGCTTCTCGGTTAAATTGAGGATACACTTCGTTGATCATTACGACTTCTTCCCGTAATTCGTTCGCCAATTTTTCTCCTGCTAATTCATCAAGAATAGGGTCCTCTAAATTTTTTATTTCTATAACATTTTCTTCGTTTTGTTTTCCATGGGCATCGAACATAATGAGTTTGTTCTCATAGATATTGTAGACACCTTTAAAGTCAGAACCCATCCCAATAGGCCACGAAAGCGGACAAGCTTTCATCTTTAATTTTTGTTCTATGTCATCTAACAAATCGAACCCATCCTTTCCTTCTCTATCCATCTTATTGATAAAGACGATCATGGGCGTACTTCTAGTTTTACATACAGAGACTAATTTTTCTGTTTGTTCCTCCACACCTTTGGCAACATCAATCACAACAATTGCACTATCTACGGCAGTCAATGTTCTGAAAGTATCTTCAGCAAAATCTTTGTGACCTGGCGTATCTAGAATGTTAATTTTCTTTTGACGATAATTGAAGGCCATGACAGAAGTAGCAACGGAGATTCCTCTTTGCTTTTCAATATCCATAAAATCAGAAGTTGCATGTTTCTTGATTTTATTGGATTTTACAGCACCTGCGATTTGGATGGCACCACCAAACAGTAGTAGTTTCTCTGTAAGGGTCGTTTTCCCAGCATCCGGGTGACTAATGATGCCGAAAGTTTTTCTTTTATCGATTTCTGATTTTAAGCTCATATTATCTTAGGGATAAGGACTGCAAAAATAGGAAATAAGCTAAGAAGAAGGTATTTCCACAGATGCTAAATATTTCTTATTTTGCCCCATATTGTGGATTATTTATCAAATTCTAAAAGTCCTTTCCTTATTATTTTTCCCATTTATATTGGTAATAAGAGGAAGTGTCTTTTTTATGAAAATTATTATTTAGGATCTTATCCAAGCCTCATAAAGGGGGTCCATATTTACAATATTTATTATGTTTATTTATTTTACCGTCTTTTACGGAAAACTGACAGATAGAATAGGCTCATATGATATATTAAACAAAGAGCAATTATAGTAATCTTTTGTGTCCTAGCTGATGAACTGCATGGTGTATTATTCTTTTCTGGCTTTATCATGAAAAGTGATTCTTTGCGAAAAGAAGTTTTGTCTTTGCATCCCATATTACGTTTGAGTCTAAGTGCGATTATTCATATAGATAAAGACTTAATAATAGCAGATGCAAGTAGGTTTTTTGACGATTATAATAAAATGGGTCTAAAATCTATGCGACATTCTCTACATTATAAGCAATATACGGGATATGCGCATGCGGTAGACTTACGTGTGAAAGGATGAAGAAAAAATAAAAATAGATTAACTCAAATGTATTTTAATTTAATGGGTATTATTATGAAAAGACATGTAGGGACTGCAGATCATTTGCATGTTTCTAATATCAATAATAGTAAGCCGTGGGCTAAATAGAGATGGATTATATGATATTTTAAGTTTGAATTTTTTCCATTGGATAGATAGCATGTAATCTCGAATATTCAGCAATAATATATTTTTTTCAAATGAAGATGTTGCGGCCATTGTATTTTATATCCTTACCACTAGATTCTGATTTTTGTAGCAAAAGCAGAATGATCGACTTCTTATTTGTCAAGATATTTTGATCAAAAAATCGACCAAATTTCATCTAAACTGATCTTTTTTCCAGAATTCATGTTCTAGAATATAAACGTGTCATGGACTATAGCGGTCTAATTCTGAAAATCCCTATTCTCTAATTTTTTTTCTTGACAATTTTATCGAGCCACTTTCGAAATTTAGTTTTTTCGTTTGATGGCCTTTTAGATTTCATTATTTTATTTAGGTCAGAAGATCGAGACTCTTTTTCTCTTTTTATCTTTTCAGTATAGGTCTTAGTTCTTGGTTTTCTTACGGGATAGTTTGCAGCTACAATGTCTTCTTCTGTTTCTTTGTATGGTGGGCAATCGTCGATTGTATACTTAGCAAAGTTAAGTGCTGGTTTTATTACATTCATTTTGTAAGCAGTACGGAATGTTTCAGCGACCATTGGCAGAGCTGTATTAGATCCTGATCCGAGTCCTAGAGTTCTAAAATGGATTCTTCTATCTTCTGTGCCTACCCAAGATCCAACAACTAAACTGGGATGATACCCAATAAACCAACCATCGGATTGGCTTTGTGTAGTCCCCGTTTTACCAGCCATATCGAATGGCATACTATACACAGAAGTAATTCTACGGCCGGTGCCTATTTTTGTTACATCACAAAGTATGCTATTCAGAACATCTATTTGAGTTTCATTTATAATCCTTTCTTTGGTTGTCGTTGGAGCTTCATAAATAATTTCTCCTTCTCTATTTTCTATTTTAAGAATGGAATTTAAGGCTATTTTATGTCCTCCATTTGCAAAGTGGGCATAGGCGTTGACCATTTCATAAAGCGAGATATCTGAGGTGCCTAATACCATGGATGGTACTTCATTGATATAACTTTCGATGCCTAATCGCTTCGCCATATTCACCACATTTTTTAGCCCCGCATCAAAAATCACCTGAACGCTAATGGTATTAACTGATGAGACCAATGCTGCATACATACTCAATTTTCCGCCATATTCATTGTTGGCATTTTTAGGTGTCCAGTCTTGGTAGCTTGTATAATTGCGAAGTTCATTCTCGTAAAACTTACAAGGGTGTACATTCTGTTCTAGCGCCGTCAAATATACGATTGGTTTAAAGGTAGATCCAACTTGTCTTTTTGAGGTAATTTGGTCGTTCTGAAACTTACCATAATCATTGCCACCAACCCATGCTTTAATATGCCCTGTTTGGGGATCAGCAGCAAGGATTCCACAATGAAGTAAACTTAGATAGTGTTTTATTGAATCGATCTTTGTACGTTTCGATTCTGTATATCCATCCCAAGTCCAAACACTTCGAATGCTTGGTGTAGAAAATTTGTCGATGAGTTCTTGCTTGGATAACCCTTGATTTTTGAGGCGTTTATATTCTTCGGACTTCGTAATTCTACCATCAATAATTTTTGTGCCTTCACCAAATAACTTGCCTTCTTTCCAACTTTCTATAAATAAGCCTTGAAGTTTCTTCATATGCTTTTCCATATGATTTTCGGCTTCTTCCTGTAGTTTTAGATTTAGAGAAGTGTAAATTTTTAATCCATCTTGGTATAAGTGATAATTTGTCCCATCTTCTGTTACTATATTCTCAGTAATATAGTCAAAGTCCTTACGAATCTTTTCTTTAAAATATCTTGCTAATTCATTTTTAGAAGAAGGTTTTTGATAATCTGTTTTTAGAGGTAATGCCGTAGTCTCGTTGAGAACATCCTTTGTAATCATATTATTTTTATACAATTGGGAGAGAACAACATTTCTTCTTTTTTTAGCCCTATCAGGATGAAGTCTTGGACTATAGTAAGTAGGTGCTTTCAGTATCCCGACTAGGGTAGCTGCTTCGTATAGTGAAAGTTCTTTGGATGGTTTATTAAAAAAACGTCTAGAGGCTACTTCAAGTCCAAAGGCTCTTTCCCCAAAAGAAACGGTATTGGTATATAGTTTTATAATTTCATCTTTGCTATAGAAATTTTCTAGTTTTCCAGCAATGATTATTTCCCTGAATTTATTAATTAGAGTTGACCCAAACTTATATTGCTGTCGTTGAAATGTATTCTTGACAAGTTGTTGAGTCAAGGTGCTACCTCCACCACTTGATTTATCTCGTAACAATATAGACTTAAAAAGTACTCTGAATAGACTGCGAATATCTACTCCGTTATGTTTGTAGAATCGGATATCTTCTGTGGCAATTAAGGAATTTTTAAAATGACTATTTATCGCTTCAAAATTATCTAGATTTATTCTATTTTGATTATAGTATTTAGTAATTAAACTCCCATCATCGCTAAGTAACTCGGAAGCTTCAGGAGTCTGAATATTCTTTATGTCAGCTGATGTAGGTAGATTACCTATCCATTCAAATTTTACGACACAAAATAGAATTAAAGTGAATAGCAACAATATTGAAAAAAGAGTAATGCTTAGTTTTACTGCGGTTTTTAAATATGTTGAAATCCTTTTGGGTTCTTGCATATAGAATGGAATGATTCGATGTGATGCTAAAACGAAGCAAAATTCCCAATATTGTTTGATGATAAGAAGCTATATTTTATATAATAAATTCATTTGGTTTAAAATTTAGGTTCGCACGACTTCAAAAAAATTTGAAAGGTTTCTGATTGGCATGAATTTCACTATATTTCTAATTATAAACAACTTTTCTTCTCTATGCTAAAAAGCAGTTTTCTTCTAAAAACTTTTTTGCTTCAATCAGTAATTGAATCTTAGTACTTATTTGATATTCTGATATTCATTTATAAAATGGAATTAAATAGGAGCTAGAAAAGCAACTAATTTTTTGTTTTGTTAGAGACAACTTCTCATACTGTAATGTTAATAACTGAATTAATTTCAAACATCTTTATGTAGCTGTGAGTAATAAAAGCTTAATTGTATGCAATAAATAAAAGAGTGCCTTACAGAAAGACACTCTTTTATTTATTAGTGTTTTTAAAATTCAGTCAAAAATAGGAGTTATTTTAAAATCACCTTTTGTATCTCTACATCTATTCCTACTCTTCTTTCTATGATATACATCCCTGTTTTATTTCCAGAAAGATCAAATTGAGTAATTACTTGATTGAGTGATGAGTCAAACTGTCGCTCATCTATAACATGACCTAGTAAATCATAGATTCTTATTGAACTTTCTTCACCTAAATTACTTTCAAATGAAATATTTATGAAGCCAGTAGTTGGATTTGGAAATACTTCCAAATTCGAACTAAAGGTTGGTGCATTATCTTCTCCAATATTTAAAGTAGGACAATTCCAAGTAGCTGTTGGATTACTCAATGAATATGCTTGCAAGCAATCTAAACCAGGGGAATCAGTGCAGTATAATGTTCCATCTTCATAATATAGAACTCCTGAATTCGGAGTAGAAATATATAGGAATGCATAGCTATCATTGTCGTATTCATTTACTGATGTACCACTACAACTTGTTTGATTGATAGTGTTATTAAGCCATGGGTAATCTGAAAATAACTCATTTTCAGGGCCACCTCCTGCTTCACATGTTGGGTCTACAACTACTAAGAAGGTTGTAGTTTCTGAACGTAATGGACCAGAAGGTCCACCTCCAATAGAACCGCAAGATGTAAGTCTGGAAACTGCAGTATATGTATTAGTTTGTCTGGGTGAAAAGGTTAGTGTATTACACGGGCCAGTACACGGCCAAAAATCCCATGTAGTTTCGACTGTTGGGATGTCGGCGCAGTCCTGAAAGCTAGGTTGATCTGGAAATAATGAAATGGTATCCCCTTCACAGATTCTGATTACCTCATCGTAATAGATTACTCCTTCGCAGTTTGCATAGCAAGAATTTGAATACTCATTTCCAGCAGCATCATATACAGGATTATAATCTTCTGTACAGTTACATTCTGATACTTCAATACAGGAAATTAATGCTGTTTGATCTGCAAAGTAACAAGGAGATTGGAAGCTTGCTACGTGATAATCAAAATTTATATTCTGACCTTCAGTAAATTCAAAGGCGACACCCGTTGCAGTTCTAATTGTGGGATCTAAAATTAGACCATCTGAAGTTTCTATATAAAAATATTCTATAAATTCATCACATTCGTCCACTATAACAGTACCAGAAAATTTAGTGCAATCATTAGTTGGTATAAAAGATATGTCTCCACAAGACCAAATTATTTCACCGCCTGTAAGTTGATATGCATCTATGCAATAAAGATCCTCCATATCAGCACACAATAAGGAGCCATCTTCATAGTAGAAATTTCCTGGCCCATTAAATCCGAAGTAAAAGTATGAATAATCACCTTGATCAAATTTTAATATATAATGTCCAGATAATTCACAAGCATTGTATTGAATCTCGTCTTCCAACCAAGGATAATCCTCAAATATTCCTTCTGGATTTTCCTCTGCTTCTTCAATGCAAGTTATAGTAATGGCTTGTTCTGCTATAGAGCAAGGAGTTTGGAAACCAGCCTCCCGGTAATCAAAATTAACGTTTTGGCCATCAGAATGATTTAACTCGATTCCAACTTCATAGTATGGATCGAGAATTCGACCATCAGCGGTTTCGATAAAGAAGTATTCTGTGCCATCATCACATTCATCAAAGAAAATGGTGCCAGAATAATTTGAGCAATCAGGTGTATTCGGAATATCTCCGCAAGCCCACATTATTTGTCCACTGGTAAGACCATAGGCATCTAAGCAACTAAAGTTGGCACTATCCATACAATACAGTGTTCCATCCTCGTAATATAGAATTCCAAAACCGTCACCTCCAAAGTAGAAGAAAGAGTAAGATCCTAGGTCATATTCTTCAATGTATTCTGAGCCTTCACAGTTAGCTGTATCGATTCGATCATTCAACCATGGGTATTCTTCGAAGATTCCTCCCGGATTGGGTCTATCTGTTTCTTCAATACAAGTAATGATTATTGCTTTGTCGGCAATACTACATGGTGATTCGAAATTTGCATCTCGATAATCAAAGTCAACTGATTGGCCATCATTATGATTGAATTCAATTGTATTTGAATAATAAGCATCAAGTATTAGACCATCAGATGTTTCTATAAAGAAGAATTCTGTACCATCATAGCATTCATCAAAGAATATGGTTCCAGAATAATTTTCGCAATCTGAAGTATTCGGAATATCTCCACAGGACCAAACAATTTCGCCATTATTAAGTCCATAGGCATCTAAACAACTGAAATTGGCTGCATCAATGCAATACAATGTTCCATCATCATAATAGAGAATTCCAAAGCCTGCACTTCCAAAATAAAAGAATGAATAGGAACCCTGATCAAACTGTTGAATATATTCTGTTCCTTCGCAATTCTCCACATCTATACGATCTGTCATCCAAGGATATTCTTCGAATATTCCTATTGGATATGGTCTGTCTATTTCTTTAATACAAATAATATTCACTGCTTTTTCAGCAATGCTACATGGAGTTTGGAAGTTTGCGTTTTGATAATCAAAGCTAACGTATTGGCCATCGATATAATTGAAGATAGTATTCACTTCAAGGTATGGGTCAATTATTTTTCCATCGTCAGTTTCAATGAATACGAATTCAGTCCCATCATCACAATCTTCAAAAAATACGGTACCCAAATAACTACTACAATCCATAGGATCACCACAATCTTCATAAACAATATTTACAAAGTAAATTACAGTTTCAGAAACTGTTTGACATGGTGGTACAAACATACAATCTGGATCTGGAGGCAGTGGCGAACCATTTTGTTGTGTTGCTGTAGATGTGATAAAATATACCGTAGATACACTCGGACTGACAGTAAATCCTTCTATGCCCTGTTGCGTAGCATTTTCGCTTGGAATGATAGATGTTTCAGTAACCACATTACATGTGCCTGAAGAACAGGGTGTACCCTGAGGCCCAAAGGGTAACATAGATAGTCCAGGAATAAATGCGGTGTCTCCTACGCAAATGTTTATGTTTAATATATTATCATTACAGCCCCAAAAGTTTCCTGTCGTAGTCAAATTGTAATAATCCATACATGAAAATCCAGTAAAATCGGTACAATAGAAATCACCGCTTTCAGTGTATATACTCATATGGATTCCATCATTGACATATAAATAAATACTACTTCCTGATGTTAATTCTAACACATATTCTGAAGTGCAATTATTAGGATCTACTAGATCAGTAAGAAATGGATATTGAATGAAAATTTCTGGCAGACCGCCTACATCTTCACATGTAGAATAAACTACTTCATCATCAAGTAATCCACCAATACATGCGCCAACACAATAAAGGTTTCCTTCACAATCAACTACCACAGCAGGTGCTATTGGTAAAGATGTACAATTATTTATGAGAATGTAATAGTTTCGTCCTTCAAATATGGTTTGTGTTACAGTAACATTTTGTGGATCAAAGTCATTGAATTCCGGTGTTAAATCTAATGAATTGATAAATGCCTCAATATCTTGAACAGGTTCAATGCAAGTATCATTTACATCATCAGCACATCCCCAAAGGTAATCGGGATTTGTAAGACCATAAGCGGTTATACAACCAGGATTAGCCCCATTATCGGTACACCAAAGACTTTCATTTAGATACAATGTTCCCATTTGACCGTCAAATACATATATGTAAGTATATACACCTTGCACAAAAACTTCTACATATTCACCGTTACATTCTGTAAAATCTATTAATCCAATTAAAAATGGATAGTCTTTAAATACTTCATCGTCAGGAACATTGTCATTTATTCGTTCTATGCAAGTAAGAGTTATTAAATTTTCTGCAGGGAAGGCACAATCAGTATTTATGTTTGTTTCTTCAAAATCAAACATTACCTCGTCCCCATTTTGACTATTTAAACTAAATCCTGTATCTCCAACAAGAGCTGCAAATCTTGCATTGTCTGATCGGATAATCTCAAAGTCTGCGGCATCAGTACAATTATTTATATAAATAACTCCATGGTTATTTTCACAATCGGGAACTCCACCACTACAATCTTCATCTACATACACTGTATAAAAAATACTTCTTGGAGTACATGTGCCATCTGGGTATCTTACATTGATTTCATAGGTTGTAGTTTCTGTTGGCGTTACCTCGAATCCATTGACATTAGCAACTACATTATCGGTCGGACTGATAGTGATAATAGGATTCGTGCAGTCTTTTGAGTTCGTTAAGTATCCAGTGAAACTAGTTTGGTTTGCTAAGTTGGCTAATTGCACAGATTCTCCACTACATATGTAATTATCGAAGGTGGCAAGTTCACTACATTCTTGAACATATACTACTTGACTTTCCGTAGCAAGAGCAGGATCAATATTGTAATTATTCGGCACACAAGGTAAGGGAACATCAACTCCGTACGCGCATATAAAATCTCCGCTACAAGTTTGTAAAGTCCCTTGGTATGACAATAGTCCCGCTGGAGCTAAAAAAGTATCGAAAGGGCATAGGTTAGTGACTTCATAAAAATAACCAACTTCAGGTCCAAAATGTTGAATTACAACAATACCTAATTCAGTTGCACTTCCATCAATAAATTGATTAAAAATCTCTTCTTCAGTCAATGGAGTTGGACAATTTAAAGAAGATCCACAAGGGTCTTCCACTATTACATTATATGCAGCAGCTTTAGGAGCGCACTTACCTTGATGGTCATATAGAATAACATATCTAGTTGTTTCGCTTGGAGAAACTGACCAAGTATTATCATCGATTTGAGTTGCTCCAGTTTCTGGGGAAATTGTTATTGAGCCATTATCACATTCGTAGTTATTAGGAAGATGTGTAGTAGGTGGAAGAGGACCTGCAGAGGTAACTGCATTTAATTCAATGGATTCTCCAACACATATAGTTTCTTCGATTCCTACAAATGTACATTCTACTTCTAACACTACATTTACTTCATTTGCCAAAATAAGATTCATGCCAAATTGATTTGGGAAACATGGAGGAGGTAGATCTCCACCGTACCCACAAATGAAATCTCCATTACAGGTGTAAAATGAATTAGCGAAATTAGAACTTCCAGGACCCATTGGAGTGCCATAAAATGGACAAAGATTGGTAATCTCATAAAAATACCCTACCTCAGGACCCCAATGCTCTAAGACGACACCTCCAAACTCTTGATGAAAAGAAGCTTCTTGGAAAAGGGATAAAATTTCATTTTGTGATAATGGTATTTCACAATTTATTCCTCCTGCTATAGGATTTTCTTGAATGCAATTAATTTCAATAGGAACAACTCCCTCAGGGCAAAGGAGGACAAAATCTAGAATATTATAGTCAAATTGAACATTCAAACCTTCCTCATAATTGAAAGACAATCCGGGTCCATCAAAAGGTTGATAAATGTTGCCTTCTGGTGTTTCAATGTAGAAAGCTGTTTCACCTGGGTTGCATGACTCAAAGAAAATTATTCCTGATTCTGAGTCACAAGACTGACATTGAGTAGCTGTAATTTCATAGGTGTATGTAAAGGAGGGACCAGGATTAGATGGGTCTGAATCAGTACAATTACTATTATTTTGACAAGTTATATTTGAGTTTGCAGTAAATGTATAGATGTAAGTTCCAGGAACTTCAATGGTTATGTCTAAGAAATTTCTATCTATAACTACTTGACTTCCATCTTGAATCCAGGTTAAATCTGAAAAGGTGTATTCACAATCCCAACAAGCTGAAGTATTATAGGTTGATGGTAAATCAGGAGAGAGATTTATGTTTTCACTCAAGCAGGCATCTATGAATAAGTAAAATTCATTTTCAGTATCTTCTTCACAACTCCAACTTATAACACCATTAGATAAACCATAAGCTTGAATACAATCAAAATTTGGCGCATTGGCACATAGGATTGTACTGTTCTCGAAGTATAAAATTTCTCCAGTAGAATTGCTCACTAAAAGATAAGAATAAGTACCGTCGAAATAAGTAGTGACTGATTCATCTGTACAATTATTCCAATCTACTAGGTTATTTAACCAAGGAAATTGTTGGAAAATTTCAGGTTCTTCAACAGGATTATTACAAGTTTGTGGAGATTCTAAAGTAAAGTTGTAAATGTAAATATGTTCTTGGCAACCAAATCCTAAATTATCTGTAAGGATGGCTGTTCCGTTCTGTAGAATCTGACCTTCTAAAGAGCCACTATTTTGGTTTGAAACACTAAAGTGTTCCATGAAAGAAGTGGAAGGAAGGAAGCTATTACAAAGAACAAGATTTGGCAATGGAATGCTAATGTTTTCGTTGGCACAACCTGTAATATTGAAAACTGTAATTCTATCTGATTCCTCTGCAGAGCAATTTTGGCTGTTATCTACGTTTACCAGAATATCATAACTAGGGAAAGCTGGTCCTGCAGGTCCGTCTGAAGGACCACAATATTCAAACAAAGGGAAGTAGTCTGCTTTGTATGCAGTGGATTGAGTAGGATTTATAGTCACATAAGTAGGTTGATTATCTATAATACTTGGATCATTATTATAAATGCTATATACGTTAAATGGAAAATTATCACAAGGTCCTATAGGAGGCGAAGGACAAGGACAAGTAATTTCCAAGGCTATTTTAGGAAGGTCAAATAATTCTCCTTCACAGATATTAAAAAATAGATCATATTGATCCAATTCTTCTTCCGTCACCATTAATCCGGAATTATTAATTTCAGATATGCAATTAATTTGATACCTGCTAGTTACATTTGATGGAGCGCAAGGATAGAGTCCAATAATGGTTTCTATACTTTCAAATCCATATTTTACAATTTGATTATCCTGCGGGATAAAATTTACTCCAGAATTTAGTGAAGCAACCCAATCGTTTTTTCCAAAATTGATGTAAAATTCACCTGGTGCAAGACAATTTTCGGTATCTAATGAGATTACACCAATGATATTACATTCAGATTGGCTACAAATAGGTAAAGAAATCAAAAAAAGGTATATAATAACAAGCAACCTCATAAAAAGGGAAAAATGAGTCATAGTAAATTTTATTTTTTATAATCAGATATTTAGGAATCATGCTAAAGTGTGAAGTTTAACAAGGTCTATCTGTATTTAACTGAATTTGATTCTAATTCGCTGCGAAGATATGTGAATTCTGTTTTTTATGCACTAAAACATGACGATTTATCATCATATGATTGATCAAAGTTTTCATTTAATATTTATTAGAAGAGGGAGAGGGTTTTAATAAACTCTCTCCCTTTAAAGGATTTTTTTAAATCATCCTGAGTCTTTATGATTCAGAAAGATATATTAATTTGATCAGCTTTAATTTAATATCACTTTTTGTATTTCTATTTGTTGACCCATTCTTTCTCTAAAATATTAGAAACCAACTTGATTTCGTGAAAGATCAAATTCTGTTTCAATCCGATCTAGGTCTGGTTCAAACTGTTGTTCTATTATTTTATTTCCGATTAAATCGTAAATAATAATGCTACTCTCTAAATTATATTCATTCTCATATACAACATTCAAAATGTCAGTTGTGGGATTTGGGAATACCTCCAAACTTGAATTGATGTCATCGCTATTTTCAGTTTCAAAATTTGAGGTTGAGCAGTTCCAGGAGTTCGTAGGATTAGATAAACTGTATGCCTGTAGGCAATCCAATCCAGAAGATTCTGTACAATATATTGAACCATCTTCATAGTATAAAATTCCACCATCATTAGGTGTTGAAATATAAATGTAGGCATAATTGCCATTATCGTAAACGTTGATTGACGTACCGTAACAATTAGCCTGATCCACTTCATCATTTATCCAAGGATAATCTGTGAACAAACAATTAGGGCCAACAATAACTAAGAATGTAGTTGAATCGTAACTTCCCGACCCACATATAAGAATGGTAACTGCATTGTATGTAGTAGTACTTGCCGGGGTGACTATCGTTGATCCACAATTAAATGGAAATGGACAGTTTGGATCATCATGATCCCATTCGTTTAATATGGTAGGTACATCTCCACAACCTTGTATACTTGGTTGATCTGCGTATAAAATTACTGATCTGCCTTCACAGATCGTGATTACTTGATCATAATATTCTTCGACGCCTTCACAATCGGCAATACAAGTATTTGTATATTCATTTCCTTCTGCATCATAAACAGGATCATAGTATTCATTGCAATTACATTCATTATCTAGTTCACATTCTGAATCTACAGTTACTAAAAATGTTTTTGTTATGGAATTACTTGCACCACATCCTTTAAGCGTTGTAGTGACTGAATATGTAGTGGTACTTGTTGGTGAGACAATCGTTGAAACAAGATCGAATGGCCAGTCTAAATGACCCCATTCAAACCACTCATAAGGTGCACAACCTCCTGCTATATTAAATTGATCAGCGAATAAAGTTGTTGATTCACCTTCACAGATAGTGATAACTTGACTATAGTATTCTACACCAGCACATTCAGCAAAACAAGGGTTTCTATATTCATTTCCATCTTCATCATATACTGGATCATAAGATTCATTGCAATCACATGCTTCATCTATTTCACAATCTGGATCCACAACAACTAAGAATTCAGTTGTTACGAATTGTAGTGGACCGGCAGGGCCCCCGCCAATAGTTCCACATGAAGTGAGTGTAACAGTCGATACATAAGAACTAGTCTCTCTTGGTGTCAAAGTAACCGAAATACAATCACCAGTAGGACAGTTAGGAGGATTTATATCCCAGGTTATATTTAATGTAGGTATGTCTGCACAATCTTGAAAGCTTGGTTGCTCTGGAGTTAGAGTAATCGTTTCTCCTTCGCAGATTTTAAATACATAATCAAAGTAATAAAGAACACCATGACAATCAGCATAACATGCATTCGTATATTCATTACCTTCTGCATCGTAAACAGGATCGTAAACAGGATCACATTCACATTCTTCGATTAGTCCTACTTCTTCAATGCAAGTTATTTCCACAAATTTATTTTCTGAAGGGCAAGGGGAAGGGAAATCTACCTCTACATAATCAAAAATAACTTTCTGACCTTCATAAAATTCTATACCAAAATCAGAATAGACAATGAATGGGTCTAGAATAGTTCCATCCGTTGTTTCTATGTAATAAAATTCCTCATATAGTTCACATTCATTTATGATAACTGTTCCAGCATGACTATAACAATTAGGATTATTAAGGAAAGAAATATCTCCACAAGAAAATACTATTTCTCCATCGGTAAGTCCGTATGAATCTATACAAGAGCCATTAAACCAGTCAATGCAGATTAAATTACCATCTTCATCATACGTATTTCCTAGACCAATGCCACCAAAGTAAAAGTATGAATAATCACCTTGATCAAATTGTAATATATAATGTCCGGAAAATTCACAATCATTGTATTGAATCTCGTCTTCCAACCAAGGAAAATCCTCAAATATTCCTTCTGGATTTTCCTCTGCTTCTTCGATGCAAATTATAGTAATGGCTTGTTGTGCTATAGAGCAAGGAGACTGAAACCCAGCATCCCGGTAATCAAAATTAATGTTTTGGCCATCAGAATGATTGAACTCGATTCCATCTTCATAGTATGGATCAAGAATTCGACCATCTGTGGTTTCGATAAAGAAGTATTCTGTCCCATCATCACATTCATCAAAGAAAATGGTGCCGGAATAATTTGAGCAATCTGGCGTATTAGAAACATCTCCGCAAGCCCACACTATTTGTCCGCTGGTAAGGCCATAGGCATCTAAGCAACTAAAGTTGACACTATTCAAACAATATACTGTACCATCCTCGTAATACAAGATCGAAGAATCAGGACTACTCACAAAAATAAATGCATAGCTCCCATTGTCAAATATTTCTATAGTTGTTGCTTCACAATTGTGAAAGTTGATAATCCCATTTAGAAATGGATAATCATCAAATATTTCGTTTGATGGAGGTGTAGTTCCAGCATCTTCTATGCAAGTAATTACAATCGCTTGATCTGCCAAAGTGCAGGGACTTGGGAAGCTAGCATCCAAATAGTCAAAATTGATATTTTGGCCATCAAAATGATTGAACTCTATGCCATCTAAGTAATATGGATCAAAGATGGTTCCATCGGATGCTTCAATAAAGAAATATTCCGTACCGTCATCACATTCATCGAAGAAGATTCTTCCAGAGAAATAGGAGCAATCAGGGTCAATCGGAATATCTTCACATGCCCACACTATTTCTCCACCTATAAGACCATATTCATCTAGACAACTAAAATTGGTTGCATCAATGCAATACAATGTTCCATCTTCATAATAGAGAATTCCAAAGCCTGCACTTCCAAAATAAAAGAAGGATGATGAGCCTTGATCAAATTTCTGAATATATTCTGTTCCATCGCAATTCTCTAAATCTATATGATCTGTCATCCAAGGATATTCTTCGAATATTCCACCTGGATTCGGTCTGTTTATTTCTTCTATACAATTTAGTAAAACTGCTTTGTCTGCTATGCTACATGGAGTTTGAAAGCTTGCCTCTTGATAATCAAATTTAACATTTTGACCATCCATATAATTAAAAACAACATTGGGACCATTGTATGGGTCAATGATCTGTCCATCATCTGTTTCGATAAATATATGTTCTGCCCCATCATCACAATCTTCTGAAAATACGGTACCCGAATACATACTACAATCAATAGGATCACCGCAATCTTCATAAACAATATTTACGAAGTAAGTTACAGTTTCAGAAACTGTTTGACATGGTGGTACAAACGCACAATCTGGATCTGGAGGTAGTGGTGCACCATTTTGCTGTGTTGCTGTAGATGTGATAAAGTATACCGTAGATACACTCGGACTGACAGTAAATCCTTCTATGCCCTGTTGCGTAACATTTTCGCTTGGAATGATAGATATTTCAGTCACCACATTACAAGTGCCTGAAGAACAGGGTGTACCTTGAGGCCCGAAGGGTAACATAGATAGTCCGGGAATAAATGCGGTGTCTCCTACGCAAATGTTTATGTTTAATATATTATCATTACTGCCCCAAAATTTTCCTGTCGTAGTCAAATTGTAATAATCCATGCATGAAAATCCAGTAAAATTTGTACAATAGAAATCACCGCTATCAGTGTATATACTCATATGGATTCCATCACTGACATATAAATAAATACTACTTCCTGATGTCAATTCTAACACATATTCTGAAGTGCAATTATTAGGATCTACTAGATCAGTAAGAAATGGATATTGAATAAATATCTCGGGTATAACTTCATGATCTT
>Ga0209828_1000247_pt1 | contig 53807 bp, 30 predicted proteins | sample MaitaG_FD_187429 | JGI IMG/M metagenome (GOLD analysis project Ga0209828, IMG submission 187429) | Marine algal microbial communities from Maine, USA - Maine_Asex2 metaG (SPAdes) (version 2) | ecosystem: Host-associated > Algae > Red algae > Unclassified | place: Maine, USA | collected 2015-01-05
TTCATAATGATACGACCTCTAGATATGATGAGGAAGATGCGACTTTAGCGTGGAAAAGGACAGTTGACTTTTTCAAAGAAAAGCTTAAATAATAAATTATGATTAAGCTATGTAAAGCACGCGTCATCATAGTTTTTTGCTTTAAGATAAGCACTTAGATTTTTACCCTCATTCAATACTCAACATTCAACAGTCAACATTGACATTCCAAAGAATGTCTAAACAAGTATCCTAACAGGATTCTCCAAATACGCTTTCAATGTTTGCAAAAATTGTGCGCCAGTCGCCCCATCAACAACTCTATGATCGCAAGACAATGTTACTTTCATCATACTACCAGGGACGATTTCACCATCTTGTACAATAGGTTTTTTGATGATCGCTCCTACAGCAAGAATACATGAATCAGGAGAATTAATAATTGCAGTAAACTCCTCTACCCCAAACATGCCCAAGTTTGAAATGGTGAATGTATTTCCTTGCATTTCCTGAGGAGATATTTTTTTACTTCGTGCCTTCCCCGCTAATTCTTTTACTTCTGCATTGATCATGGACATTGGCTTTGCATCAGCATGACGAATAACAGGTACTACCAGACCATCATCGACTGCTACAGCGACTCCAATATTAATATCTTGGTGGACTTCTATTGTGTCTCCTTTCCACGAAGCGTTAATCATTGGATGTTTTCTAAGTGCACCAGCAACTGCTTTAATGACAATATCATTAAATGAAATCTTTACACTTGGATCAGCATTGATATCTTTTCTAGCGACAATTGCCTTGTCCATATTAGCCTCTACAGTCAAATAGAAATGAGGAGCAGTAAATTTGCTCTCTCCTAATCGCTTTGCGATGACTTTCCGCATTTGAGAAACTGTTTGCGGTCCATAACTTACATCGGCAGGAATATATGCCGGAGCCGAAACCATCGTCTTTACAGCCGCACTAGTCGCAGAAGGTTTATAGTTTTCTATATCTCTTTTTATAATACGACCACCTTCTCCGGTTCCAGATACTTCGGCTAAGTCAATATTTTTTGAAGAAGCCATTGACTTCGCTAGAGGTGAAGCTTTGATGTGATCATCATCTGTATTTGTCACGTCAGGTGTAGTTGTTTCTTTAGTCTGTTCTGGCATATCGGTATGAGTCGCTTCAGAATTTGCAGTTTCTGTATCTGAGGAGCCAGCTTCTGTTGATTGAGACTCTGCTTCTTTTAATTGCGCCTCAAAATCTTCATCTTTTTCACCAATGACTGCTAATATGCCATTGACAGGAACAGGACCTGCTGGGACACCAATGTGCAGTAAGAAACCCTCATGGTAACTTTCTAATTCCATCGTCGCTTTATCAGTTTCAACTTCTGCGAGAACATCTCCAGGTTCTACTGCATCACCTACTTTTTTAAGCCATTCCACTATGTTTCCTTCCTCCATTGTGTCGCTCATTCGCGGCATTCGAATTATTTCAGCCATGTTTTATGTTGTTTATGATTGATTTTGATCAAAATTAATATTAAATCTTGATACCTTAACTATTGTGACGATCAGTATCGATTAGCATAGTGAAGATTACAGTTAATTTGAATACTTTTCTAAGACACAAGGTACTAAAGTACATTGTAAAGAGTCATTCCAATGCAGACAAATACATTTTTTGAAGTCAACATAGGATTAAACCACTTGAAAAATACAATTTTGTTTCATATACAATCTCTATATGATTTATCTGCAAAATATGAGCCATCCTTTTTATATTTTTGTAGAATGGGATATTCCTCGAAATTGATCGAACGAGCTGTAGAAGAGTTTTCAAAACTACCTAGCATTGGTAAGAAGTCTGCTTTTCGACTAGTATTGCATCTGATCAATCAAGATAAAGAGTCCACAGACAAATTTGTATACGCAATCCAGCAAATGAAAGAACATTTAAAGGAATGTTCAATCTGTTATAATCTTTCTGATAATGAAGTCTGCGCTATTTGTGCTAATCAAGCTAGAAATAAGTCGATTCTTTGTGTCGTAGAGACGGTCAGAGATGTTATTGCATTAGAAGAAACGGAACAATACCATGGAACCTATCATGTCTTAGGTGGCGTCATATCTCCATTAGAAGGTGTTGGAGCCGAAGACGTAAAAATCCCAGAATTAATAGCGCGAATAAAAACAGAAGGGGTGACAGAGTTGATCATGGCATTAAGTCCGACGATAGAAGGAGACACCACTATTTTTTATATCTCTAAAAAGGTAGCTGACTTAGACGTGACGATCACAACTTTATCAAGAGGTGTGGCATTTGGTAGTGAACTCGAATACACAGATGAATTTACACTTGGAAGATCACTCGTAGCTAGAGTGCCTTATTCCCAAGGTTCAATAAAATAAAAGAAGTGATTCGTCTTAGCATTATCATCGTCAGTTATAATGTCAAATTCTACGTACAACAATGTATTGAGGCAATCCATAATTCAACTTTCCAAGACTTTGAGATAATTATTGTAGATAATAATTCATCGGATGGGTCGTCTGATTTCTTAGAACAAAAGTATGGAGATTCGATACAGCTCATCAAAAATATTGATAATAAAGGCTTCGGAACTGCTTGTAATCAAGGTCTGAGAATCGCTACCGGAGAATACACTTTATTTTTAAATCCTGATACGATTTTGACTAAAACGACACTTGAGAATTGTATCCATTTTGCAATGGATACTAAAAATCTAGGTCTATTAGGAGTTCGAATGGTCAATAAAGACGGGACTTTTTTAGCTGAATCAAAACGAGGATTTCCGTCACCAAAGGCTTCCTTTTTTAGACTGACCAGTTTGAATTCCATATTGACTAATTCTCAAACTGCCAATGCATATTATGCTCCTCATATTGGAGAATTCGACGTAGCTAAAGTTGATGTTATTTCAGGTGCGTTTATGTTTTGCAGCACAGATAAGTTAAAGGAATTAAAAGGATTTGATGAAGATTACTTTATGTATGGAGAAGATGTAGACCTGTCTTATAAAAGTATCAAAGCTGGATTAGATAATTATTATTTGGGTACCGAAACCATTATACATCACAAAGGGAAAAGTACAGACAAGACCAATCCTGAATACGTAAATCGATTTTATGGTGCGATGTCAATTTTCCATAAAAAGCATGTAAAGGATTCTTATTCTTGGTTCTTTAATGTTTTAATTAGCATAGCCATATTTGCAAGAAAGATGCTAAGTGGAATTGGGTTATTTTTGAAAAAATCTTTTTTGCCATTGGTTGAATTAGGGCTTTTTATAGGTGGCGGGTTTGTGATCAAGTATTTGTGGAGTCGGTTTTACTTTGAAAATGTAGGCTATTATCAAGATTCAGGTGCTACCATTAATTTGATTGCCTATAACATATTCTGGGTGCTTGTCTTATACTTTGGGTCTTCCTATCGTCATGATAGACAACGGTCAACTGCAATGATTCAACTCCTGATTGGTTTGATCATCATTCTAGTTTTCTATAGTGTGTTACCAATGGAGTGGAGAAGCTCAAGAGCCTTGATAGGATTTTATTTTTTATGGAATGCTGTAGTATTAATGGTAAGCAGAACACTTATGGGCAGTATGAAAAAACAAGATTTTAAAATTGGCGAACGTATTGGCGTGGTCGCTTCTCCTGTGATGATAGACGAGCTAAATGAGATCAATACATCACTTAAGGAAGATGCGAAGACTCTTGTTTCGATTCGTCCGTCAGCTACGTATTCTAGCACACACTATATTGAAGATTTTGAGAATATTATTCAGTTTTCAAAAGAACATTCTTTAGATTCCGTACTGATTTCTGTTCAGGAATTTGAATTGACGGAAGTTAAAACGAATGTAGAAATCTTAAAAGAATATGGTATTCAAGCAGCTATTATTGATCAATTTGATATGCAGAATGTTTTAACTGGACAGATGCGTCATAAGACATTATTGGACTCAAAGCAATTAGATTTTAATATTCTCTTCTGGGAGAATAAGATTATGAAGCGGACTTTTGATGTCATATTCGGGATTCTGCTTTTACCAGTTTCTCTAATTCATTCGCAGTTAGATTTATCAAATCTCTTACATGTTATTTTAAATAAAAAAAGTTTGATTGGGTATCAAATGGATGACAGGGAAGTACATAAATTGCCTATTTTAAAAACTGGCGTAATTCCTGTTACTAGACAAAGAGGAATAGTTAAAAATATTCATGATGAAAATCTTGATTATGCATTATACTATTCAGTCTTTAATGATTTCAAACATCTCGTGAGTTTCTTAGTATGAATATGAAAAAGGAGATCAAACAATTAGCTACAGATTTATATCCACAAGTCATCGAATGGAGGCGCACCATTCATGCTAATCCAGAATTATCTTTTGAAGAATATGAGACGAGTAAATATATTTCAGCCGTCTTAAAGAAGCTAAATATAAAACATACGAAAGGATGGGCTAAGACAGGGATTGTCGCGATTATAAAAGGTAAAAATCCAAAAAAGAAAACAATTGCATTGAGAGCTGACATAGATGCACTACCGATTGTAGAAAAAAATAAAGTTGCTTACAAATCGAAAAACGAAGGAGTCATGCATGCCTGTGGGCACGATGTTCATACCTCTAATATGCTCGGTGCAGCAGCCATTTTAAATCAATGCAAAGATTCTTTTGAAGGCACAGTGAAAATTATTTTTCAACCTGGTGAAGAGAAATTACCTGGTGGTGCATCATTATTGATAAAGGAAGGCGTATTAAAAGATCCAAAGCCTAATTCTATTATTGCCTTGCACGTTCATCCTCCACTTCAAGCTGGGAAAGTTGGATTTCGTCCAGGAATGTATATGGCTTCATCTGATGAATTGTATGTAACCGTGAAAGGGAAAGGTGGTCATGCTGCAGTACCGCAAGGTAATATTGATCCTATATTAATCACCTCTCATATTATTACTGCTTTACAACAAATGGTCAGCCGACGCGCGAATCCTAATATTCCAACGGTTTTATCTTTCGGTAAAATAAACTCCACTGGAGGTGCCACTAATGTAATTCCAAATGAAGTCAAGCTCGAAGGGACCTTTCGCACATTCGATGAGTCGTGGAGAAAACAGGCCCACAAACTCATGACGAAATTAGCAGATAATATGGCAAAATCTATGGGTGGTGCTTGCGATTTTAGAATCGCCAATGGTTATCCATTTCTCAAGAATGACAATAATCTTACAAGTAGAATGCATTCTTTTGCGCAAGACTATTTAGGAAAATCTAAAGTGGTTGATCTTCCACGCCGAATGACTTCAGAAGATTTTGCATTTTATTCACAAAAAATTCCCGCTTGTTTTTTCCGCTTAGGAACAAGTAATACGAAAAAGAAAATCACTTCAAACGTCCATACAGATACATTTAATATTGATGAATCTGCACTCAAGTTAAGTATTGGACTGACCGCTTGGTTGGCGATTCAAGAATTAGCGATTTAAGTAACTCACAAGCAGTACCACAACAGATATCTAAAGCTTTGATAACAAAGATGGTCAAGGACAATCTTGGAAATTCTTGGATTGAGATTGGAGAAACAGCTTATTTAAATTCAAAGTGTATAGAAGCTAAAAGATTAATGACCAATTTCAGTTGGCGCAAAAGCTTGTTAATTAATTAGACTCCAGATCTCAAATCCACTCTTTTTATATCCAATTGCTTTAAACAAATAGTTTCTATTAAATCCAATTTAGCTGAACCACTCATATATAGGATTGTAAAGTTATCCCTTCCAATTTATAAGATAAACCAAATACTTTCTCGAATTGATTCCTTTAACTCTTTTCATTCATATTCCCTTGCCTTCGCAGCTGCATGAATATTATTCTGCCTCCGCATTCCTAATGTCAACATCAGTATATATGAAATATGAACTTTGATTTTCTTTTATTTAGACTATCCGTTTTTCTTATTGTTGTCTTAAGCAGGGTGCATCCCAATGTAGTTTAGTTAAGCAAAATCTAAGCCCTGAAAGGCCTGAAAGGGCGTTGTCATTTAGCGTGGTACAAAGTGCCACGGTAAATGATAAATTAAAAGTCACATTTGGCGGGATTTTATGTAAAAATCGTGAAAAATGTATTTTATATGAAAAGTAAAAGAATGGAAATCGCTCTATTGCTAAAGCCACCTTGAGCATCAATCAGAGCTTAGAGCGCATGGTTATTGATGATTAAAGTTTTTGATTTTCTATTTGTGTGCTACAGATTTCACATTTATAGAATATCTCTGTTTTGTACTCAGCACAGTAAGCAGTTTCTATAGTTTCGCTTCGAGTTGTAAGCATTGGAGGACTGTGTTTTCTTTGTTTAAAATACATGCTTAAAGCTCCAGATACATGATACGCACATATAACACTCCTTAGTACTTCAAACCATATTTAAAAATCAGGAATACAATCAAATTTACGAATCATACTTAGCTTTCATATCGGCCAATATTTTATTTAAAAAGCTATATGTCAATGATTTACTTATTACGATAATATTTAATATATTTACATTTATTTTCGAATTAAGTTAAACTACCATGGCTAAGCTTTTAATTGTAGACGATGACAAGAGTATCCGAAAAACCCTTCGAGATATCCTGGAATTTGAGAAATATAGTGTTGATGAAGCCGCAGATGGCCTCGATTGCATTGTGAAATGTAAGCAAAATCAATACGATGTCATTATTATGGATATCAAAATGCCGAAAATGGACGGCATGGAAGCCATTGATAAGATCCAGACAATTGCGCCACATATCCCTGTCATTATGATATCTGGACATGGCAATATTGATACTGCAGTGGAAGCCGTAAAAAAAGGAGCTTTTGACTTTATTCAGAAACCACCAGACTTAAATCGACTCCTGATTACCATTCGTAATGCAATGGATAAATCGACGCTTATAACGGAAACAAAAGTCCTTAAAAAGAGAGTTCAGAAATCAAAAGTGCAGCAAATCATAGGGACCTCAGAATCCATCCAGGTAATTCATGATACCATTGATAGAGTAGCACCGACAGAAGCTAGGATTTTAATCAATGGCGAGAATGGTACGGGCAAAGAGCTAGTGGCAAGATGGGTACATGAAAAGAGTAATCGAAATGATGGTCCAATCGTTGAAGTGAATTGTGCAGCTATTCCATCAGAATTGATAGAAAGCGAATTATTCGGACATGAAAAAGGCTCATTTACATCTGCTCACAAACAAAGACTAGGAAAATTTGAATTGGCAAATGGAGGAACATTATTTCTAGATGAGATAGGTGATATGAGCATGTCGGCACAAGCTAAAGTGCTAAGAGCATTACAAGAAAATAGAATTACTAGAGTCGGCGGAGATAAGGAAATTAGTGTAGATGTCAGAATCTTGGCAGCCACAAATAAAGATTTGCGCCAATTGATTAGTGTTGGAAAGTTTAGAGAAGATTTATATCACAGGCTGGCTGTTATCATCATCAAAGTCCCATCTTTAGATGAAAGGTTAGAAGATATACCACAGCTAGTGGAGCACTTTTCAGAGCAGATATCAGGTGAGTATGGAACGACGGCAAAGAGCTTTGAATCTGGCGCTGTAAAACAACTGCAAAAATTAAGTTGGACAGGAAATATAAGGGAGTTGAGAAATGTAGTCGAACGATTAATTATTCTCAGCGGAGAAATTGTAACGAAAAAAGAAGTTGTCCAATTCGTCACACCTAATACAATTAAAGAACATTTCTCTTTAGAAGAATTATTTAACAAATATGACAGCATAAAGGATGTGCAAAACTTTGTTAAAAAAGAGTTCGATTCTAGACGAAAAGCTTCTGTATAATGGATTTGTGAAGTAAATGATGATTCATTTTATTTAAAAAAAAATACCTATCATTCATACTATAAAGCCTGTTTTCTCGTATGGGAATAGGCTTTTTTATGTAGCTGACTTACTGTAGCCTTTTAATTGTGTATTTGACTTAATAAAAAATTGAAATGACAGAAAATAATAAGCTAAAGAAATGGACTAAAGAACCAGGGTTGAATGCCTGGACAATGTTTAAGGTCCTATCAGAATTTGTAGAAGGTTTTGAAAGGCTCAATAAAATTGGACCTTGTATTTCGATATTTGGTTCGGCTAGGACGAAGCCTAATCAGAAATACTATAAAATGGCAACTTCGCTGGCGAGTCGATTATGTGACGAAGGATTTGGAGTGATAACTGGAGGCGGTCCAGGTATAATGGAAGCTGCAAATAAAGGTGCCCACGAAGCAGGCGGCGCTTCTGTAGGACTAAATATCGATTTGCCATTTGAGCAAAATGATAATCGGTATATTGACTCTGATAAAAACCTGAATCATCGATATTTCTTTATTAGAAAGGTCATGTTTGTTAAATATGCACAAGCATTTATCGCGATGCCTGGTGGATTTGGCACACTCGATGAACTATTTGAAGTGCTTACACTTATCCAAACTAAAAAGATAACACCAGTACCAGTTATTTTATTCGGGTCTGAATTTTGGTCAGGTATGAAAGATTGGATTCAGAATACGATGCTAAATGAATATGGAAATGTCAGTCCAGGAGATCTTGATTTAATTCCAATTACCGATGATCCTGAAGAAGTCGTAAAAATAATTCTAGAGTTTTATTCTGCTGATAATTTGTTAGAGCCGAATTTAAATTTGGACTAATAAATCCTTTTCCTATTCAAACAAATTTGTAATGTTGAATGACCTTACTCATAACAGTCGGAAATTCTCATGAGGATATCGATAGATAGGATATCGATGCTAACTTTTGTTTGAGCCTAAAAGGAACATTGATATTTTTCACGGTCATACACGGCATCGCATTCATCCGATTATTGGAGAGTATAAATTATCGCTTAATTCAAGAGTGATAACAAGAGATACTCCTGCGAATATTACTGCTGTGTTGTGTATAGAAATATGAGATACCGATTTTATTCAAATGAAGTCTTACCACAAAATGATGTAGACAAATAAATATTACGCGGTGACTTCTTGAGCCAGCGTCGATTCGTGAATTACCTCAGTCATAGATTGATTACGTGCTTTTTCAATTCTAGCAAATCTCTTTTGAAATTGATCCAAAGCATAAGCATTGAAAATTTGTGGGTCAATATCAAATGGAATATCATCAAATAATTTGTAACCCTCATCTACTACACCAATAGCCAAAGGTAGAAGCATATTCATCTGTTGCTCTACTGCTTTCCATACTTCTTCACCATTTTCAGCTACAAGTCTTGAAATTAGATAAATTCCGTAGGCCACATGCCGAGATTCATCCTGCTTTAACTTAGCAGTAAAATCGAGCATGCCTGGCATAATGTCTAACATGCCTAAAGTATAATTTAATCCATAGTAACCAGTTTCTGCAAGAGTGCCTTCTACAATCATATTGTAAGTAACAGACGCTTTTGCCTGATTTATTGGTGAAGGATCGTGTGTTAAGCTGTCCATGACTTCAGGAAGAATTTCATAAAACAAAGTCTTATATGAAGGCACCAAAAGATGACCCAGATCCGGTATATTGTGATCATATACAGTATTTAAAAATCGATTGAAACCATCAACATGCTTAGCTTCTTCCCACAAAAATGATGTTAAAAACATTTCTTCTTCTAATCGACCTTCTTTTGCGATTGCCATGATCAAGGGTAATAGATCTAATGTAACTGCTTCTTCACCAGCCTGAAACTGTGCGATAGGTTGTAGAATAAATTGTTGTTCTAAGTCTGTGAGTTTGTGCAAATCATCACGATCTTTACTAAAATCTATATCAGCTGGATTCCATGTTCCATATTTTTTCGCTTTCTCCCATAATTTCATAGGGAAAGAATCTCTGTCTAAGCCTTGGCCATTTGTTGTTTGAAAGTGTGAATGCATGATTCTCTTTATTTATGGTAATGATGTAGTCTAATAGAGCTACTCTAATATATTCTTTATTCTACTTCATTATACTTTTTATCAAATGCTTATCGCCATTTTAGTTTAAATATTGACTTTTGTTAATTCTTTATCTGATTGAAATCTAGTCTGACATTATTATGTTTCGCTATATTTATGTACCTCCCTTTGTTACAGTTCTTTAACTTGGCTGCCAATATGAATTCAAAAAAACGTATCTACATTCTGCTATTTATTGTAATATTATTTCTCATTGTGTTTTTCGTCTATAGATCTCAATTCCCAGCTGGTCCCGATTTAACAGAGGTAGCAAATCCCATAAGAGATAGAGCGGAAAAAGATTGGGAGTCAATCGAAAATGCTGTACCTAAAAACCCATTAAAGAATCTCTATTTTGGTGATATGCATGTGCATACTAACTTTTCCTTTGATGCATATATTGGGGGAGTAGTTGCAGACCCTGGACTTGCATATGAATTCGCTAAAGGCATTCCTATCAAAGTCATAGACAAAAATGTTTCCATTGAAAGACCTTTAGATTTTGCAGCGATTACAGATCACTCGGAGTATTTTGGAGAGTTATATTCTATCAATTCAAAAGGCGCTCCTGGACATAATGCATATCTACCCAGATACTTCAGATCAATTGGATTTGACACTATCAAACAACGCGAACTATTTTATAGATTACTTAGAAATGTTGGACAGGAAAGAGCACATTTAGGCTTTTTTCAAGGATATGAAACAACTAAATCCGCATGGGATGTCGAACTCGAAGCAGCTGAAAAACACTATAATCCTGGACAGTTCACAACTTTTGCAGCATACGAATGGACATTAGGTTCAGGCTTTTCGCACACACATAGAAACGTCTTTTTTAAGAATATGATGGTACCTGATTATCCAGTTAGTGCATTAGAAGCTAAAAATGAACTTCAATTATGGGAAAGCTTGGAACGCTTTAGAAAGGGTGGAGCTACGGTAATGGCAGTACCTCATAATACAAATTATAGCGAAGGATCAGCATTCCCGTTGACACAACCCGATGGCAGCCCAATAGATGAAAACTATGTGATTAGAAGAAATCTGAACGAGCCAATTGCAGAAATACATCAGGCAAAAGGCAATTCAGAAGTTGCCTCTACATATTGGGGAAATGATGAATTTTCTGATTTCGAAAATTATAATTCTAAAAAGCATGTAGAAAATGATTACATCAGATGGGCGTTAAAAAAAGGACTGGAACATAAAGAAAATTTAGGCGTGAATCCCTATCAATATGGATTCATCGGTAGTACTGATACCCATAATGGTACTCCTGGAAATACAGAAGAAAGTGATGATTATATTGGGAATCATTCTCTAGTTGATTCTGATGCTAAAACTCGATTAAGTCGAGAGTGGATTTTGGATATTGAAAAGCAAACTTATGATGCAGTAAATCCAGGCGGTTTAATGGCAGTCTGGGCATCTAATAATACACGCACATCGATTTATGAAGCTATGGAAGCAAAGGAAACCTATGCGACAAGTGGAGGCAGAATGAAGTTGCGCGTATTCGCAGGAAATGGATTTAATCAGAGTTTCACCGACTATGACTCAATGGTAGAATTAGGCTACGCTCAAGGCAGGCCTATGGGATCTACCTTACACAAAAAATTTGATTTGATGATTTGGGCAAGTAAAGATCCAGAAGGAGCAAATCTTGACAGAGTACAAGTCATAAAGGGTTGGTATGATGGATCTGAACTACACGAAAAGATCTATACAGTTGCACTGTCTGATGAAAGAGAATTAAACAATGATGGCACAGTACCAGATAATAAAGCTAAAATCGCCTCTACGGGAGAATGGGATCGATCAAAAGGTGATCCAAAATTATTTACAATTTGGAGAGATCCTGATTTCGATCCTGCTCATCAAGCCTTTTATTATATAAGAGTTTTAGAATTGGAAACTCCCCGTTGGTCCAGATGGGATGAAATAAAATATGGTATTGAATATCCAGAATCTGTACCTGATTACATCCGAGAGAGAGCATGGTCTTCACCAATTTGGTACAGTCCTAATAAGTAAATATTAATTAATTATTTAATATATAAATAGTATGAAATCATATGATTATATAATAATTGGCGCGGGATCTACAGGCTGTGTCATTGCTAATCGCTTGTCTGAAGATCCTTTTAATTCTGTGTTATTATTAGAAGCCGGGGGAAGAGATGTCCATCCGTATATTCATATACCCGGTGCGTATTCTAAAAATCATAAATCGAAACATGACTGGGGTTTTGAGACTGAGCCACAAAGGCATATTAACAATCGAGTGATCTATGTGCCCAGAGGAAAAGTGATGGGAGGTTCTAGTTCTACAAATGCAATGGCATACGTCAGAGGTAACAAAACTGACTATGATAATTGGGCCAAAATGGGTAACCCTGGATGGACTTATGAAGAAGTATTGCCATACTTTAAAAAGTCCGAAAAATATATAGATATTAAAGACAAAGATGATCCATATAGAGGTAGTAAGGGAAGCTTGCTTGTTTCTGAAAAAATGCCTTTTAGATCTCCATATGGTGACGCATTTATCCAGGCATGTCAGGATCTTGGTTTAAAGTATAATGATGATTATAATGGAAAGTTACAAAAAGGAGTGAGTCCATTCCAATTTACAATAGCGAATGGAAAAAGACAAAGTGGTGCAGCAGCTTTTATCAAGCCGATATTGAAAAGAAAAAACCTAACTATTAGTACAAGATCGTTTGTTGAAAAAATACTAATCGAAAGAGATGAAGCGACGGGAGTAGCATTTAGAAAAGGTGGGTCGATCCATAAGGTATTTGCTAAAAAAGACGTCATCTTATCTGCAGGTGCGATTCAATCTCCACAGTTATTAATGCTTTCAGGAATAGGTGAAAAGAGTGAATTATCTAAGTATGGCATTGATATGAAAGTCAATCTTCCAGGTGTCGGTAAAAACCTGCAGGACCATTTATTTTTTGGTGTTGGAGCGAGCACCAAAGAACAAAAAGGAATGAATCATTCCATTCCAATAGTAGGCCAAATGAAAGCTTTAGGTCAGTATGTATTTTCAAAATCAGGACCTATGATGTCCAGTCCGCTAGAATCTGCTGCTTTTCTTAATATTGACAATCCTAATGAAGATGTCAATTTTCAACTGCACTTTACACCTTTAAATTTTGGTGGAGATTACGATTATGATATTTATGATATCAACTCTCTTCCAAAAGAAGATGGCATCAGCATTCTGCCGACCTTACTTCATCCTAAGAGCCGTGGATTTATTGGCTTACGATCAGCAGATCCTCAAGCAAATCCTATCATCCAACCCAAGTTCTTAAGCGAAGAACAAGATTTAATGCAACTCTTAAAAGGAGCTAAGCTGGCTATTGAGATTATGCAGCAAACAGCACTATCTAAGCACCTAAAAGAACTTTTAAGTCCTCTGGATCACTCTGATGATGGCTTGATTAAACACATAAAGAAGACAATTGAGACAGTGTATCATCCTGTTGGAACTTGTAAAATGGGAAATGATGATATGAGTGTCGTCGATCATGAACTCAAACTCCACGGAATTTCAAATTTAAGGGTAGCAGATGCCTCAATAATGCCTAAGATCATGTCGGGTAATACAAATGCACCCTGTTTTATGATTGGAGAGAAGGCCGCAGATCTAATTTTAGGTAAAAAGACTGTGGTTTTAGCCCAAAAACTAGTCTCGTATGAGAATAGTTAAAATCAAATATGGATGCCGCTTTTTATGTAAATTGTAGACTAAATGTAGAGTAATTTTAATGGCAAAATAATATTTATGAATTTCATATTGCATTTTAATTTTATATGTAGTCTAATTGTAGTCTATATGTTGTCATTAAATAATTTAGTTGTAGTACTAAATGAGTAATTTGTAATCGAAATGTAAGGCAGCAGTAGTCGTTGTCTAAAAGGTTTGTATTGAACATCCTTTTTTTTAAAAACATGATAATACCCGTACGATTCCACATATTAACAGTGTTATGCTTTTTGCAGATCATATCTGCACAAGGACAATCTGCGTCAAATGCTGATGCTAGCTGTGAAAACCAGATTCGGGTTATCAACCAATCTTCTTGTCAACATGCAGTTTATTTAAAATCATTCTCTTCTGATGTTTCAGAAGAGTTTTTAGGTTTATTGGAACCAGGACAAGAAAGGATGATAACATCCGAAGAAAAAAATGTTTTCGTGTATGCTGTTAATGATTTAAATCAACAGGTCGCAAGCGTTCTATCTCTTGGCTGTAAAGTCAAAGACTTAGCGATTGCTTCCTGTTTTGTGGATCAACAATCTGATAATTCAACAATCTGTCAAACATTTAATCTAGGAATCAAGAAAAACAATAAGCAAATTGTCGCAGCTCAAGATCAAGAAATTTTGTCTTGCGGAGATCAACTGAGCCTTCATATTCCTGATGCTGAAGGAATAGCGGTTTGGACAAATACATTTGGTTATTCGAATATTACTTTTGATAATCACAATTTTGAAATTTCTCAGTCTATTGATGAGTATTACAAAGGAGAATACATTGTTGATTGGTATGATGCGAATGGATGCTCAATTCAAAGAGTTATTAATTTAGATGTAGCAAATTGTTGTTTACTAAGAAATGAAATGATCGCTGACAGTGTTCTTTGTGACGGAGATTCAATCTTATTAGTCCCTAAGATTAGTGAAAACAATATTTGCTCTAAAGAGCTGACCGGATATGCAAATGATCTTTTTGCTAGCAGAGGTAATGTTGAAGATCTCGATAACTTTGTCGGAGCGCCAGATTCATATGGTCCAAGCCTTTCTGGGTATGCAACAAATGAACAGACTTTTGTTATTCTTCAATTAGATCAACCAGTACCAGCCAATACTGAGATTTGTGTTTATGTAAGACTAGGACAATGCGATGACGGAAATACATCTGATTTCAAAATTTCTGCAGGTATCAGATCCTTTTCTTTAGACGATGAAAAAACATTTCAAAATGAAGAATTAAGCACAGAATATAAATCTTATTGTCTAACAACATCGCAACCCGCTGAATTTGTCAGACTAGATGATCTAGGAAGTCACTGCGGTATTCGTTTTGACGCTATTGAATGGAGGAGTCAAGTATTTTTTGACGATTTCATGTACATGTGGAGTACAGGATCTAAGGCTTCATCCATCATGGTAGACGAGCCAGGTTTGTACACTTTGCAAATGATCGACTGTAATGGCTGTTCTACCTATAATGAAGTCTTCATAGGCATGAGAAACTGTGAAATTGTAATTCCAGATCCCGAACCTTGTGATGAAGCATATAATCCTCCATCCACCTTACCAGATGATTATATGTTTTGCTATGGTGAATCACGATTTGATGGTAATGTCTCACAAAACGATTTTGATTTGGATTCCTATTCACTAACATGGGAAATAGAACAGTCACCTGATCACGGTATAGTCACTTTACAAAAAGATGGGACCTTCTTTTACTACCCAGATAGTGGTTATAGTGGAGAAGATAAATTTTCCTATACAGCATGTAAAGAGGAATTTAGCCCCTGTAGTGACGAAAACTTAATCTATAAATGTGCAGTTGGATCGGTGTCACTAAATATTCATTTACCCGAGTTTGATCTAGGTAGCGATTTGATCAATATATGTAGCGATGAAGTTTCGATTCTTTCTGTACCAGAGACCTATAATGCACAATGGAGTACAGGACAAACTGATAATACAATAGCTGTTAATAGCGCAGGCACATATAGAGTCACAATAACCGACAATCTAGGATGTCAAAATACTGATGAAGTAACATTAAATGTCGAAGCTATACCTTCAATCATTATCAGCAAATCTAATGATCTAAATTGTGAATTTGATAGCGCGATAATAACTGCGACAGGCGGAGAAAAATATGAATGGAATACTGGACAAACAGGCGAGCGTATCTCTGTAATTCGTCCAGGCGAGTATATTGTAACAGTGACTAATGCCAATGGCTGTTCTAAAGTAAATCAGATTTCTGTCGCAGAAAATGTTGCAGATATTACGACAGTTATCTCAGGACCAAGGACAATTTGTTCGGAAGATGATGTCGTTGTACTTTCCGCATTTGGTGGCGATTCATACAGATGGAGTACAGGGCAAGTAGGTCAATCAATACAAGTCACTGGAACTGGTTCGTACACAGTCACTGCGACCAATAACATTTCTCGATGTGAATCCGAGGCATTTGCGACAATATCTTTAACCAATGTATTCGCTGACGCTGGACCTGATATTACGTCTTGTTCAGGAGAAAGTGTAATCATAGGAGCTGACAGAATAGGATCTCCAAATGCTACTTTTACTTGGGACAACGGTGCTTCTGGAATAGTCAATTCAAATTCTTCTGGTAAAATAGTCGTTGCACCTACGTCCACACAAACCTATAATTTAACAATCACGACTAATACTTGCGTTATGCAAGATCAAGTCACGGTATTTGTAAACGAATTTGATTTCACAACGACTGGTAACATCACCATTTGTCCAGGAAGTTCGACGACCATATCTGCTTCTGGAGCTACCCAATTTAGATGGAATACAGGTGAAATTTCTGCTGATATCACTGTAGCTCCATCCGAAACAACTACATATAGTGTCATTGGTTCAGATGAAAATGGCTGTGATAGAGAAAAAATTATAACAGTATTTATCGAAGAGCCTATTTCTTCGACGATCAGTGATGATCAAGTGATCTGTCCCGGTGCAACTATTTCTCTGAATGCGACAGGTGGATCTGTCTACCAATGGAGCAATGGTGCAATAGGATCAGCAATTACCGTGAGTCCAGACTTTAGTACAAATTATGTAGTCACGATTACAAATAATCAAGGATGCAGCACCACTGAATCAGTTAATGTAGAGATAGAGAATATTTTGGCAGTAAATCTTGGTGCAGATAAGGTTGTGTGTGGTAGTAACTTCACTGAATTAATTGCTCCACCAGCCGATAGTTATCTATGGAGTACTGGTGAAACGACTCAAGTGATTAGTGTATCACCAGATAATACTCAGACCTTTAGTGTTACCGTCACGAAAGGAAAATGTAGTGCTTCTGATGATATCGTTTTAGAAGTGAGAGACTGTCTTGGAGATATATCTGGTTACGCGCTTACAGATACAGGAGATCCAATTTCTGGTATTTCAATATTTCTATTTAACGAATCAAATAATCTTCAAGATTCAAAATTAACTGCAGCAAATGGATATTACCAATTTTCATCAATTCCTTCAGGTAATTATAAACTGCAGCAATCAGAAATAACAGGCTATTTTAACCATAGTGATGTGGATGAATCTCCTGATGATGATAATGATGTCGATGGTGTAAATAATATCATAAATGTTGCTTTAGAAATCAATGAATCAGATGCTGACAATAATTTTAGGGATATTAAAGATTCTGGGACGATTACTGGATATGCCCTGACCGATTTAAATGAGCCGATTTCTGGAGTCACCATCTACCTTTACGATAATTCTGGAAGACTTGTTAATTCTATAGTGACTTCAGTAGATGGTTATTATCAATTTAATGATGTGTTTTCTGGAAGCTACATTGTACAACAATCCGATATTCCTGGTTTTATAAATATCAGTGATCAAGATGAATCTCCTGATGATGACAATGATGTGGATGGAGTGAATAATAGTATAAATGTAATCGTCACATTTAATGAAATAGATGCAGATAATAACTTTAGAGATGCAAGAGAAAGAGGAATGATCACAGGATTTGCTTTGAGTAATACAAACGAGCCAATAGCAGATGTGTTTATCTACTTATTCAATCTATCTGGAGATCTCATTGATTTTAAAGCAACAAACGCAGCAGGCTATTTCCAGTTTAGTTCAATTGCATCTGGTGATTATATATTAGAACAAACACCAATTGAAGGATATACTAACTTTAGTGATCAAGATGAATCTCCAGATGATACTAATGATGTAGATGGAACCAATGACAAGATCAATGTATTTTTAGATGTAAATGAAATCGATGCAGACAATATTTTTAGGGATGCTAAAAATTCTGGAAGCATATCAGGAAGCGCCCTTTTAGATATTGATAATGATGGTCGTGGCGATAGACCCTTTTTAGCAGAGAATATTTATCTCCGCGATGTCAATAATATCTTGATACAGACAACTATCATTGATGAAAACGGACAATACAGTTTTACTGGATTAATAGTTGGAGAATACTTTGTTGAGCAAGATGCTGTGACTGGTTATGAAAATGTCTTTGACACCGACGTAATCACAGACAGTCAGGACACAGACGGATTAAATGATCCTGTTGATAATAGAATTTATGTCAGATTAACAGAGGATGAAATAGATACAGGTAATGACTTTTTAGATAGAGAAAACGTCACAGGGATCAGCGGATATGTACTGTTGGATACAAATGGAGATGGTATTCCGGATGAAGGACAAGCTAATATTGCGATTGATTTGTTAAATCGATTCGGAGCTAGACAAAGCAGAACAACGACTAGCGAGACGGGATACTATGAATTTATAGACATACCTACAGGAGAATATTACGTTGGAGAAGATCAAGCAAATGACAGCGAATACATTAGTCTTTATGATAGAGATGAATCTGTAGGCGCATTAGATCCTGATGGTTATGATGAATCTGCAGATGATATTATTTCAGTTATTCTAGAATCAGGAGAACATGATTCAGATAATAACTTTATTAATATTATTCCAAACTATGGACAAATCGGAGGTTTTGTTTATGAAGATCAGAATGGTGATGATATTGGAGATGTTGGAATGGGAGGGATTCAAATTACTCTATATGATTTGAATAACAATTCGATTGCAAGAGTACAAACTGAGGGAACTGGAAGGTTCTTATTCGAAGATGTAACTCCTGGAGATTATTATTTAGTAGAGACAGATGTTGTTGGTTACGAAGATGTTAGTGATTTCGATACAGATTCTGATGATCCAAATGATGTTGATGGAGCTAATGATGTCATCTATGTAACAGTAAATCCAAATGAAATTGATGATGGGAATACATTTGTCAACAGACGTACAGAAGGTGCAATTGTAGAAAACTGTGAAGTATTTAAATCGGATGATTTTGTTACTGGAACGAGTGGTTTTTGGATTCTTGGAGGTTCTAATGCAGAAATAGAAATTAACCAAGGCGTTCAGGGATTACCTTCAATTGGCTTTGTAGATTTAAATAATAATAATGGAATTGAATCTTCGATATATAGTACGCCACAAAACTTTAGTATTCTAAATTCACTCATCGTCAAATTTCAGTTTTATGTAAGAGGTGCCGATCCTGACGATTATTATGTCTTTGAAGTATCTAAAGATGGAGGAAATAACTTCAAAGAAGTGAAAAGATGGTTGACTAACATTGATTTTGATAATGGGACATGGAACAATGCTTCTGTAACAGTACCAAAAGAAGATTTATCTGAAACAACCATTTTGCGATTTAGATCTGAGCTTAGTTCACCTAACGAACATCTTTATTTAGATGAAATAATCGTAGAAGGTTGTTTTGATGAGACCGAAGATAATGGAAGCGGAACAGCATTTACAGTTGATAAAGATCAGACAAGTTTAGCCCGTATTGCAGAAAAACAATCAATTTCTAATACTGAGATATCATTCTCTTTAGAGCGTACTTCGCACAACAATTCATTAGAAAAGATTGGTAAAAGCCAAGTTCATCCAAATCCTGCAAGCGATAAGATTCATATAAATCTAGCCAATGTAAATATCAATGAATCTGTTTCAATAGAAATATATGCCATGGACGGTAGCTTACAATTAAGAACAGAAAGCCAACAAAAATCAAGGATTTCTCTTGATATTAGCGCACTAAAAAGCGACAAACTTTATTTAATTTATCTAAGAAGAGATAATAAACTTTCAGAAATGTTTAGATTCCTTAAAATAAACTAAGGAATTATACATTTATTGGTAGTATGAGTTTGGCTCTTTGGAAAAAAATACAAGAAGATGATATGGAAGCCTTTGATGAGTTTTATCATCAATACGTAGATTCTTTATATAGATATGGCATGAGTATTTCGAGACAAGAAGACATTGTCAATGACTCTTTACAAATTGTCTTTACCAAACTTTACCAAAAAAGACATACGATTTCGATTAAAACCTCTCCTAAGTCTTATTTGATGACTTCTTTGCGAAGAATGATTATTGAACAATTAGATCAACTTAATAGCTTCGAAGACACTGATTTTGACGCGGGTCTTGAATTTGCAGAAGACTCAATACAACATAAAGTCATCGCGAATGACCATAAAGCTGAAATGATTGGGAAGCTCAATAAGGCTAGAAATACCCTTTCAAAGAGACAAAAGGAAGTGATTTACTTGAAATTTGAACAAGATTTAGATTATAATGAAATTTCTAAGGTAATGAACATCACAAAAGATGCCGCGTATAAGCTTGTAAATCAAGCACTTAAGAGGTTAACAGAAAATTTTTGAAAATAATTGTTTTTTTTTGACCAGAAAATGACCAGATCGCCCTCTTATATATGAAGGCTATAAAGATGTCTTCCTTAATATTGAAATATTATCCTTAATTGGATACAAGAATATCAAATTTGGCTTTGGACAATTACCAATCCGACTCTTATCGCTGGATCATTTTAGTCCTTCTAATACAGATTAGATCACTATCTTCGAGAATGCGAATTAATTTTAAGTACGGGTATGCATTTCAAACAGAGTAGGTGGTAATTGTTCCTTCGCCAAATTTAAAAGCAAAATGAAAAACACAAACGAAATACATGAATTATTAGATAATGCCTCCTTTATAGAATGGGCTAATTCATCGTTTGATACATCTCACACATTTACGACTTCAACTTTCTTTTCTTCTCTCGATTCTCAAACATTAGATCAGGCAAAAGTTTTATTCTCTTCGATGGTTTACTCCAAGAAGAATTTAAATCTGGCCAAGCGATCGAGTATGCTTAAAAATATTCACGCTACAATCAGAACAGAAGATAAGATTATTATCAGAGACAATCCGCCAAAAGTAAGATCTAACTCTATTTCTTTTAAATGGATGGGTATTGCTGCATCGCTTGTAGCGCTACTCGGTGTGTTGTTTGTACTAAATTCAAATAAAACCGTTGACATACAGACTGGGTTTGGAGAAATTGCCAATATAGATCTGCCTGATGGTTCTCAAGTTAATCTCGACGCAAATTCTTCATTGATAATGATTGGTGACTGGTCAGATAGAGGAGCTAGAAATCTCAAATTGAAGAATAGCGCATATTTTAATGTCACCAACGATCCCAAAGTAGGTGGCGCTTCATTTAATGTATTAACAGAATCTGCTACTGTTGAAGTTATCGGTACAGAATTTTTGGTTGATTCTGATGGACAGAACTTAACAGTTATTGTTAAGTCTGGAAAAGTAAAAGTAAGTCCATCCGAAACTTCAGATTTTGATACCCAAATCTTAACGGCTGGAGATCAACTTGTGATCAGAAACGGTATTCAAATATCCGCAGATAGATTATCTCAAAATCAAGTCAAAAGAGAACTGGCTTGGATAGAAGGATTAATTTCCTTCGATAATACGTCTTTTATAGAGTTAGAGTCAATTGTTAAAGATAGATTTAATAAAACCTTAGTCGTAGACGAAGCTTTACGAACAAGCAAACGATCTATCGATGGTACTTATCCAATAATGTCGCACAAAGACCTATTGGGGCCAGTAGCTAGGGCTTTTGACCTACAAATAAGCTACAGTGGTGATTCAATCTTTTTAGGTTATCCCAAAAAGAACTAAATTTACTCAAAACCCTGTTTAATGTTTTTGTATAAAGGATCTAAATCCTTTGGTCTTTTTTTATGTGCACTCTTATCACTACTTATAAGCAATGCCTCGTATTGCCAAATATCAAATGAACTACAACAAATACCTCTCGAAAATTTTATAGATAGTCTTGAAGAACGCTACGACGTCTATTTTATTAATGAAGCTGGCATTTTTGACAAAAGTATATTCAGTTACAAAGCAGATATCTTCGACAAATCAATCAAGGACATCTTTTTAGAAATAGAAGAGAAAACTCCATTTAAAGTTTATCGCGTTTCGGATAATCCTGAATTGATAACATATGCGATCAAAAGAGAAGATAGTAAAGCCCGAATCTCTGGTAAAGTCATGGATGAAAATAACCAAGGCTTGGGCTTTGCCACAATATATATACCCAGCTTAAATATTGGCGAAGCGGCTAATCTTGGTGGCGACTTTGATTTTGAAATAGATGCTGGAAATCATCTAATAGAAATAAGCTACGTTGGAAAAGAAAAAACTGTCTTACAAGTAGATATCGGACCAGGAGAATCTCAAGAATTTGATCCTATATTAAAAGGAGCTGATTTTATAGAAGAAATCTTAGTAACAGGATCTAGAAATGCAGTTGTCAATGCTTTAGAAGGCGGAACAACAATAATCGAACATGGGGTCATAGCAAACTTGATCAATATGAAAGGCAGAGAAATCGATGCCTATGTAGAATTATCTGAATTACTTCACACACAACAACCTTCTGCTCATTCGGTACACCAGAATGTATCTGATGGAACCGATCATATTGATGCGGCCACATTAAGAGGAATGGGCCCTGATCAAACGCTTGTACTCATCAATGGAAAACGAAGACATCAAAGCGCTCTATTAAATATTAGCAATACAGTAGGTAAAGGATCCGTCATCACCGATTTAAATACCATTCCACTAAGTATTATCGATAGAATTGAAATATTACAGGATGGCGCAGCAGCTCAATATGGATCTGATGCTATTGCAGGTGTAATCAATATTGTACTCAAAGAAAATAACTATTCTGAGCTAAATTTTAAAACGGGTATCAGCAAGCAAGGAGATGGTTTGATTTATGATTTTGGAAGTAATTTTGGATTTAAATTAGATGAACGAGGTAGCTTCCTTAATATATCAATTAATCATTACGAAAGAAGTCCTACCAATCGAACAGGCTATTATGAAGGACGGATTTTTAAGGATTCTGCTAACGATGATAATCCACAATTTTTGGAAGATTTTTATGCAACTGTTCCTTTTGATTCCACAAAAGTGACTCGATTTGGACAAGCTGAAATCTATACAAATACAATATTCTATAACCTAAAGATTCCCCTCAAAAATAATCTTGAAATTTATTCTTTTGGTGGCTACTCTTTTAAAAATGGAGGGAGCATTGGTGTCTATAGATTCCCATTTCAACTTGCAGAAGATGTAAGACCGAACGGATGGGGATTCTCCCCTTTACTTGATACAGATATTACTGATAGAGCATTCACATTAGGTCTTCAAAAGAAAATATCTGAACGTGCAGTATTGGATGTCAGTAATACTTTTGGTAGAAACTCAATTATATATAAAATATTAAACCCTGCTCAAGGTTTAGGTCCTGGAACTAGAGCTGATGTGATCGCAGGCGAAGCATTATATGGTCAGAATATCACCAATATAGATTATTCTCATTCTTTGAATACACAGATACCAATTACCTTAAGTGCTGGTGCAGAAATAAGAGTTGAAAACTATGAACAACGCTCAGGAGATGAAGAATTATCTGATAGCTATGATGACACATTTACGGGTATTGAAACTGAAAATCTTCAACTGTTTCCAAGATTTGCGCAGCAAGATGCACTAAGTGAATATAGAACAAATGTAGGTATCTATGTCGATGCAGAAGCGGATCTATCTAAGGAGCTAAAAGTTGGAGCTTCTGCAAGATTTGAAAGTTATGACGACTTTGGGTCTAACCTCAGCTGGAAACTATTCGCGCGATATAATCCTTCTGATTACTTCTCACTGAAGGTTTCAACCAATACAGGATTTAGAGCACCTTCCCTTCACCAATATTATTATACAAGCTCTCTAAATCAATTTGTAGCCGCAGATGATGGAAGCTTCAAAGCCATACGAGTAGATCACTTTTCTCATAGTTCAGAGAATAGTGTATTGCCAGACTTAGATATTGATCCTTTAAAAGCCGAGTCCTCGTTTAATGTAAATCTAGGTATTGTCACTCGACCTATTAAAAATATGAGTCTTGCTTTAAATGCATATAGAATTGATGTCGATGACAGAATCATTTTATCTGGAAGACTATCTGGCGATTTTGATACTAATATTGCTGCAGCACTTGGAAATTCATCTGACATTCAATTTTTTACAAATGCAATCGGGACTAAGACTTCGGGTATAGAATTTATTAGTAAATACAAATTGTTATTCGGAACTTCTAATACGAGTCTTCATGTATCATTATCCGGTCACCTTAATAAAAATAGAATCAAGGAAGCAAGTGACGGCTCAAGATTACAAAACTTGAATGCGCTTTTACAGCCATTTGAAAATCAGATTTATAATAGATCAGAAATTGCACTTTTAGAAACCGCACAGCCAAGATCTAATTTCGTATTTGCGACAAGTCTCCAGAAAGGTAAGCTCGGGATTCACACTCGCCTCACCAGATATGGAAGTGTTAGTTACGTCCATCCTCTTGATGGAGATTCTAACTTTTGGGTTCCTAATGACTTAAATGAAAAAATACCAGAGCCTAGAGACCAGACATTTTCTGCAAAGTACCTGACAGATTTTAGTGTGCAATATGCATTCACGACTAATGTTGCACTGACAGTTGGAGGAACTAATGTTTTTGATATTTACCCTGATGAACAATCTCACTCTGCAAACCGCGGAGGTGAAATGTTTCCATATAGCCGCTTTGTGACTCAATTTGGAACAAGAGGCGCATTCGCCTACACAAACCTAAATATTAAATTCTAAAAAAGCTTTTCAGAATTTGCTATTTTCAAGTTCATTAGATTATTTAGAATGAAATTCCTTTTACAGTTATGTATAATCGTTTCTCTAAAGAGTACTGTTACATTGTCTCAAGAAAAACAAGCATTTTGTTCAATGGATGTCTTCTCCATGGAGTGGGTAGATGATCCTCAGATATCTCCTGATGGTAAGAAGGTCGTCTACATTCGTCGTGGAATGAATATTATGACTGATCGTAGACAATCGCGATTGTGGATCATAAATACTGATGGTTCCGATCATTCAAAACTGAGTAGCACTGATGTCAATGAATCTAATCCAAGATGGTCCCCTGATGGTACTAAACTAGTGTTTACTTCTAGAACAGATGAAGGTTCTGAAATATTTATGTATTGGCTGAAAACTGCCAAAATTGCAAAATTGACTAATCTAGAAGCATCACCAAAAAGTCTAAGCTGGTCACCAGATGGTAGCCAAATTGCATTTTCAATGTTTGAAGAAGGTTCAGAACTTGAACTAGTCAAACCTCATAAAAGGCCGAAGGACGCAAAATGGGCACCAATTCCGAGAGTGACAAGTAGACTCAAACATGAAGCTGACGGAACTGGTTATTTAAAGCCTGGATTTTCCCATTTGTATATTATCAAAGCTGATGGTGGTACACCAAAAAAAATAACGAATGGAAATTTTCATCATAGATCCACACCAGCTTGGGAAAATAATAATTCTTTAGTTTTCTCTTCAAATAGAAATGAGAATTGGGAACACGAATTTCGTAATTCAGAACTGTATCGAGTCAATGTAAACTCTGGGAAAATAGAAACCATCACCAATAGAAATGGACCTGATAATAATCCTGTTGCCTCGAAAAATGGTGATATCGCCTATTTGGGATTTGATGATAAAGTCCAAACCTATCAATTGACTAATCTCCATATGTTGAAAAAGGGCGAGTCTGTTTCTCAAAAGATTCCTCTGAATCTTGACATATCGGTTTCGTCACCAATGTGGAGTGATGATGGTGAAGGCATGTACTTCAAATATGATCATCATGGCAATACTAAAATTGGTTACACATCAGCTAAAGGTCAGTTTAAAAAAATAGCGGATAATCTCGGTGGAACGACTATGGCACGTCCTTATGGAGGTGGAGCATTTTCAGTTTCAAATAACGGAACGATTGCGTTTACACACACCACTCCAGAGCATCCAGCTAAACTTGCTATAATAGAACCAAATGGAAGTCAACACTTCGTCACGTCTTTGAATGATGATGTGCTTCCAAATATTGATCTCGCTAAAGTGGAAGAAATATGGTATAAATCTTCAGTAGATGGTAGACAGATTCAAGGATGGATCGCCAAGCCACCAGGATTCGAATCTTCAAATAAATATCCCTTATTAGTGGAAAATCATGGCGGACCAATTTCGAATTATGGAGATAGATTTTCTCCTGAAATTCAATTGTTAGCAGCCGGAGGTTACGTTGTTTTTTATCCAAATCCGCGCGGGAGCACAAGTTATGGTGAAGAGTTTGGTAATCTTTTATATCATGATTATCCAGGAGATGATTATCATGACGTTATGGATGGGGTAGACGCAGTTATAGAAAAAGGATATATCGATAGTCAAAGATTGTATGTCACTGGAGGTAGTGCTGGAGGGATCATGACAGCATGGATGATTGGAAAAAATCATCGATTTAAAGCTGCAGCAGTAATTAAGCCTGTGATGAATTGGATCAGTAAGACCTTAGTCGCAGATAATTATTATGGTTATGCACATTACAGATATCCTGGACAGCCTTGGGAAAACCCTGAAACATATTGGCAATATTCTCCTATTTCTTTAGTCGAGAATATTGAGACACCGACGTTAGTGATGGTAGGCACAAGTGACTTAAGAACTCCATTATCTGAAGCTAAACAACTGTATCATGCTTTAAAGTTAAGGAAGATAGAGACTGCTCTGGTGGAGATTCCAGGTGCTTATCATTTGATCGCAAATAGACCTAGTCAATTGATTACTAAGATAGAACATATACTTGCGTGGTTTGACATGTATAAAGATTAAAAGGGTGTATGAATAAGTTTACATCAGTGAAATACAAGAGATTATCAGTTCAAACCAAAACACTATTTCTGTCTTTCAAGGCCACGTCCATGCTGAAAGATTTGAAAAAATTGGAGGAGTTCACTATGTAACTCAATTAGGAATGGTAGATTATCAAGGTCTGAGGAATAATAGTTTTGCGTTAATAGAAATAGGAAATGGTAAAATTCATATCAAAGGATACAAAAGAACCTCTTCTTCGGAAAAATTATATAAGTTACAAAAAACTGTGGTAAAGAATGTGTACGACGTTCATGACACCCATTCTGTCCTCACGACACATATACCAATTGTCAGACTGTAAAAAAAACCTATCATACGATTCTAATCCTTCTTCTTAGGCTTCTTGAAATACCGCTTTTTCTTCTTAGGATTAGCATTTTGATTGCCGCCATTTCCCTTCTTTTCTGGTCCCGACTTTTGTTTGTTTGAAGGGCCTGACTGAGCTTGGCTTTTATCAGATGGGTTTTTCGGCTTTGATTTATTGTCGCCTTTTTTCTTATTGCCTTTATATCTATTTTGCCCTCCTTTAGATTTTGATCCGCCTCTATTTCGTCGCTTTTTATGTCTCTTTTCTGCTGGCAGTTCTATCACACCAGTCACATCTGCAAACGAGATTTCTTCCTCTACAGCAATATCATATTTTTCAACCACTAATTCTTCAGGGTATTCCTTGTTTTTGTTCATTTCCTTGATCTCAGTTACCCGATCTTTAGGTACTGGGACCATAGGTCCTCTCATCTTCGGATCTGTATATGCATAATACATTATACCTTTGAAAATATCCATTTTTATCAAATGTGCTTCACCTTTTTGAGTTTTAATATAATCCACTCTTTTGGGAAATGAAGCCAATGCTTCCATATAAGTATCTAGCTCATAATTAAGACAACATTTTAATCTTCCACATTGTCCAGAGAGCTTTGTTTGATTGATAGCAATGTTTTGATATCTAGCCGCTGCTGTACTGACTGATCTAAAGTCAGATAACCATGTAGAACAGCATAACTCTCTTCCACATGAGCCTATACCACCAATTCTTGCAGACTCCTGACGAGAGCCAATTTGTCTCATTTCAATTTTTACTCTGAATTCTTTGGCATATTGTCTGACTAATTCTCTGAAGTCAACCCTTCCATCTGCAGTGTAGTAAAATGTGATCTTTCTATTGTCACCTTGAGACTCGATATCACCAATCTTCATTCGTAAATCTAAGGTATTGACGATCGCTCGTGCTCTAATCAAAATCTCACGTTCATTTTGTCTAGCTTCATTCAGCTTCTCGATGTCGCGATCATTTGCCTTTCGGATGACTCTCTGGAATAAACGGTCTTGAGGGACTTTTTTCTTCCTGATTTGTAAACGGACGAGTTCTCCCGATAAACTAATGGTGCCTATATCATAGCCACTGCCAGTATCGACTACGATACTGTCTCCAGTGTCAAAACGACCATGTTCCACTTTAAAAAAATCCTTTCTAGCACCCTTCTTAAAACTAACCTCTACTACATTATATGGAGCGGGATCGTAAATATCCATTTTGGATAACCAATCAAATGTGTTCTTTTTATTGCATCCGCCCGTTAAACAGTGCCCGTTGTTTCCACAACCCGATGGAGCACCATCCTTTGAATTACCACATGTTGCACAACCCATACATCAACTTCTTTGTGGAATAAGCTCTGTAGGCTATTCCTATATTATTGAAACTTCTTTACGACGTAATATCTGACCAATTGTCAAACTGTCCGCCATCATCAAGATCCTCACGTTGGCATTTCTCTGAATCGAATACATGGATTCATTGATGATACTAGCTATCTCTTCTGCCTTGTCTAATGTCAAGACTGTAGATAAGCCTTTTAATTTTTCAAACTCCTCTTTATTCAATGATAATTGTTCATTGCCTAAACAAGTCATCTTGATAAACTCCCTTAAGATAAATAAAGTATATGAAAGTACTTGTTTTTGTAATTCCTTTGGGAATGTTCCGAATTTCTCCGTCCATTCGGTTAATTGTGCTGAGTTTTGTTGGTAACAGATACGTAACCATTTGATTATCAGCTCAATAATGTCTTGATTTGCTCCTGATACCAGTCCCTTAGCCTCAATATAATCGCCCTCAGTCACCATAGAAATCCGCCTTGCTTCCTCAGCATTAATTTCAAATTCCTTGACTAATTGCGCCGATAAGGACTGTTTATCTATCGGAGGCAATTTTATGATTTGAAATCTTGAAGTTATCGTCTTTAATAAGGCTTCCTCTTGATGAGTCACAAAGATTAAGTGTGTTTGATCTGGAGGTTCTTCAATCAGCTTTAGTAAGCGGTTTGCATTTTGCCCCAAAAACTCCGGCAACCATAATATCAAGATCTTTTTTCCACCTGCAAACGACTTTAATGACAGTTTTTTACTGATTTCGTTACATTCTGTCACATTCATATCTCCCTGTTTTTCAGAGGCTTGAATATGATTTAGCCAATCAGAATATGAGAAATATGGACTTTCTAGGACAATGCTGCGCCAATCTTTGACGAAATCATCTGAAAAACTGTCTTTTCGGGTTTTTTTATTTGGATGCTTAACAACTGGAAAACTAAAGTGAAGATCTGGATGAATCAATTGATAAGATTTCTGACATTGGCTACACATCCCACATGACTCATTTGAAGTCTTATTCTCACACAGTAAAAATTGTGCGAAAGCAATAGCAAGACAGAGTCCTCCTCTTCCAGAATGACCCGATATCATCAATGCATGTGGCGTTTTAGATTGATTCTCAAATGAAAGCATTTGGTCAATTATCTTTTGCTGCCCGATCACTGATGAAAACATGATGCAATATAAGACAAACTGTATAGTTTTTTACTCACTTACTCTAGATAAGTCATGCATTATCAATTACTAATACATTATCAATAATAATAGCATTTAAACAAATTCCAGTGCTAAATAAAAAGTCAAAATTTATAAAATATAATAATACTTATGTATAATTAATTGATATTCAATTATATAAACATTACTTAAATTTATTATTTGTATATAACTGTATTATAATGATTTAGGCTTAATTTTTGCTTCATCTTACTTAATACCTGAGAAGGACTTTGATGTCAAACCCAAAATCCATACTCATGACTCGATTACCAGAAAGCTCTCAACAATTCAAAGAATACTCTTCTATCAAGAAGTTGTATCATACTTTGACTTGCCTTATTTATACGAGCTTTTGTGTGCTTATCCTATTTATATCTTCCATTCAGGCTATCATGGCCCAAGCTGAAATAGTAACGGAATTAGATTTTACCATGATCGCTGGTGATGCTCCAGATGGCGCGAAGTATGTAATCAATAGGGGAGATGATGTTAGATATAATTACATCCTGAACAATACAGGGACTAGTTCACTAAATGTAAATTCAATTCAAGACAGCGAATTTGGTGATATCCTCCAAAGCGCAACACTCGCCAGTGGAGATGAGAATGAGGATAAAATTTTAAATAGTAATGAAATATGGATCTACACATTTAATGCGAATGGTATTGAGTCAAATATTGAGAATACTGCTACTGTTATTACCAACCCAGTGGATGATTTTGGCTTAGACCTTCCAGAATTTCAAAACTTGATTAGTACCGATGACGCTATCGTTGAAAGCTATACTTCAGGAATAAAAATAGTCAATACTGCAGGGACTGCCACTGACGGTGCGACTCATCAAGTCTTTAGAGGAGACGCTGTATTATATAACTATGTCATATCAAATATTGGAGAAACTGATTTGGGTAGTTTAACTCTAATGGATAATCCACATGGTGCGATAATGGTAGCGGGTACGCTATTTAATGGTGACTTTTTATCAGGAGATATTGACAAGGATAACATACTTGATACTGATGAAGAATGGACCTTCTCCTTGGAGGTTCCAAATATGATGAATAATGTCACAAGCATCGGAATCGTAAGTGCAAATCCAGTGACAGAAACTGGCCAAGATATCTCTGGTCTAGGAAATCCTACAGATTCAGATATGGCCATTGTTGCCATCTTGCAATCTGGAACAGTGTCTGGTTCGGTTCTAGAAGATATCGACGGAGATGGAATGGGTGACCAAGGGATTGAAAATGTTGAACTGTTTATCGCAGATTCATCTGGTGGTAGCCAATCTACATTTTCCGATAGTCAAGGATTTTATTCATTTTCTAATATTATATCTGGTCCATTTACAATTACACAAACACAACCTGAAGGATACTTCTCTATTAATGACACCCAAGGTGGAAATGATAATTTTATCAATGGCGTGATTATCAATGGAATGTCTAGTTCTGGAAATGATTTTATAGAAATACAACAAAGACAAACAATCTCAGGATTTGTATTTGCAGATTCTTCTGGAGATGGAGTTGGTGATACACCAATGATGAATGTTGTCATTGTTGTCGAGGATTCTAATAACGACAGCCAACAAACGACTACAGACCTGAGAGGTAGATATACCTTTTTCTTACCTGTCGGGAAATTTACCGTTTATGCAACTGACGCTTTTGGATATTCTTCAATTTCAGATTCTCAAGGAAAAAACAATAATAAAATAAAGGGAGAAATTAATCCAAATGAACAAATAGAAGACTTAAATTTTATTGATGCTCAAAACGCAGAAATTTCTGGTCAACTCATGATGGATCTAAATGGTGACGAATTAGCTGATGCGCCGATTAGTGGCGCCACTATTTACATCATTGACCATGAAGATGAAAGACAAACTGTATTAACCAATCTTGATGGGTCTTATTCTTTTTCAATCATGCCTGGAGACTTCACTATTATTCAAAAAGATCTTCCAAATTATTCCTCTGTCAGTGATGTTGATGGCCGTAATGATAATATAATTAATGGAAATGTGCTACCAGGATTGACAGTATTAGACATGAATTTTATTGATGCTCAGTTACGATTAGATTGTGATTTTGGAGAGCCATCTGTCACGGTGACGGACAATGATTGTTCCTTAAATCAAGATGGATCAATCGTATTAAACGCAGACTGCGGCGATGGAACTGTTACAGAATTTTCGACCGACAATGGCGTAACTTGGACAACAACAATTCCATCATATGATCCGATGACTCCGATTAGTCTTCAATCTAGATGTGTTGAAATTGATCCTGCTTGTTTAGTCGAAAATTTTGATTTTGAATCCTTAGCACCAAGTACTAATCCTGTTGATGACATCACAGGAGCAGGCTTAAATGCAAATGGTATCATACTAGAAAGTATGACTGTGAGCACGAATGGTACTGCCGATTTAGATGATTTCGAAATAAATGATGATCATTTAGCTGGGTCATTCGGTCCAAAACTTGGTGTCTTAGAAGGTGATGGCCTTGCGAATAATCTCACCGCCACATATGTTTTTTCTGCTCCGATATCTGACTTTTGTATTCTCATAATTGATATAGATCAAAATGATGCCGTCGTAGTAAATGGTTCACTAGCAGGAGCTGCACCTATTGCTTTGACAGCAGCAGATTACAGCTTTCCTTTTGGTATGGGTGCGTGTCCAAGCTTTACTGGTAGTAATGCTTTCGAATCACAATGTTTTGGTGGCGTCGGTAATGTTAGTAATTCGCTACAAGGCGCCGTCCAAGTTTGTTTTCCATCTCCAGTCGATCAAGTTGACTTATTACTTTATGATTGGAATGGCACAGGTGGAGGATCTTATACTTTATCAGCTTTTGAGATTTGTGTGCCACAGGAAGCATGTATCAGTGACACATTAACAGTGATGACAATGCCTGAACTGTGTTGTACAACACCAGCTGCACCTGAGTTAGCTGTCCTTAATAATATTTGCGATCCAATCACACCTGGTGATTTCGTCATTGTAACAGATTGCCCAGCTGGAAGTATAATTGAATATTCTATTGATAATGGAGCAAATTGGACTAGCCAAAAACCTATGTATCCGTCCTCTGGAAATACAATTATCGCAAGATGTAATGATGGAAGTATAGCAGATTGTTTTAGCGAAAATTCTAATGCAGTGACTAGTAATCCAGCAACTTGTGATGTTTGTATTTCATTGGTAAAAAGCTCTTCACTAGATTTGGGAATTGACGGTATTGCCACAGAAGGTGATGTCATTACTTATTCTTATGAAGTCTCAAATTGTGGTAATGTAGCCTTGTCAAATGTATCTCTCACTGAATTAGATGCTCTTTTTTCAGGGTCAGGAGCGACTCCAATCCCGGGAGCATTAGCATCTATGATTCCTGTTGGATCCTCTGTGTCAACAACTGCTACCTATGAAATAACACAAGAAGATATCGATAATGGCGGAGTCACAAATCAAGCAGTCGTTACTGCAAATGATCCCAATAATAATATTGTGATAGATGATTCTGATAGCGGAAATCCTTTAGATGGTGCTGGACCTGATGATCCAACCATCACGCCTATTATTCCCAATCCTTGTGTAGAATTAATAAAATCTTCAAGCCTTATTGTTGGAGCAGATGGTGTCGCCGATCCAAATGATCAAATCGAATATAGCTATGAAGTTATTAACTGTGGAAATGTCACTTTAAACAATATTCAAATCAACGAAAGCAATAATTTATTTACAGGATCGAATGCATTACCTACTGTGACTGTTGTGACTCCAGGAAGTCTTGCACCAGGTGATTCAGGGACAGCGACAGCAGTTTATTCTATATCAACTGAAGATATCATTCAAGGTGGTGTTGACAATCAAGCCATCGTGACTGCAGATGATCCAATGGGTGAAGAAGTCACCGATTTGTCTGATAGCGGAAATCCTCTAGATCAAGGAGCTGGGCCAGATGATCCAACGACCACACCAATCTCATCTAACCCGTGTATTGAGATCATAAAAACATCAACAGTAAATCCTGGTATCAATGGAATCGTGAATGAAGGTGATCAAGTATTATACACGTACGAGCTTAAGAATTGTGGAAATGTTCTTTTGACTAATGTCCTTGTATCTGAGACAGGAAGCATGTTCACAGGTTCAGGAACTCTTCCAGTTCCGTCTGCGGTCAATCCGATAAACTTGGCACCAGGACAAACAGGATTAGCATCCGCTACCTATTCATTGACGCAAACAGACATCGATAATGGTGGTGTCACCAATCAAGCGGTCGCCACAGGTTCTGATCCAGACGGAGAACCTGTCAATGATGATTCTGATAGTGGCAATCCACTTGATCAAGGAATCGGTGCAGATGATCCCACTGAAACTCCGATCCTTGGAGATCCATGTATTAGCATTATTAAATCTTCTACTCTAGATTTAGGTGCTGATGGAGTCGCTTCTGTAGGGGATGAGATCGAATATAATTACACGATTACAAATTGTGGAAATGTAACACTCAATAATGTAGCGATCCAAGAGTCAACAGGCATGTTTACCGGTAATGGAGTTCTACCTATTCCAACTGTTCCATCTATGACAACGCTTATTCCAGGCGCTTCGGCTACATCAACCGCTACTTATATTCTTACCCAAGAAGATATAAATCAACAAGGTGTTGTCAATCAAGCTATCGCAATTGGAAGCGATCCCACCGGTGAGGAGGTGATGGATTTATCTGATAGTGATGATCCACTAGACGATATGGGAGGACCTGATGATCCAACAAATACACCGATTGAAATAAATCCCTGTGTAGAAATTATTAAGTCTTCAAGCTTGAATTTGGGAGCTGATAATATTGCAAATGAAGGAGACATTATCAACTACACATATGAAGTCATTAATTGTGGTAATGTAGAATTAGATAATATAAATATTGAAGAAATAGACGCTCTTTTTTCTGGTTCAAATGGAACGCCAATTCCGTCAGCTGTAAATCCATTAACGCTGCAGCCTGGCCAAACAGGATCGGGAACTGCCAGCTATGCTATTTCCCAATTTGATATAGACCAAGGTGGTGTAGATAATCAAGCTCTTGTCACTGCAGATGATCCTAACGGAGAAGAAGTCACTGATACTTCTGATAGCGGGAATCCATTAGATGAAACCGGTGCGCCTGATGATCCAACAGTCACACCCATTCCATCAAATCCATGTATTGAGATTATAAAAAGTTCATCTCTTAATGTTGGTATCGATGGTTTAGCGACTCCTGGTGATGAGATCACATACACCTATCAAATCACCAATTGTGGAAATGTAAGTCTAAGTAATATCATTGTCCAAGAACTTCAAAATGAATTCACAGGAACCGGAAATTTACCACAACCTTCGCAAGTCATGCCACAAGCATTAGCTCCTGGAGAATCTGCGCTTGCTCAAGCCACTTACCCAATTACACAGCAAGATATCAATGCTGGTGGTATTACTAACTCAGCATTAGCAATAGGACAAGATCCAACTGGAAGTAATATCATGGATGATTCTGATAGTGGAAATCCACTTGATGAAACTGGTGCACCTGATGATCCAACAGTGACACCGATTCCTCAAGTGCCTTGTATTGATTTAATAAAAAGTTCAGTTTTTGTCATTGGACTAGAGTCGAGAGCAAATCCTGGTGATAAAATTATTTACGAATATGAAGTGAGAAATTGCGGAAATGTGAGCCTCTCAAATATTCAAGTAAATGAACAAGTAGATTTATTTACAGGTACAAATGGCTTACCTCAAATTAATAATCAAGCAGGTATCACATTAATGCCTGGTGCTTTAGAAACATTCGCGGCCACCTACGAAATTTCTCAAGAAGATATAGATGCAGGAGGAGTCACGAATCAAGCTCTTGCTTCTGGGAATCCTGAGCAAGGGAATGAAGTGACTGATCTGTCAGACAGTGGAAATCCATTGGATGAAACTGGTGATCCTGATGACCCAACTGTTACACCAATCCCAGCAAGTCCATGTGTCGAATTATTAAAAACATCAAGTGTAGATCTTGGAGATGATTTTCAATCTACGCCTGGTGACGTAATCACCTATACTTATCAAGTCAGAAATTGTGGCGAATTAAGTTTGTCAAATATTGTAATAGAAGAGTCTTCCCTCACATTTTCGGGAACAGGTGTTTTGCCAAGTCCGTCTATGGTTAGTCCAGCAGTGTTAGGGCCAGGAGAAATTGGAGAAGCTGTTGCTTTTTATGCGCTTACTCAGATAGATGTCGATTCTGAAATAGTGACTAATCAAGCAGTCGTAACAGCTGATCCTCCGTATGGTGATCCTGTGACAGACGATTCTGATAGTGGAAATCCATTTGATAATAATGGCACACCGGATGATCCAACAACAACTCCGATAGCAAATTGTGAAATTTTAGCTTGTAATTCTAATGTGCAAATTAGTATTGATGCAAGTTGCTTTATTGTTGTGACTCCAGATATGCTTCTAGAAGATCCAGCGATCAATGGCGCATACACAATTGAATTTTATAATAATGATGGTGACTTTTTGCGCACGGATACCTTATTCGTTAGCGACATTGGAGAAGACATTAATTACAAAGTATACTGTGGTGGGAATTCATGTTGGGGGACGATAACTTTAGAAGCCAATTTAATTCCAGAAATACCAGCTCCATGTGCGTGTACAGAAACTGGAGAGATTCCAGATGAATGTAGATATTGGTGTGGAATGGGTGTGCCCGATGCGATTTTAAGTGCTGATGAGGCACTTGCGATTTATGAAGGTTGTGGCCCTAAGTTATTAGGAGGTATTTCAGTTACGGAAATTAACTCAGGAGATATTTGTTCTGAAGAAGGAGAAGTGATCGAATTGATTTATAAAGCAAAAGTATTGCGACATGGGGTACTCGAAGAAATAGAACTACTATGTCAAAAGTATTCTATAGAAAAATTAGACATTGATTTATCTGAAGCTGATTTCAATGAGCGCTTTGGATTTCCTAGAAATGTCATTCTTGATTGTAATTACTTAAATGAAATATCATCAGATGAAGAGATGGTCCTCGGTTCTCCAGAATCAATTTTCGCTGCGACAGGAAGTGGAAGTTTAGCGTTTACGTATTTTATTGACCAACACCAACTCGTTGATTTAATCCGAATTGATACATCTATTATTCATGTCGAAGTAGATACAGTGCATAGACAAGATATCATCGAACAAGACCTTGATGGTGATGGTCAGCCTGAATGGTTTCTCGCAACTATTGTAGACAAAATTTATGAAGAGCAGGAAGTGTATGACACCATATTTTTAGGGCAAGCACATCCTGAGATTCCAATCATTCAGCAAGTGTGTAATCTTCAAACTGCCTACTCAGATATTGAATTTAATCTTTGTGGGGGAGGCCTTAAAATCGTTAGAGATTGGACAGTTATTGATTGGTGTGATTCAAGTATTCAGCGTCAAGGGACTCAGAATATTCATATCCGTGATAGCCATGCACCTGTCGTATATAATGCAGATGGGATGCCGATAACTGAATTAACTGATGTACTCTCAATCATAAATCCTTGGGAATGTATCAGTAATGTTAAGCTTCCCGAATTAAATGTTGAAGATGATTGCACGACTGATATTCATGTGGAATGGCATGCGCACGGTCATGAGATCAAAGATGGTTTTGTGATTGGAGTTAGTCCCGCAGAATCGCCTTTAGAAATAGAGGGAATTGTGAAAGATGACTGTGGTAACGAGCTTGAGATAAGTTTTACTGCTGTGATCAAAGATGATGTTCCTCCAGTGATGGTTTGTGAAGAAAAAGCACAAGTCGTCCTTGTAGAAGATCCTAATAGTCATGAAGCTTCATCCAAAGCTTTTGCATCTCACTTTGATGCAGGAAGTAGTGATTTATCTTGTGGAGATTTTACATTAACAGTTGTAAGAGAAGAGGATTGGCTAGAGCAAACTACATCCTGTGATGGAGCAAGAATTGGCTATAGACCAGTCTCATGTTATGCTCAAACCGATACGATAAATACAAATAATAAAGAATGTGGAGAAGAGGCTATTTTGATTTCAAAGCCTGGTGATTATGTGAAATTTTGCTGTGAAGATATTGGCAAAGAGCTGTTCGTTATTCTTATAGCTACGGATGATTCTGGAAATAGAAATACCTGTAAGGTAGCCGTGCAAGTTGTCAGTAAAAGAGTACCATTAATGGAGTGTAAAGATCAAGTCGTTGATTGTTCAAATGGAGACGAATTGCTATTGCCTACAATGGAATCTGAAGATTGCAACAGTTCCAATTATCAAATAGAATTATTGAATGAATCTGCAACTGATGGCGTCTGTGCAGGTGGGACGATAACCAGAGAATGGTATATTGATGTAGATGGAAGTGGTGGATATAATCCGGGTGATTCTTATTGTTTGCAGAGATTACTCATCGACGGAGGGACAGCATTTGATCCGTATACCATCAAATGGCCAAAGAGTTACGATGGAGCAGTGAGTGTGGGAGTTGACCTGCACTGTGATGAAGAAGGAAATGTGACTGAAGAGAGAGCAGCTGTGTATATGGGAGATCCCCTTCAGTGTAATCCTGAGAATTCTCAGTTCATGCCTAGTTGGTGTGAGTCTGCTTGTAATCTAGTAGGATATAGCATGGAAGTAGATACAGTCAATGTAGATTTTGCCTGTAATCAAATCATCAGATCATGGAGAATAATTGATTGGTGTACATATGATGTGAATCAAGAAGAAGATAATGTAGGTGATAGATTAGAAGCTGTAAATGCAAAACATGGAAGAGACTGTGCAACTTGTTTGAATGAAGACCGACCGCATGATGACGTATATTTTAGATATGAAGAAGTAGCAATAGATGGCTACTATGTGTATGACCAAGTTATGTACATTGATGATGATACAGAGCCTACTATTGAAGTAACTAAGTCATTGACAGTAGAGGTCAATAGTTCTGATCCAAATAAAGAAGAGAATGCAGATTGCGAAGGCGAGATTATTGTGTCTGCAAGTGCATCTGATTACTGTGGAATAGAATCTACAAATGCGAGCCAACTTAGCTGGGAAATCACCATCAGTCTCGATAGTGCGATCATAGCCACCAAAGTCAGTAAAGGAGCTGTAGCTGAGATGACCGTAAACGGGAAGTCTGGTAAAGACTACCGTGTCGAATGGAAAGTAAAAGATGCTTGTGGAAATATTGGGAGCGATATCACGACTGTTAGATTTATAGATAATGAAGCACCAACTCCTCTGTGTTTGTTTGGAGCCACGACGAGTTATAGTGGTGAAAATGGGACTGTAGAAGTGTGGGCAAGTGACTTGAATTTTGGAAGCTTTGATAATTGTACAAGCATCTCAGATTTAAGGTTCACGATTGTTCCAAAAGGAATTGCACCTGTTATACCGGGAGACGAAGGATTCGAAGCACAGGCAAGAATTACATTTTCTTGTGATGATTACGAATCTTACAAAGACTTCAATGTCTGGGTCTGGGATGCTGACGGAAATGGTTCTTTTTGTGACGCCAGTATCGGTATCAATTCTTCTGTATGCGGTGAGTTAGATACAATGAAAATGGATAGTATTGTCTTAGATACGATGGTTATGGACTCAATGGTAGTCGACACCATGATTGTAGACACAACACAAATAAAATCAAATTTAATTATTGCAGGTGATATTTATACTGAGTCAGGTCAGGCGCTGCAAGGTGTCGAAGTAAAAGTCGAGTCAGAGCAAAGTGAGTATCCAAAAGTTTGGACGACATTTGATGAAGGTCATTATGCCTTTGATTCTAATCCGAATGGATTTAATTATTCAGTTTTAGCAAGTAAAGATGATAGTCCATTAAATGGTGTAAGTACAATTGATCTTGTGTTTATTTCGAGACATATTATAGGAGAATTTGCCTTAGAAAGTCCATATAAAATTATCGCTGCTGATGCCAATGGAGATCAGCGTGTCAGTGCAGTGGATTTAGTAGAATTGAAACGACTCATATTAGGAATTACTCAAGAATTTACTGGCACCGCTCCTTCATGGAGTTTCTTGAATGCAGATCAACAAATTTTTGATGAGACAAACCCATGGCCATTTATTGATCGTATTAATATTGAAAATTTGAATAGTCATCATCTAAGTGAAGACTTTATTGGAATTAAAACAGGAGATGTAAATGAATCTGCTGCGACTTCAGATATAAGTCAAGCTGAAACAAGATCATCGGGACTTATGACGCTCAAACTTCAAGATCAGCAAATGGTGGATGGAGAAATAGGACAAATAGAGCTAAAAGCAAAGAATTTTCAAGAGGTGTATGGAATGCAATTTTCACTCATGCACGAAGACCTCGACATTCTAAATATTATTCCAGGCCAAATTAATATTGATGAGGAAAGTCTTCATGTAGGGGATCGAAATTCAACTTTTGTCTGGTATAATCCATTATCAAAAACGGTAGATGATGAGGATGTTTTATTTACAATAGAATTCAAAGCCAAACAAAATTTATCCTTGAAGAATGTCTTATCTCTTGATTTAGATGGTCTTTCTGCAGAAGCTTATAAAGGCAAAAATTTTAATCAATATGATTTGTCTCTTGACTTTACTAAAAGCTTCTCAGAGTTCGAGGTATTACAGAATGCCCCTAACCCATTCTCTACATTCACAAGAATTCCATTTATCATGACAAATTCTGGAACTGTTTTTGTTTCTATACATAACAGTGAGGGGAAACTCTTGTGGACAAAAGAAAAGAGCTATGACGAAGGTCAGCACTTCCTAGACATTAATTCCGAAGATATTCAAGTAGAAGGCATCTTGTTTTATACAGTGACAAATGGTCATCAATCTGTAACCAAACAAATGCTTCGAATTAAATCATAACATTTTGTAAATTCTGTAAAGGGTTTCTATCTCCAGATAGAGACCCTTTCTATTTTCCTTCTTTTCATTTTGATTAATTCCGTGAAGCTTTCAATAAAGTACAACAAATTCCATCTGTCCTCCTTGAGCTGGTCAGCCTTAGACTGGGAGAAGCAGGAGGTGGAAAAATTGATACTTTACTTGGCGACATATTTGGTCTAAAATTGATGTTTAGGTCATTCTCATTAGCTACCTCTAAGTCACCAGCATATACCGTTTTCCAGGCAGCGACTTTACAATTCCTCCAAACTCCATACTTAACAAAATTGATGATAATTGTCCAATTGGAAAATGTGTTGTCGCATGTAAATGATCGAATGAAACTTCGCTTTCTTTTTTTAAAAAGTCATAGATCATCTGTTCATTCTCTTCCAATTCTATAAATAATTTTGGCTGAATTATCTGAGATTCAGATGCCTGCTCCCAGCGCATGATGTAGGCGATGTCTGCAGCCGATTCAATTAGTGATGCTTTGTGTTGTTTGATTAATTTATTACATCCCATGGATACTTTATCAGTGATCTTACCAGGAAAAGCAAACACATCTTTATGATAATTGTTAGCGATCTCCGCTGTGATAATTGATCCGCCTGATTGTCCAGATTCTACGACAACTATAACATCAGACAAAGCGGCAATAATACGATTCCTCATTGGAAAATTAACAGCATCTGGCCTAGTACCACTTGGAAATTCAGTTAGTAATCCCCCTGCAGAAATCATCTCTTTAGCGAGTCGTTTATTTTGAGCTGGATAAAGCCTATCCAATCCATGACCTAATATACCGATGGTTTGAAGTTTAGCTTGCAATGCTGCACGATGAGCCGCAGTATCAATCCCATAAGCAAGACCACTGACAATGATCGGTTCAAAAGGAATGAGTTCTTTTACTAGTTTTTGGACCTGTGCTTTCCCATATTCTGTTGGCTTTCTTGTGCCAATGATAGCAATAGTTCGGTGATGATTTAAATCGATATTTCCTTTAAAAAATAACAATAGTGGTGCATCGTCATATTCTAAAAGTCGTTGAGGATATTTATTATCTGTATAACTGAGAACCTGAATATTATTTTTTTGAATAAAAGATATTTCCGCAGCAGCCAATTTTTCTGGTATAGCATTCAAAATATGATTTGCTATTTTTTCTCCGACATGTGGTATTCGGAGCAACTTGGATTTCCGTTGGGAGAAAACTTCCTTAGCTCCACCACAATAGCTGATAAGCTGTTTGGCGATCACAGGTCCAACTGCTGGTATTTTATTTAATGCAATCTCATAAGTGTATTTATCTAGTATCATGTTGTGTCTTTTTCATTCTTAGTTGGATAAAGCTATTCTTAAATGGTCTTTCTCAGGATTTAAAAGATTTGAAGATGCATGATTATATATGGAGAGACGTGCTCCGCCTAGCTCCGGAAATTATTAATTCATCTATCAAATCTTGTGGCTTCCATCTATTTCTTTTTCTCATATCATTTGCAATTAAATAACTATTATTCAATATATTACAAATTATGATTTAATGTAATGTAATCAAATGATAAAAGCTAAACGCAAATTCTACTGAATTGTAAAGTCAATAGTTCTTGGCTTAAAGATATTGTTTTGTGAGCTTGATCTTAGTATAAAAGCATAAAATTATTACGATTTATAATTCCTTTTATTTGCACACCAATAAGTCGCCTCAACTTGATGAATCTGTACTCTTGATGTATAAGTCGGCATCCTCCAGCATATACTCCAAAATCGGACGACACTTATCTGTACAAGCAGGATAAAAAGCACAATGTTCTTTATCCTTATATTTAATAGACCCTCCCCACCAAAATTCTGACAAAGCAATAGGTTTTAATTTATTTGTAATCGCATATTGTAACAGTTTTGGGGCGGCACATTCGCCTGCAGCAGATGGAGGAATTCTATTAAAAGATTCCTTAAATATGTCTATCAAGTTTTTTTCTGTCCCGGATAGATTTACAAATCTATAATGTTCAAACAGTCGCTGTTGCAATGCAATAGATTTTAGTTTCCTAATTTCTTTTAATGTATTAATCTCTGAATCATTTATTGTCTTTTTAATTTTAGTGCCAATTTCTGTCAGCTCTGTCATGCCTTTATTAATGAAAAAGTCGCCTGCAGACTCATCGAACACGGACGGCACAAGTCTATCCCACGATGCACGTGCAGGCAATTTTCCTGACACAGCTCCTAAATAATTGTAGGAATAATCACTTTGCTGAATGACAAGAACACCAAACATTTTACCTCTCTTTTTATGAAAATCATAGTTCCACTTTGAAGACTCAGATGATATATGCGTTTGAAATTCGGTCGCTGCTATTTTGGCGATCTCAGGAACATGTAGCCCAAAAGGATTATTAAGTTGTAATGGTAAGTTGAACTCGGATATATCTGTTTTAAAATTAAATATGAGCTGATTGTCCATTAACTGACTTTTCGGATATTTCAAGGCTCAAGGTAATATATCTTATCAATGCTTTGTACGAGTTAGATTAATCATAAGTAGGATTATAGTACAATTTTTAGAGACACTATATTTCTCAGAAATCTAAGATATATAGTTTATGTTCACATTTAATTCTCCATACGCCTCATTTAGGATAAGATTTAATATCTTAATTTCCATTAATGACTGACAAATGAATCGAAGAAATTTTATGGAAGCATCAACCATTTTAGGTGCTACCGCACTTTTTTCCCCAACCAAATGTAAAACCCAAGATAAACCTCAAAATGTGTTTGACTTTAAGCTAGGATACCAATTATATAGTGTCAATGAAGACATGAATAAAGATCCATTCAAAACCTTAGAAGCATTAAAAGCAATGGGTTATCAAGATTTTGAAATCTATGGGTTTGATCCTACTAATGTAAGCTACTACACTCATCCAGTGGCAGACTTCAAAAAACGATTGGAGGATATGGAACTGACCACAACAAGTGGGCATTATGGATTTGCTAACTACATGGATAAATCAAAAGATGAGCTACATTTTTTCGTAGACCAATGCATCAAAGGTGCGAAAGTCTTAAACACTCCTTATATCACGTGGCCCTGGATGCCAGATAGTCGGCGAAATATGGAAACTTACAAAATCATGTCTGCCATGCTGAATGATATTGGAGAACAGATCACTGCTGCTGGACTCGGATTTGCGTATCATAATCACGGCTTCGAATTTATAGATCATGATGGTGAGACCTTTTATGATATCATTCTACAGGAAACGGAAGAATCCCTCGTTAAACTGCAATTGGACATGTACTGGTCTGAGCATTCTTCTTCATTATCACCCCAAGAAATCATCGATAAACATCCAGGTCGATTCGTCATGTGGCATATCAAAGACATGGACAAAGTCACTAGAGATTATACCGAATTAGGAAATGGCTCTATTGATTATGTCTCACTATTACCCGACCCCAAAGTCTCAGGACTTGAATATTATTATTTGGAACAAGGTGGTAATTTTACTCATAGTGCGATGAAAAGTGCAGAAGATAGTGCACAATATTTTAAACAAAAACTGCAGCACATTCTATAGTTAAAATCTTCTTATGAGTCGGTGAATAAAGTTATTACTAGCTATCATTTTAATAATTATAATTCTTGGATTCTTTGTTTAATAATGTTTATGGCACGCCTCACCTATTAATCGACGAAGATTCTTTGCCGACAATTGAAATGATTTACTGGGAAATGGAAAAGGACATCATTCGAAATGATCTATCTATGAATAAGTCTTTGATTTCCTATATGAAATTATTATTAATTAATTGTGCACGCTTAAAAAATCAACAAAGTACACCAGCATTAAGGCTCAAGTCTGATGAATCTTTTGTGGTCCAAAAATTAAAGAATCTAATCGATCAAGATTTTAAAGAAAAACATTCGCTGAAGGATTATGCTGATGCCTTACACATTTCACCTAAAGCATTAGGTAAAATTTCGAAGATACATTTTGATAAGACCTAGATGACTTTGATCTCTGAGCGCATTATCATCGAAGCAAAAAGAGAACTATATCTCACCAATAAAACCGTGAAGCAAATTGCCACAGAATTAGGCTATAATGATGAATTTTATTTCAGCCGTTTTTTTAAAAATAACACAAGCATTACACCATCCATATTTCGTAAAACAGTCGGACTCAATAAAGCATATGGCTGACAGTTAGTCGGTATATAAGACTTATTGGATTTTGGCTTGATATATGTTATTTATATAAAGTTATGTTAACCTATAGATATATCTGTTTTATTGCTGTATTTGCTTCTTGTAGCGTCTTGTCGCTGCTGACTGCACAGTTAAATTTAGGTGTTGGATTTTCTGCAGCTTCTGTTTATATCGGAGAGAATAATGATATTTTACAAGAGTACAATTCTATAAATCAAGCTACTTTAGAACAAGCATATCCTGATCTGAAAATCATGACAGGTGTTTTTGTGTCACTTCGTTATAAATTAGAACGTGTCGCTTTTGAACTGAGTTGGGAAAATCTGGAACGAGATATTAATTCTGTTTTAGTATTTGATGATAAAACTGGACAAGTAAATAATTTATATTATAATTTGACATCAACATCTCTCGGTGTAGAAAATCATATTCATCGATTTGGATATGGAGCATCTTTAGCTTCTAGATTATTTTCAATAAAATCTGATATAATAAATACTGATTTCAAACGAAAAATTGAGCGCCAAAGAGAATTTAGTACCAAGGTATATCTCATGTATACGATTCAAAAAAGCAGATTAATTTCTTTACAATTAAAGCCATTTATTCAAATCCCGCTAGGCTCTTATCAATTAAGTGGACTACAAGAAGAACTGCAGTCTACATCTGCTCAAGAAAAATCTTCGTCACCATTCCTATTTGGATTGACTTTAGTGTTTTATAATGGGCCACATTGAGTTTGTCTCTTTCTGCCACTGCATTCTTATATATCAATGACTAACTCAGACCTATTACCACTCGTAGATTTTGATCATCTACATACTCTATATCAAAAACGTAGTCAAACTATAAATCACTATGTAAATAATCATTTGGAGTCATATAGATCATGGACCAGTCTAAGTATTATGACTATTCCAAGAGCCATCTTAGTAAGCTAGACTTGTCAGTAATGCATCTGGTCTGGAAAGCCAGTATACGATCATAGGTAACCAGAGAGGCAATGGGAATCGTAATGAGTTATCTTAGTATCTTGATCTGATCAATCGACAAGCATTGTTTTTTATCTTAGTTGTTATGACGAGTAATATGAAGTACGACAAATTAGTTTTAAGTATTTTGAAATGCATGTTGGGTGTAATTGTCCTTTGCGGATCGTTTTATTCATGCGCTTTGTTTCAGCCAGATAGAATTGGAAAAGGAGCGGCTAAACAAGTTGACAAAACGATAATAGATTTGACAAGTGAAGAGCGATTAAAACGCATCACCAAGAGTGCTGTAGAAGGCGCTATCTCTGGATTGTCATCGAATGACTCTGAAGAGGAAATATCTAAACTGAGTGAGTCCTTATCGGAAAAATTAGGTGAAAAATTGAATGAAGTTTTTGAAAATTTGGATACGCGTACGCCTGGCGCAAAGTTTGCCAAAGGAGTAACAGATTCATTGATTACAAAAGAAGTCGAGCGACAGGTTACCCATTTCTTAAGTGAAGTAATTAATCAAACTGGTGGCGACATTAATAAAGAGCTAGACATACTTACTAGAAATATAAATCGAAGTATATCGTCCTTATTTCCAAATCTCGATAAGCAAATTTCATCTCTTGATGAGTCGATCGAAAGTATTCTTTCAGATCAATTAAAAGATAGCTTAACAGTATTTTTATCTAATATTCTAGGTGATATAGAACTCAAGGATTTCTCACATAAACTGAGTACAGAATTACTTAGTACTGAGTTAAGAGATACTTTAAAAACGATGGCTTCAGAAATTGCACTTGAAATAAATTTAACAAAAGATGTTCCTGGATTTTTAGATGTGATTAATAGATATGCTTATCAATTGATGGCTATAGCATTTGTACTAATAGCCAGCTTGATTTTTTTTAGGCACAAATTAAAACAAAGAGTAGCCTATGAAGCAGACTTAGCACAAGCTATTGGTAAAGTTATCGATGGTGATCCGGAGTTGCGCAGCAAGCTGCAGAATATACTCTCCGAAAAAGATAGGTGGAAGATATTTAAAGAACAGATGGATGAGTGATTTTGATTGTATCAAAATCATAGTGGTTGGTATTAAATGTTTAATGTTGGATGGTGCTTCGATTTACTCTTTGAGATCGCAAGAGAACTAATTACTAATTAAATTCATCTCTAAAAGTTTATGGTAATGTTTAGCCAATCTGTAGTAAATGAAGCTGTAAGTCTACTGGAAAAAGAAAAGAAAGAAACACTAAACAAACAAGACTAAACATTAGACAAAGCATTTTCCTAAGAAAATGCTTTGTCTAATACAGCTTGCTGCTCTTTGTCATGCTGTTTTTTAAATCCAGTTGCAGGAGAAGCGCTTGTCTTCCTCGATACGACTTCGATCTCTGTACGTCGCATGAAAGAGAGTATATATTGCCAAGCTCCCATATTACCTGGTTCTTCTTGGACCCATAATAATGTTGCACCTGAATATTTTTCTAAAATAGCATCCATCTGGTCTTTTGGAAATGGATATAATTGCTCCAATCTTACAATAGAAACTGAGGACTCCAGTTTTCGTTCTTTTCTTTCTGTTACTAAGTCAAAGTAAATCTTGCCAGAGCACAGTATTAGCTTATTGACACCTTTATTATTTTTAAAATTGGTGTCATCTAATATTTCTTTAAATCCCTGACCAGTTGTAATATCTTCTATATTGGAAATACATGATGGATGTCTCAATAATGATTTTGGAGACATGATAATCAATGGCTTTCTGAAAGGTCGTTCTAATTGTCTTCGCATGACATGGAAGAAATTAGCTGGTGTCGTGATATTCGCCACAGTCATATTGAACTCAGCACACTGTTGTAAAAAACGCTCAAGTCTAGCACTAGAATGTTCCGGTCCTTGTCCAGCATATCCATGAGGAAGGAGCATCACAAGTCCACTCATTCGCTGCCATTTACTTTCAGCAGCTGAGATATATTGATCCACTATTGTTTGTGCTCCATTATAAAAATCACCAAACTGTGCCTCCCATATGACGAGAGAATTTGGAGATGCTAGAGAGTAACCATATTCAAAACCTAAGACCGCAAACTCAGAAAGTAGCGAGTTGAAAATCATAAATCTACCTTGATTTTCATCAATATCTGAAAGGCGATTATACTCTTGAAATGTCTTGGCATCATAATATACAGCATGTCTATGAGAGAATGTGCCTCGCTTGACATCTTGTCCACTCATCCTCACATTCTTACCTTCTAACAAGACAGATCCATAGGCTAATAATTCTGCGAGTGCCCAGTCTATAGTATTGGCATCTATTAATTTTTTCTTACCCTTTTGTAGTCTTTTGATTTTGCTCAGCGCAGTAAAGCTCTCTGACGGATTCATTAAGTGATGTAGTAATTTGTCAATGACTTTTTGATCTAATCCTGTAGATGGGGATGTTTGAAAATCAGCAGGATCCTTAGTCTTCCTCAATTCCTTCCAAGCCAATTCTGGTTCTTGGTAGGTATAAGGCAGTGATCTTTGTTTCACTAAGTCTAACCTTTGTTGTAAGTCTGTCCAGAATAAAGTCTCTTGATTTGAAGCCAGATCTTTTTCGACATCTCCTCTTTTTAATAGAGTCTCTACATATAATTCACGAGGATCTTTATGCTTGTTTATGATATCATACATCTCAGGTTGGGTAAATTTTGGATCATCACCTTCATTGTGGCCATGCTTTCTATAGCAGACCATATCGATAAAGACATCATTATTAAATAACTGTCTATACTCTGTTGCTAATTGGACTGCATAAACGACAGCTTCTGGATCATCACCATTGACATGGAATACTGGAGCTTGTATCAAACTTGCGACGCCAGTACAATATGTAGAACTACGAGCATCATCAAAATTCGTCGTAAATCCAATTTGATTATTAATGACCAAATGAATCGTCCCACCTGTATAATAACCAGGTAATTGGCTCATTTGAACGCCTTCATATACGACGCCTTGTCCAGCTATAGCTGCGTCTCCATGAATAAGGATTGGTAATATTTTATCATAATTACTACCGTATAAAATATCTGCCTTTGCTCTTGAAAAACCTTCTACGACTGGATTAACTGATTCTAGATGAGAAGGATTAGGTGCTAGTTTTAGGTTGATTTCTTTACCATTTATCGCGGTCACAATAGAAGAATATCCCATATGATATTTAACATCACCGTCACCAAATGATAAATCGGGTAGGGCAGTTCCTTCGAATTCATTGAATATATGCTCGTATGTTTTACCCATGACATTGGCCAAGACATTCAATCTTCCCCTGTGCGCCATACCAATCACGACCTCTTCTACAACATCGTCAGCTCCAGTATTAATAATAGAATCCAAGCCAGCAATAATTGACTCACCTCCTTCTAATGAAAATCGTTTTTGTCCAACATATTTTGTGTGTAAGAACTTTTCAAACATCACAGCTCCATTCAATTTTTCTAAGATTCTTTTTTTCTTATCAATGGAGAGACCATGCGAGCCATCAAGAGGCCGATTTTCGATTTTTTCACGTAGCCACATCTTTTTCTCTCTATTATCAATATGTGCATATTCAAACCCAATGCTCATGATATAGATATCCTTGAGTTTTTGATGGATTTGCTCAAGTGTCGCTCCTGGTAGTCCTAATTCAGCTCCGGCAGCAAAAGAAGTCTTATTATCTGTATCAGATAGGCCATAATCGTCTAAAGCTAGAAATGGTTTTCTGTCTCGTCTTTGACGGATTGGATTCGTATCAGATAGGAGATGACCCCTATCGCGATATCCGTGTATCAGCGATTGAACAGCAAATTCTTTCTGGAGCTGACCCGCTTCAATAGCAGCAGCTCCATTACTGTGCCCATTCTTATTTGAAGCAAATTCAAATCCTTGGAAAAATGTACGCCACCCATCTTCAACAGATGTTGGATCTTCAGAATATTTGGTATAAAGGGATTCTATAAAACTAGGGTGTGCATTAAACACATACGAATAGTCTGCCATGATTTTAGTTTTAGCAATGTCTGATGCGAAGGTAAGACTGTTTCAGTTTATTAGCAGCTTTTTTTCGTTAAATCCTTTGTTGAAAGTCAAGAATACAGAGTGTTTGGAATGGCATGTTAGTCAGAAAGATAAAATACAAAGAGAGAGGAGCTTGTGTCCTATACTTCAAAGACAAAGCTCATTGGTTTTCTTAAATCTGTAAGGTTTATTCATAAAGAATGAGTCGTACCACTTGCTCATTATTTCTTAACTTGATGATATTCGCCTCCAGCTCTGTTAAGGCGATAGCCAAAGTTATTTTGCTCAGCCATGTTTACAATGAAGAAACTATATCTTATGAATAAACCCTCAAGCCCCATTTTCCTACGGTTGATATTAAGCAGTTTCTTCTTATTGATATTCACTCATTGTCATAGCCTAATAAGCTTAGTATACAAAAAACGCCTTCACCACATGAAGCTGAAACAATTGCGATATCTATTCATAAAAACACCTTAGTTTTAGATGCCCATTCCGATATCATGATGCCTACGACCTCAAGTATTTATTTGAGTCAAGATAGTCTCTCAAAGACAGATATTAATAAAATGGAATTAGGAGGAACAAATGCAGTAATCATGACCTTAGCCGTACCTCCAGGACCCAGAACAACAATTGGAGATGTACAAGGAAGACTAGACATGAATGGCGGCATAGATGGCTACTTCGATGCTGGAGAAGCGATGAATATAACTACCGCCTTGATTAATAGAGGATATTCTGAAAGAGACATTCGAAAAATCTGGGGCGGTAATTTTTTGAGAATCATGGTAGAAGGCGAACAAAATAAAACGAAGTAATATAGTGTGTATGACTGGAATCAACATTAATTATTTTGTTTAATCTTGAGCCCACTCCGAAAACTCACAAAACCAAAAATGTTTCTTTTGGCGATATTTTTCATTTTCTCAATCCACTGATGCTCAGGCATCACTGAATGTCAAAAACCAAAAATCTCATCCAAAATATTCCATTTTATGCAATTCGTCAGTTTTCAGAGTGGACTCAATCCTTATTCATAACTCAAACTACAATCATAAAAGAGGAGCCCTTATAAAAAAGGACTCCCTTGAAAACACTTAAATTTTAGGATAGAGAGGGAGCCAATTTTTATGATATCAATTGTTAGTTGCAATTCGGATTCCCCGGTGAGCTATTACATTCTCGAATTGCTGCATAAAAATGGCTGCCTGATTTAGCATGGAAACCGCTAGCCAATACAACTCTTAGGCCTGCTCTATATGCACCTGTAGAACCAGCATTAAAGACAACGTTTGTTCCGGCATTGACTTGCGAACTTGCAATATCAATGTCATACTCCAAGTTTGTAAAATTTCCAAAGCTATTGTTTAACGTTGCAGAACAAGATCCACATGGACCAGCAGTGTAACTATTGCCTTGCACAAATACATTTCCCGAAATAGTACAAATGATAGGAATGAACTCATCACCTTTTATAAACCCTCCAGATGTAATGGGGTCAGCTAAGTCAAAGGGAATCCCGACTTCAAAATGTAGATGCTCTCCATTAGCACATCCCACATCGTCTTCAAAACCTAAAAACCTGCCTGCACACACTTGATCTCCCACTGACAAAGCAGCATTTCCACTTACTGAATTTTGAGTAAAGTGAGAATATTTTGTCCATTCTCCATTTGGATGTGCAATCCAAACATAATTATTGTTACAGGGATTTCCACTTGTAGTAGCCGAAAACCCATCTTCTATAAACATGATCTCTCCATCTTCTGCTGCTACGATTCGATATGGTTCAGTGCCGTTGATGCCAGCCATATCAATTTCAGGTTCAGTGCCAGAATGAGTTATGTGGTCTTGCCAAATAAGGACTTGTGTACCGTTAGCATATGGGACTCTATAGACACCTTGTGATGCTTGTCTATCTTGCGCGATAATGTTGCCCAGCCACATGAAGGCGATTAGAATAAAATAAAGAATACGCATGATTAATTATTTTTTTGATTGTCCAACTGAAGTTTCATAATATTCATTTCTTTCTGCTGTGCGATGATGTACAAAGTCAACTCTTCGATTTTTTCCATCATTTTAACTTGCATTTCTCCGAGTGCAATTCCTTCTTTTTCGATATGCTTCGCGGATGGAATGCCAGGTAAATGCCCATGCTGTATAATTGACTCTTCTAATTCTGTCAATGGCATCAACTGATAATCATCAGTAAAGACATAATCAGGCCAATTCTCTGAAATTTCGACTTGGACTTCTTCTGCGATGACCTTGCCATCCACTGCTAATAAATACCCGTTAGGTATGCTAGCTCCTGTATTGACACCGATGCCAACACCACCTTGCTCTTGACTACACAGGATCAGATTACCACCATCATTTTGAATAGATAAATCGTCTGCTACACCATTATTTCTGACAAAGACTTCGTTGTCGTCGATCACAAGATTTCGACTAGCGGTTTCACCAAACTGCGCATATCCTCCACCTGATGGTTCTGCGTCTCCGCCACCTGTGACATGTAACCGCACTCTTGGATTAGTTGTGCCGATGCCAATATCACCTGTTTGTTCGATATGGAATGTGCCATCCTCTACAGAACTGTTTCCAATAAAAAAATCTGATGCTGTTGCACTAGTTTCATTTTGAACACCCATATACCATGTATCACTCCTACCTATAATACGAATTGATTCACTTGATGCATCATAATCAGTGCTACCACCTCCAAAGACGCCATCTCCATTGACTTGAAATGCATCAACTGGTGTAGATGTGCCGATACCAACATCACCAGATTGCTCTATGTGAAAGGTACCGTCCTCAGTACCTGACTTGCCAATAAAGAAATCTGTTGAGCTTGCAGAGGATTCATTTTGAACACCGAGATACCATTGTTCACTTTGCCCATCTATGCGAAGGTTTTCACTATTTAGATCAAAATCTGTACTACCACCACCAACGACTGCATCACCTTTCACATGGAATAGGTCGGCAGGAGCAATAGTACCGACGCCTACTCTTCCACTTGCACCCACATGCATTCTAGTGTTGGTATTAGTATTAAAAAAGATATCGTCACTACTATCTAAAATAATATCAGCCTCACCATTAGAAGGAATGGGGGAAGTTTCTGTTTTCAGCAGAAGTGTTGGACTATTGGATGCATTTGCACCTGATGGAAAGTTGCCAGAAATAGTGGCAACCTTTTTCGGCGTCCCAGAAGTGTTATCATATATAATGAGACTATTGTCAATTTTTGCATTCCCTTCGACTTCTAATTGTTCTTGAGCAATTGAGCTGAAGCAAAGCATGGCTAATAAAATTGTAAAAATTTTGGAAGTTTGCATAGTAAATTGATTGAAGAATCAGATTAACAATCATTATGTTAATCGAATTCGGTTAAAAAATAATATACAGCGTTATTTTTTAGACAAAAAAAATAAATGAGGCTTCTATTTAAAATAAAAACGAATACCTATTTAGCTTAGGAATAATTCAATAATAAATTTACATTTTTCTACTTGTTATTTTTCTCCTCTGTTACGGTGAAAAGCCTCGTCGATACAAGTCATCACCTACGTTTTGCGCCTTTCAGAGAAAAAAATAACTGCGTACAAAAGCGCAATTTATTAATGCACCATTTCTTAGTAATCAATCTGAAGCTTCTGATTTAAATAAATATTAATAATACAATTAGACTTGTATGATTATTGACAC
>Ga0209828_1000249_pt1 | contig 53283 bp, 40 predicted proteins | sample MaitaG_FD_187429 | JGI IMG/M metagenome (GOLD analysis project Ga0209828, IMG submission 187429) | Marine algal microbial communities from Maine, USA - Maine_Asex2 metaG (SPAdes) (version 2) | ecosystem: Host-associated > Algae > Red algae > Unclassified | place: Maine, USA | collected 2015-01-05
GAAGCAAGCGAGCTCAAAACCATCGCCACCTTGGAGAACCAGCTGTTGCAGCGGGAAACGACCCTTGAGCAGTACCGAGGCCAGCTACGCACGGTGCGCAACCAGGTTGACCTGGCCACCATCACCGTCTTCGTGTCTGAACTCCTCAATCGCCCGGGCATCGGTATCGACGTCATGACCTTTGCTGGGCACGATGGCGGCTTTAGCTGCTTTGATGCTTCGTCTGCCCGTAGCGGCGAGGCTGGCGACCCAATGACGCTCTGCTACCGGTTGACCAATACCGGCGACACACCGCTCGTCGACCTAACCATCGACGACCCATCACTTGGCGCATCGATTGGCGACATGGTTGTTGTCGATGGTGATGTCGGCCAGATCGATCCTGGCGAGACCGTGATCTTGGCCCACGAGTTCGAGCTCACCGAACCCGTGCGGGTTCGCTCGTCAGTGACCGCAACTGGCCTGGACCAAGGTGGTGACCCGCTCGCTGACATGGTCATGGCGACCGCAGGTTCGATCCGCTTCGACGTCACCAATCTTGACGAAGGCTTTCCGTCGTTCGGTGAGGTTCTCGCTAGCAGCTGGAGCATGCTCGTTAAGGCTGCCATTGTGATTGCCCTCATAGCGGTGGCGATTGCACCCTTCCTCGCTGTAGGGCTTCTGCTCGGATGGTTTGGGCTACAGATACTGCGTCGCATGCGTCCCCGCCCGATCCGTTTGAGTCAACGCCCAACCCGAGCCGCCCCACCAGCTCCTGAAACCAGCCTTGACGATGCCGAGGCCAACGAGGACAGCCAAGGCGCTACCGTTTAGTTCACCGTCGACCCAAGCCTGGGCTCGCCACCGGAGGGGGTGGCGAGCCCTTCTTCGCGTTTTAGCCGCAACCTCCTCTTGACGCCATCGCTCTATTACCTCTTGATTTCAGCTTGACGCTCACCGCCAATCCAGGTACCTTGTGTTACACGGTACCTGTTATAGCTAAGTACCTGTTATAGCTAAGTACCTGTTATAGCTAAGTACCTGTTATAGCTGGGTACTATATATAGGTGGGTGCTTGGGACTTCAAGACACCCACCGCAACATCACCTCATTCATCACCCCGCCTACAGAAACATCCGGAGGATCCGTGGAACACAGCTCGCAACTGCTCAAGGGAGTACTCGATATGTGCCTTCTCGCCTTGATTGATGAAGACCCGAGCTATGGCTATGAAATGGCGAGCAAATTGCAATCCAGAGGGCTCGAGCTCGTCAGTGAAGGGAGCATCTATCCCCTGCTCTCCCGCCTCCAAAAGGCCGACTACGTAGAGAGTTACTACGTCGAATCACCCGGCGGGCCCGCCCGCAAGTACTACCGAATCAAACCCACCGGCGAGGAACGTCTCCGAGATTGGGCCAATGAATGGAATCGAGTGTCCGACGGAGTCGGCGAGATCTTAAAGGGAGCAAACAATGTCTGATATCAACACCATTCTCAATGCGTGTGAACTTGTATGGCGCCAACAATCAGTGGCGAACAACTCGATCACTGACATGCGAAGCGAGCTCGAATCTCATCTTGTCGACGCGCAAAGCAACGGCAAGAGTCCAGAGGCCGTCGTGGGGTCCGACGTTGACCACTTTGCCCGATCATGGGCTGGGTCAGGCTCAGCGCGAGTGCTACCTGCGACGATGAGTGAGGCCCAAGCGCAACGCGTAGAAGACGCCGAGCGAACCCGCACCCGGCTGTACATTGCCCTCGCCTTGATGGCTGCGGTCACTGTGCTCGGGTTCCTCGGTCCAAAGAGTGATTTTGATGGCCTGCAGGGCTGGCAGTGGGTGTTCGTGATCGCCACGTTCACGCTGCTCATCGGCGAGCTCATGTCCGGCGGCTTCTTCATCTTGCCGTTCGGCATCGGCGCCGCTGCTACGACGCTGCTGACCTTTGCCAAGGTTGAGCCTCCAATTCTCATACTGGTCTTCATCGTCGTTTCGGCACTTGGATTGTGGGGCTTGCGTGAATTCGCTTCAAAAGACGACGACACGATCCCAGCCGTCGGGGCAACCCGCTATGTAGACCAAACCGCTGTCGTTACCGAAGCCATCAATGGGATCGGCACAGTGGGCCGAGTCCGGTTCGAGACCGAAAGCTGGATGGCAATCACCGACGGGAACCGCTTTATCCCTGCCGACGCAGTCGTGCGCATCACCGAAGTACGCGGCGCCCGCCTCGTCGTCAAGGGCGCCTAGCCACCTCGCTCGCAAGAACACCGAACAAGAACGCAAACAAAAACAACAGGTAGACAAGGAGAAGAAATGAGTCCAGCCGCAGGGTTTGTCCTGCTAATCATCGTCCTACTGGTGGTCGTCGCTGCTCGCGGCATACGAATGGTCCAGCAGTCCGAACAAGGACTTGTCGAACAATTCGGCAAGTATCAAAAGACCGTGGGCCCAGGCTTGCGGTTTATCGTTCCCTTCATTCAAAATTTGCAGCGGGTCGACATGCGGGAGCAAGTCGTCGATGTCCCTCCTCAAGAGGTGATCACGCGAGACAATGTCGTCGTGACCGTTGACGCTGTCGTGTACTACCAAGCGACCGACCCGGTAAAGCTGAAGTACAACGTTGCGAACTTCATCATGGCAGCGACCAAGCTTGCCCAAACCAACCTGCGTAATGTCGTCGGCGACATGGACCTCGACGATGCGTTGACGTCACGTGATGTCATCAATACTGAATTGCGCAACATTCTCGATGAGGCCACCGATGTGTGGGGCACCCGAGTGGTGCGGGTTGAGATCCAGCGGATCGATCCACCTGAGGATGTCACCGATGCTATGCACCGCCAGATGAAAGCTGAGCGCGATCGTCGTGCTCTCGTGACCGAGGCCGAGGGTACAAAGAGCTCAGCGATCCTTAAGGCAGAGGGTGTGCGTGAGTCACAGGTCCTCGAGGCCAATGGTCGGGCTGAAGCGATCAAACAACTTGCTGAGGCCGAGGCGTTCCAACGTGTCACATTGGCCGAAGGTGAGGCGCAAGGTATCGAACGAGTCTTCCGGGCAATCCACGAAGGCAATCCAACACCAGACCTTCTTGCGATCAAGTACTTGGAAACACTCGAGGGTGTCGCCAATGGTCAGGCAACCAAGATCTTCTTGCCGCTTGAAACCTCGGGTGCGCTCGCATCACTCGGCGCAATGGGCGAGGTGTTCGCCGCTGCCACCACGGCCGAGGCCTCTTAGCAGCACCAGCACGGATTCGAGCGGTTGCGCGGTGTCTGCAGCCAAAATCCCTACAGCCGCATCCAATCAGAACCCAACAACGAGAACCCTAGCAACGGTGGCTTGTGCCTAGGCATGAGCCATCGTTGCAGTTTGCTACGCACAGGTCCATGGCCCTGGCGGCCTACGCTCACGCAGTCCAGGTGAACCAGCTGCCATGAGGATGCGAACGGCCGAGCAGCTGTGCGCGCTCAGGCTCTCCCCCACCAATCTGGAGCAGCCCGATCGATGACTCGGTGTACTGACGCCCTGTCGGTTCATTGAGTTCGACCACTACACCAGCGCCCTCACAGCTGTACCAATGCACGCGCTGTTCGCACGCACGCAAGATAGCCAGCACGCGTTGGCGAGTATTCTCGGGAAGGTAGAACCACACCCAGGTGGTCGTCATCACGATGGTGTGCTCAGCCGGTGCAAGGGCGAGCGCCTGTTCCAGTCCGTCAACCGCATCGGCGTTGATGATCCGCGGTGGTGATATTTGAGCAATGTCGATGGCAGCTGCCAAGCGGTGCGCTCGTTCAACCTTGCTAGGCCACAGGCAGGCTTGCAACCAACGAGCCTGCGATGGATCGGTGACCTGGACTGGGGCTCGATCCACACCAACCCGCCATGCGATCTCGAGACTGGGCGTCAGATCAGGACGACCGGCGCGAATGTTCGAATCGATCACCACCCGGCTGTCCGACGGGCCGGTCGATGCCATCCCGCTGTCGAGCGTGTAGTTGATCAAGAAGCGGTCGAGCAGAAGATTCAATCCTCCGCTCGTCCCGAGGTCGATCCAAGCAAGTGGCTGGTCGGCGCTGGCCCCAACGTGGCGCAACATCACGGCGAGTACTGCACTGCGGCCCACTTCGTTGGTCTGGGTACGCCTCGTCGTGAGTATCTCATCAATCTGTTCTCGATTCGAGAGCACGAGGTCTGCGAACGCTGCGGCGACATCGCCATCGTTCCTGCCTGCGTACATGTCAGCTAGCTGATGCTCAAGACCGCTGAGAAGCAGGTAGTGCGCTGCAGCAAGGATGAGGTTTGGCTGGCGTGCCTCTTCGAGATGACCGGCCAGCAGCTGCAACATCTCGGGACGGTCTGCGATCCCGCTGCAGATCGTGGCGTACAGCGGCTCGTCTTCAGCAAATGAGGATTCGCCGTACTCTCGATAAAACGTGCCGATCTCACCAAGGTTGTCCACGAGGTGAACCTAGCTGGGGCAGACTGGGAAGGTGTCAAACCCGACGGGACCAAACCTGGTCTTCATCATGAGCGATGACCACGCAGCCCACGCCATCTCGGCATACGGAAGTCGCATCAACCAGACCCCCAACCTCGACCGTATTGCCCAGAATGGCATGCGGCTGGATTCGGCGTTTTGTACCAATTCAATCTGTGCCCCTAGCCGCGCCGCAATCTTGACGGGCACGTATAACCACGTCAACGGTGTGACCACGCTCGACACTCCACTCGACAACCGTCTGTGGAACTTTCCTGGCGAGCTCCAGCGCCATGGCTGGCAAACAGCCATGATCGGCAAGTGGCATTTGGGCCACGGCGGAACCGCAGACCCGTCGGGATTCGATTTCTGGCGGGTTCTTCCGGGCCAGGGCCACTATCACAATCCCGTCATGCTCGAGGCCGACGGAACGGTCGTTGAGCGTGGTGGTTATGTGACCGACCTGATCACGAGCGACTGCATCGATTGGATAGATCGCCGAGATACGGGACGTCCGTTTGCGGTGTTGTGCCACCACAAGGCGCCACATCGGACCTGGGAACCGGCAGCAGAACATTTTACGATGTACGACGACGTCGACATCCCGTTTCCTGACACCTTCCGTGACGACCTCGCTGGCCACGCCGAAGTCGTACAAGCAGTTCGAATGCGAATGATGGACCTTGATCCGATCATCGACCTCAAGTCGCCAGTGCCACCGGGCCTCTCGGCCGACGAGGAGATCAACTGGCGCTATCAGCGATACATCAAGCACTATCTGCGCTGTGTTGCCTCGATCGATGACAACGTGGGTCGCCTGCTCGACTATCTCGACGACAACGGACTGACCGAGAACACGATCGTCGTCTATACATCTGATCAAGGTTTCTTCTTGGGCGACCACGGCTGGTTCGACAAACGACTGATGTACGAAGAATCGTTGCAGATGCCACTCCTGATCCAGCTGCCCGGTGCAATCGCAGCGGGCTCCGCGAATGAGGACATCGTCGTCAACGTGGACTTTGCTCCGACATTGCTTGAGCTCTGCGGGATCGAGATGCCCGATCATGTTCAGGGGAGATCGTTCGCTCCACTTCTGCGCGGCGATGACGTCGCCGACTGGCCCACATCGATGTACTACCGCTACTGGATGCACAGAGACGGGTCACACCTGTGCCCCGCCCACTACGGCGTCCGAACCAAAACCCACAAGCTCATCTGCTACTACAACGACCCGCTGGACCAGCCCGGCGCACACGGACCTGCCGACCCTGTGGAATGGGAACTGTTCGACTTGGTCGCCGATCCACTCGAGGTCAACAACGTCTGGGGTGTTACCGAATACGAGGCGGTAACCGCCGAGCTACTGGCCGAGCTAGACCGGCTGCAAACCGAACTCGGCGACCGGGCGTTTGACCCGTCATGACGGTTGTGAACGCGCCAGACGCCTTCGGCGCGATATTCGCCACGATCTTGGGCGCCGACAAACGCAGCTTCGTCAAAGAATCCAGCGAAGGATCAACAATTGATCAGCACGGTGCAACGTTGATCACACCAAATCAGCCGTTTCCCGGCTGGCCGTCCTTCGATCCTGCGACACTCGCTGCGCTACATGAAGCGGTCATCGAGACGTACGTGATCACAGGTGACGAGCCAGCAATGGCCCTCAGTAACAACGAGCCCTTCGTGTCGACATGGCTGCATCTTGCGACATGGCTTGGGTCCGCACTGCGCGTCGCTCTGAGCAACCACGGGCTGGGCATTGCGGGGCCCAGCTACGTGACAGCGTCACTGACAGCTACAGCGCTGCTTGAAGGTCAAGCGCACATAGACGACGACGCGTTCGTGCCTGACGACAACGTCGGCGTCGTCGCGATTGTTGGTCAACATGTTGGACCCCGCATAGCGACACAAACCCTTGCGCCAAAGGCCCTCCGACCAATGAGCCAGGTTCAGTACATGGACGACGTCTTGCAAGCGTTTCAGATTGGTGCCATCGACCACTGTGTCGCACCAGCAGACCAGATAGCGGTGTTTCCACAATTCGGCCAGTTGCACGCAGGCCCCGGATCAGATCCGCTCGCCTCGCTAACACCATGGCGCCAGCTTCTTGTTTTTCGCGCCAGCGTCGCTAGGACCTAACCAAGACACCAGGCAGTTCAAACAGACGCTACCCAGCCCAGTTACACCACATATGTCGCGCTACTCATCTGCGAGCCACGCCTCGGTAAGCCACTCGAGCAACTCATCATCGATTTCACGGGCATCGTTGACATTTACGACGTGGTGATAGCGCTTGCCATGCGGCACAACCTTGCGGGACAACCGATTGTGTTCGAGGCTGCGACGAAGACTGAAACCCACCGCAATCCACTTGGTCTTGGTGCGTAGCGACAGGAAAGTTGAACGTCGCTTGAAGAATATTCCGACCGAGACGGGTTCATAGAACATCTCTGGGTCAAGCGTCAACATGTGCGCACCAATCACCTCAAAGATTGGACGTTCGAACGCAGGTCCAGTCTCGAAGTACTCGTCGAGTTCCATGGCAGGTGCGCACTCGTGCCCCTGACCAGAACGACCAAATTTGCGTTTGCAATCAGGACATTGCCACACGGCGCCGTTTAACTTCGGGAAGACGGCTCGACACAAGCAGCGCCGCTATCAGGAACGCGATCGCTCCAACGAGCGCCGCTGGAAAGCCACCGAGCAGCGTGAGTAGCCCCGACAGTATGGTCCCGACGAGCCGGCCAGCGGCGTTGGCCGAGTAGTAATAGCCAACATCGAGGGCGGTCTCATCGTCGGACTCTGAGTACGCAAGGATGAGATAGGAGTGCACCGACGAGGTAATCGCAAACATTGCACCAAAAACGATCAGGCCCATCACCGTTGCCAGCGCCTGCATCTGATGGGTGCTTGTTGCGATAGCGATCACGGCCATCACAACCGCCATTGGCGTGAGCAGACCGGAGGCTGCGCTACGGGTGTCATAAAACACTCCCGTGAGAGCCGGGGCGATGGCTTGGACAGCACCGTATGCCATAACCCAGATGGCCAGGAAAGCGCCAATGGCGTAGAACGACCATCCGAGTTCGTCGCCCAGAAAGACGGGTAGGGCCACCACGAACCAGATGTCTCGTGAACCGAACAGAAAGAAGCGGGCCAATGACAGCCGCTTGATCGCACGTGACTTCTGCGCGACCTGTCGAAAAGGTGGTTTGGCTCCCGCATGCCCGATTGGCGAAACAAGCACCACGGTGAGCGCGAGTACTGCAGTCAGCGCAGCGGCCATGATCCACAGTGACTGATCGAAGCCTCGCCACGTGAGTAGCGCCGCCCCGAGAAAGAAGCCCCCTCCCTTCAACGCGTTCTTTGAACCGGTAAGAAGAGCGACGAACCGAAACAGCGTGCCTTCTGTGCTGACAAACTTGACCGCAGTTTTGGAACTCATTTTGGTTAGGTCTTTGGCAATGCCCGATAGTGCCTGGGCGCCCATTACCCACGTCACAGCGAGCCACTCGCGCCATGACGGCGAATGCAGTGACAGCGCAAGCAGAGCCAGCACTTGCAGGCCAAGCCCCGCAACCAATGTGCGGTGCAGCCCAGAGCGGGCACCTAGCCAACCGCCGATCAGGTTCGTGAACACGCCAAAGAGCTCGTAGAGCACGAACAACAATGCCAGCGACACTGGGTTGTATCCCAGGTCGTGAAAGTAGAGCAGCACGAGCATGCGCAAGGCGCCGTCGGTCAAGGTGAACGCCCAATACGCACCGGTGACAAGCGCGTACGTCCCTGTTTTCATACGGTCATAGGTGTTCGGCACCGCCCGTCTTGCGCGTCGGCTCGTACCATAACAACGTGCTCACGCTTCTCGCCGCCAACTTGGCCGCCGAAGACTGGATTACTGCTGGGGTTATTGCTGCCTCATCCATCCTGCTGGCGATCCTGATTCGGCGTTTGACTAAGCGTCGAATCCGCAAGAAGGATCATCACGCTGAGCTGACCGACTTTGGCGGGCGGCTCGTCATGGTGCTCGTGCTGACTGTTGGTGCGTATTACACCTTGCGTGCTCTTGATGTTGAGATCGGCCCGGCTCTCGGGGCCTTTGGTATTGGTGCTCTCTTCATCGCCGTTGGGTTGCAGCCGTTGCTCGTGAACCTTGTTGGCTCCGTCGTCTTGCAAGCCCGTCGTCCCTTCCGGCGCGGCGATCAAATTCTGACGAACGGATACGAAGGAACAGTCCTCGACATTACGTCCACATCAACGCTGTTGTTGAGTTACAACGGCGAGTCGATCCATGTGCCGAATGGCAAGGTGCTGAATCAGCCGCTCGTCAACTGGACGAACGAACCGGTCCGGCGTACCGAACTCGCGATCAGCCTGCCGTACGGATGTGAGTTGCCCCGAGCGCTCGCGTTGATCGGGCGGGTTGCCCGCAAGACCCTGGACGACGAGAATTTGCCCCCGGCTGAAGCTCTGGCACGCGGGTTCGGGGCTCACGGGATCGATGTCGCGCTTCGCTTTTGGCACTACAGCGACCAGCTTGAATCTCAGGTGGCACGCAGCCAGATCGTCGTGGCGGTCTACGAAGCTCTCGCAGACGCCGGTATCGAGATTCCGTTCAATCAGCTTGTCGTGCACCCCGCCGAGTCCAGCAACATCGACACGAGCCGCTAGTCAAGCGAGCCAGCTCGACCGTTGAGCCAGATCGCGGCCGGTGGTCGAGGCGAATCACGCGTCCGAGCGTGCTAGCTATCTTGCCAATCAAAGTACTCAGGGACAGAAGAGCTTGGCGGTGAATCGCCAGCTCCCGGGATGGTTTGATCGAAGTCGACCCGAGCCCCGGTCATCATGCCCGACTCGTCTGATGCAAGAAAACAAATACCGCGGGCGACCTCTTGGGGCTTTAGAATTCGGCCAAACGGTTGGGTGGCCTCGGCGTGAACCAGCCAGTCCTCGGGCGCGTTATGGAACTTCTTTTGGACCTCATGTTCCGCGGGTGTGTCCATCCAACCGGGGTTCAACATATTGATTCGGATCTGTTCGGGCGCTAGCGCGAAAGCTGCGTTCTTGACGAGCGCTTCGAGCGCGTGTTTCGAGGTTGCATACGGCCAGAGCAGGGGGCTGGCGCCATGATGAGCGATGCTGCTGATCAGCACCATCGTCCCAGCCACCTGTTCACGTTTCATGATCCGAGCGAAAGCTGAAACGAGCAGCCCGGGCATCTGAACGTTCATCGCAAGCATGTCGCGCCACATGTCGGCAGTCGTATTCCACACCGTGCCACGCCATGTCGCGGCAGCGCAGTTGACAAACACATCGAGGGTGCCAAACCGGTCTTCGGTCGCGTCGATGACGCGCTCGACCCCCTCGTCGGTCTGCAGGTCCGCGCCGACGAAATGCGCCTCGCAGTCTGGACCTTGCAGCGAGGCTGCGGCCGCTTGGCCTTTGGCTACGTTGCGCCCGACAATCAGTAGCCCTTGTGCACCGCGGGCTCGCATCAGCTCGGCGGTCGCGAGCCCCAGGCCCTGTGTGCCGCCGGTAACAACACCGACCTTTCCGCTGAAAGATCCGTGGGCGAACGGTTGATCGACGTTAAGCGACTGGTCCATCGGGCGACACTACTTGGTCAAGAAGCCCATAGTCATCGCCAGCTCACTGCCTGGAGGTTCAGCGGATAGCTGAGAGCGTGCGAGTCGAAACCAAGCGGAACCGTGGCCCAGCAGCCCGTGAGCGCAGCGAACACGAGCGGGAACGTGAGCCTGGAGGCTTCTGAGCTCGTCGCTATCCGCGCGGCCTCCTGGCAAATCCTCGACGCAGGTTCGGGAAAGACGCGGCAGCGCTCCGAAGCATGTGGCTTCCGAGTACTGGCTTTCTTCGCGTCTTGGGGGCAGGGGCAAAATTACCTAGCGATAAGCCGAATTTGGGCGTTCTACGTTGGAGTACGGCGGTGAACGTAGTCATCCTGACCTAGCCCGTGCCGGGGGTGACCTCCGCCTCTGGGTCGGCCGATGTATCGTCCGCATTCATGGCCCCCCGTCAGTATCTCGTGCGCACTATCGCGGTGCTCCTTTTGACGTTGTTGGCCGCAACTGCTTGTGCTTCGCAGACCGGCGTCGAACCAATGAGCGACATAGAACGAGCGGTCCAGGGTTCGCCCCTCGCCCCAGCTGAAGCTCGCGCTACGGCGCTGGCAAAGACGTCGGCCAAGCGAGCCGTCGTCGATTCAGTTCCGCTCGACGACAAGGCGGGTCAACCTGATCTCGTCATCCTGCTCGACGATCGCACGGATAAGGATGAAGAGGACGACGGCCCTCCAACAAGAGGCGGCCGCCAAGTTGCTACCGACATAGATCCAGACATCGCTGACTCCGACGGCACCGACAGCACCGACCCCGACAGCAGCGACCCCGACCCCGACAGCACCGACCCCGACGCAGACACTACTGACCCCGGCACCGACAGCACCGACCCTGACGTAGACAGCACCGAAGAAGTTGTGCAGCAGCCACAGCCTGATCCGGTCCTCACCGACGACGCGATCGATCTGAGCGAGACGACCGATGAGGTCGCATGTGAGCTCACGACTCTCGAACCATGGGATGGCCTCGACACCATCGTTGCTCACCCAGCGGTCGACGGCGTGCTGGTCTCACCGTGTCTCGGCAGCACCGATCAACGACTCTTGTATGCATGGCGAGTCGTCGCAACCATCACGCCGCCCGAATACCTCGACAACATTGGATTGTTTAGCGGCTTCAACAGCAACGAGGACACCGGCCAGACCACGCTTGCCTTCGCAATCCCACCCGTTACCGAAGACGGAGCGTTCCAGATTTCAGTGAACCTGGACTACTTCGAGAACAACCGTAACGGCCTCTTCCTGACGATGGCGCACGAGGTCGCCCACATCATCACGGTCGACCCGTCACAGCTTCAAGACGACGCCGAAGACGAAGACGAAGACGAAGATCCCGTGCTTAGGCAGCTTGACTACGACCTTGGCTGTCGCACGTACGCTGACCGCCACGGTTGTTACATGGACGACGCCCTCATGTACGACTGGATCACGACGTTCTGGGGAAATGGCCTACTGGCACAAGTCCAGACTGTGGACCATGGGGACCATCATCATGCAGGCGGCCCGCCAGTTGACCGGGCAACAGGTGAAGATCGATGCGCCCGCTATGCCGGCTTCTTAGGTCCGTATGCCGCAAACCACCCCGAAGAGGACTTCGCTGAGACGTTCTCTGCGTTCGTGTTCGACGTCCCCGTCGAGGCACCTGAGCTCCAGGCGAAGTTGGACTGGTTTGCCGAGCAGCCACGTCTGGCCGAGTTTCGTGAACGTGTCGAAGAGGCGGGATTCCCCACGATTGGCAACTCGTTCGCCTCCTGCGGCTGACCGGTTGACGGCTCCGGCCCCAGCAACGCAGGTAATGTCACGCGCGGTATGGCTGCCCGGCAACGCTCTCTCCGACTTCTGTCGATGTTCGCGATCCTTGTCGTTCTTGTTAGCGCTTGCCGGGTAGCAACCGAGACCGCACTGCAGCTTGACACCTCTGAAGTTTCGAGCCCGGCAGCTGCAGAGAACGTTCGCGAGGGCGATGGTGTCGACACCGGTGTTGACCGAGACGTTGCCAACGACGGCGCTCAAGAAGCTAGTGATGGCACTGCTACCGATCGAGCAGCGAATGATGGCGAAGAGATAGATGCAGACGTTTCGCCTGACCAATCGGATCGGGGGGCCCGTAACGGCGAAGACACCAGCGCACAAGACCCGGCTGCGGAACGCATTTCTCCCCTCGACGACGAATCCATCGAACCAAGACGTCCAGCGTCGAACAACGCACCCGGTGGTGAAATCGACTTCACGCTTGAACGATCAGACGTCGATTGTGACGAAGACGAGCTCAACGACTTTGGCGGTGTGACCTTCACGGTGGCGCATCTTGTTGTCGATGGCAATCTCGGTGCCGCATGCTTGGGTGAACCGGACGAGCGACTACTCACGGCGTGGCGGGTGCTGGCCGAGATCACCCCACCCGGCCAGCTCGCTGACCTGGGCTTGTTTGGCGGCTTCAGCAGCACCGAGATCGATGGCACCACGCTTGCGTTTGTCAACCCCCTTGACACCACAGGCTCGCTCTACCACATGGCAATCAACCTGCAAGAAGCCGAGAACGACCCAGACGAACTCATGCTCACTATGGCGCATGAGTTCGCACATGTCTTTAGCTCGTTGTCGACACAAATCGATCGGTCGGTCCGGTTCAGGGACTGCGATACTTACCACAACACCGAGGGTTGTTTTCGACCAGATTCGCTGATGTGGGCATGGATTCAAGAATTTTGGGGCGACGGATTGATCGATGAGATTGACCCGTGGGTAAGCCCGTCGAACCTGGGCGGCACGGCGCGGTGCTCGATCAACCCGAGCTTTCTCGGATCGTATGCCGCAAGCAACCCTGAAGAGGACTTCGCCGAAGCGTTCTCTGCATTCGTCTTTCGACTCGAAGTCGCAACGCCAGAACTGCAGGCGAAGCTGGATTGGTTCGCCGAGCAACCGGGACTCGCTGAGTTCCAAGACCGGGCGATCGCATCCGATCTAGGACCACTTGGCAACTTCTTCGAGCCCTGCGGCTAGAGCTCACGCTGTCGCACAGCACTATTGTCTGGGCATGAGCACATCGAACGAAGCACTAGCCCCTGGCGAGGCGCGCGAGATCGGACCGTCGTTGCTCGATCAACTGCGCGCTGATCCAACGCCGCCGCCGGCTGCGTTGCTCACCGAGTCCTATGAGTTTCGAGGCGACGAGGACATTCCCTACGCGGTGTACACATCGCAGGAGTACGCCCAAGCTGAATACGACCTGATGTGGCCGACAGTGTGGCAGTGGGCATGCCATGTCGATCACATCCCGGAACCTGGCGACTACTACGTCTACGACGTTGGACCTCACTCGGCACTCATCGTGCGAGGCGACGACGGTGTGATCCGTTCGTACTACAACGCGTGTATGCATCGTGGCACGCAGCTCAAGCCAGCGGGGTCATGCGGGTTCAGCCAGACCTTGCGTTGTCCATTCCACGGTTGGAATTGGGCGCTCGATGGCACGATCGTGGAGATCCCTGCGCGCTGGGATTTCCCGCATGTCAGCGATGATTCGCACCAGCTGCCTCAGATGTCATGCGACACCTGGCAGGGGTTCGTCTTCGTGAACTTCGAACCTGATGCGCCGCCGCTCGGCGACTTTTTGGGTGTCATGGTTGACCACTGGGCTGATTGGGATCTTGAGAAGCGGTATATCGAAACACATGTCCGTAAGCGTTTGCCGTGCAACTGGAAAGCCGCTGCTGAAGCGTTCCTTGAGGCCTATCACGTTCGCGAAACGCACTCGACCGGAAAGCTCGGCGATGAGGTCACGGCGTCGTACGACGTATTCGGCGACAACGTATCCCGGTTCGTGCACACAACTGCCCTGAACAGCCCGCTACTCAACCCTCCTCGGACTGAGGATCAGCTGTTGAACCGAATGGCGAGCCGGCGTGGTACCGACTCGGTGGAGTTGCCCGAAGGGGCCCGAGCTCGCGATGTGTACGCACGAATGATTCAGGAAACGATGACCGAGACGTACGGGCACGACTATTCCCACCTCTCTGAGTCCATGACACTCGACTCAATCGAGTACTTCCTATTCCCAAACGCATTCTTCTTTCCTGGGCTACAGCTGCCGATGGTGTATCGCTTCCGTCCGGACCCAGATTCGATCGACCACAGCTACTTTGACCTGCTCATGATGCGGCCGCGACCAGCGGCGGGTCCTACACCGCCGCCAGCCGAGGTCATCGAGCTTGACGTGGGTGACAGTTACTCGATTGCCGAAGGTTTGGGCGGACTTGGACGGGTGTACGACCAGGACACCGCAAACATGGCGGCACAAACCCGGGGCTTTCGGTCGAGTCGCAAACGCGGTCAGACGCTGGCCAATTATCAGGAAGTCCGAGCACGACACTTACAAGAACGGGTTCGTGACTACGTTGGCAGCTACCCCACTGACCCAAGCTTTACCCGAGGACCGCAGACAACATGAGACTTGAATCAAAGCGTGCGAGCATCCCAACGCTATTTCTTGAGATGGGTGAGCACGTCGGACAGATGCTTGCGCATCCAGAGATCGAAAAGAACTGGAACGAACCAAGTGCGCTTGAGCACTTGAGCGTTGGCGCGCTTGCAGCACACCTCGGTCGTGCATTCACCACCGCGTGGCTTTATGTGCAAGCAGATCCCTGCATCGTCGACGACGACATCGATGCGTCGTCGTACTTTTACGCGGCGTTCGATCAGCCCGACGAGGACCTCACTGCACTGCGCCAGAACATCGTGCAGCGCGCGAACGATGACGCAGAGCCGGGAGCGACCGCAGTGCGCGCAACACACGAACGCACGGTCACCGATCTCAAGACTCGCATGATTGGCGAGCCAGCCGAGCGAGGCATCGAGGTGTTTGGCGATATGTGCATGCAGCTCGACGACTACCTCGTGACACGCATGGTCGAAGCCGTGATCCATAGCGACGACCTTGCCGCCTCACTCAACATCGAAATGCCAGAATTTGCGCCCGACGTCATGGATCTCGTGATGGTTGCGCTGCTTGGTATGGCGCGCGCGCGGCACGGCGACATCGCCATGCTGCGTGAGTTTGCCCGGGGCGAGCGGGCAACCGGCGACCGACTACCCGTCTTCTAACTGTTTGCTTCAGCCATCGCGAGCGGTCAGTGTTTGCTGGGGCGCACGAACGCCATTTCGCACAAACGCTCTCGGAATAGCCAGCCTTGTTCGGTGCGAGTCAAGGTGTCGTGATATTCGCCGACGTACTTGGGAATCCCGGCTGGGGTGCGTGTACTGAGCGACAAGCCGCTCGCACGCCCGCTCGTCGAGCAGGCGCTGCATCGTGGGGTCGACCGCTCGAGAGCTCACGATGTTTCCCGGGGGCGAAATCGAACGAGCGAGGTTCCTTCGCCGGTATCGTCGAAGACGGCTTCGACCGCTAAACCGATTCTCACCGTGTCAGGTTCGCAGTCGACGATGTTCGTCATCATTGTGGGGCCCTCGTCAAGCTGCACGTAGGCGATCACGATTGGCAGATGTTCTTTCCACGTTCGGCTAACTCCGGCGCGGGTGACCGAGAAGCTGTAGACCGTTCCGTTGCCCGAGAGCGTCTCCCAAGTCCAGTCCGTTGACTGGCAGTCAGGACAGACTGCTCGAGGCGGCCAGGGAATGAACGAGCAGGAAGTGCAGCGGGCAAGCTCGATTCGGTCCTCGGCGGTGCCGTCCCAGAAGCGTTGGGTTTCGACTGTTGGGTGCGGAGCCCGTACGGGTAGCTCACTCATGATTCCCTCCCCAGGATCAAGGTGGCGCTGCCCATGCGTGTGGCAAGCGAGCCGCCGGTGCCGTGGGCCAGCGCGAGTTTGCAGTCGGGCACTTGCACTTCGGCGTTCGCCTCACCGCGAAGTTGCCGTACCGCCTCAATGACCTTGGTCATGCCGCCGCGGTTGGCTGGGTGATTGTTGCAGAGCCCGCCGCCATCGGTATTGAATGGCAGCTGCCCAAACGGTGCGTGCAATGTGCCGTCGAGCACGAATTCGCCACCCTTGCCTTTTTCGCAGAATCCGAGATCCTCAAGCGTGATGAGCACGGTGATTGTGAAGCTGTCGTAGATCGAGGCGTAGTCGATATCGGCGGGTGAAACCCCGGCTTCGCCGAACGCCTGCGGACCAGAGAATCGTGCGCCCGTGTAGGTCAGATCAACCCGACCAGAGTTAGTTCCTTTGAACCCGAACCCGCTGCCAAGCACCGGCACAGTGTGGCGCTCGAGTGTTTGAGCGACGGCCTCGCCGACGACGACGAGCGCACCGCCCCCGTCGGTCACCACGCATGCGTCAAGCAGGTGAAGCGGGTCCGAGATCATGCGGGAGTCGAGCACCTGGTCAACAGTCACGACGTCTTGAAGAAAGGCGTTCGGGTTGTGTTGGGCGTGGGTCGACGCCGCCACCTTGATCTCGGCAAGTTGCGCGCTCGTTGTACCGAACTCGTGCATGTGACGGGTTGCTGCCATTGCATAGCCATTGATCACGTTCATGGCGAACTGTGTCTCAAAGGCCGCCTCTGGAGCGGCACTGACTCGCCCGCTTCCACCGGGCTGCGCCCCGCCATTTCTGGGGGTACCGGCCAGCGTGATAAGCGCAACGTCGATGTGTCCCGCGGCGATAGCTTGTGCCGCTTGTTGCACGTGCACCAGGTACGACGAGCCGCCTGTCTCGGTGTCGTTCAAATGTGGACACGAGAGGCCGAGGTAGTCAGCCATGGAGAGTGCACCAAAGCCGGGGGCGTCGCCTGCCGAGTAGTACGCGTCGACATCGGCCATTGTGAGCCCGGCATCTGCCAAGGCGCCAACCGCGACCTCAGCATGGATCTGCGGGATCGTCTTGTCGGGAATGTTTCGTTGCGGGTGCTCATATGCACCCGCAATGTGGGCTTGTCCACGAACGGTCATTGCAAAAAGCTACTTGGCCTCATGCGAGACTTCGTAACTGTGCCTATGTACACCCATGTGCTGCTCGATCTCGATCACACGCTGCTCGACACCGACGAGTCGCTTCGATTGTCTTTTCACGACGCGATGGTCGCTGAGGGGTTCGAGAATGCTGGTCCTGAAGCTGCTGATCGGTACGCAAAGTTCAGACAAATCAATCACGGCTTGTGGCGCCAAGTTGAAGCCGGTGAATTCACGCCTCAGCAGGTGCACGTTGAACGATTCGTACGACTGGCGGGCGAGCTTGGGCTCGACGCTGCTCCCCAGGTAATGGCCGATGCATTCGCGCTCGGCATGGGCCGCCACGGCGAGCTGTATATCGGAGTACGAGACCTCCTCGACACCCTCGCCGAGCACTGCACGATGGCCCTCGTCACCAATGGGCTCAGTCCCATACAGCGAGCGCGGATCGAACGGCTCGACCTTGAGCGCTACTTTGCTGCAGTCACGATCTCAGCCGAGGTTGGGGTGGCAAAACCGGACCCAGCGATCTTCGATCTGACGTTTGCTGAACTCGGCGAGCCCGATCGGGCGCTCGCAATCATGGTCGGCGACAACGCTGGATCAGACATTGCGGGTGGAAACAACGCAGGGATCGCGACGTGTTGGTACAACCCACACGGGGCGTCAGCCAGTGAGATTCACGCAGCGGACTATGAGATCCAGATCTTGGCAGATCTCGTGCCGGTCGTGAACGGCACGTTGGGCCAACGCCCGAGCCGAAATGGTTAGTTGCAATGGTTAGCACCACGACCCCGGTTTCCTCCAAGTTCAGCGGATGGCACGTCGTTGCGGCAGCGTTTTCAGTGTTGTTCGTGGTGTACGCAATTCAGTTCAGCTTCGGCACATTCGTTGACGATGTTGTCGACGACACCGGCTGGAGCGAAACGCGACTTCAACTGATCTTTGCGATCTATATCTTTAGCTACAGCGCGCTGTCAGCGGTGAGCGGCGCGCTCACTGATCGCTACGGCCCTCGTCGAGTTGTTGCAGGTGGGGCTTTGCTGCTGACGGCTGGCTACATCGTGTGGGCGACTGCGCCGACTGTGTGGATCGCTTTTCTTGGACTCGGGGTTATCGCCCCAATTGGGATGTCCGCATCGTGGGTGCCATGCAACGCAACGGTTGTTCGATGGTTCGTTGAGCGTCGTGGGTTGGCTATCGCAGTGACAACCGCTGGGGGAAGCTTGGCAAACATCTTGGCGCCGCCCCTCGCAGCCACGCTGGTTGAGAACTACGGATGGCGCGTAGCGCTCTCGTCGTTCGCTCTCGTTGGCGGATCGATCATGCTGCTGAGTGCCATTTGGTTTCATCGCGATCCCGAGTCGCTCGGCCAGCTTCCCGATGGCAGCGCTGGCGACCCCCATGTTGCCAGCTCGAGTTCCGACACCCTCACTGGCGGCGTTTCCGATAGAGCCTCGAGCCCGGTCTCCGACACCGTCACAAGCGGCGTCACACCAGCCGAGGCGATGCGGACGAGCACGTACTGGCTAATTCTGTCGATGTATGCGTTGACCTTTTTGGTGGTGTTCGTGCCGTTTGTGCATGTCGCCCAGTTCGCCAGCGATCTTGGTATCTCGTCGGTTACGGCCGCAACGGTGATTTCGTCAATCGGTGTTGGAGGACTCATCGGACGTCTGCTGGTTGGGCCACTCTCCGATCGTCTTGGCCGCAAGCCGCTTGTTCTGGCAGCGTTTGCGCTTGAGACTGCGGCGTTCTTTGGGATTGCGGCATCTGACGGTCTGGCGGTGTTGTATCCCTCCGCTGTCGCGTTCGGTTTCGCCTATGGCGCTGGCGTCACCATGTTGCCAGCATTGGTCGGCGACTATTTCGGTAGAACTCACGCCGGGGCAATCGTGGGACGCATCTTTGCAACGGCTGGGTCACTCGCAGCGGTCGGTCCCTACGTGGCGCAGCTTCTCGTCGACTCGTCGGGCAGCTACCGATTCGCGTTCGTACTGTCAGGTATGGCGAATGGCGCGGCGCTACTCATGGCAACGCGAATTCGCCCCGCGACCAACTAGCTATCGCAGCACAGTAGGACGCCGAAGCAACCAGCGACGAACCAACTACTGTGTCGCGCTCGGGCGGCCCCACCAGCCGCAAACTAACTACCGCAGCGCGTTCGGGACGTCGCGGTAGTGCTCGGTCAGCTGGTCAAGGCGCTGCTTGACGTCGTCGTCAAGCGTGACATCGAGCGCAGCAACCGCGTCGGCGAGCTGTTCGGGCTTGCTTGCGCCGACAATGGGCGATGTCATAGCCGGGTTGGCCAACACCCAGGCGTTCGCGAGCGTGACCATTGAGATCCCAAGCTCAGCGGCGATGGGGCGAAGCTCTTCGATCGTGGCGAACTCTGCCTGCTTCCAATAGCGCTGCTGGTACATGTCACCAGCTGCCCCAAGTGTGAAACGGGTGCCACTCGTTGGCCCGGCGTCAAGGGAGTGTTTGCCTGACAGCAGACCACCGGCGATGGGGTTGTAGGGAATGACGGCGATGCCGTCGAGCTCGCAGAGTTCGAACAGATCGCGTTCGAAATTGCGGAACAGCAGGTTGTAGCGGGGTTGGATCGAATCAAACCGGCGTAGAGACTCGGCTGCTGCGACGCCGTTGGCACGAGCAAGGTGCCATGCGGTGTAGTTCGAGCAACCGAGATAGCGGACCTTGCCCATCCGCACGAGATCGTCGAGCGCGGACAGCGTCTCGTCGATTGGTGTGCGAGGGTCATAACCATGCATCTGATAGAGGTCGATCCATTCCGTCTTCAATCTACGTAGCGAGGCGTCGACTGCGTCCATGATGTGTTTACGGCTGGCTCCGCGCTGCCATTTCTGGGGACCCATCGGTCCCACACATTTCGTGGCCAATACGACATCATCGCGAGCGCCGCGTTCCGCGATCCACTCACCCACGATCTCCTCGGTCCGTCCGACATTTTCGAGTCCGCCGCCCGACGGGTACACGTTGGCCGTGTCCATAAAGGTAATGCCATGTTCGGCTGCTGCATCCATGATCGCAAACGACTGCTCGCGGTCACATTGGAACCCAAAGGTCATCGTTCCCAGGCAGAGCCTGGACACGGCCATGCCGGTTCTTCCAAAAGAAGTGTGTCGCATGATCCGACACTAGTAGTCGGTCGGGCGGCGGGCCCAGGGATCACTCGTAAGCACACGCGTTTGTGATGTCGGCGACAGTGTCTTCGTTCGACGACCCGGAATCGGTTGGTTGTCAATCACTAGAGTTCTTGCGTGACAGAAAAGACGTCGGGCACCCACCAAGAAATACCAGCCAAGCAGATCACGGCGTACTGCGAACCGTGGTCGCTGCGCTCTGGCGCACAGATCAGGCTTCGGGCGTCGAGTCTTCAGAATTGCACGGCTGACCTTGCGGTGACTCGGCTGATCTGTGGTGATCCAACGTCGGCTGGTCCGGGCTTCGAGGAACACGAGGTAAAGGCCGATCTGCCAGCCCAGGTTTCTTTGACTCATCAACCGCTGACGCCCGGCTCCTACGGCACCGTCGACCTACATGGCCTTACGGCAAGTCGCCAGCTGCATATCCAGTTAGCCGTGCTTGCCACGCTGCCACACGAACCCCAGACGATCCTGAGCATTGCCCTCGGCCCGAACCGCAGCGGTGAGGCGGGCAGCGAAACCAGCGGTGTCGTCGGGAGTGACGGTAGCGCCGGGAAGAGCGATGATGCCGGAAGCGACACCAGTGGCGATCGTGGCATCGGCGGTGGGAACGGCCGTGTGATGCAAATTGTGTTGGATGCCGGTCGGGTGTGTGTTCGCCACAGCAATGCAGCCAGTGACATTGGGTTGCGAGACATTGGGTTGCGAGACATCGTGTTGCGAGACAAACCACTCGCTGAACGTCGCTGGTATCAGATCAGCTGCGAGATCGATCTGGTGGCAGAAACACTCACCGGTACGGTGACGACTGAGCCGTCGCGGTCCCCCGCCCGGGACCTGAACGAACCCGTTAGTGAAGTGGTGACAGCTCCGCTCGCGCTGCGAGCTGACGCCAACACATCGGTGTCCCTGCGTCGAGTGCTGCTCGGCGGAGAGACGGTCAACGGCCAAGATCGCGGCGCATTCGATGGCCGGATCGGGGCGCCGAGTTTGCGTGTCGACGAGGATCAGATCTCGTGGCTGCTGCACGGCGATATGGCGGGGCGCAGCTTCCCTGACGCTGGACCCCTAAACCGTGCCGGGATCCTTCATCAGTTGCCAACGAGGGCAATCACGGGGCCGAGCTGGGACAGCACCGAGCAGTGTTGGACAAATGACCCCGGCCAGTGGAACGCCGTACACTTTCACAAAGACGACCTCTACGACGCGCGCTGGACTGAGACCGCTCAGCTAACGCTGCCAGACGACTTGCCTAGTGGCATCTACTGCTTTCGTTTGACGAGCGGCGACCAGGTCGACCGGGTGCCCTTCTTTGTGCGACCAGCCGCCGGTGCGCCAACCGCCGATGTCGCGATGCTGATGTCATCGGCGACCTATATCGCGTACGCAAATCATCGCATGTTGTTCGAAGGAGCCGACTTCATTGGCACCCGCACACGGTTGCGGGACGAGCACGCCTATGTGCGAGCGCACCCGGAGCTGGGTCGATCAATGTACGAGAAGCATCCGGATGGAAGCGGTGTCATGTTCAGCTCCCGCCGTCGTCCCGTGTTGAACCTTCGACCTGGCGCCGATGGCTGGAATTTCACACCGGACACCGACATCAACGCGTTCTTGCATCACACCGAGATCGGTCACGATGTCATTGCCGACGAAGACATTCATGCCGACGGGTTTGCGGCGCTGGCGCCGTATCGGGTGATCGTGACAAGTTCACACCCCGAGTATTGGTCGACCACGATGCTTGACGCCCTTGAAGCCTGGCAGCGCCAGGGTGGCCGATTGATGTACCTGGGGGGCAATGGCTTCTACTGGCGCGTGGCATTTAGCGATGCGTGGCCGGGCGCGATGGAATTGCGACGAGCCGAGGACGGCGTGCGCAATTGGTCGACCGGCGATGGCGAGAGCTACCACGCGTTCACCGGCGAGTACGGCGGCATGTGGCGACGCAACAACCGTGCACCGAACGAGCTAGTCGGTGTCGGCTTCGCTGCGCAGGGATTTGGCCGGGCCACGTACTTCGACGTCAATCGAGACAGCCAGGAGTCGCGCGCATCGTGGATATGGCAGGAGGTGACTGACGAAGATGGACGACTCGGCACATCGGGTTTGGGCGGCGGGGCAGCCGGGCAAGAGATCGATCGCTTCGACACTCGACTCGGGTCGCCCAAGCACGCTGTCGTGCTTGCCTCAGCTACCGACTTCGGGGCCGACATGGTGCGCACCAAGGAAGAGTTTGAGGCATCGGTCGACGTCGCCTCACCCGATCCGTATGTGCGAGCCGACGTCGTGTTCTACGAGACACCGGGCGGAGGTGCAGTGTTCTCGGCAAGTTCAATCTCGTGGTTCGGAGCGCTTGCTCGTAATGGCTACGACAACGACATTGCACAGATGACAACCAATGTGCTGCGCAGGTTTGCCGACCCTGAACCATTCCCGTTGCCTGACGAGTTGGCCTAGCGACGTCCGGAGCCAGTGCCGCCGGTAGTTCTCACCTGCATAGTCGCCGCGCCGCTCGCACGAACCACGGCCACTCGCACGGGCAGCCGACCCTTCCGCCGCTCAGACGAAGCACCACAACCGCTCGCACGGACCGCGCTAACCCTTGGTCACGTCGCTCGCACCCGAGGTTTCAACAGACACGACCGCCGATGATGGAACCCATAAGTCAGATGCCCCACTGAGTTCACCGTTGACCGTATTGGCAGAACTGAAGGCAGCCGAACTGGCCCCGCTGAGATCGACGATTACCTCGTCTACTCCAGCGAGTCTGATATCAACGTCGCTTGAACCACTGGCATCCAGCACGACGTTTTTGGACTCGCCCTCGATGAGCACGTCGGTTGAGCCCGATATGTCAAGCTCAAGTTCGTCCTCATCGATGCCGTCGACCACCACGTCGCTGGCACCGCTGACCGAGAGTGCAACCATCTCAGGCATCGAAATGTTGACCTCAAACGTTCCGTTCCGGGTCGAGACACCGCTTTCGAGGCCAACCTTGAGCTCATCGCCGCGGACACGCACGTCGACGTAATCGAGCAGGTTGTCATCAACGAGCACTTCGATCGAATACGTATCTCCAATCTCGACGACGGCGTCGAAGGAGCCTGAAATCTCAAGTTCGTCGAAGCCGGTCAGGTCGTAACTCTGCATCACAAAATCGCCCGATCCTGACTCGCCACCTCCTAACGAGATCTGAGCATCGCACGCCGTCGCGAGTACCGCAGTCGTGCAGATCAACAGCACAAAGAACAAGCGGCGCCGCCGGATTTGTGCTGCTCGAGCGGTTGGCGTCGACATGGCCAGGGATGTTCGGGTCATACCGACATTGTGAGCCACCGGTTCCTCGCTGTCTGTCGGGGCGAACCCTGAACTACCCCCGAGTCCCCCGGACTCGAACCCGGCGAGCGACACTGCCTGAGGAATCAAATTCGCCAGTCTGACTAGATTGGACGCATGGCAGCCCTCACGACGTTTGAGCCCGACGCAGACCTCGACCAGGTGTTGACTGCGTTCATCCGAGATGGAGCCGTGATCGTTCGCAGCCTGATGCCACCGGAATTGCACCAACGCGTGAACAAAGAGCTGGAGCCTTGGATCTCAGACACACCCCTGGGGCGCGATGACTTTACCGGCCGCCAGACTGCTCGAACCGGCGCACTCGTCGCACGGAGCCCGGCGTGCCGTGAGCTGGTTTTGGAACCCACGGTCCTGTATCTGGCTAACCGGTTTCTTGCGCCCTATACGAACAAAATTCAGTTGCACCTCACGCAGGTCATCAGCCTCAGGCCTGGACAGGGAACCCAGCCGTTGCATCGCGACCGTCTCGCGTGGGGCGGCTACCTCCCAGAAGGACTCGAGCCACAATTCAACACCATGTGGGCCCTGACCGAGTTCACTTTGCAAAACGGGGCCACCCGACTCGTGCCCGGCAGTATGACATGGCCCGACGACCGTCGTGCGAGCGATGACGAGAAGACCCAGGCCGTTATGTCCGCCGGCTCAGTGCTGCTGTACTCAGGTTCGGTCATCCACGGCGGCGGCATGAATGAGTCAAGCAATACTCGCAGCGGTATCAACATCACGTACTGCCTTGGCTGGCTCCGAACCGAAGAAAACCAGTTCCTGTCATGCCCACCCGAGATCGCCAAAACCCTCGAACCCGAGCTGGCCGAACTCATGGGGTACTCCATGGGCAACTACGCGCTCGGCTACTACAGCGAACCAGATCGCGTGCCCGAAGCCAACGACATACGACCACCTGAGTTTGCCATCGACCGCAAGCCACGTGGCGACCACAAGCACCTCGGGTAGGCCGATTCTCACCGCGCACCACTTCCGTCAACAGCCCCACGCCACCAACGACGGCGTGTCGTCATGCCTTTTCCGCAGCGCGCTCAGACGAACCAGGCCGCGATCACCTATAGGTGTTCGGCACGAGCGTGGGCATGGCCAACGTGTTGAGGCCACACGCCTGCTGCTATGAACCATGACCCCCTGTTCCAGTCTGGTTACCTTGTCGCTCCTCGTCAATTCTGATCGCGCCCCGCTACCCGCTGGTTACCTTGTCGCTCGTCGTCAATTCTGATCGCGCCCCGCTACCCGCTGGTTACCTTGTCGCTCGTCGTCAACGCGTAGCTTTGCAGTGTGCTGACACGCCAACGACCACCCGTCGCCATGCGGTATCTATCCACGCGGCTTCACTATGGATGGTGGATCGTGGCCGGGTCAGCCATCATGATGTTCGTGACCGTTGGGGTCGGCTACTACGGCTTGGCCGTGTTCTTAACCCCACTGCAAGAAGAACACGGTTGGTCAAACGCTGTTGTGTCTGGCGCCACGGGTTGGTTCTTCGCCGTTGGCGGCGTTACCGGATTTCTGATCGGCCCCGCGGTTGACCGGCACGGTCCGGTTCGATTTATGACCGTCGGCGTGCTGCTCATGACTGTTGCGGCTGCAAGTCTGGTCTTCATCAGCCAGGCATGGCACTTGTACCTGGCTTACACCATGCAGGCCATCGCCTTTGGCTTGGCTGGTTCGGTATCGCTGAACGCCATGTTGTCGCGATGGTTTGTGACCCGGCGGGCACAAGCCATGAGCATCACCTTTACCGGCGTCTCGCTCGGTGGCGTCATCTTGGTCCCGCTCGGCACCGCACTGGTCGAATCGGGCGGCGTCGACCTGGCCGCCCCCGTGCTTGCGGCCATCGTGCTGGTCGGAGCGCTACCCATCGTGCTCCTGGTTCTCGCGTGGGAACCCGAGTCGCTCGGACTCGAACCCGACGCAGGAAGACCCGACACCCGCGTCGACAACGCCGCACTGCGCGACGACGTACAACGCCGGGCCTGGACTCGCCGCGAGGCCATGCGCACAAGCTCGTTCTGGGCCCTCACGGTTTCCTACGTGCTCGTGCTGCTGGCACAGACGGGCTTCTTGCTCCATCAGATCGCCTACCTAGAAACGCGACTAGGCTCCCGGTCGGCCGCGGCGTTCGCTCTCAGCACCACAGCGTTCGGCAGCATCGTTGCTCGCCTGATCGTTGGCGCCTTTGCCGACAAGCTCGACAAGCGCCTGCTGACCGCCGCCATTTTTGCGCTGCAGGGCATCGCCGTGCTCGCCACCACATGGGTCGACAACCGCGTCGCTACCTATGTGCTCGTGCTGATCGTCGGGTTCACCATTGGCAATGTGTACATGATGCAAAGCCTAATCACCGCTGAGATTTTTGGACTCGTATCACTCGGCACGATCTTCGGCATCATGGCATTGACCAGTCAGGTCGGAAGCGGCTTTGGGCCGTTCCTGGTCGGCTGGGCCGAAGACATCACCGGCAGCTACGACACACCCTTCGCCATCACCGGGATCGTCACCTTGGTCTCGGCCGTCATCGTGTTGTTCGCCCGACCCGTCCCCTTACCGGCAGCAACGCTGCCATCAGCGACGCAACCATCAGCAACGTCGCCATCGGCCCAGACGACAGCTGCCGAGACGACGGTCTAGCGATCATGACGGACGCACGGCTGGATCGCACTGCTGCCCTACAGCGATGCCAACTGGCGCGACTTCTTCACCTTGATCGATCGCGCAGAGTTGGCAAACGACCCCAAGTTTGCAAGCCACAATGCACGCATCGAGAACGCCGTCGAGCTTTACGGGTTCGTGGTCGACGCAGCACCCGCACGAACAGTCGACGATTGGATCGAAATCTGCGAACAGCATTCGATCCCAGCGAGCCCCGTGCTCGACATCGACCAGCTCTTCGACGACGAACATCTACAAGCCGTGGATCTGATCCCGGTCGTGGAACACCCGCAAATAGGCGACTACCGCAGCATTCGCCATCCAGTCAGCTATGACACCATGTCGACCGAACTGCGACATCACGCTCCGGTGCGCGGCGAATACACCGCGGCAGCACTCGCCGAGCTTGGCTGGTCCGCTGCAGACATCGCTTCTTTGTCAAACGACTGACGAATGGGCAGCGCCTAATGAGCCATGCCCGTGGCCGCTTGCTCGGCCCCAACCGCTCAAATGCTGAGATCGAGCCAGTTGTAGTCGACGATCTCAATCCGAGCGGCGTCGTTCCAGTTCAACGGCTGGGCGGCCAAGGGTTTGTAGTCGAACGGCGGCTCGTGTTCGTAACGCTGGCGGCGGGCGTCGATTGCCCAGCCGATCACCTTTGAACGAGTCGCAATACGTTGTTCGTCGATCGGTGCCACTCCCCCGTGAATGCCGCTACTCTGCGCGCCGAGCACCGACGAGCGACGATGAAAGCCCATATTGAGGGTGACGCGGGGCGAATCGCTGGTGTTCGCAAACGACCCATGAACAGCCTGGCGGTTCACGATCGCCACATCACCCGGGGCGCACACCAGCGGGATCGCATCGGGCAACCGATCCGACCCGGCTTCAGCGACATATGCAGCGATATCAACCTGGCGCAGTTTGTGGGTACCGGGCAGGACCCACACGCCGTTCGCTGGCGTGCAGCCGAACACCTGTCCCATGAAGTTGAACCCGTGAGAACCCTGGTCCCAATCGGGTGAGTCCCAATGGGTCACGCCGTCGCGGTGCCATGCCACCGATGGGCCAACGCCAGGATCCTTCATAAAGATGGCTTCGTTGAACGGAGTGAAGTCATCACCGTTGAGCGCCGCAGCGACACCCAAGAGATCAGGATGCCCATATGCCCGCAACGCCGCATCGCAGAACTGCAGAGAGCCAAGCACCACATAAATGACTTCGTCGGGTGCGCCATCTTTCGCTGTGGGCTCGTACATCTTGACCGGATGACGTCCGTAAGAAGCCTTCGTACCACCAAGTGGGTCCGACAGCGTCTTGCCCCACTGCACGGTGCGAGCTTGCAGACCCACGCCGATGGCTTGATTGCCGTTGGCGTCAGCTTCGCCTTTGCGTTCGGTTGGCAGGCGGGCACGAAAGTCTTGAAGCTCGGCTTGGATATCGGCGAGTTCTTCAGGTCCAAAGACTCCTTCGAACACGTAGAAGCCGTACTTCCAATACGCCTCGGCGATATCGGGGTGCAGTGCACCGTCGCCGACGAAACGGACCGGTCCCCGGTTGTCCAGTGCCAAAGCGCGACGTTCACCGTCGGCGAAGTATTCGTCGAGCGTCGTCTCGTTGCCAGGTGTTGTGGGTGCAGTCGCCATGTGCAAACAATTGCAGAAGGAGCCGGGCCGCCGCAATGTCGAGGCGGACCTGCACTAGCCGAAATAGATGTCCACGTAGTCCGTGGTTGCGCCATCGCAGTTGATCTGGTCTTGCATTCGCCAGAATTGACGCCCTTGCGTTGCGACAAAGGTGAACTCACCAAACCGGGCGCATATCGCTCCGTCGTTCAAAGAGCCGGTTCGTGTCTCCACCGTTCCTTGCAGGTGAAGTTCCGTCGCGCTGACTCGAGTCACGGTGCCTTGCACATAGAGATAGCCGCCGTCACTGGCGTCTTGGCGGCCTTCCACCGTGTAGTGCTCGTCACCGAGAGGACTAAAGTCGATGTGACCCCACTCGTTTGGCTCCCAGGAGATCCACTGCAAGGTCAAGCCGCGTGTGCCCGTTAGCGTCTGGCCCGACGCAGTTGTCTCGGCTGGTGGCGGTTCTCCGGGTTCATCCGACAGGTAGACGGGTGCGACGAGACAGGTTCCAGCTCGTTTATCGCGTCGCTCCTCGTGGCCGAGCCACTGCTGTTCAAACTCAATCGGGACGCTGCTGTACAGGTTGTCGACACATGCATCTCGTGGGTCGACAACCGGCGCACCAGACGGCCGCACGTAGGTGTTCCAACTCGCCACGTCGGTCTCGATGAGCTCGGTACGAACCTGCTCGGGCGACATGCACTGCAGGACGGCTGCACGACCAGAGCGCCGGGCAGCAATTGCTTCGGGAGAGGCGAAGTCAGCTTCGGTTTGCGACAGCCGGTAGTAGTCCTCGACGGCAGCGTCACCGATCGCATTGCGTAGTGCGCTGTCGAAGCATGCGTCGAGTTCGTCGGCGGCAGTTTCGTCAAGCGGGAAGAAGCGTTGGCCGAGGGGTGCGAAATCCGCATCGGTTGCGAACACGGCGGCTACTGCTGATGCAACGGGGTTGACGTGGCCTTGCAGCTGCCACGGTTGCGTGACGTCGACTGTGTCGGTCTCTTCGGTCAGCGATGTGCTCGTTGGACTCGGCGTGCTGGGTGCTGGGGTTGCGGCCTCCGCCGGTGCTTGCAGGCCCGCAGCAGGCGACGATGTTGGTTCTGGTGGCTGCGGCGTGCTGGTCGCCAGCGATGGCTCGCGGGCAGCGATTGCTTCTGCTGCCTGGTCAGCACCGCTAGTACAAGCCGATGTTCCGACCATCACGCACACTGCGATGCCGAGCGCACGGAGCTTGTCGAATGCCACCATGTAGCCAGTGTCGCAGCGAGTGTGCCACCGACCAATAGGGACCCTCCCCCCCCTGCGTCGATCAGAGGGAGGGCCCGGCCGTTCGTGCTAGAAGTCGTCGAAGGCGGGCAGTCTGCTCGCCGCCAGTGCAGCTTCGCCTTCACCGGCGTTGGCGAAGCAGTCCACAACGCCCGCTTGGATCTTCTCGTCAGTCACCCGCTGGCCCGGAACCGGGTTCGTTGGCCATCCAGCGTCGTAACACAGTCCAGGGCGGCGCTGTAGAACCTCGGCGATCACCAATTCGTCTGCCGTCTCTGGATCGTCCGATGCCCAGAAAGGCGGAGGAATCACGAACGAAGGTACGCCTACAGGCATCTCATCAACCGCCGTGGCAACCGCAGACTCGCCGTTAGACCGTAGACAGTCGACGACCGCAGCCTTGTCAGGGTCATCTAACGGCGTGGTCGAGTTGAAGCACAGCCCTGGTCGCCGCCCCAGCATCTCGAAAATGCGCGCAGCTTCCGGACTCTGGTCGCCTGGACTGGGCACCCAGAATGGCAAGAACGCTTCGGGGGGTAGCGCAACCGCTTCTGGCAGCGCATCTCCGAACACGTCATCGATCACAAGATCATCTACCAAGGCTGCGACCTCAGGCTCACCACTCGACAGTAGGCAATCGACGGTCAACGCCCTGAAGTCGTCCTCTGAGAACCCTTGACTAGAGTCGATGTCCGTTGGCGGCGGCGGCACAGGATCGAAGCACAGTCTCGGGCGACGCTCCAGCATCTCGATAATCAGCATCTCGTCATCAGTGTGCGGCGGCGGGCCAGGCACCCAGTATCGCAGAGCAGCTTCGGGTGGCAGCGTTACCGCCTCGACCACTTCGGTGTCGTCATCGCCGAGCTGCGGGAACGGAGAAGCCGTCGTTGCATTCACAACCGGAGCGACAAGATTCTGCGGCTCGTCGTACTCGGAGTATGTCGTGGTCACCGTTGCCTTCACGAAGTCACCGGTCGGCAGATCGCCCTCGACAAGTAACACCAGCTGCTGCAGCAGCTCATCGACCACGGTCACTTCGAGCACCATGGTTTCGGGAAGCTCCGATTCCGGGTCAGCGCCAGACGTAACGAGAGCGACGCCAGCTGGCAGGTCCGACTGAGCAAGGAGATCAACTCGCGAAATCGTGCCTTGGTACACGGCGGTGTTGCCGGTGCGGGTGACCTGATAGTCATCGGCCACGCGGATCAGCGGCAGCACCGTCTCGGGTCGAGCGTCGGCGGCTGATAAGCCACCGAGAAAATCACCGAGAAAGGCGTCCAACAACTCTGAGTTGTCTCTCACTGTCCACACAAGCGGGCCGCCTAGGTTCTCGCCAAGGTACGAGACCCCATCGACTCGTAAATTACTGATCCCCACGGCCCCTTGCGAAAGCATGTCCAGGCGGTAGTCGTCCCCCTCGAACACATAGTGCAACGCAAAGTCAACAGGTCCAGTGACCGTTTCATCGAGTTCGAACAGGTTGACGACGACCTCGACGCGACCGGACTCGATGCGTGCGGTGCGTTCAGCAGCGGCTACGAGTTCGGCCTCAGCGCTTGGCGCTCGGAACAGGCCAAACAGCAACATGGCAACGACAGCTATAGATGCAGCAATCACACCCGGTAGAGCGAACCGGTTACGACGGCGGTCGTCATCGTCGATCGACACTACGTTGACGGCTTCGTTTTCGGCGCTGTCCTGGGAGGCGCTCTGACCCATGACCCGGTCCAAGATCGCTTGTTTGTCCTCGGCGCCAATCGACTTTGGTTGGTTGTGCAACGGGTCGAGCTTCTTGACCAATTCCATGAGTGGATCGTTTTGTGTGGGTTTCGTGTTCATTGCAGCTTCTCCACAATCTGGGCAAGGCGTCCGCGTGCACGGTGCAGGCGGATCGCAACGGCGTTTTCGGATATGTCAAGCAGAGCGGCGATCTCGCGGTGCGACATGTCGTCCCACGCCACGAGTTGGATCAGTTCGCGATCGTCGTCATCGAGTTGTTCAAGCGCAGTCGCAACGACGTCGAGTTGCTCGGCCTCGTCCGTCTTGATTTGGGTGGTGAAGCTGCCCTGGTGCTGCAGCTTCTCGTTCAGCGAGGTTCGACGATCTGCCTTGCGACGACCGGACCGCAGCTGATTGCGGGCAACACCAAAGAGCCACGGGCGATCCGCTGGTGGCTCAGGAATATCGTCGACTCGTCGCCATGCGACCGACATGGTCTCCGCCACGAGGTCGGAGGCGTCCGCGTCGTTCGGCGACCTGCGACGGCAGTACCTCCAGAGATCGGTGTACGTCTGGTCGTACAGGTTCCGAAAGTAGTCACGCCGAGTCACTTGTGCAGGCACGATACCGAGGGCGCTAGAAGGGCTCACACCATGTACGTGCGCGTCCCTGAGGTGACCTTTCAAGAAATCCTGAATTTCTCCCGCTGGCGGCTAGAGCGGCCCACATCCAGCTACCGCCCGCTATGGACGCTGACAGCCCAGCCACGGTTGCAGCTACAGGCGGCCGATACGTTCGGCGAGCAGGGCGTAGAAACGATCGGCGTCGAGGTCGCGGACCACGAACGCATTCTTTTGTCGGTTCGTGGCCCCCCACCAGTCGACCACCGTTGTTCCCATGGTGAGCTTGGATTCGGTTTCAATCTCAACGTTGCACTGGCGACCAGTGAAGATGTCCGGCTCGAGCAGATACGCAATGACACACGGGTCGTGCAGCGGGCCGCCTTCGGTGCCGTACCGATCGATGTCGAAACGCTCCGCAAAGGACAGCATGTTCGCTGTGCTCACGGTCGCCTCAGTGCCCTGATCACGAAACGCAGCGATGCGAGCGGGCGATGTGCGGGCTTGATGGGTGACATCTAGGGGCATCATGACAATGTCGATGCCGCTGGCGAATACGGTCGCCGCCGCAGGTGGGTCAACGTAGATGTTGAATTCCGCCATGGGGGTCATGTTGCCGCCCTCGAAGTGACCACCGCCCATCAGTACGATCTGATCGATCTTGGCGGCAAGGTCCGGGCGCTGCCCGAGCACGTCGGCGACGTTCGTTAGTGGGCCAAGCGGGCACAGAGTGATGCCATCGTGGGCTTCAAGTTGTTTAATGATGAAGTCGACCGCAAACCCAGGCCGCGGTGCAGTGACCGGATCAGGTCGACCCGCGCCATCAATACCGGTGTCGCCATGCACGAACTCGGCCGTGACAAGCGGCCGGCCCTTCGGCCCCAAGTGGCCGGCAACCACCGGCACCTCGGCGCGTCCCGCAAGCTCAACCATGACAAGCGCGTTCTTGGTCGTCAACTCCAGTGGCACATTGCCGCCGACCGTCGTGATCCCGATCACATCGAGCTCGTCGGGCGAAGCGAGCGCCGTGAGGATAGCGATGGCGTCGTCCTGGCCCGGGTCGGTGTCGATAATGATCTTGCGCATCAAGCCACGCTAAGCGACGGGGCTACGAAAGCGCTGCTTTGCCGGCGGCTTCAAGTACCACCGGATCCATGCACCCTTTGGCATACCCGGCAATGCGTTGATCGATATCACGCCCGAGTAGCCAGATGCCGATGCGGTCGGCGATAGGCGCCAGGAACTTGGGGCGCACCGAGAACGTGTACCGCCATGTTGCCTCGGTGCCATCGGCGACCTCACGGAAGCTCCAACCGCCGGCAAAGTTGGCGAAAAACCATGGCCCCTCAACCATCTTCATACCTGCCTGCGTCGGCGGACGGAAGCTGGTGTACTGCGACACCATGCGCAACCGATGGCGCGACCTGGTCTCGGTACGTACACCCTTGGCTGGCACAACGGCCCCGTCGAGCAGCTTCTGGGTCGTTACGAACGGATCCCAGCGGTAACGCACCTCACCTGTGGTCTGCGACACCGCAAACGCAAGGTCGATATCGAGAGGGACAACGACCGACGACTCAACCCGAGGCATGCCAAACCGTACTGCTCCCCCAGCTGGAATAGCCACCGCCGGGGAGCTACCAGATCAGAAGTGCGAGAGAAACAACGCTGAGGGCGACCTGAATAGCGCCGGCGCGCTGGCCAACTCGGGCCAGCAGGCGACTGAAAGAGCGCAATTCTGAACAGGCCGCCGCATGTGTGCCAAGTGCGCACGCACCGGCGCCAATGAGAAGCACGCCACACAGTTGGACTACCGAGGCTGGCCCTGCGGTCAGCACCATGACAATACGACCAAACAGAGCGATGCCAGACAACACCGCCGCCGTCAGACTACGGCAGTCAACCACCAGGCGACCCAGTGAGATTCTTGCTCTCTCGGTCGATCGAGAAGGAACCGGTGAAGACGAACGAACGATTGCGTTAGAGGTGATCATTTGCATGCCTTCATGATGACGAAACCAGGGTTTGTGAACAGCTGGGGGAATCCCCAACTACGAGCTGGGGGCGCATCAGAACAATTCGGCGACGACTGGCACGCCGAACGCTGCGGCCAGGAAGCGGGCTGCTTCGGCCGTTTGAACTTCGCTCGGCTTATACGTTCCGGAATTGTTGCTGATATGCATGACTCGACCGTTGGGTGTGTCCTCGGCCCAGGCCTCACCGGCATAACGGACGTCGGGGTCATAGCCAGCGAGCAACACGTGCTTCGCAAGCACCCAATTTGCCTTGGCGACATCTTTTTCAGTGCGATTTTCAAGTCGGCTTAGTCGGAAGCTCTCGCCGGTCAATACGACGTTGTAGATGAACGGATCGTTTGGTGTGTCAGCCTGCAACATGCCAACCAACGTCGAACCTGCAAGGAGGCCAAGTGACTCCATATCGGCGGCCATCTGCTTGCGGATTAGGCGCACGACCGGTTTGGCAAACAACACGTAGCGCTTCACTTTCGTAATAGTGTCGAGCTTGCCTGGATACGGCGTGAGCTTGCTGTGGATTGCCTCGAAACCCGCACTGCCGATATCCAGGCGCGCCGGGTCGAGCCGTGCTTCAAAGATTGGGTGCTCGCCGTAGCGACGACCGAGCATGGCCGCCAAACGGCTCGGACGACCCACGCGCAGCTCGAGACGGGGCGCCGCGGGATCGATCTCTACGCTCGGAGCCCGAAGCGGGCGCGGCTCGATGACTGGAGCCTTCGCCTTGGCATGGCCTTTCGCTGCGATCTTCTTGGCTGCCCGACACATGCTGGTGAGTTCTTTGCGCATGACACCGGCGAAGTGATCACTGACCGTGCCGCCATGGGTGCGAATGATCCGCAGGTCGACCGGACGGCCGTTGAACTCCAGCCCACCTTCCCACACGCGTCGAGCGAGCCTCATTGGGCGCACCGCACGCGTCATTGCCTTGCCGCCGCATGTAAATCCGGCAGCAGCCAACATGCGGGCGTTTGCGTTGGCGCAACTGATCGTTCGCTGGCCAGAGCCTTCTGCCATCGCCGCACGCAGCCGAATGATTGCTTCGTCGGGCAGATTGCGAAGCTGCACGAGTACGCCCCCTTGCACGCGACCTTTTGTGTCGGCAATGTGGGACTGCTGACGCCAGAACATAAAGGCCGCGAATCGATCCCACCCTGAGCCCCGTTCGCTGTCGCCGGCGCGAGGAACAGCGACATACACGTTGGGAAACCCGAAGCCGATGAAGACTGCGTTGGGGTCTGAAAAGACTTCGCCAATCGAAATGACCGAAAGGCCAACGTGGCGAACCGTGTTCACGTGTGATGCGTCCAGCACCAGCTGCGTGCCGCGACTAAACAACGTGTCGGTTGTGAACTTCACGCCGTCTGTAAGCCCTTCGAGAAGATCACCCTCGTCATGAACGGGAGGGGCTTCGGTGCTCGTTGGTGCAAACAAAGTCATGTCAACAACTCCTGCGGAATGGCTTGGTAGCCGTTTCGTTGGTTTGGGACGAGACCAAAGTTGGCCTCGCAGCTACGACAGAAATCTTGGAAGCGCTCGACGCGGGCATCGTCGACGCGTGAGGTCCAGGGAAGCGCGGTAAAGATCTGAAGCTCGATTTCGCAGCGTTCATGTCGTTTGCTGGTCAACATCCCGTGCACCGTTGCGTGGTCGAGCGCGACTACGAAGTCGGGAGCGAGAGAGAAACGATGAGCAGCGACGAGGAGCAGTTCGCGGTGCTTCACCTGCGTCGCAACGGCTTGTAGAGGCCGCTGGCCCGCGAGCTGGGCTACCGCCGTGAGGGCTACGTCGCCTGTGGTCCGACGCAGGCCAGCGTCTGTTGGAACCTTTGCCTCGGTGGTTCGTTTTGATCGGCCATAGCGGCCTCGCTCGCGCAACTGCGCCCCAGACTCGTAGAGCGGGAGGCCTTCTGCATCGAAGTAGACCGTCTCGAGTGTCCGGCGAATCAGAAACGCGTGGTGAACATCGCAGCGCAGCCACTGCTGCAACTGCGGCGTCGCTATATAGCTGACCTGATAGTCAATCGATCCCGTTGCATCGACATGGTTGGCCGTAGGGGCCTGAGGAGTAGCGGACATGCCATTAATCATCGCTGGCACGCTGTCGAGGCAACAGGGGGCTTCCCCCTATCTCCGGCTGGGGGAATCATGGCTCGTCACGAAACCTGCTCCGAATTGAGCAAAAATGGGCCATCGGAAGTGCGGCGCGGGCCTACCTACCAAACAGCGCCTTCCCGCCTGCCCGAGACACAACCGCCGCGCACAACGCGGCTACACCGGCGCCCGCACAAGCGACGGAACCATCGCCATCCCGATGCCACCGCGCCGTTGTTCATTGCGCATGACGCACCCCGCTAGGTTGCTTGCATGATTGACCTCACTCGCTCAAACGATGTATTCGTATTGACCATGGACGACGACGAGAACCGGTGGAACACCACCTTCGTTCGCGAAGTCGCAAAGGCGCTTGACGAAGTCGAGGCTTCCGAAGGCGCAGCCGCGCTCGTCACCCGCTCAACCCACGAGAAGTTCTTTTCGAATGGACTCGACCTCGACTGGATCCAGAACCCTGACGGACACCGTGGCGGCGATCGTGAACCCTTCGGTTATGAATACATGACGTTGTGCGGCCGACTTATCACGTTGCCCGTACCAACCATCGCTGCGGTAAACGGTCACGCCTTCGGCGCCGGTTTCATGGTTGCGCTATGCCACGACGTGCGCATCATGCGCCAAGATCGTGGCTACCTGTGCGCCAACGAACTACAGATCGGCCTGACCATCCCGATACCCGAGGTAGCACTGTTTCGCCACAAGATTCCCGCGCCCGCATTCCACGAGACGGTGATCTTGGCCAAACGTTGGACCGCACCCGCAGCAAATGCGGCAGGTTTTGTCGAAGAAGCTGTCGAGCTTGACCAGGTACTTCCCCGAGCAATGGAGCGCGCTGCCGAACTTGCACCGCTTGCGGTCAACCGGCGCAACTTTGGCTGGCAAAAAGAAACGCTCTACGGCACCAACGCAGCACTGAACCAGCCCCATGGAGCCGCCCACATGCTCAAAAATATGGCCGACTTCGCTTAGGAATCAGCCAGATAGGTCGGGGCGGTCGGTTTGAGCGGCCGGGCGTACCACAGCGGCCGGCGTAGATTGTTCGGGCCTGGGCCGGGTCGGGTCTTGTCGAGCCACTCAAGATACGCCTCGCGCGACTTGGCGGTATCGACGACAACGTCGCCGTACTGGTCACCCTTTTCGGCCGGTGTAACCCGCACTCGTTGGTGCCAACACTGCATTCCCGAGATCGGGTCCGGCTGCACCGCAAAGGTCAAGTTTTGGTGCACGCCGGTGTCGTTCCACCACACCCGCTGTGTGTCTGCGTCGTTGCTCTTCCAGCGGCTGATGCCATCGGTGCGCTTGAGCTTCCAACCACCATTGCCATCGTCGCTGATCTTGGCCTTGCCCGCACCCCACGACCTCGCCTTGTCTTCCTCGATGCGCCAGCGTCCCATGTGGTGCGACGCCGCAACGATTCCGGGGCGAATGCCCTCGGTCCGCCACGCCTGAATCACAAAATGGCCAATGCGCGTCGTAATTCGCACCAGGCCGTTCTCGTCGATGTTCAGCTTCTCCGCGTCTTCAGGGTGAATCCACAACGGATGGCGGTGGCTGATCTCGCTGAGCCACTTGCTGTTCGCAGATCGAGTGTGGATAAGCGTTGGGATGCGGAAGGTCGGTAACAAGATGCGCTCGTTGCCTTCCATGTCCAGGTCCTGATGGTGCACGTGCGAGGGGATCCACTTGGGCGTGGCGTACTCGGGCCAGCCCCATTCCTTCAAGGTGGTCGAGTACAGCTCTAGCTTCTTCGACGGTGTGACGAAGCCCGCTTTCAGCTCGCCGTCAATCTCGATTGCGGGCGAACCGTCACCGAGCGACTCAAGCGCAATGTCGGCCAGGGTCTCGGGCGAACCGTCCCAGCCGCCAGCAGTGCCGGGCTTGCGGTACACGCCACCAGCGTCCTTGGTTGAACCCTCGACGGCCGATGGATCGACCGGACGTTCGTAGGGCGTCGTCTGATCGCCGTCGATGGCAAAGGCGCCACGGTTGCGCATGAACTCAAGTGGTGTCTCGCCAGCGGCAGCCGCAGCTTCAGCCAAACCTGGCACCGAGTCACGGAACATCATCTCGTAGTACTCGTCGACACCAATTGGTGTGCCCGGGTTCTGCTCGCTCTCGAACCACTTGCGAATCCCCATGGATCCATCGGGGTCAATGCGCCACGACAGATCGATCCAGAACTCGTTCTCTTCCCAGACTTCGCCGGGGTTGTACTCGTGTGTGCGCGACTCAGCGGTGAGCACGTCGCCGTTACCGCGCGCGGCCTCGATCTCGGCATAACGGCGGAACACCGGCTGACGGAAGGCAATCCATCGGCCGCTATGGGTCTCGTAGCTCACGACATCGTGACGCTCAGCGCCAACCCCCATCGGCAACACATAGTCGGCAAACCATGCGGTCTCGCTCCATGTCGGCGTCAAGGCCACATGGCAGTTCACAAGCGCTTCGTCTTTGAGTGCTTCCATCCACGTGAAGCCGTCGGGGTTCGTCCAGATGGGGTTGTATACCCGAGAGAAATAAGTGTCGAGTTTGCCTCGACCCTCTTTCAGGAAGTGCGGTAACAGAATCGACATCTCGTGGTAGCTGAGCGGATACTCCTCGGGCCATTCCAAATGGTTCCACTTGGTGATCTTGGGAGCCCCAATAGGCGCCTTAGGTGCAAACTTGTTCCACCCGTTACCACTGGTACCACCAACGGTGGCGACCGACCCGGTCATAACGGCGATGAAGAACAAGCAGCGTGCAACTTGCCAACCGCCTAGGTTGCCAGCACCGGCAGCGCGCCAGTTGTGCGATGAGAACTTGGTCGGATGGGCGCCGATGATCGCTGCAATCTCGCGAATCTTCTCAGCGCTGATGCCGGTGATCCCCTCGGCACGCTCGGGGGTGTACTCGGCGTAATGCTGCTTGAGGGCCTCTTCGACCGACTCCCACTCTTGCGGCATGTCGGGGAACTCTTCGGCCAAGAAGGTCTCCCAGTTCACCCAGCGACGGACAAAGTCACGATTCCACGTGCCGTTCTGCAACATCTCGTGAATGATCGACAAACATAGGAACGGCTCAGTGCCCGGCCACGTCGGTAGCCAATGATCAGCTTTGGATCCGGTGTTCGACAGGCGAGGGTCACACACGATCACGGTGGCACCCTTTGATTGCGCCTCAATGATTCGCTGAGCATGCGGGTTGAAATAGTGGCCAGACTCCAGGTGCGCCGAGATCAAGAAGATCACCTCGGCGTTTGCGTAATCAGCCGACGGGCGATCGTGGCCCATCCAGCTCTGATAGCCAATGCGGGCATTCGACGAACAGATATTCGTGTGACTGTTGTGCCCGTCGACACCCCACGCTTGCAACACACGGTTCGTGTAGTTCGTTTCGCCCGGACGGCCAACGTGGTACATGACCTCGTTGTTGCGGTCCTCGTTGAACGCCGTGCGCAGACGGGCGCCGATCTCATCGAGCGCCTGATCCCAGCTGACGCGCTCCCACTCACCGCTGCCGCGCTCGCCAACCCGCTTCATGGGGTACATCACGCGCTCGGGGTCATAGACCTGGTTCAGGGTCGCGGGGCCTTTGGCACAGTTGCGCCCACGACTCGCCGGGTGTTCAGGGTTGCCTTCTATCTTGTCGATCTCGCCGGTGTCTTGGTTGAAGTAGCACACCAGCCCGCAACCGGCTTCGCAGTTGAAGCACGAGGTTGGCACCAGCGTGTACTTCTTCTCGACCTTGTCTGGCCATGCTTTGGCGTCGAACTCACTCCAGTCATGCCACTGTTCAAACGGTGGGTAATTCGTAAGTTCAGTCATTGTTCCTCACAATCACGAGAGTGGTACCGATTGGCCGGCGCGGACGAAGGAGTCTTCGTAGGCGAAAATGCCGACAAGGGCGATGATCCCGGCAACGGCAGCGGTCACGACGTTCTGGCCACCGACGGCGAGGTCGACGATGATCATGACCGCAGGAACGAGCGTCCCGATCAGGACGCTGAACCAGAACTGTTTGGCGTAGCGACCGTGCGTCATCTCGTGGACAGCGAGCTCAACGTGTCGGCTGCCGTGCGATGTGAGCTCCATTGCAATGAGCGCCGCTGTAGCAGCGAGGCCACCGAGCAGTACCCAGCGGATCGCATCGGGTTCCGGTACGTCTAGGAGCAGGTCGAGGATGGCGTAGGCGGCGCCACCAGCAGTGACTGACTGCGCCAACAGGGTTGGCAGCAGTAGCGGTGTCTGCCACAGATCGCGGCCTTCACACTGGCCAAACAGGAACGCCGTGTAACCAGCGGTCCCGAGCGCGCCGAGCACAGCAGGGACGGCAAGGCCCTTCAACAAGCCACCTGAGCCAGCGAGTCCGCCGATGAACCACAGCGCACACACGATGGCAAACGCCATCAAGATGTACGCACCCTTTACGAGCCATGACTCCCAGCTGCCCCGGGTGATCAGGTAGTGGAACCGCCCTGGTTGTTTCAAGTCGGCGATCAGCAGCACGCCTGTAATGGCCAGGAACACACCAGCAACGACTGGCGGTGCAATACCTACCGCACCGTCGACGTCGGCGTGACCCATGAGCACCAGCAGGGCGGCGACCAACATGACACCAGCAGCAATGGCCTTGGTCACCAGGTAACCCGAGACCTTGGCCTTCCACGTCATCTGGTGTGCAGTCGTGTAAGCAGTGCGGGCAACCACTCCATCTTCGTCGGTTGGCTTTGCGCCCAAGGCGACCGGCACCGAAGGGTGGCTCTTGCCTCCATCGTCGCCCGCAAACAGACGGTCGGCCCAGATCATGCCGTCGTTCGAAATGGCGCTACGAGTAGGGTCCAGAGCCGCCTGGTCGGCCCCCTTGTAGAACACCTTGGGTTTGGTGTTCTGCTCGGGTGCTCGCACTGCCGTCTCGTTCCGAGCGATCATCTGGTTGATCTTGCTCGCCGGGTCATCGAGATCACCAATGATGATCGCTTCGGTTGGACACACGATCTGACACGACGGCTCAAGGCCGACTTCGACCCGGTGATTACACATGTTGCACTTGTGTGCGGTGTTTGTTTCGGGGTTGATGTACAGGGCGTCGTACGGGCAGGCATTCATGCACGACTTGCAGCCAATGCAGTTGTCGTCTTGAAAGTCGACCACACCATTGTCAGCCCGAAACAGCGCGTTGGTCGGGCAGATCGTCATGCAGGGCGCGTCGTCGCACTGGTTGCAGCGCATAACCGAGAACTTGCGGGCTACATCGGGGAAGGTCCCCGTCTCGATGTACTTGACCCATGTGCGGTTAACGCCGAGCGGTACGTCATGCTCGCTCTTGCACGCAACCGTGCAGGCGTGGCAGCCAATGCAGTTGTCGCTGTCGAGCAGGAACCCCAAACGCGTCACAGAATTATCTCAATCACAGAACTATCCCCATGCAACCATGTGACCATCGTCACGTCATGGGCGCTAGAGGGGAAACCTCACTAAGGCCATAGGGTAAAGCTATGCCCTTGGGTCCGAGCTTCCCAGAACTTGCGTCACTCGACTTGTTCGTATCGGTCGTTGAACTTGGCAGCGTCTCGCGCGCTGCAGCAGCACATGGGGTGGCTCAGCCTTCGGCGAGCAGCCGCATACGGCACCTGGAACGCCAGCTCGGCATGACGCTGCTCGAACGCAGTCCGACTGGCTCAGTACCGACTGACGCCGGTGTTGTCGTGGCAGGCTGGGCCGAAGCCATCCTGCGCTCCGCCCACCAGCTAAAGGCTGGCCTGTCTGCGTTTCAAGCCGAACAAGTCGGTCGGTTGCGGATCGCTGCAAGTTTCACGATTGCCGAGTACTTGCTTCCCCACTGGCTCGGCCGCTTTGCTCGCGACCACCCAAGTGACTCGGTGGCTCTCGAAGTCGCTAACTCGACGGCGGTTGTCGAGCGTGTGCACGGCGGCACTGCGGACCTTGGCTTCATAGAGACGACGTCAGTCGCCGGTGATCTCGACGAGCAGCTCGTGGCTACCGATGAACTCATTGCCGTGGTCGCTCCCAGCCACCCGTGGGCGAAACGCCGCACGGTGCCGGTCGAAGCCCTGGCCGCCACTCCCCTGGTCACCAGAGAAGCCGGGTCCGGGACGCGTGAAGCATTCGAAGCAGCGCTGGCCGAACTCTCTCTTGGCCCGCCAACGGCCGTGCTCGAACTTGGGAGCACGTCCGCCGTTCGATCTGCGGTGCTCGACGGCAACTCGCCAACGGTGATTAGCCGGTTGGCGGTTGCGGCCGAACTTGAGAGCGGCAGCCTGATCGAAATTGAGGTGAATGACCTTTCGATCACCCGCAACCTGCGGGCTGTCTGGTCACGAAGCCACGCACTGCCCACCCTTGCAGCTCAGCTACTTGATGGCATCGAGAGCTGGACACGGACCACCGGCGATGAGCGTAACTAGCCAGCGTCGGCCGGGATAACGAGCAATCCTTCGGCCACAAGCGAGCGCATGGCTTCGGCAGCTTCGGGCTCACCAGCATCATCAAGGCAGGCGATGACCGGGCCATAACTGGCAACGAACTCGTTGGGGTCTGGGGGCTCGTGGGAAAAGGCTGGAATCTGATCCTCGCAAAGCCCCGGTCGGCGCTGCTCAAGCTCCTCCATCACTGCGATCGCGTCCTGCATCACGGCGGGAAGGGCTTCGAACAGAGCATCCTCATTGAATGCAGTCACCTGGTCTTGTGGAGGGGCCTCAATCGTCTGCGGTTCGCCAAGGTTGGAGAACGTCGACGTGATCGTTGCATCGACATACCCCGTGGGTGTGTCTCCCTCGATCGTGACCGCAATTTCGGTCAGCTGTTCGCCGTTGATCCCTATCTCGATAGCAAGCGATTCAGGCAGCTCTTCAGTGTCGTTGCTGGGCAACAGCCCTAGTCCTGGGGGCAGCTCAGCATCTTCAAGTTCCCAGAGTTCGGTTGTCGCAACCGAACCGCGGTAGACCTCTATCCCATCGCTCGACGACAGTTATTGAAAATCGTCGGCCTTCCGGTGCTTGTCACGAGTACGGGCGACCTTTCACACTTTCTGCGATCTGGCTAGGCCAAACGGATCGGCTACCAGAATCTCGTCGTAGATTTCCAAAGCATCGTTGAACCATCGCATTGCGCACTATCGATCGAATCGCAGCACCGCAGTAGGAGTTTCGTTCACGTAAGCAACCTGGTTCTATGATCGGCGCATGTCGCTTGCGATTGAGGTTGCAAACCTCACGAAGTCCTACAAGACCAGAGCCGGAGACACTGTCGACGCCGTCAAAGGCATCGACCTGCATGTCGACCAAGGTGAGATCCTTGCTTTCCTTGGTTCCAACGGTGCCGGCAAGACCACAACGATTGAGATCCTCGAGGGCTTTCGCGAACGCACCTCGGGCGACGTGCTTGTGCTTGGTCAAGACCCGCAGACAGCACCACTGTCGTGGCGTGAAGGCATCGGCATTGTCTTGCAGGAGTCCAACCCGGACCAGGATCTGACGGCCCATGAGTCGGTCAGCATGTACGCGGCGTACTACGACGCACCTCGCCCGGTCGACGAAGTCCTACAGCTGGTGGGCCTCGCCGACAGCGCGACACAACGCACCAAGGCGTTGTCGGGTGGGCAGAAGCGACGGCTCGACCTTGCCATTGCGCTGGTCGGTGACCCTCGGCTGATCTTTCTCGACGAACCAACGACTGGCTTTGACCCGTCGGCTCGCCGTGATGCCTGGGGCATGATCGAAGGCCTCCGGGCAGTCGGCGCCACCGTGTTGCTGACCACGCACTACATGGACGAAGCCGAACACCTCGCGGACCGCATCGTGGTGATCGGTGACGGCTTGATCGCCGCCGAAGGGACCGCCGCTGACCTTGCCGACCAGGTAGAGCTGCGCACCAAGATCTCGTGGGACCCTGCCGAGGTACCCCTTGACGCATTGCCCGACGGCTTGCGCCACCAAGTCGCCACGACGGCCAACGGCCTTGCGATTGAGACCACCGAGGTAACACCCGTTGTGCACGCCCTGACATCGTGGGCCACGAGTAACTCGGCCCGCTTGGACTCATTGTCGGTACTTCGACCCAATTTGGAAGACACCTTCTTGCGCCTCACCAACGAGGACAACTAATGCTCGCCAAAACCCTGAGCGCTACCAAATACTCACTGCTGTCATTTCGCCGAAACCCTGCTGCCACCTTCTTCACCATTGGATTCCCGCTGCTTTTCTTGGTGCTGCTCGGCTCGATCTTTGGCGATGAGGTCACGAACAGCGGCGCCACCGTGGCCACCTTCCAGGTGCCTGCGATCTTGGCGCTCTCACTGGTATCGGCAACGTTTGTCAACATCGCTATGGGTCAAGTCTTCCGCCGCGAAGACGGACAGCTCAAGCGATTACGGGGTACACCAATGCCGCCCCTCGCCTACATCGGCGGCCAGCTGCTGGCGTCGTTCGCAATCGTTGCGTTCATGACCGTCCTGGTAATCGTTCTAGGACGACTGCTGTTCGGTGTCGTCTTCAACTGGAGCAGCCTTGGCATCTTCGCTATTTCGCTACTGATTGGCTCCCTTGCGTTCTCTGCTCTCGGCCTGGCTGTCACAACCATCATCCCCAATCAAGATGCCGCACCTGCCATCACCAACGCTTTGGTGTTTCCGCTGTATTTCATATCTGACGTATTCATCATCACCGACGGCGACGGCGGAATCCTGTCAAAGATCGGCAGCTTCTTCCCCGTGCGGCCATTGGTGCAGAGCCTGCAGGACTCGTTCAACCCGTTCATCGATTCGGTTGACGTCCCGTGGTCAAAGTGGGCAGTCGTTGCAGCATGGGGCGTGTTCGGCGTGATCATCGCCGCCAAGTTCTACCGATGGACTCCACAAACCGAACGCCGTTAGCAACAGCAGCTGCCAACCAAAACGCAAACTGGCCAGCTCCGAAGAGCTGGCCAGTAGCGAATTAGTTGAGTTGTTGGTTACTCGTTGTCATCCTCGTCGCGGCGACGGCGAGAGCCGATCACCAGCATTGATCCGAGATAGATAGCTATCAGTGACATCGCTGCAAGCACCAGTGACGAGCTACCCGTCAACGCAAGTGGCGGTGAAGCCGGCGCTGGGGCGGTTGGCGTTGCTGGGCTAGGCGGCGCATTGTTAAATGGACCTGGGTACGACGACTGCGGTGTTCCGCGAGTCGGAGTCTGCACTGTCGGCTGGACCTCTTCGAGAGGCACAGTGACGGTGGCATCATTGTTGGTCACGTCGGTTTCTGGATAGTCACCGCTCACGATCGCAAGGTTGACAACAGTGTTGTCCGCATCGTCGTTGACTGTTGCGGTGTACGTCAGTGTTTCCGTGGCGTCGACCGCAAGAGGATCAGCCAGCACACATGTGAAGCTTGATCCCGTGCCGTCTTCGCACGTCCAGCCTGCAGCTGTTGGCAGGGCATCGACTGTGAGGCCGGCAGGCACTGCGTCGACGACCTCAACACCCGGTGCGTCGTCAGGGCCTAGGTTCGTAATGGTCAGGGTGTAGGTAAGCGTGTCGCCGGCAAACACCGGATCCGTTGTTGTCTCGACAGCCTTCTCGATGGTCAGGTCGGTTTCGAAGACCTCAACGGGGGCCTCAGCTTCGTTTGTCAGCACAGGCGCACCTGGAATGACTGCACCGAGGCTGTCGACCACAACTGGTGCGATCGTTGCGACGTTGAGGACATCAGCGTCAGCGACGCTCGATACCGAGACAGTGACCGTGTCGCCTGGGGCAAAGTTCTGCTGTTCAGCAGGAATTGCTACAGACACGTCGAGGGTCACATCGGCAACCTCGGTGATGAGGAGGTTGACGCTACCGGTGTTGGTCACGATGAAGCACCACGTGACGTCGTCGCCGACTGGAACCCGAGCTGAATCTTCAGCATCGTCACAGTCGGCGTCTTCGCCAGGAAGAACCAGCTTCTCGAGCTGTGAGGCAGCTGCGTCAACAGCGGCTTCATTTGTGTCATCGACAGGATCGACGTCGGGTAGCAGTATTCCGTCCGGAGTAGATGCAGCGGCGAAGACACTTGCGGTGTTTTCAAGGCCAGCTGCTGGGATAGTGCCGGCATACTCAAACGCAATTGTGTCGCCAACTGCAAGTGATGCAGCTGCGTCGCCATGAACGGCGAGCACGTCAATGTTGGTTAGGCCAGCAGGACCGTCGACAAAGACGATCGTTGAGAGTGGCGTGTTCCCCGTGTTCGTGACAACAAAGCACCAGGTGATTGCATCGCCGGGTTCGCCAACGAAGAGCTCGTTGGTTCCCTCAACAGTCGCTGCGCAGCTGTCGCCAGATGGCACCACGGTCTTCGAGAGCGCAATGCGAGGTCCAGGTGGCACGATGCCCGCATCAACGGTGTCGTTGTTCTCGCCAATGCCGAGCGGGAAGATCCCCGTTTGGCCATTTGAGGTGTTGGCGTCGGAGTCGAGTGCGCCGTTGGCGCCGACTCGTTGTTCAGTGAAGGCTCGGCCGTCAGGGGCGACAAACTCGACGATGTAGTCGCCAGCGGCGAGTCCATCGAACAGGTAGCTGCCGTCGGCGCCAGTGACAACCGTGTCGAGCACGTTGCCAGCAGCATCCAGCAGGTTCACAGTGACCCCTTCGATGCCGTCTTCATCGGTTCCTTGCAGGCCATCTTCGTTCGTGTCTTCGAACACAATGTTCGAGATCGAACCAAGTGGTGCAATACCCGCATCGATGGTGTCGTTGTTTTCGCCGTTTCCGAGTGCGATGACTGCGGTCTGACCTGTTGTTGGGTCAGCGTCAGAGTCAGCGGCGTCGTCGCCAGCGTTCGGGATCGTGAGGGCGGAACCGTCAGGGGCGATGAACTCAACGATGTAATCGCCGGCAGGCAATTCATCAAAGAGGTAGGAGCCATCAGTGCCAGTCTCGACCGAGTCGAGCAGGTTGCCGTCAGCGTCGAGCAGGTTCACCGTGACGTCAGCAACACCCGACTCATCGGTTCCTTGCAGACCATCAATGTTCGTGTCGTCGAACACGACGTTCGAAATCGAACCAAGCGGCAGTAGACCTGCGTCGACGGTGTCATTGTCTTCGCCGTCACCAAGTGCGATGACCACAGTCTGACCTGATACCGGATTGGCATCAGAGTCGAGCGTGTCATCACCCGCATCTTGTGAGGTCAGTACCCGACCATCAGGCGCAACAAACTCAACGATGTAGTCACCTGCGAACAGGTCAGCGAAGAGGTAGAAGCCATCAGCGTCAGTCTCGACCGAGTCGAGCAGGTTGCCGTCAGCGTCGAGCAGGTTCACCGTGACGTCAGCGACTCCAAGCTCGCCGTCGGTCTGCAAACCATCTTGGTCTGTGTCTTCGAACACAACATTCGAAATCGAACCAAGCGGCAGTAGACCTGCGTCGACGGTTGGGTCATCCTCGCCAGCGCCCAGAGGGATCACGACGGTCTGACCTGATACCGGATTGGCATCAGAGTCGAGCGTGTCATCACCCGCATCTTGCGAGGTCAGTACCCGACCATCAGGCGCAACAAACTCAACGATGTAATCATCTGCAAGCAGGTCGTCAAAGAGATAGAAGCCGCCACCGCTGGTCACTGCAGTGTCAAGCACCGCGCCAGCGCCATCCAACAGATTCACGGTCACACCGTCAACCCCAGGCTCACCATCAGTCTGCAAACCATCCTGATCCAGATCCTCGAACACAACATTCGAAATCGAACCAAGCGGCAACAAACCAGCATCAACCGTCGGATCATCCTCAGCAGGATCAAGCGAGATCACATCGGTCAGACCAGTGTCTGGGTCAGCATCAGAATCAAGCGTGTCATCACCCGCATCCTGCGAGGTCAAACCACGACCATCAGGCGCAACAAACTCAACGATGTAATCACCTGCAAGCAGGTCATCAAAGAGATAGAAGCCACCACCGCTGGTCACAACCGTTTCAAGCACCGCGCCAGCGCCATCCAACAGATTCACGGTCACACCGTCAACCCCAGGCTCACCATCAGTCTGCAAACCATCCTGATCCAGATCCTCGAACACAACATTCGAAATCGAACCAAGCGGCAACAAACCAGCATCAACCGTTGGGTCATCCTCGCCCGGGTCGATCAAGATAAGGCCGGTCAGGCCAGTGTCTGGGTCAGCATCAGAATCAAGCGTGTCATCACCCGCATCTTGCGAGGTCAAACCACGACCATCAGGCGCAACAAACTCAACGATGTAGTTGCCTGCTGGCAGTTCGTCGAAGAGATAGAAGCCGCCACCGCTGGTCACTGCAGTGTTAAGCACCGTGCCAGCGTCATCGAGCAAGTTCACGGTCACACCGTCAACCCCAGGCTCACCATCAGTCTGCAAACCATCCTGATCCAGATCCTCGAACACAACATTCGAAATCGAACCAAGTAGCACGATGCCTGCGGTGTCTTCGTCAGTCAAAGCGGGGCCGTTTGGATCCGCAGGATCCTCACCGGTCACCTTGGCGGTGTTCGGGTTTGGCGTGCTTGGTGAGACGGTCTCATCGACCTGGCCAGCAAGAGCATTCTCAAGCGAGTCAAGCGTTACGATCGCCGAAGACGTATAGCCGAGTTCGTCATCGGTCACGACAACGTTATTCGCGGGGCCGTCGCCATTGTTCTGTACCCAGAAGCAATAGGTGACGACTGCGCCGAATGGCGCATCGATTGTGTCGGTGCCGTCAATCGCCTCGTCAAAGGTGAGTGGGCATTCTCCGAATGGACCCGCAACAATGTGCTTGCGGATCTCAAGGGCCGGTGTACCTAGGTTCAGACCTGAGTCATCGGTGTCAGTGAGTGCCGGACCGTCAGGGTTGGCTGGGTCTTGGCCGGTGACTTCAGCAACGTTGGGATTCGGCGTATCGCCGTCGACGACTTCGTCAACCGAACCAGCAAGTTCGCTGGCGCCAATGCCAAGTAGTGCGATAGTCGAAGCCGTGTAGTCCAGACCTGGGTCCGTAACAACAACGTCTGATGCCGGGCCATCACCGCTGTTCAATACCCAGAAGCAGTAGGTAACAGTGTCACCAATCGCTGCGTCGATGGTGTCGAGATCATTGAGCGCCAGCTCGAATGTCGCTGGGCAGTCGGTGCCTTCAGCAACAACTGTCTTGCGGATCTCAAGGATTGGACCACCAAGGTTCAAACCTGAGTTGTCTGAGTCGGTCAGGCCAGGGCCACCAGCAGGATTTGCAGGATCTTCACCCTGGACCAGAGCGACGTTCACAATCGGCGTATCAGCGTCGACAACCTCGGGCGCTTGACCAGCAAGCACGCTCTCGTCGATCGCAAGCCTTGCAATCGTTGAGCTCATGTAGTCAAGGCCAGGATCGGTCACCACAACGTTCGCGGCAGGCCCGTCGCCACTGTTTAGCACCCAGAAGCAGTAGGTAACAGTGTCACCAATTGCCGTATCAATCGTGTCGAGATCATTCAGTGCCAGCTCGAATGTCGCTGGGCAGTCGGTGCCTTCAGCAACGACCGTCTTGCGGATCTCAAGAACTGGACCACCAAAGGTGAGCCCAGACTCGTCGCTGTCGCCGAGATCGTTGTTCGGATCCATTGGATCGACGCCGTCAACAAACGCTTCGTTTGGATTCGGCGTGTCTGCGTCAACAACTTCGTCGATCTGACCAGCGAACGCTGTGCCTGGACCGGCGATCGAAGCAATCGTGTCCGACGTGAAGTTCAGATCGCTATCAGTCACAATGACATCGATCGCAACGCCGTCACCGGTGTTTGCTACCCAGAAGCAGTAGGTGACTGTTGCATCGAACGATGTCGCCAACAGGTCAAGGTCATCGGCTGCCAAGTCAAATGAGGCAGGGCAGTCCGTGCCACCAGGAACAACGGTCTTGCGGATCTCAAGGACTGGAACCCCAGGGTTCAATCCCGAGGTGTCTTGGTCACCAAGATCGTTGTCAGGATCGAGAGGATCCTCACCGTCGACAAAGGCGGTGTTCGGGTTCGGTGTAGCAATGTCAACTTCGACACTGATCGACCCAGCATCGGCCGTAGCCGCAGGAGCCAAGGTCGCAATTGTGTCGCTGGTGAAGCTAAGACCGGGGTCCGTCACAACCACGTTAGTTGCGTCACTAATACCTAAGTTCGTGACCCAGAAGCAGTACGTAACGGTGTCCCCAGCGGTGACATCGATGGCGTCGGAGCCATTGATCGCAGCATCGAAGCTTGCTGGGCAGTCAACGCCGTCAGCAACAACGGTCTTGCGAATCTCAAGGATCGGACCGCCGATACCAGCAATATCAGTGTCGGTGAGGCCAGGGCCGTTGGGATCAGATGGGTCAATGCCGTTCACAGTCGCGGTGTTCACCAGCGGTGTGGTCACGTCGACTTCGACATCGATCGAGCCAGCGAAGGTCGACTCGCCACCGTCGATTTGACCAATGGTGTCTGAGGTGAAGTTCAGCAGTGGGTCAGTTACGACCGCACTGGTGGCAGGCCCAACCCCAACGTTCGCAACCCAGAAGCAGTATGTAACGGTCTCGCCGACCGCCGTGGTGACGGTGTCGAGTCCATCGCTAGCTTCATCGAAGGTTGCGGGGCAGTCGGTACCGGCTGGAACGACGGTCTTGCGAATCTCCAAGAACGGCACGTCAATGGCCAAGCCAGACGGATCGTTATCGGTCAGCTGAGGACCGTTTGGATCTGCAGGATCGGTACCGGTAACTTCGGCCACGTTTGGATTTGGCGTATCGGCGGCAACGATCACGACAGCTGGTGCAGTTTGCACTTCTTGGCCGATGGCGAGGGCTCCAATCGTTTCGCTGTAACCCAGCTGAGGATCAGCAACGACGACGCCAACGGCGGGGCCGTCACCGACGTTCTTGACCCAGAAGCAGTAGGTGACGGTGTCACCAATGATGGTGCCAATGGTGTCGAGCAGGTCCTTCGCTGCGTCGAAGGTTGCAGGACAGTCGGTTCCGTCAGGAACCACCGTCTTGCGTATCTCCAGTTCAGGAGTGCCCAAGACGAGTGTCGAAGGATCGTCGTCGCCAAGATCATTGTTTGGATCAAGTGGATCGACGCCATCAACGGCGGCAACGTTGGGGATTGGTGTGTCTGCGTCAACGAGTTCGTCGACTGAGCCTGCGAAGGCGGTTTCGTCACCAGCAAGCGACGCAATGGTGTCTGAGGTGTACCCAAGGTCGGGGTCGGTCACAACCACATCGGTTGCGATGCCGTCGCCAACGTTCTTGACCCAGAAGCAGTAGGTGACTTCGGCATCGAATGCCGTTTCAATACTGTCTGGACCATCGAGAGCGTTGTCGTAGGATGCGGGGCAGTCCGTGCCGACTGGCACGACGGTCTTGCGGATCTCAAGTTCTGGAACGCTCGGGATGATTCCCGACGTGTCGCTGTCGGTCACGCCGGGGCCGTTTGGATCGGCTGGATCTACACCGGTCACCGTGGCGGTGTTCGGGTTTGGTGTGTCGGCAGTAACCACAACTTCGGCCGAACCGGCGTTAGCGGTCGCCCCTGCCTGCAAGGTTCCGACGGTGCTACTGAAGCCAATGCCGAGATCCTCGACCTCAACGTTTGTTGCAACGCTGACACCGACGTTGGCGACCCAGAAGCAGTAGGTGACGGTGTCACCAGCATCAACTGCGATCTCATCGAGATCGTCGATGGCTGCGTCGAAGCTCGCAGGGCAGTCGGTGCCTTCGGCAACGATGGTCTTGCGGATCTCTAGTACTGGGCCAGTGATACCTGCAGGGTCGGTGTCGGTCAGCTGAGGACCGTTCGGATCGCCAGGATCAGTACCGATCACGGTTGCGACGTTCGGGTTCGGCGTATCAGCGGTTATCTCGACGTTGATAGAGCCGGCGTTAACCGTCTCGCCTGCACCAAGGGTTGGGATTGGTGCGCTTGAGAAGCCAACGGCGGCGTCGGTGACAAGCACGTCGACCGCTGGGCCTTGGCCCGTGTTGGCGACCCAGAAGCAGTAGGTGACGTTGTCACCAATCGCAACGGCAATGGTGTCGAGATCATTGCGCGCCAGGTCGAATGTTGCTGGGCAGTCAGTTCCCGCAGGAACGATCGTCTTGCGAACCTCAAGGGCGGGATCGCCAATGTTGATCGCAGCGTCATCGGAATCGGTTAGTCCAGGACCATTTGGTTCGGCTGGATCGACACCGGTAACCGTGGCAGTGTTCGGGTTCGGCGTGCTCGCCGTGACGGTCACAGTGACCGAGCCGCCATTGGCGGTTTCGCCAGCGGCCAAGGTGCCGAGATTCACGCCGCCGAAGCCAACTTCGGCGTCATCGATGGTCACGTCATCTGCGTCACTGAGGCCAACGTTCGCGACCCAGAAGCAGTAAGTAACTTCTGCTGTGATTGCGGTGTCAATCGAATCTGGACCGTCAAGCGCATCGTCGAAGCTTGCTGGACAGTCGGTACCTGCGGCAACAACCGTCTTGCGGATCTCAAGGATTGGACCGGTGAAACCAGCATCGTCGGCATCGGTTAGTGCAGGGCCACCCGGATTGGCGGGATCGGTACCGGTAACGGTTGCCGTATTCGGGTTGACAGTGTCAGCGGTAACGGTGACGAGTTGTGAGCCAGCATCGGCGGTTTCGCCAGGCTGCAGCGTTCCCAGGTTCACACCTGCGAAGCCAACTTCAGCATCGTCGACCGTCACGTCGTCGGCCGGGCCATCACCCACGTTCTGTACCCAGAAGCAGTAGATGACGTCGTCACCCTCGACTGCTGGAATGGTGTCGAGTCCGTCGCGTGCGTCGCCAAAGGTGGCTGGACAGTCTTCGCCTGCGGCGACGATCGTCTTGCGAATCTCAAGGCCAGGCAGACCCACGTTGAGGGCAGCGTCGTCGCTGTCTTCGAGACCAGGACCAGCAGGATCTGCTGGGTCAGTTCCGGTCACCGTGGCAGTGTTCGGGTTCGGCGTGTCAGCGGTAACGATCACCGGGATCGAACCAGCATCGGCAGTTTCGCCAGCGGCGAGGGTTCCGAGGTCTGAGCCAGCGAAGCCGACTTCGGCATCGTCGACGGTCACGTTCTCTGCAGCACTGAGGCCGGTGTTGGCAACCCAGAAGCAGTACGTAACAGTTGCACCGATCTGGGTGTCGATGGCGTCAGGGCCATCAAGCGCAGCATCGAAGCTTGCAGGGCAGTCGGTGCCTGCGCCAACAACCGTCTTGCGAATTTCAAGGATTGGACCGGTCAAGCCAGCAGGGTCGCTGTTGGTGAGGCCGGGCCCGTTTGGATTGCCAGGGTCAGTACCAGTAACGGTTGCGACGTTCGGGTTCGGGGTGTCAGCGGTGACAGTGACGTCGATCGAACCAGCGTTCGCGGTTTCGCCACCTGCGAGGGTTCCCAGATTTACACCCGCAAAGCCGACTTCGGCGTCGTCGACAGTGACGTCGTCGACCGGTGTCGTGCCAGTGTTTGCGACCCAGAAGCAGTAGGTGACTTGGTCATCGACTGCTGTACCAATGGTGTCGAGGCCATCGATGGCTGCATCAAAGCTCGTCGGGCATGGGGTTCCGGCCGGCACGACCGTCTTTCGGATTTCCAACCCAGGAGCGGTGAAGCTCGCGTCATCTTCATCAGTGAGCGCTGGACCAGCAGGATTACCTGGGTCAGTACCAGTAACCGTCGCAGTGTTTGGATTCACCGTATTCGCAGTAACCGTGACCGTCACCGAACCTGCATTCGCAGTC
>Ga0209828_1000253_pt1 | contig 52504 bp, 56 predicted proteins | sample MaitaG_FD_187429 | JGI IMG/M metagenome (GOLD analysis project Ga0209828, IMG submission 187429) | Marine algal microbial communities from Maine, USA - Maine_Asex2 metaG (SPAdes) (version 2) | ecosystem: Host-associated > Algae > Red algae > Unclassified | place: Maine, USA | collected 2015-01-05
CGAGACCTATGACCAAACGGTGGTCGACCGAGTCATCGCCATCAGCGATGCGGATTCGTTCGCGATGGCCCGCCGCGTTTCCGAAGAAGAAGGCCTCCTTATTGGTGGATCCTGCGGCACTGCGGTCGCCGCAGCTCGGGTCGTTGCCTCCGAGGCCGATCCCGACGATCTCGTCGTGGTGCTCATCCCCGACTCTGGCCGCGGTTACCTCTCCAAGGTCTTCAATGACGAGTGGATGGCTGGCTACGGATTCCTCGAAGACGAAGGCCCAACGGTGCGAGATGCGCTTGACGCAGCGGTCGACGGTGTCCCCCCGTTGTTGTACGTGCAACCCGAAGACTCGGCTCGCACCGCATTCGCGCTTATGCAAACCCATGGCGTCTCTCAGCTGCCGGTAGCCAAAGGTCCGATGCCGCTGTCCGCCGCCGAGGTCCAGGGTTCGGTCACCGAGTTGCGACTGATGCAGCTGGCCTACGGTGACCAGTCCACCCTCGACATGTCCGTCGAAAAGATCATGGGCCCGAAGCTGCCAACACTCGGCGCAGGCCAATCGGTCTCGCTCGCGGTCGAAATGCTCGACGGCGGAGGCGCCAGTCTCGTGCTCGACGGCGGTCGCCCGATCGCGGTCATCACCCAATCCGACATTCTTCAATTTCTTGCGCAGGGATCATGACAGGCTTCAACACAAACGCTATTCACGCTGGCCAAGAGCCAGACGAGCAAACCGGAGCGGTCACCGTTCCCGTTCACCTGGCCACCACCTACGCCCAGCAGGGCGTCAACGAGCACAAAGGGTTCGAGTACAGCCGAACCGGCAATCCCACCCGCCGGGCGCTCGAGACATCGATCGCTGCTCTCGAGGGCGGAACCCACGGATTCGCGTTCGGTAGCGGCATGGCGGCCGAAGACGCCATCATGCGGAGCCTGCAGCCCGGCGACAACGTGTTGCTTGGTAACGACGCCTACGGCGGCACCTTTCGGTTGCTCGACAAGATCTACGGCAACATCGGTGTTACCTGGACAGCGGTTGACCTCACCAAGCCTGACCTGGTGGCCTCCATGTGGAACGACAACACCAAAATGGTGTGGCTCGAAACACCAACGAACCCCAACCTGACCTGCTTTGATATCGAAGCAATCGCGGCAGCAGCGCACGAACAAGGCGGGATCTGCGTCGCCGATAACACCTTCGCCACGCCCTACCTTCAGCAGCCGCTTTCGCTCGGCGCCGACATCGTGATTCATTCCGCCACCAAGTACATCGGAGGTCACTCCGATGTTGTTGGCGGCCTTGCGGTCACCAACAGCGACGAAATCGCCGAGCACCTAGCGTTCGTGCAGAATGGCGTTGGCGCGGTTATCAGCCCGTTCGATTGCTACTTCTTGCTGCGGGGTGTCAAAACACTTGGCGTGCGCATGGATCGCCACTGCGACAACGCGCAGGCAATCGTCGAAATGTTGTCGACACATTCCGCGGTCAGTGAAATCCTGTACCCCGGCCTGCCCGGCCACCTCGGACATGCAACCGCCACCAAACAGATGCGCAACTATGGCGGCATGGTGTCGTTTATCCCCGCCGGCGGTGTCGAAGCCGCTCACAAGATCGTTACCTCGACCAAACTATTCACGCTGGCCGAGTCACTCGGCGCCGTCGAGTCTCTTATCGAAGTTCCGGCTGGCATGACCCACGGTTCCACCGCCGGCTCACCGCTCGAGGTCAACCCAGCACTGGTTCGTCTTTCGGTTGGTATCGAGAACATCGAAGACCTGCTCGAGGATCTCGAACAAGCGCTCTCTTGAGCGCAGATAACCAGGCTGTCAACACCGCAGAGCGAGGCACAGCACGCGACGCTCTCGCCGTGCCCGAGTTCCGCCAGTTGTACTTTGGCACTGCGCTCTCCAATACGGGCCGCTGGATGCAGACTGCGGCGCTCGGCGTTCTTGGATGGGAACTGACCGAGTCGAGCGCGTTCCTAGGCGCCATCATCTTCGCTCAGCTTCTGCCCCTGGGCATGCTCAGCCTGATTGGCGGTTCTCTGGCCGACACGATGGATCGACGGCGACTGTTGTTGATCTGTCAGACGTGGCAGATGGTCTTCACCTTTCTGCTTGCATTGTTGCTGATCGATGGCGAGATCGAGCCAGCCGTGCTTCTGGTTGTGGTGTTTATCATCGGACTCGGTCAAGGCCTTTACGCCCCTGCGCTGACCTCGGTTATCCCTGCCATTGCAGGCGAACGCAATTTGTCTGCAGCGATCGCACTCAACTCGATGCAGACCAACGGCACCCGTGTCATCGGCCCTGCCATTGGAGGCCTGCTGGTGAGCAAGTGGGGCTATTCGCAGGTATTTGCTATCAATGCCGTCAGCTACATCTTCGTGTTGATCGCCATCTTACGGGCCGTCATTCCTCCGGGCACGGCGACATCGCGAACCTTTAAGGAACGTATTCTCGGGGGTTTCACTGTGGCGTTTCGTGCACCCCAGGTCGGTCGGCCATTGCTCATGATGTGCCTTTTCACCTTCTTCTGTTTGCCTTTCATTGGCCAACTCCCGGCGATCGCTGAGATCAACCTGGGCATCAATCCAAAGAGCACAACGTATGGATGGCTCTACGCCATGTTCGGCCTCGGAGGGCTGACCGGCGCAGGACTCATCGGCACGGTCTTCCTGCGGACCCCATCGGCACGAATCGCCCCTGTCACCCTGGGTGCCTTTGCCGCTTCGTTGGCATGGCTCACGCTCATCCGCGACATCAACTGGGCGTTCGCTGCGATCTATTTCGTGGGCTTGTTCTACTTCTCGCTGCCAACAGCACTTGCCACGGCGTGGCAGGAACACGTCGATGGCGCAATTCGGGGCCGGGTAGCAGCGCTCTGGGTGCTGGCCTTTGGTGGCACCATCCCGTTTGCGAACATCATCGCTGGGCCCCTTATCGAATTGACTTCGCTCACCGCCGTTCTCCTCACCGGCGCAGGCGCGGCCGTAGCGCTCATGTTCTTGCGCCTACCAACCGGACCTGTGGTAGGCGAAGAGATCTTCGACAAGCCATAACCTATGAACACAACGGCCTAGTCGCCGACGCCGCCCAACCTCTGGCCAAAGATTTAAGACTCAAGCAGGCCGTTACCACCGGATCGAAGGCAAGCGCGACCGCTGAGTTGGTGGCCGGAAGAGTTTAGGCCTCGTAACCAGCACCGCCGACAATGGTGCGGGCGATATCGATCGCCTCGGCGATGTCTGAGTTCGAGCACGTGTCACAGATTGGTTGCAACACTTGCAAAGCAGCTCCCATACGACAAACCGCCTCGCCGCCTAGGCGGCGTGATCATTCGTCAGCGACGAGAGCCTCGACGATGCCGGCGAATCCTTGGCTGGTGAGGTCAGCGAGCGCTACTTCGGGGGTCGACTTGCCCTTTTCCCAAGTCATCCACGTGGAAAAAATGGGCGTAACTGCCTCGTTGTCCTCGGCAAGGGTCTCAAGCACTTTGTCCGTGCCACCGATCTTGAGATCGGCCATCGTTCGACCGGGCAGGACATCTTCGCCGCCTACGGTCCACACTCGCCACGCCTCGACAATCTTGGCAAGGTCAGGGGCCGGTCGCTCAAACGTCGTCACTAAGCCAGGCTACGGAGCCCACAAAGCCTTCACCACTAACCCAACGAAGCCATCGACAAATTCTGGTGGATTGGTCTCTACCATCAGTCCTGTGTTTACTTCTCGCTACCACCGCCTCGCTGGCATCATCGTTGCCATGTCGTTACTTCTGACCGCTTGCGGCGACAGCAGCAGCAGCGATGCCGCCGCCGTGCCAGAAGCCACCGTGGCGGCCCCGACCGTCGCCGCCACTCAGGTTCCAACGACTGTGCCCACGGCCACTGCTGAACCAAGTCCTACGCCAGTGCCACCTGAACCGACGGCAACCGAGGTCCCACCAACCGTCACGCCTGAACCTTCACCCACCGTCGATAGCGCCGCCCCTGCCGGGGAGGACGTCGATTCGGCCCTGCTGGTGGGCGTTGGCGCATCGGTCTATGCGACCAATTGCGCAGGCTGTCATGGAGCCGACGGAGGTGGCACAGATCGCGGCCCAGCAGTCATCGGTATTGGTCAATTCTTCGTCGAAGATGCATCACCTCTCACCAACCTGGTCACCAACGGTGGCACAAACATGCCAGCGTTTGGCACCAAGCTGACCGCCGAAGAAATCGATGGTGTCGTGGAGTACGTGGTGGGTACCTTCCCGTAACCCACACCCACCGGCGTCGTCTCCTCAGAGTCCGGCGTACCAGTCATAGCCACGCACGGTCCAGTAGTCGTTCTCGGGCTGAGTGTCCGCGAATTGGATGGTGCCAATTCGCTTGATCTGTTTCGTGCCGTATTTGAGGGGGGTCGTCAGTCGCACCGGTGCGCCATGTTCGTCAGATAGTGGTTCACGCTGCAGATCTAACGAGAGCATGGTCTGGGGATGCAGCATCGAGGCCATATCCAGACCCACGTTGAACTCGCCGTCTGGTGTCGAGATGCCGACAAACTTTGCCTGTCGCTGCTCCGGGTAGAACGCATCGACAAACTCGTGAAACGGAACCCCGCCCCAGGTCACGATGTGGGCCCAGCCCTCGACACATTTGTGTTCAACCGTCATCTCTGTCTGCGGTAGAGCCCGGAAATCCGCGAGCACATGTGTGCCCAAGACTTGACCGTCTGCATCGAGCACTTGCATCTCCCAGTTCTCAGGCACCAAGTCCTCGCCAAGGCCATGACGGCCATTCACACGCATCATCGATGACTTGTCGAAGTCAAACGTTGGCGCGTTTGCTCCTTCGCGAAACAACGCTCGCCAGACGCTCTCGTTAAATTCATGGCCGGTGCGCAACGCGCCGGGAATCCGATCGTCGAGTTCGCGGTCGCGAAATCCTTTGGTGCTCAGCAATGGAACGGTCTTACCTCGCAAGAAGGGGACTCCGTTCCAGGCAACGAAGGCAGCGCCGATGAGGCCTGCGCCGGTGAGGAGCGAACGTCGTGACACCCTGTTGAAGTCAGCTTGACTCACCGTGCGGCCTCGGCTGTCGGCGGCAACCCGGTGCACAGGTCCATCGATGTCATAGCGGCCTACAGCCGATTCGCCTTGGTCACCTTGATCCTTGCCGTGCAAGTCGTGGTCGTCGGCGGCGTTGTTTGAACGCGAGGTTTGATCGTTCATTGAGCGACCCCTTCCTTATCGGCTTCGGTTTGGGCCGTGGTGGCGGCCGTACCAGCGGTGGCGCCAGCGTCGAGCGACGCGACCGCTATCACTTCGGTGCGAGCGAGCAGGTCCATAACGGTGCGTCGACCTGGGCGCGCAATCAACATCACAAGCGAGATAGCGCTCACCGCAACGGCAAAGACAAGCACCGGCCTAGTTAGTGCCATTGGCCCGGTGAATAGTAAGACCAGCGGAAACCATTTGAGCGCTCGAACGAGGGCTTGCACAACTGTGGGGTTTGTATTGCTCGTGCCTGCCTTGACGACTTTGAGACCGTTGACGACCTTGCCGGGCGTGGCGCCCCGGAAGGCGACCCACCCGATGTCCCACAGGAACCCAAGCACGAGGCTGCTCAAGGCAATCGCCCTGAACCAGTTTGGGTTCTCGCCAGTGTCGACCGCAACCCAGAACAGCACCACTGCGGTTGGGAGCAGAACGACCGTGATTGCATCGCGGACTCTGGCACTTACTCGGCGCTCGGCGGTGGACTCTCGAACCGGGGCATCGCTGGGCAAGAGTTCGTAGCCAGTGATCATCGAGAACAAGGCAGCCATGCCAGCACGCCCGACCTGCACGATGTGAATCACAAAGAACAGCATGAAACCAATGGTCACAGCGAAGTGAATGAAGCGGGCTGAGCTATAGCCGCCCATCAGCGTCGTGAGCAGCGACAGCTGAGTCGGCCGGTAGATAGCAAAGCCCGATGCTATGGCCAATATTCCCATAAGAAGCACGGCGCCGTAGGTCACCTGCTGAACGCCGTTGTACTTGCCTTGGGGTGGTGGTTCCTTGCGGATGCCGACTTCGTGGAGCAACACTGCGGGACAGGCCCGAAGATCATCGGGGGTCGGTACAAAGTTGCGCCACCCGCCGGTTCGCCACAGATAGCCCGCAAAGGCCAGTCCGTTGATCACGAACAACCAGGCGAAGGTGAAGTGAAATGCCATGCCCCACGCCAGCTTGCGGTTGAGCTTAAGCGGCTCATTGATCCAGTCGGGGAAGAACTCAAAGATCTCCCAGCCAAAGATGCCGAACACGAACGGGTCTCTCAGATCGGCCCAGTAGATCCGCAGACCGCTCCAGATCATGATCGTGAGCAGCGGGAAGTTGATCCAGTGCATCCACCGGTTGCCCCGGCGGTGTCGCTCTATGGCGATGCGTTCAGATGCCAGCGGCGGTAGCAACGTATCGCCGTTCTGCTTGCTCACCAATTGCATAAATTTACCCTTCAGAGTCGGCGCTTAGCCACTAACTAAACCCCCGTAGCTGCTCAAACTAGTTCGGAACAGTTCTGAACAACTTCTTAACTCACGAGAGATCACAGCTACCTGCTCGCTCAAAACGACAAATGCCGGACCCGAAGGCCCGGCATTCATTCGAAGGTGTTGCAAGCAACCGCTTTTCAGCGGTCTTACATCATGCCGCCCATGCCGCCCATGCCACCCATTGGGTCGCCGCCGCCCATTGGCATTGCTGGGGCTGGCTCTGGCTTGTCGGCCACGAGTACCTCAGTGGTTAGCAACAGGCTTGCGATCGACGCTGCGTTTTGCAGAGCCGCACGGGTCACCTTGGCTGGGTCGATGACGCCGGCTTTGACCATGTCAACCATTTCACCGGTTGCTGCGTTGAAACCGTTCGGGCCCTTGGCCTTCTCGACTTGCTGCACGATGATTGCGCCTTCGTGTCCAGCGTTGTCGGCAATAAGCTTGCACGGCGCTGCGAGGGCGTTGTAGATCGATTGTGCGCCGGTTGCTTCGTCGCCCGAAAGCTCGGCAACAACCTTGGCTACAGCAGCACGTGCTCGCACGAGTGCGGTACCGCCACCAGCGACGACACCTTCTTCGATGGCGGCACGAGTAGCAGACAGCGCATCTTCGATGCGGTGCTTCTTCTCTTTGAGCTCAACCTCGGTGGCTGCACCAACCTGCACGACGGCAACGCCGCCACTGAGCTTGGCGAGGCGCTCTTGGAGCTTCTCGCGATCCCAGTCGCTATCGGTGTTTTCAACTTCGGCCTTGATCTGAGCAATACGACCTTCGACGTCGGCCTTCTTGCCGCCGCCTTCGATGATCGTGGTGTTGTCCTTGGTAATGACCACCTTGCGGGCGGTGCCGAGCATGTCAAGGGTGACATTGTCGAGCTTGAGGCCAACTTCTTCGGCAACGACCTGGCCACCAGTAAGGATTGCCATGTCTTGCAGCATTGCTTTGCGGCGTTCACCGAAGCCGGGGGCCTTGATAGCCACCGAGGTGAACGTGCCACGGATCTTGTTCACAACCAATGTCGCAAGGGCTTCGCCCTCGACGTCTTCGGCGATGATCAGCAGCGGCTTGCCGGCCTGCATGACCTTTTCGAGCACGGGAAGAACTTCTTGGACCGAACCGATCTTGCCCTGGTTGAACAAGATGTAGGCATCGTCGAAGACCGCTTCTTGGCGTTCCGGGTCGGTAACGAAGTACGGCGAGAGGTAGCCCTTGTCGAACTGCATGCCTTCGACGAAGTCGAGGTCCATGCCAAAGGTGTTTGACTCTTCGACGGTAACGACGCCGTCTTTGCCAACCTTGTCGATCGCGTCAGCGATAGTCTGGCCGACCTCGGTGTCCGCAGCTGAGATCGAAGCGACCTGAGCGATTTCGTCCTTGCCGCCAACGTTCTTTGACTGCTTGGCGATGGATGCAACCGCTGCAGCGACTGCAGCTTCGATGCCACGCTTGAGGCTCATGGGATTCGCGCCGGCTGCGACGTTGCGCAGGCCTTCGTGAACGATTGCTTGAGCAAGCACGGTTGCGGTGGTGGTGCCGTCGCCAGCAACGTCGTTGGTCTTTGTTGCGACCTCTTTGACGAGCTGAGCACCCATGTTCTCGAATGGGTCTTCGAGTTCAACCTCGCGGGCGATCGATACACCATCGTTGGTGATCGTCGGCGCGCCGAACTTCTTGTCGAGAACGACGTTGCGACCCTTAGGGCCAAGCGTGACCTTTACGGCATCGGCAAGCTTGTTAACGCCTACTTCGAGGCTGCGACGAGCGGTGTCGTCGAACTTGAGAATCTTGGTCATCGGCGACTACTTGACGATCGCGAGCACGTCGCGAGCCGACAGGATCAAAAGGTCTTCGCCACCAGAGCTGATCTCGGTGCCGCCGTACTTTGAGTAGACCACGGTGTCGCCAGCGGCAACGTCCATAGGGATCAGTTCGCCAGTGGTGTCACTGCGCTTGCCGGGACCTACAGCAAGGACTTCACCCTGTTGTGGCTTTTCCTTGGCAGTGTCTGGGATTACGAGGCCGCTAGCCGTCGTCTCTTCGCCCTCACTTGGGCGAACAACGATGCGGTCCTCGAGAGGCTGAAGGTTCATCGAGGCTCTCCTAAAAATTAAGCTCGAGATGTGATTAGAACTGCTCTACAACTCTCCACAAGTGGCAGAAACAGCGCCGGATCAGAGTTAGCACTCTCACCCGGCGACTGCTAACTCTAGTGGTGGCCAGGCCCGAGTCAACCTCGCAACGCCACTTTTTTGGGGCTCGATGTAAGGACCCGATCACATTCGCTGATCGTCGAGGACGCCAGTTCGAGGCTACGCCCAGTCGAGCTTAAGATTTGGGTGTGCTCCAAGGTCAAGACCCGACGGGCCGTCGCTGTTTAAGCGCCACCAAGCAGCGGTTGCAATCATGGCTGCGTTGTCGGTGCACATCGACCGACTCGGGATGTAGGAGCGCATGCCGCTGCTTACCGAATAGTCCAGCGTTCGTTCTCGCAGCTCGCTGTTGGCCGCCACTCCGCCGGCGAGACAGATAGCGGTTGCCCCGACTTCTTCGGCGGCGCGCTGTGTCTTTGCCAGCAGCACATCGACAACCGCTGCCTGGAAAGAGGCAGAAACGTCTTCGGCCGACACATCGGGATTCTTGCGCACATGATTGATCACAGCGGTTTTGAGGCCGCTGAAGGAGAAGTCGTAGCCATCGTTCAACATCGGCCGGGGGAACTTGATGGCGGTCGGGTCGCCCTGCGTTGCGAGTTGATCAACGATCGGACCGCCGGGATAACCCAGGTCCAGATAACGGGCAACCTTGTCGAAGGCCTCGCCTGCAGCATCGTCGACGGTCTGACCGATAAGACGGTATTGGCCGTGACCCTGCATCTCGACGATCATGGTGTGACCGCCCGAAACAAGGAGCACGACCAGCGGGAATTGAAGATCTGGTTCTTCGAGCAGGCCAGCGTAGAGATGACCCTCGAGGTGATTAACGCCAACGAACGGGACATCCCAGGTGAGAGCGAGAGCCTTTGCTGCGCTGACCCCGACAAGGAGTGAGCCGATCAAGCCGGGACCATAGGTGGCCGCAACCGCAGTCAGGTCTTTGCCGGTGCGCCCAGCCTCGACCATTGCCTGAGCGACCACTGGCGTGATCAGTTCGGTGTGAGCTCGGCTTGCAATCTCGGGAACCACGCCACCAAAACGCGCATGCAGGTCAACCTGGCTGCTCACAACCGAGGACAAGATGTTGGCGCCATCGACCACGACTGACGCTGCCGTTTCGTCGCACGAAGTTTCGATCCCGAGGATCGATTGGCTGAGTGGTGTTTGATCGCTCATGCGGTCGCTCCTAAATCGACGTGTTCTGATTCGAGTTCCTCAAGTCGTTGCCGCCACCGTTGATCGCAAACGTCGGCGACGGCCATGACCAGTGCGTCACGGTTCCCGGAGGCGTCGGCATGGTCATAGAAGCCTCTATGAATTCCAACGGGCACAAAGCCAAAGCGGTTATAGAGCCGCTGGGCGCGCCGGTTCGAGGGCCGGACTTCGAGCAACATGTTGGTTGTCTCATACCCAGCCATTGCGGAGTGCACCACTCCAAGTAGTAACGCCGACGCATGGCCGTGACCAACATGTGCTCCGGCGACGGCCACATTAGTTATCCGACACGACGGGCTATCGATCCAAGCTGACGCATGACCCACGATTTCCTTGGTCGGGAGTTGCGCGACCAAGTGCACTCGATCAGGTTCTTCGATCTCATCCAGAAAGGTCCGGTGTGACCAGCTCTCGCCATGTGCGGCTGCATCAAGAGCTTGCAGCGAGGCAATATCGGCGGGCCTGATTGGCCGAATAGTGCGGCTCGTCATTGCATAGGCCTTGTCTGCCAGTTCACTTCAGCGTCGGGTCGACGCAAGTAGAGCGGGGCGATCTCGGCCGGTTGCACAAATTCCTCGCGCAGCGCCCGGGCATGCGCGAGTGCAACTAACGATGCAGCCGAGGGGTGCGCCAGGCTTTCGTCGGCGATTTCGACCTTGGTAATCCCGCTCAGCATTTCGCGGTAGCGCAGCGCCCCGTCGCCGACCACAAGACATTCGGTGCTTGCAGCCTGGAGTTCGGCGTAGAGATCATCGGGCGTCACCACATGGGGTTCTGCAACTCGCTGTAACCCACCGGGCACCTGCCGGTAGAAGGCGGTGAAGAGTTCGCCTCGTCGAGCGTCGATTGCCGCCGCTATCAACCGGCGCGTGTGTCGAACCGGAAACGCGACCAAGTCCAGGCTGCTCACGCCAATCATGGGCACGCTCAGACCAAAGGCGGTCGCCATCGCAGTCGCGATGCCAACGCGAAGGCCGGTATAGAGGCCTGGACCGACGTCGACCGCCACGACACTGATTTCGTCGATGCCGATTCGAGCTTGCTGCAACGCAAATTGGATCTGCGGCGCAAGGGATTCGGCGTGGCGCCGACCGCGCGCTGAATGCGTTGATGCGAGCACGCCTTCGTGTCCACCAATAGCGCAACCAACTTGGGCGGTCGCACTTTCTATACCGAGAATGAGCATCAGGTGTCCTGTCGATCAACATGTTGGCTTTCAAGCGCTGCTTTGAGCGCTGGCACTCGAGCCGTCCAGCCGGGGCCGATCGCAGTGACTGAAATTTGGCGGTCATCGTCGCCTTCACCGAAGCCGAAACGTACCAGTGCGTATCCGGCCGGCAGAGCGGGAGCAATCGTGTCGCCCCATTCGATGACGACAACGCCCCCGCTTTCGTATAACTCCGGCAGCGCCAGGTCAATGACCTCGTCGATGCTGTCGAGCCGGTACACATCGAGATGATGGAGCGTCAGGCGCCCGCCGTCGTATTGTTGGGCGAGCGTGAATGTTGGACTGGTGATGTGCTCGTCGATGCCCAGCGCCTTGCCAAGCGCCTTCGTGAACGTTGTCTTGCCTGCGCCGAGGTCGCCCCCAAGCACAAGCACGTCGCCGGGCGCCAGTTCAGCTGCAATTGCCGCTGCGATCGCGGCAGTTTCCTGGGGGGCTGCTGAGAGAGCAACCATGTCAGCGGTGCGTTCCACATGGAGAATTTAGCGGCCTGTCGGGCCGACTACTGCGATGTGAACGATGACCAGTGCCTGCAGAGTTGAGCGGCAGGACTCAATGGCGGTGCGATAAGACAAGATGATCGACCGCTGCATCGTGGGCGGCGGCGGCCGGTTTCGCATCAAAGCGGCGCATTGATGCCCGCAGACCCTGCATCTGCTCTGAGGTCTGAGAGAAGTTCCTGAGGGTCCGCCGCAGCCTGCTGCGGAGTTCGCCGTCGGGATAGAGCGCCGCTTCGTGCCACCGCTGGTCGACTAATTCAGGGAAACTTAGTCGGGTCGGCAGCACTGGCAGCGCACCCGCTGCCATTGCTTCGACTAGGGCGATGCCGAAGAACTCATGGTCGGCGGCGCTCACGACCACGTCGGAGCTCAACAACAGTTTGGGATACTCGCCTTCGGGCACGAAGCCATGATGATCGATCCGATCACCGAGCCGTTCATGGACCCACGCCAAGTCGGGGTTTTTCGGTCGCTGGTTCTGGCCTGCGAGCGCCACCGTAAACGGCACACCCTCGTCGGCGAGACTGGCAAGCGCCGAGAAGACCGCATGCGGGTTTTTATCGTGATCCCACCGTTGATTCCAAAGCACCCGAGGCACGCTGCGCTCGGTCCGGACTCCGCCAATGAGCGCTTCGGTCTCAACACCGGGCCATAACACCGTGGCCCGCTCAAAGACGGGCTGAATGAGGTGACTGTGGCCCGGCGGCGGTTGTGCGTTTAGGAGCGTCGGCAGCTCGGCCCGCAGCGCATCTCGGTGAAACGCCGAGTTGAACCAAACGGCATCTGCAGTGACAAGAGACTGCCAATTCGTGAGAGCTGCCGAACTGTCTGATCGCTGGTTCGGCGCTAACGGATAAAGCACTTGACTCTCATGCACGTAGACCGCAACCGCGGTGTCACCAAGCGAACGCCGAGCATGACCCGCGAATGCTGCGACATCAACCAGTCCACTCACCACCACCGCGTCGGGTCGGCCACGGTCAGCCACATGGGCATTGAACTGCTCCGCAAGCGTGACGGCTCCGCCGCGAAGTCGCCAACGCCAGTACTCGCCGGGATGAGTGATTAAAGCGATTTCGTGGCGACTGTGTCGCACCCAGGCGTCTGCCCAAGCTCGATGTGAGCCGCCGTAGTAGGGCTCTACGAGTACCACACGGGTCATCGGAGCCGACCCTATACGTATCGGCGGCGGACTCGCTCGCCGATGCCGCAAACGACTTCGTACGGAATCGTGTCGAGGCGACGTGCGATTTCGTGCACCGTGATGGTTTCGTCTCCTTGGGAGCCAATCAGGACCACAGAATCGCCGGTCCTGGCAGCCGAGCCTGCCCCGAGGTCGATCATTGCCTGGTCCATCGTGACCGTTCCCACCAGTGGGCAGCGCACTCCCCCGACCAAGACTTGGCCACCACGAGCAAAGGAATCGCGGCGCAATCCATCGGCGTATCCAATCGGGATCGTTCCCACGACCGTGTTACTGCGAAAGGTGTGCCGTAAACCGTAGGAAAGTGATTCACCAGCAAATACGGGTTTCACCATCGAAAGTTCTGTGGTGAGCTGCAGTGCTGGTTCGAGGCCGAGCATGCTGCCAATTCCCGGTGCGGGCTCGATGCCATAGGCACTGATTCCCACGCGCACCATGTCGAAATCTGCGTCGGCCTGACCGAGCAATCCCGCGGAGTTTGCGGCATGAATCAGCACGTCGGAGGGAAGGTCACAGCGCACGCTCTCGACGGCGCGACCGAACCGGGCGAGCTGGTGCGCGGTCTCGGGGCGTTCCGGTTCATCGGCAACGGCCAGGTGGGTCCACACGCCACCCAAGCGGATATTGGGTTGGTTGATAATGGAGCGGACCACCTTGGATGAGTAGTCGACATGGTCGGTCGCTTCGATCGGCGCCGACGGCCGCAGGCCAACCCGGTTCATCCCCGTATCCAGGTTGAGGTGCACACTGACGGGACTTTTGCACCACTCTGACGCAGCCACGGCAGCAACTGCGGCAATACCGTCGGGGCTGTACACCGTTGGCGTAAGCCCTGCGTCGACCGCCTCGGCCATGTCCCCGGGGCGAGGTTCGGACAGCAGAAGAATTGGCGCGACGACACCGGATTCGCGCAACTCGATCCCTTCTTCGACGAGGGCAACAGCGACCCAAGTTGCCCCTGCCTCGAGTGCGGCCCGGGTGCACGCCACGCTGCCGTGGCCATAGGCATCTGCCTTCGTGACCACGCAGACCTGAGCGGGAAACGCATGCGCAACAAGTCGTTCGACATTGCGACGTATCGCGCCAAGATCGACGACAGATTCGGTTGGTCGCATCGAGAGTCCGAGCGCTATCGCTCGAGTGTGCGCCAGCCATCGGCCACCATCACAGCCGGTTTCGTCAACAGCTGGTCGAGCGGGATCGAGAGCAGCGGCGCCTCGTCGAACGAAGGCTCAGTTTCCAACACCGCATCGCGAATCTCGTCGTAACGGCCGTGATAGGCCTGCAAGACCGCCCGCACCAGGCCCAGATCCATCGACTGGTGGAGTTTGATGTACAACAGCGTTATGCCAGTGGTTTGCGCATCCTTAACTTCGGGGACAAAGGCAATCAAGCGGTCATCGCGCCGGCCACGGGTTATGAGAACTTGACGGTCGGTGGCAACGCGATGTTTGGTGCCCCGCAGACTCGGGTCCGAGTCAACGCGAGACTGGATACCGACCGATACGCCGCCCCGGTCGACGATTGCAATCGTGGCATCGCGTGCCGGATCGCCTTGGATGCTGTATCGCGTGAAACCTTGCACTTCGATCACCGCGGGGTCGATCCCGGCCAGCGTTCGCAGCGTGCTGTAGGTCAAGGTGTCGCGAGATGCACCCGCCTCGAGCGTCTTAGCAACCAACGGCACGTGCAGCAGGCTCTCGTCGGTGCGGCTAATACCAACGGTGACGGTCTTTGCCTGGTGCTTGATCGCATCGATCGGCCGGGTCAGTTCGTCGATGCCTTTGGCCAGAGCTCGCGCCAAGTCGTCAATGACAACCGCAGGCGTGCCGACTTTTCCGAAGTCCAGGCCGTAGCTGCCGAGGTCAGCGACACCCGTTGCGTACCGAAGCAGTAGCGCCACCTCGACCGCAATCGAACTTGAGAGATGCCCGTTGTAGCGGCGTTGGCGCAGGTCGCTACCAAACGTGGCTCGGGCCTGCAACACTGCGGGCTGCAGTCGCGCCAACATATCGGAGCCATAGCTATCGGGCTGGGAGGCAATTTCGGACTCGATCGCCGCCCGCAACTCCCGCATTGGCATCGCCAGCGCGTCGATCGCCAGCGCAGCCTCGTAGCCAAAAAGGTGCCCAACGACTGCGGACAATACAAACCCCAACTCGGGTTCAACTGTTGGTACGCCAATCACGTCAGTGGTACCGAAGCGGGATTCATCAGCAGCCGCAATCACCACGGGTGTTGCCTTGTGGGCCCGGTAGATCGCCACTTCCTTGACGGCGTCGTCTGCGATGCTGCCCTGCAGACCTGCAGCACAAACCAGAATCAAGGGTTCCGAGGAAAGGTCAATGTGCTTCTTGTCTTCGATGCTGTCACACGCAATTGCCTTATAACAGAGCTCGCTGAGTTTGACTCGGATCTCTTCGGCGGCGATGCGGTTTGAGCCACTTCCGACAATGGCCCAGTAGGGCTCACTCGGAGCTAGCCGTGACGCGATCTCACCAATTCGTTCGCGATCTTCGATGACCTGTTCCATAGCTGCGGGCAGGTCGACGAGCCCGGCGAGCACTCGTTGGGTGGTTGCCTGAGCGCCAGATTGGCGGCCGACCACGTCGCCAATTGCGGTTGCTAAGAGAAACCCGGCAGCGATTTGGCTGTAAAACGCTTTGGTTGAAGCAACGCTCATTTCAACGTCGCGGCCGTCGCTGGTGTAGAGCACGCCATCGGCCTTGTCGGTCAAGTCGCTATTGCGGCGATTGACAATGCCGATGACGGCGGCCCCACGTTCGCGGGCCAAATCAACGGTTCGGTTTGTGTCCGTTGTTGTGCCGGACTGACTGACCGCGACTACCAGCACGTCGCTCATGTCTGCGCTCATCCCAAAACCCGAAAGCTCGGTCGCCAGGTCGTAGGTGACCTGCAAGCGCCCGCCATCGACCTGGGCCGCGAGCTGCTCGGCAAATGCCCGTGAAGCAATCGCTGCGGTGCCTTGGCCGATGCCGAGCACCCGGGTAATGCTGCCGTCGGCGAGCCGGGCGCGAACGGTGGCTGGCAAGGTGCGCTCACCTACCCGAACTTGGTACTCGCCGTCGGCCTCGATGAGCTTGCCCCGCAACGTGGTGCGAAACGAATTCGGCGCTTCAGAGATCTCTTTGAGCAAGAAGTGGGGGTAGCCGGCTCGGTCGATATCACTGGTGGTGATCTGGGCCGTAACAATGTCGGCTTCCAACAGCGGCAGCGACTGCCCGTCGTAGCTGTGCCGTGTCAAGCCTTGCAACGTTCCGGCTTGGTTCCGGTCCAACGTCAGGATTTGGCCGCGAGCTGAAGCCGGGTTATCTGGGTCAACCGGAGTCTCACCGTCGAGTCGCACAAAGTTGGGGGTGAGTTCAACAATTCCGTACGGTTCGCTGGCCACTATGAAAGTATCTTCGGCGAGACCCACATATATGGCCTGACCGCTGCCGCGTTGCGCGAGCCGCAGCACATCAGGTTCATGCGCACCCGCCAACGCAATAGCTACCGAACCGTCGAACGACGCGACACAGGAACGAAACGCTTCGCCGGTGCTTTCGCCGCTTCGGACCCGGCTGGCGACCAAGGCCGGAATGACCTTGGCGTCGGTGGTGATGGTCGGCGGGAACATCAGGTCAGCGTCGGCCGCAAGGTCGGCATAGTTGTCCACGTCGCCGTTTAGGGCACCGATGAAGTAGGGGCCGGTTTCCAAACCAACGACATCGCTATTGACCGGATGAGCGTTTGCTTCGCTGATAATTCCCACGCTCGCCCAGCGAGTGTGCCCAACGACTAGCGCCTGAGCGCCCTCGTTACGGAGCAACGTTCTCAGAAGCTCGTCCTCGGCGATCGCATCGCGCAGTGCCGCAGTATTGTCGCCAAGCTCGCCGATTTCGGCCGACTCCTTGTACACGAAGCTGACGACATCGCCCACCCGACGCACGGCATTGTTCACGAACGTGCCGGTGCCATGGCGATCGCTGATGGCCCGAGCCAACGTTGGCTCATCGAGATCAAGACCGTGCCCGCTGATGAACAGGTGCAGACCGAGCGAGTCCCGCCCTCGGACCTCAAGTCGGTCCAATGCCGACAAGGCATCGTGCATCGAACACAGCGCAGCGATGAGCGGGCGCGAATCGGATGATCCGCCCAGCGCCAAGATTCCTTCGGGCACGCGCAGACGGTCTCGCAGGATGGCCCACAAATGATCCTGAAAACTGCGGCGAGCGGCATTGAGTTCTTCGTTGATGACTGCGCCTCGATGTACGGCATCGTCGGCGGCCGCGATCAACGACTGCTCAACCGGCTTGAGCTGGGCGGCGATCTCGGCAACCAAGCCCGGCGACTCGATCATAGCCACGGCGCCAGGCACGCCCAGTAGCAGCAAGTTCAGCTCGGCGATGAACCGATCCGCCGACTCCAGCGCTTGGACATTGTCGGCATCGAATGCTTCGACCGCTGCGTTCACAAGTTTGAGCACTTCGGCAGCGCTAGGAGCAGGCCGGGATGATGGGCGACGGACTACGGCAACAATTCCACACATGAACCCAGCAGTTTAGATCCGGAAATCGCTGATATTCGGCAGTCCGGTCGATTAGGGGTGAGATCCCTAACGCAGGTGGTTGGTTAGCGCAACGCCTCGACGGTGCGACAGAGTTCGTCGCAGACCCGGGCCGCCATGTCTGCGTCGGCGGCTTCGACCATGACTCGGATGACGGGCTCGGTTCCCGATGCCCGAACGAGTACTCGCCCATTGCGTCCCAGGGCCGATTCGGCGGCATCAATCTGGGCGCGTATCCGGTCGGCTATATCTGGCATTTTCTCGCTGACAACCACGTTGCGAAGTACTTGCGGGAACAGAGTCATTACCTCCGTAGCAAGGTCAGCGAGCGGCCGATGTTTGCGTTGGAGCAGCGCCATGAGTTGAATACCGCTGAGTAAGCCGTCGCCGGTGCCGCCGTGACTGGCAAAGATCAGGTGTCCGGACTGCTCGCCACCGAAGTTTGCGTTGAGCCGATCAAGGGCCATCAGCACGTGCCGATCACCGACTGGCGTAACTTGGACCGAGATATTGGCTGCTTCCATAGCTCGCAGTAGGCCCAAGTTGGACATCACCGTGACCACGAGCTGGGAGCCAGCGAGCAGGCCGCGATCGTTCAGGTCGATCGCAAGCAACGCCATGATCACGTCGCCATCGACCCGATTGCCTGTGCCGTCGACCGCGACAAGCCGGTCTGCGTCACCGTCGAAGGCCAGCCCAAGGTCAGCACCCAGTTCAACGACCACAGCGGCCAATGCCTCGGGGTGAGTTGAACCGCACTGCGCGTTGATGTTTTGGCCGGTGGGCTCGTTGTAAAGCACCGTAACTTGTGCACCGAGATCGGTGAGCGCTGGCCCCGCCACATGGCTCGCTGCACCGTTGGCACAGTCGACCACCACGTGCAAGCCAGTCAGCTCGACTTCAATCGATCGTTGTACCGCTGCGACCCACTCGCCCATCTGTTGCTGAACCGAATCAGCATGGCCCGTAGGCTGTGAAGGAACGTCGTCCTGGGATAGTTCGGCGAGGCGAGCTTCGACCGCCTGCTGGTCACGGTCCGACAGCTTGGATCCTGTGCGGCTGAACAACTTGATGCCGTTGTCCTGCCACGGGTTGTGCGATGCCGAGATAACCACCCCGATGGCGTCGCGTTGCCTGGCGACAAAGGCAACCGCCGGGGTTGGGGCAATACCGAGATCGAATGGCTCGACGCCCCCAGCTCGCAAACCAGCAGCAACTGCTGCGGTGAACGCGGGACCTGACTCACGGGTGTCGCGACCAATCACGGCCGATGAACCACCAAACACTTCGGCTGCGGCGCGTGCGATAAGGAATGCGTCAGCCACGGTGACATCGTGGTGGGCGCGGCCGCGTACCCCATCGGTGCCGAACTTGATAGCGGCCATCAGGTCGATCTCAACGTGTGGTGCCTAGGCAAGCCGGCGAACTGCTCCCACAGAAACGCCAGCCAACGAGGCGATTTAACGCTTGGAGTACTGTGGAGCCTTGCGGGCTTTCTTGAGTCCAGCCTTCTTGCTTTCCTTCTTGCGAGGATCGCGGCGAAGGTGACCCGCCTTCTTGAGAGCGTCTCGACGCTCAGGCTCAAGTTCAACCAGGCCACGGGCGATGCCAAGACGTAGTGCGCCAGCTTGGCCAGCAATACCGCCGCCTTCGATCGAGGCGCGCACGTCGTAGTCACCGGTCGCTTCGACAACGCCGAAAGAGGCCAGTGCTGCGTTTCGAAGCGCGGTCTGCGGGAAATAGTCAGCTCCGGTTTTGCCGTTGATGGTGACTTCGCCGGTGCCTGGAAAGAGGCGAACACGTGCTACTGCACGCTTTCGGCGACCGGTTGCTTGTACGAGAAATGTCATCGGCTGACTCCTTGAGACCCTGATCAGACCCTGGCGCGTGCTTTGTCAAGCACGAGCTCGGTTGGCTTCTGGGCCGTGTGCGGGTGCTCAGCACCTGCGTAGACCTTGAGCTTGGTCGCCATCTGGGCGCCCAAACGGTTATGCGGCAGCATGCCAGTGATTGACTTGCGGACCGTATCGGCTGGCTTCTCTTTAAGAAGATCGCCATAAGAACGAGTGGACAGGCCGCCGGGGTAACCAGAGTGGCGGTAGACCATCTTGTCAGTGAGCTTGTTACCCGTGAGCACGACCTTGTCGGCGTTGATCACAATCACATGATCGCCGGTGTCGGCATGAGGAGCAAAGATCGGCTTGTGCTTGCCACGGAGACGAAGGGCGACCTCGGTCGCCATGCGGCCAAGAACAAGGCCTTCGGCGTCGACAACGAACCACTCGCGTTCGATATCGCTAGGTTTTGGGGTGAAAGTCTTCACGGTGTCTCCGTACGCGGCATGAGAAAAACAAATAGCTCTAGCTAAGAGAGCCAGCCCCATAGGTTACGAGCCACAAAGCCCGTTCACACTCTTTTTCGCCACTCCATTCGGGCGCAGCGTCCGCCGGACACGGTTTCAACCTCACCCCAGTGGCTCGCCCGCGCTATTTAACAAATAAAACCTGTCAAGCTGGGAACCAGATGGACACGATGAGACGTCACAGGTATGTGCAATCTTCTTCAAAGCTCTCCCCTACCCTGGTCGCCCTCCTGGTCGTGGCGCTCTTCGCCAGCGCGTGCAGCAGTGGGAGCGACGCGTCCAACGGAGCCGAGAACCAGGCAGAACGCCATCAAGGCGATGGCGGTGACACCAATCGATCGCAGTCCGAAGGGACCGACGGATCTGCTACCCAAGGGGTGACCGTGCGAATCCAAGATTCAGGGGAGCAGTCAGGCGACACCCAGATTTTGATCACGCTCGATGATGCGTCCGGCGACGGCGCGGAAACGATTGATCGCGAGACAACGGCAAGCGGTGACCCGATCGACACCGAAGGCGTCGCTCAGCTCTTGAATCGGTTACCTGATCTCGAGGCCGAAGCCCTCGACCAGATCGACTTTAACCGGCCTCCCGATACCAGGCCACGCCCAATTGCAGGCACAACCCTCAAGGAGGATTTCCCCCCGGAAACCAACGCCGACGTGCCTACTGTTAACTCGGGACCACTCGAAGTCCTGCGCTTTCAACCCGAAGGCCCCGTGGACCTCGCACCATTTATTTCGGTCACCTTCAACCAACCCATGGTTGCGATCTCGACGGTCTCCCAGGTCGAGCTAGAGAACGTGCCGATTTCTCTCACCCCCGAGATGCCGGGTCGATGGATCTGGCTCGGAACCCGAACTGCCCGGTTCGAGTACGAACCCGATGCGATCGACCGCATCCCGGCTGCGACCAACTACGTCGTTGAGGTCCCGGCGGGCACGACCGCTGCAAACGGTGCCGAGTTAGCCGACGGCGTGCGCTTCGAATTCTCGACGCCGACACCCCAGGTCACCAATGTCACACCAATGAACAGTTCACTTGCCACTGAACCCATCTTCTTCATTCAGTTCGATCAGCGAGTCGACCCCGACGCGGTCCTCGCAACGATCGACCTGGGTGCCGACGGTCAAGATGTCGCCATTCGACTCGCCACCGCAAATGAGGTCAACGAAGACGCCGCTCTCGCCAGCCTGGCCGAAACTGCGCTCGAGGGTCGATGGATGGCAATGCGCCCCGTTGAGCCGCTGCCTACAAACGCCCAAATTACCCTCGCCATTGGGCCCAATGTGCCATCGGCTGAGGGCCCCGAGACATCGACAGGTGTCGAGAGCTTCTCGGGTCGGACCTATGGCCCTTTCGCTGTCGAGGAGGCCCGCTGCGGCTACGACGGATGCAAACCAGGCCAGACCTTCCAGATCCGGATGACAAATCTGATCGACACCGATGTATTTACCGCTGAAATGGTGACCGTCGAGCCTGCGATACCAGGCATGCAGATTGGGGTGAGTCGAAACGAAATCACCGTGAGCGGTCGCACTTCTGGCCGGACTGACTACACGGTCACTATCAGCAGCGACTTGACCGACACGTTTGGACAGACTCTTGGCGACGCCGTCGACGAGCGGTTCCGAGTCGACGATGCCGACCCAGCCTTGTTTCGTCCCGGCCGCTCGCTCGTCACACTCGATCCAATCGTTGCGGACCAGCGACTCAACGTGACCTCGATCAACAACGATGAACTCAACATGCGGGTCTACCAGGTCGACCCCGCAACAGATTGGCAGGACTACCTCGAGAACAGCTGGGAGATCGCCCGCGGCGAATACCAGAACGAGTGGCCCGTGCTCAACGAAGGCACCATCACCATTGGTGGCACTGCGAACGAATTCACCGAGACTGCCGTCGATCTTTCTGGGGCGCTTGAGTCGACCGGTCATGTCATCGTGATCATCGAGCCGACTCGACGAAGTGGCGACGACTACCGAAACGAAGCCTTCGCCGTGTGGGTGCAGAACACGAAACTCGGCCTCGACGCGGTCGCCGATAATGAGACGGCGGTTGCCTGGGTCACCGATCTGACAACTGGCGACCCCATCGAAGGTGCTTCGGTCCAGATGATCGGCGGCGGTCAAGGCATCAGCGACGCAGACGGCATCACCCGTATCGCATTGCCGAACCGGGCCCGAGGCATGTTGGTCGAGTCAAACGGCGATTCCGCGCTGATCGGCGACTTTTGGGCCGAGAAGTGGGATCGCAACGGTGATCTGCGTTGGTACGTCATCGACGACCGTGGCCTCTACAAGCCGGGCGAAACCGCGAATCTCAAAGGCTGGGTCCGTCAGGCCGACTCGAGCGTACCGGCTGACCTCTCCCTGCCTCGCAGCGGTAGCACGGTGAGTTGGTCCGCTCAGGACGCATTTGGCAATCAGATTGGATCAGGCGAAGCCACACTCAGCGTCCAAGGCGGCTTCGATTTTCAAGTCGAATTACCCGACGACATCACCCTTGGCGGCGCCGGGGTGCAACTCAGCACCAACGGGTTCAGCAATCTCAATGACTCCAACTCCTGGCACGAGCTACGGGTGCAGGAGTTCCGCCGCCCCGACTTCGAGGTCTCGGCGTCGGTGGATGACCGCGGCCCCTATCTAGCGGGCGAGATCCTGACCGTCGATGCCCAGGCTGACTACTTCGCGGGCGGCGCTATTGCGGCCTCGCCAGTCGACTGGACGGTCGCTGGCAGCGCAACGAGCTATTCACCACCGAATTGGCCGGACTACACGTTCGGGGTGTGGGTTCCCTGGTGGCTCTCCTATAACCAGTTCGGATTCGGCGGTGGATTCGACGACGACTTTGGCGGCGGATTCGGTGGCTCCGGCACAACGGAGTTCTTCCCTGGTCAGACCGATGCTGGCGGCGAACACTCGCTCGCTGTGCTCGTGAACACCGAAGGCAAGCCACGTCCGGTGAGCGTCACTGCATCGGCGACCGTCACTGACGTGACCCGTCAGCCAATTACGGGTTCCACCAGCGCGTTGATTCATCCCGCCGAGTTGTATGTCGGCGTGCGCGGCGCCCGCACATTCGTTCAAGCCGGCGAACGCCTTGACCTCGAAGTGATCGTGACCGATATCGATGGCACAATTGCTGCGGGCGAGACCGTGACCGTGAACTCGGTTCGGCTCGAGTGGCAGTTCACGAGCGGGTCATGGTCCGAGGTCGAGGTACCCGATGAAGCCTGCGAAATCGAGACCGCCGATGAGCCGATGGTCTGTTCATTCCGCCCGTCCGAGGGTGGGCGTTATCGCATGGCAGCCACCGTGCAGGACGGCGAAGGTCGCACCAACCTGACCGAACTCACTCGCTGGGTCTCCGGCGGCACTCGCCCAACGAGCCGCCAAGTTAATCTCGAGGAACTCACGTTGATTCCCAGCGGTCAGGACTTCCAACCCGGCGACACCGCCGAGATCCTGGTTCAGTCGCCGTTCAACCACGCGCACGGCCTACTCGTGATCTCCCGCGGCACAATCGATCGCACGGAAACGTTCGAGTTCGACGAAGCCGGTACGGCCATTGTCCGGGTACCGGTCACGTCCGATGACATTCCCGGTATTGGGTTGCAGTTCGAAGTCGCAGGTACCGCTCCTCGATCATCGAACGGCACCGTCGATCCCGAATTGCCCGATCGGCCCGCCTTTGCTGCTGGACAACTCACCCTGTCTGTGCCGGCCGATGAGCGTGAGCTCACCATCGAAGTGGCGCCGCGAGTTGAGAAGCTTGAACCTGGGACAGACACCCAGATCGACGTAGCCGTGACCGACGCCAACGGTGATCCAGTCGCCGATGCGGAGCTCACCGTTATCGTCGTCGACGAAGCAGTGTTGTCGTTGACCAACTATCAACTCCGCGATCCGCTCGACACCTTTTATCAACAATCGGGCGGTTTCTCTCAGACCTTCCGGGGCCGAGCCACGCTGCTGCTTTCTGACCCACAGATCGAGACTCTCGATAATGCTGGCGGCGACACTGCAGCCGCAAGTGCTGACTCAGACGATGCCATGGACGACGACTCCATGGAAGAGGAGAGCATGGACATGGCGATGGCTGACGAAGGCGGGATCGCCGCCAACAGCCGAGCACTCGCATCGCCTAGCGCTCCAACGGCACAGGCTGCTGGGTCCGGTCAGGGCGAAGACAAATTCGGCGAACCTGCGATCGAGTTGCGCACCGACTTCGATGCACTGGCTGTGTTTGAGCCAGAGGTCACCACCAACGCCGACGGCAAGGCAACAATCGATGTGCCACTGCCCGACAACCTGACCCGCTACCGAGTCATGGTCGTTGCGACTGCCGATGCAACCAACGCTGGCAGCGGCGAATCAAACATCACGGCACGCCTGCCAATTACCGTTCGACCCACTCCCCCAAGATTCGCCAACTTTGGCGATGTCTTCGAGTTCCCGGTGATCGTGCAGAATGCAACCGACGACGACCTCGAGGTCGACGTGGCGTTGCGCACAACCAACCTGAGCGTCGACGGTCGCGACGGCACCACGGTGATGGTCCCGGCCAACGACCGGGTCGAGGTACGGTTCGAAGTGTCAGCGGTCGAAGCGGGCACGGCTCGGTACCAGGTCGCTGCTTCTTCAGGCGCCTTCACCGATGCCGCCGACGGTGAACTTCCGGTCTACACCCCGGCCACCGCCGAGGCCTTCGCAACCTACGGCGTTGTGGATGGCGGGTCAGTCTCCCAACCATTTGCCGAACCACAGGACGTATTTCCCCAGTTCGGCGGGCTCGAGATAACGACCTCGTCCACCGCAGTTGCTGCACTGACCGACGCCGTGATCTACATGAACGAATACCGATATGAGAGCAGCGATGCCTTCGCTTCTCGCATCATTGCGATCGTGTCACTCGACGACATCCTCACTGCATTCGAAGCAGAACAGCTTCCCTCGCCCGACGAGCTTCGAGCGATGATGACCACCGACATTGCTCGCCTGCAGAACCTGCAGAACAGCGACGGCGGTTTCCCGTACTGGCGGCGAGGCCGCGACTCGATCCCGTACAACACGGTGCAGGCCACCCACGCCTTGCTGCTCGCCGAGCAGGCAGGCTACGCGGTCGACGAGCAAGTCTTGGCCAACGCTAAGTTCTACCTCGCCAACATCGAAGACTTCTACACGCCTTGGTACAGCGAGCCCACCAAGCGCTTCATCTCGGCCTACGCGCTGCACGTTCGAGATTTGGCCGGCGATCGCGATGTACAGAAAGCCACCGGCCTCTACACCCGAGCAGGCGACGACATCGAACTCGATGTGGCCGCTTGGTTGTGGCCGGTCCTTGCCGACACCGAGATCGACGCCGAGATCGAGCTGCTGCTCAACAACCGGGTGACTGAAACGCCCAATGCGGCAACATTTGCCACCAATTACCAAGAACAGGCCTGGGTCTTGTTGCACTCTGATCGCCGGACTGACGCCATCGTGCTCAGCGCACTGGTCTCGCAACGCCCCGAGAGCGACCTTGTCCTCAAGACGCTCAACGGATTGTTGTCAGCACGCGACCGTCGGGGCCATTGGAATAATGTGCAAGAGAACAGTTTTGTCCTGCTTGCCGGAGCGGCCTATTTCGAGACCTTCGAGGACGTTGATCCAAGTTTCATCGCCCGGGCATGGCTTGGAGAGACCTATACGCTCGAACACGATTACGAGGGCCGTTCGACCGATCGGAACCTCACCATCGTGCCGATGGCTGAGCTGGTCGACGTCGGCGACACCGACATCGTGCTCGCACGAGATGGCAGCGACGGTCGCTTGTATTACCGCCTGGGTCTTCGCTACGCGCCGACCGACTTCGAGCTCGAACCTCGAGACCAGGGTTTTGTCGTGCAGCGGACATACGAGGCTATCGACAACAACGACGACGTCGTGCAAGCCGACGACGGCTCATGGACCGTTCGGGCCGGTGCCCGAGTTCGAGTGCGGCTGACAATGGTTGCCGATAGTCGACGGACCCACGTTGCGTTGATTGATCCAATTCCGGCTGGTTTCGAGATCGTGAATCCGGCTCTCGCAACCAGCGAACCAATCCCTCAAGCCGACCCGAGTGAATCGACCTATAGCGGCTACTGGTGGTATCGCTGGTTCGATCACCAGAACCTGCGCGATGACCGAGCCGAAGCCTTTTCGACCTGGCTCGGCGCCGGATCCTATGAGTACACCTACCTAGCCCGGGCCACGACCCCGGGTACCTTCGTGACCCCACCGACCCGGGCCGAGCAGATCTATGAGCCCGAGGTCTTCGGTCGAGGCGCATCGACCACCGTGACCATCGTCGATTCTTGACATCACTGACCCGCCCGTCCGATTCTGAGGCGAGGCGGGGGCACGCACCTCTGACCGTGCGACACTGGCGGCATGAAGATTGAACCGTTCGTGGTCGAGCAGTGGATGAACGAGTTCGAGAACCACTGCAAATACAACCTGGCCGAAACCTGCGTCGAGTCGCTAACCGTTAGTGAGCTACTTGAGATCACGGGCGTCGGGCGAGCCGCTCTAGACGACATCCTGCCCATGAAGTTGACCTACGGTGATATCACCGGCTCGACTCGACTCCGCACAGCAATCGCCGCTCTTTACGAGGGGGTGCGGGCCGAGAACGTGCTCGTAACTCATGGTGCGATCGGCGCCAACAAGCTTGTCCATGAAACATTGATTGGTCCCACCGATCGGGTTATCTCGGTCCAGCCGACCTACCAGCAGCACTACTCGATTCCTGCAAGTTATGGGGCCGACGTGCAGGTCCTTGCGTTGCGGCCCGAGAATCGGTACCTGCCTGATCTGGATGAGCTCAAGAGTCTTATGTCCTCAGACACCGTTTTAATCGCCATCAACAATCCAAATAATCCGACTGGCTCGTTGATGGACACCAAGACGTTGACCGAAATCGGAAGGATCGCCGCTGAATACAACACTTACGTTCTTTGCGACGAGGTCTACCGCGGCACGGACCAGCACGGCACCGGCACATCGGCGGCGATGGCCGACGTGTACGACAAGGGAATCAGTACCGGCAGCATGTCCAAGGCCTTCTCGCTCGCAGGGCTTCGCCTCGGGTGGATGGCAGCACCCGATGAGGTCATCACAGCTGCGGAGATACATCGCGACTACAGCACGATCAGCATCGGCATGATCAACGACTTTCTGGCCACGATTGCACTTGAGCACGCGGAGACGATCCTGGAACGCAGCCGATCGATCACCCGGACCAACCTCGCGATCCTCGACGCATGGGTCGATGCGGAACCTCGAATTTCCTGGATCAAGCCCCAGTCGGGGACAACCGCGCTGCTGCGCTACGACGCCGACCTTACTTCCCGTTATTTCTGCGAACAGTTGCTTGAGGCAACCGGCGTGCTCTTTATGCCCGGCAGCGCCCTCGAAGCCGAAGGGCACATTCGCATCGGCTACGCCAACAACGAGCAGGTGCTCGCCGACGGTCTCCCCCGGGTGTCCCACTTCCTGCAAAGTTTATGACGGCTCTAGTAGGTCACGGCAAGCAGGTAGAGGCCGTGAGGAGGGGCAACTCGCGGCACCTGCAGGCGGTCTTTAGCCGCAAGGATGTTCGGCACGTCGGCTGGGTTAAGGCCGCCGGGGAGTCCCATGCCGATCTCAACACACAGGCCGGTGATGGAACGAACCATCTGCTGGCAGAACGAGCCAGCCTTGATATGGAGGTGGATCTCGTCGTCGGCCTCGATAGTCCAGTCGAGTTCATGAACGTCCCGACGCCGAGGCTTCTCGATCGGCTCATCGTCTCCGAATACATCGAACTGGCGTCGGCAGAATGAGCTGAAATCGTGGCTGCCAACGAGGTGACGCCCGGTCTGCTGCATCAGGTCGATATTAAGCGGCACCGACACCCGCCATGCATAGTCTTTGCGAAACGGGTCTGGCAGCCGCCGATTGAGAATCCGATAGCGATACGCCCGGCTGATGCAAGAGAAGCGAGCGCTGAAGTCCTCATCGACTGCCACCACATTGGTCACGACCATATGAGGCTTACACAAGCCGTTGAGTGACGTTCGCAGCGCCTCGGGATCGACGCGCTTATCGGTATCAAACGACACCACCTGATCAAGAGCGTGTACCCCAGCGTCGGTGCGCCCCGCGCAAACGATCGGCACATCGTGCTGCAAGACCTGCTCAAGCGCCGCCCGCAGAGTCCCACCAACCGTCGCTACTTCAGGGTTCGGCGCAAACCCATGGAACGGCCCACCGTCGTAGGCCATCGTCAACTTGTAACGCACGATGAGCCTCGCAATCGTGGCCTCGGTCTGCTCCCGCCACGCTGCGGAACCTCTAGCAAATCTGGCATTGCGACTAAAACCAGAAAGACCCCCGCACCAAGTGCGAGGGACATGATCTGGATCCACATAGTTAGTGCAGACAATTCGCAGAGTGGCCCGAGGCCGCCCCAGCGGCCGAAGCCGCAAGTGCGAGGTAGCTCAGACCAGTTCGATCCGCGCCATGGGCGCATTGTCGCCGCTGCGAGGACCGAGCTTCAGGATCCGCGTATAGCCACCTGGTCGATCGAGGTAACGAGGACCGAGGTCGTCGATCAGTTTCTGGGCGATCTCACGATCATCGAGAAACTTGATCAGCTGGCGGTGGTTGTGCAGGCCGCCCTTTTTCGCCTTGGTGATCATCTTCTCAGCGATCGGGCGCATGGCCTTGGCCTTGGCTTCGGTTGTCTCAATCGCCTCAGCGGCGACGAGCGACGAAACTAAGTTCGCCATCATCAGCTTTTGGTGTTGTGAGCTGCCGCCGAAGCGACGGCCCTTCTTTGGGGTTGCCGGCATGAGGAATCAGCTCCGGGTTGCGAGCGAGAGACCTCGCTCGTCAAGCTTTTGGGCAACTTCATCGAGCGACTTCTGACCGAAGTTGGTAATAGCCAACAGGTCGTCGATCGACTTCTCGAGCAGCTCGCCAATGGTGTTGACCTGAGCACGCTTGAGACAGTTGCGGGGACGTTCGGACAGTTCAAGATCCTCGATTGGTAGATCGAGATCTGGGGAGCCGCTCGCGGTTGCAGTTGCTTCGGCGAGTTCTAGGCCTTCGGGCTCATCACTCATTTCTTCGACGAGCTGCACGATGCTGCGCAGCGTTGCACCGGCCGAAGCCAAAGCGTCACGAGGCGAGATCGAGCCGTCGGTTTGAATATCGAGCACCAAGCGGTCAAAGTTCGTTGACTGCTCCACTCGAGCCGCTTCGACGTTGAAGCTCACCCGACGTACCGGCGAGAAGATCGCGTCGACCGGAATCAGGCCAATAGCGCCTCCCGTGTCCTGTGCGGCTGCCGACAGGTAGCCGTGGCCACGTTCGATCGTCAGGTCGCAAGCAAGGCGGGCCTTCTCGTTGAGCGTCGCAATCACCAAGTCGGGGTTGAGAATCTCAACCTCGGGAGTCGTCTGCAAATCCGCAGCGGTCACCGTTGCCGGGCCCGCTACGTCGAGACGAACCACGATTGGCTCGTTGCTATGGCAGATCAGCACCACATCCTTGATATTGAGGATGATGTCGGTGACATCTTCCGCAATCCCAGGAAGCGTGTCGAATTCGTGCAAAGCACCATCGATACGGATCTGAGTGATCGCTGCGCCAGGAATCGACGACAGCAACGTGCGTCGTAGCGAGTTTCCTAACGTATGACCGAACCCCGGCTCAAGGGGTCCGATCGCAAATTTTTGACGATTCGTCGATTCATCATTGATGGAATCGACGGTCGGTCGTTGAATGACAAGCATCCGTTGGTCACCTCGGGGTTGGAGGACTTGTGGCCTGCAGTCACGCAGGAGAAGTCGCTTCTACTTGCTGTACAACTCGACGATCAATGATTCCCGAATGGGAACATCGATCTGTTCGCGGATCGGACGTGAGCGGACGGTGGCTTCCCAGCCCTCTGCTCCCATATCGATCCACGCCGGCGCCGGACGGTCAACGACGTCGTTATTCCACTGAAAAGTGTGGTTGTCTTTGCTCTTTGGACGAACACTGACAACATCGCCCTTGCGCAGGCGATAGCTACAGATATTTACTCGGCGACCATTCACATCGATGTGACCATGGTTCACGAACTGGCGAGCCTGGGAGCGGGTCGCCGCCCAACCGACTCGGTACACCAGATTGTCGAGGCGAAGCTCAAGGAATTGCAGCATGTTCTCGCCGGTGACACCTTGGCTACGGTTCGCCTCTTTGTAGAGGTTGCGGAACTGACGCTCCGTCAGACCGTAGGTAAAGCGAGCCTTCTGCTTTTCTTGCAGCTGGATCAGGTATTCGCTTACGTTGCCACGGCGGCGGGTGCGGCCGTGTTCGCCCGGCGGGTAAGGGCGCTTGTCGAGGGCGACTGCTTCGCCTTTAGTGCCCCAAATGTTGGTGCCGAGACGGCGCGCAACACGCGCCTTTGGACCGGTGTAACGAGACATCAGCCCCTCCGACGTTTGGGTGGACGGCAACCGTTGTGAGGGACCGGCGTGACATCTTTGATGCCGGTGACCTCGATGCCGAGATTCTGGATTGAACGGATGGCGGTCTCGCGGCCCGAACCCGGACCGGTGACTTCGACATCGGCTTTGCGTAAACCCTGCTCCATTGCCTTGCGGGCAGCAGATTCTGCAGCGGTTTGTGCGGCGAAGGGGGTGCTCTTGCGTGAACCCTTGAAGCCGGCACTGCCAGCTGAGGCCCAAGCAATGACGTTGCCACTGTGATCGGCGATCGAAATGATCGTGTTGTTGAATGAGCTTTTGATGTGCACTACGCCGTAGGGCACATTGCGACGCTCTTTGCGCTTTGCCATTACTTCATCACCTTTTTCTTACCCGCCACTGTCTTCTTCGGACCCTTGCGAGTTCGAGCATTCGTGTGGGTGCGCTGGCCGCGAACTGGCAGACCACGACGATGTCGGATGCCTTGATAGCAACCAATCTCCATCTTGCGCTTAATGTCTTGCTGCACCTCGCGACGGAGGTCACCCTCGACTCGCAGGTTGCCTTCGATGTAGGCCCGAAGCTTGGCGATGTCTTGATCGCCAAGGTCACGGACCCGAGTGCTTTCGTCGATCTCACATGCGGCGAGAACCTGCTTGGCGGTCGTGGGACCAATACCAAACAGGTACGTCAGCGAGATGACAGCACGCTTTTCGCGTGGGATGTCAACGCCTGCAATTCGTGCCATTGTTCAGCCTTGCCGTTGTTTGTGTCGAGGATTGGTGCAGATGACTTGGATACGACGGTGCCGACGAATGACTCGGCAGTTGTCGCACATTTTTTTGACGCTTGGTCGTACTTTCATGTGCTACTCAGGTTCGAGATAGAGGGTGGAGGTGTCTGGGGTTCCAGTGCGAAACTGGGCCCAGGTGGTACCGGGGATAGCCGCTACTTATAGCGGTAGGTGATGCGACCACGCTTGAGGTCGTAGGGGGTGAGTTCAACTTGGACCTTGTCGCCAGGCAGGATGCGAATGTAATGCATGCGCATTTTGCCGGAGATATGGGCGAGCAGTTCGTGCCCGTTGTCGAGTTCGACTCGGAACATGGCGTTGGGCAGGCTTTCTACGACCGTGCCCTCCATGAGTATTGCGTCTTCTTTGGTAGCGATGATGCTGACTTTCGTGTATTGGTTGGGATGATGCGCTGGGAGATGCAGTGCATTTTTCCCGATGCGCGTCAACAAGAAGCCAACGCGCGCAAACAACTATCTTATTCCCCGTTATCTCCCATTCCAACCCCGGCTTGTGCTATCGGACCTGCCAGGGCTGCTTCGACCCGTCCAAATACTTCGTCCTCGGTGCCGAGCCCGTCAACTTCAACAAGTTTTCCTTGGGTTCGGAACCATTCGATTACGGGAACGGTCTCTTGCTGATAGAGACCGAGGCGTTCGGCGATACCTTCTGGCGTGTCGTCGGGACGTCCTCGAGCAATCATACGCGTCGTGACTTCGTCGACAGAGACTTCGAGATTGATGGCTGCGTTGATCGGACGGTCGCTACCAAGCAAGGAAAAGAGCGCTTCCGCTTGGGCAATTGTGCGAGGGAAGCCGTCGAGCAGCACGCCATTTTCGACGATGTCGCTCTGACCAAGCCGTTCTTTGACGAGTCCAACCATGGTGTCGTCATCGACAAGACCACCACTGTCCAAAATCTGTTTAACGGCCACACCCATCTCTGTCTCGGCCGCAATAGCGGCGCGAAGCATGTCGCCAGTGGAGACATGCACCACTCCAAACGCATCGACGATGCGTTGGCTCTGCGTGCCTTTTCCTGCTCCTTGACGACCAAAGATGACGAGATGCAATGCCACAGCTTCTACTTCAAGAAGCCTTCGTAGTTGCGCATCATGAGCTGGCTATCAATCTGCTTCATGGTTTCAAGACCAACGCCAACGGCGATGAGAATCGAGATACCGGAGAAGCCGAAGAAGCCTGTGCTGCCGGCTGGAAGAACCAGACCGAGCGCAACGGCGGGCAGGAGTGCGACCACGGCAATAAACAATGCGCCGGGGAAGGTGATGCGACTCAAGATCTTCGACAGATGGCGCTCGGTCTCGGGACCGGGGCGCAGCGGTGCAATGTGGCCGCCCTGGCGACGCAGTTCGTCGGCCTTCTTGACTGGGTCGAAAGTAATCGCTGTGTAGAAGTAGGCGAAACCAATGATCAACGCACCGAAGATGATCAGGTATATGGGGTCAGCGGGATTAACTAACCGCTCATCGACGAAGGTGCGAACGCTGTCGCCCCAGCCGGAAGGGAGCACAACGGCGACGAGCTGTGGCAGGTACAGCACCGAGGAGGCGAAGATGATTGGGATAACACCGCTTTGATTGACCTTAAGTGGAATGTAGGTCGAGGTGCCGCCGTACTGCTTGCGGCCAACGACTCGCTTCGAGAAGGTGACCGGAATCCGGCGTTGGCCGTTCTCGATGAACACGATGGCAACGAGCATCACGATGTAGAGGGCAAGGATGCCGAGAATCCAGCCCCAGCCGCCGTTGTTGTAAACGTCGACGAACTGATTTGGGATCGTGGTCATGACCGAAGCAAAGATGATGATTGAGATCCCATTGCCGACACCCTTTTGGGTGATGAGCTCGCCCATCCACATGAGGAGCGCGCTGCCAGCGGTCAATGTCAGGACCACCATGCCAACGGAGTACCAGGTGAAATTCGGCAAGAGGTCAAGGCCGTTGCCGGACTGTCCAGACGAACCGGTGCCAAACCCGCTGCCCTGGCGGCTGAATAGGAATGCGAATCCCGTTGCCTGCACAACCGAGATGGCGATCGTCATGTAACGAGTCCATTGGGTGATCTTGCGCTGACCAACGGCGCCCTGGTTCTGCCATTGTTCGATGCGTGGGATCACGATGCCCAGAATCTGCATGATGATCGATGCGGTGATGTAAGGGAAGACGCCCAACGCAAAGATCGCCATTTGCGTGAGTGCTCCGCCGGAGAACAACGCTAAGAAGTCAAGCACACCACCGCCCTCGAGTTCGGCGCGCGAACGGATCGCCGCCACAGCATCGAAGTTGATGCCGGGAGCGGGGATGAACGCGCCGATTCGATAAATGACGACCATCGCAAGGGTGAAGAGAACCTTGTTGCGAAGGTCAGGGATACGGCCAATATTGCCGATATTCCGCAGTGTGCTGAGCATGTTGTGCGTACTCCGATCGAATCCAGCGAGGCTGGGGGTCGCAGGCGACTAGCGGTTTTGGTGGGCGCTGCCGTTGGCGGCTGGACGAACAAGGTACGGCGAAGGAAGTTCGATGGCAGAACCACCGGATGCTTCGATTGCTGCCTTGGCCGAAGCCGAGAATGCGTGCGCCGTAACCGTTACTGGCGTTGAAATAGTGCCACGTCCGAGGACCTTGACGAGCGCGCCCTTGCCGATGAGGCCATTGGCGTACAACGTCTCGGGTGAGACATCGCTCAAGCCAGACTCGGTAATGGTGTCAAGGTTGATTGCTTGGTACTCAACCCGGAACGGATTGTTGAAACCACGCAGCTTTGGCACACGTTGGAGCAAGGGCATCTGGCCGCCCTCGAAACCAACTCGAACCGTGTTACGTGCCCGCTGGCCTTTGCTACCACGACCGGCGGTCTTGCCGCCGTTGGCACCAATGCCGCGTCCGACACGCTTGCGCCGCTTGTTTGAGCCAGCAGGTGGCTTGAGGTCATGAATCTTCATGGTGAAGTGCTCTCTTACTCGGAGATTTCTTCGACGCTCACCAGGTGCGGAACCTTGGCGAGCATGCCGCGAATCTCAGGGCGGTCAGGAAGGTCGTTGGACTGACCAAGGCGGCGCAGGCCGAGCGCACGGAGTGTGCCCCGCTGCTTTGGCTTGGTACCGATCGACGACCGAGTTTGGGTTACGCGTAGGGACATGATCAGCCCTCGCCGGCACCGGCAGTTGCCGGGCCCTTCTTCTTCGTGTCGACATAGGCGGCCCAAAGGCCGCCTGGCACGAATTCTTCGGGGTCAAGGCCCCGAAGCGCAGCGATCTCATCGGGGCGCTTGAGTTCGGCGAGACCATTAATGGTAGCCCGAGCGACGTTGATGTGATTTGCCGAACCGAGTGACTTGCAGAGTACGTCGTGCACGCCAGCCTCTTCGAGAATGACTCGTGCAGCACCACCAGCGATAACGCCAGTACCTGGTGCAGCTGGTTTGAGAAGTACGCGACCAGCACCGAGGCGTCCGGTGATGGTGTGCGTGATGGTTGTGCCAGCGAGCGGCACGCTGATCAGCGAGTTCTTCGCTTCTTCCGTGCCCTTCTGGATGGCCAAAGGAACTTCTTTTGCTTTGCCGTAGCCGAGACCAACACGACCGTTGCCATCACCAATGACGACAAGTGCGGTGAACGAGAAACGTCGACCACCCTTGACTACCTTGGCAACACGGTTGATGTTGATGACTCGTGAATCGCGCAGACCGTCGTTGTCACGATCGTTGCGACCACCTCGGTCATTGCGGTCGTTGCGACCTCTATCGTCGGCCATCAGAACTCCAGTCCAGCTTCACGAGCAGCGTCGGCGAGGGCAGCAATGCGGCCGTGGTAGCGGTTACCACCACGGTCGAACACGACTGTTGATACGCCTGCGGCTTTTGCCCGTTCGGCAATAAGAGACCCAACCTGTGCGGCAGCCGTTGCATTCCCGGTTGCGCCGCTACGAAGGTCAGCTTCGAGTGAAGATGCGGCGGCGAGGGTGGTGCCGTCTGCATCGTTGATGAGTTGTGCAGCTATGTGCCTGTTCGAACGAAACACCGACAAGCGGGGACGTTCTTCGGTGCCAGCTACCTTGCGGCGCAGGCGGGCGTGGCGGCGGTGTCGTGCGGCCCGGCGGCTCTTGGTTGCCATCGTTCAAATCCCTACTTGGCTTGCTTGCCGGCTTTGCGAATGACATGTTCGCCGACGTAACGGATGCCCTTGCCCTTATAAGGCTCTGGCTTGCGGAAGGCACGGATTTCTGCAGCGACTTGCCCAACAACTTGCTTGTCGATGCCGCTGATGGAAATCTTCTGCTGATCTGGCACTTCAAAGACAATGCCGTCGGGTGCCTGGTAGTTCACGGGATGGCTGAATCCGAGCTGCAGTTCAAGAGCGTTTGTGCCCTTGGCAGCGCAGCGATAACCAACACCGATGATTTCGAGGTCCTTGCGGAAGCCTTCGCTCACGCCGGTCACCATGTTGTTCACGAGTGAACGTGCGAGCCCATGCAGGGCTTTTGATTCTTGATCGTCGTTGGGGCGCTCTACAACGAAGTCTTCACCGTCGTTACGACCAGTGATGCCTTCGGGCAAGTCCATTGACAGCTCGCCCTTTGGGCCCTTGACCGTCAGTGCGTTGCCGCTCATAGCGACGTCGACGCCTGATGGCAAAGTGATGGGTGCATTTCCAATTCGGCTCATGTTCGACCTACCACACGTAGCAAAGCACTTCGCCACCAAGGCGGCGGCGACGGGCTTCACGATCGCTCATCAGGCCCTTGCTGGTGGAGACCACGGCAACGCCGAGACCACCAACAACACGGGGAACGTCTTTAGAACTCGAGTAGACCCGAAGACCAGGCTTCGACACTCGCTTGAGACCCGAAATGACACGCTCGCGCTTTGACGAGTACTTCATTTGGATGGTCAGGCTTTGCCCGGGCTTGTCCACGTTGTCAGCTACATCGAATCCAACGATGTAGCCCTCGGCCTGGAGCATGCCAGCTAGGGCAACCTTCAATTTCGAACTTGGCATGGTGGCCTCATCGTGCATCGCCGTATTGGCGTTGCGGATGCGGGTCAACATGTCAGCAACTGGATCAGTCATCATTGCTACATCACCTACCGGGAGCTCTTGGTTACGCCAGGAACTTCGCCTGCGTGCACCATCATTCGGAGACAGATTCGACAAAGGCCAAACTTGCGGTAGACCGACCTTGGTCGGCCACATCGACGGCATCGGGTGTAGCCGCGGACCTTAAACTTGGGCGTCTTCTGCTGCTTTTCGCGAAGCGCTTTCTTTGCCATCTCAGCTGTCCTTCTTGAACGGGAAGCCGAACGCATCGAGCAAGGCACGGCCTTGTTCGTCGGTCTTCGCCGTATTGACGATCGTGATGTCCATGCCCCTGGTTCGGTCAACGTCGTCGTACGAGACCTCGGGGAAGATGAGCTGTTCGGTCACACCGAACGTGTAGTTGCCATGGCCATCGAATGACTTGGTTGGCAGACCACGGAAGTCACGGATGCGAGGGATCGCAAGCGTGACGAGGCGATCAAAGAATTCCCACATGCGGTCGTTGCGCAATGTGGCTTTGACGCCGATCGGATTACCTTCGCGGAGCTTGAAGTTAGCGATCGACTTCTTCGCTCGGGTGGTGATAGGACGTTGACCTGTAATCGTGGTCATGTCTCTGATCGCACCCTCGATGAGCTTGGCTTGCGATACGGCATCGCCAACCCCCATGTTGACAACAATCTTGGACATGCGGGGCACTTCCATGACGTTGGTCAGGGCAAGTGTTTCTTGCAGTGCGGAGCGAATCTCGGTGTCGTACTTGACCTTCAGTCGAGGGCCGACGGTAACCGGAGTGCTTGTTGGGGCAGTCACTAGATTTCTGCTCCTGTGCTCTTAGCGATGCGGACTTTTTTGCCGTCAACGAACTTGAAGCCAACCCGGGTTGGTTTGCCGTTGCTGAGTACCGCCAGCTTCGACAGCCGGATCGGCATGTTCACGTCGATGATGCCACCGGTCTGCATCTCGTCGACCGGACGCTGGCTCTTGCGAGCAACGTTCACGCCTTCGACGATTGCACGATCGGTCTTCGGGTTGACTTCGACGACCATGCCCTCTTTGCCCTTGTCCTTACCGGACAGGACAACGACACGGTCACCCTTACGAATTTTTTCCATTACAGGACCTCTGGGGCGAGCGACACGATGCGCATGAAGCGCTTCTCACGAAGTTCGCGACCAACGGGACCAAAGATGCGGGTCCCTCGTGGTTCACGGTTGTCGTTGATAATTACGGCAGCGTTCTCATCGAACCTGATGTAGCTGCCGTCGGGGCGGCGGCGTTCCTTCTTTGTTCGGACGATGACGCACTTGACGACTTCGCCCTTTTTGACGCCAGCAGCAGGGATGGCATCTTTAACGGTGGCCACGATGACATCGCCAACGCCGGCGTAACGGATCTTTGAGCCACCGAGCACCTTGATGCACAGGACTTCTTTGGCGCCGCTGTTGTCAGCGATCTTGAGGCGAGACTCTTGTTGAATCATGTTTGTTCCTGCCCGGCTTAGCGCGAGCGCTCAAGGATCTCGACCAGGCGCCAGCGCTTGGTCTTGGACATCGGACGAATTTCTGAGACACGCACTCGGTCTCCGACGTTGGCGTCGTTTTCCTCATCGTGCACATAGAGGCGCTTGTCACGCTGCACCGTCTTGTTGTAGCGACGGTGGCGGACTCGGTCCGTAGCAACGACGACAATGGTCTTATTCATCGAGGTTGACGCAACGACGCCCTCGCGCACCTTGCGAGGGTTAGCTCGCTGGTTTTCGCTGTTGCTGTCGGTATCGGTTTCGGTGCTCATGAGTTGGCCTCGGCTTCGGCAGCGTTGATCTCACGCATGCGCAGTTCAGTTTTAATGCGAGCCACTTCTTTGCGGACGAGGCTGATTCGCTTGTAGTTGTCAAGCTGGCCGGTCACGTGTTGGAAACGCAGGTTGAGTGATTCGTCCTTGGTCTCGTCGAGCAGATCCAGTAGATCTGTGTCGCTGAGGCCGTGGAGGTCGGATTTCTTTGCCATTAGAAGCCGTCCTTGCGGGTGACGAACTTGCACTTCATTGGAAGCTTTTGAATCGCACGCTCGATGGCTTCGCGGGCGACGGTTTCGTCGTAGTAGGCCAGCTCAAACATGACGCGTCCAGGCTTGACAACGGCGACCCAACTCTCGGGGTTGCCCTTGCCGGAGCCCATGCGGGTTTCGGCTGGTTTCTGAGTGATGGGCTTATCTGGGAAGACATTGATCCAGACCTTGCCACCACGCTTGATGTGACGGGTCATGGCGATACGAGCGGCTTCGATCTGACGGGCGGTAACCCATGCTGGTTCGAGCGCTTGGATTCCGTATTCGCCCTGGACGACCTTGGTGCCACCCTTGGACTGGCCACGGGTGCGGCCGCGCTGTTGCTTGCGGTGCTTGACCTTCTTAGGCATCAGCATGAGGCGATGTTTCCTTTCACAAGGAGGGCGGCACGAGGTTGGAGACTCGAGTTGGAACGGAGTGACATACCTAGTCCCCCTGTCCTGGACGGAAGCGATCGGTTTCGCTGCTGTCACGGGAGAGACGATCGATCTCTTCTTCGGCGTCGAGCAACTTCTCAAACTCTGGGTCGGCCTTGCCGAGCAATGGTGCTGGCTTTTCGTCTGCCGGGGTGTCGGCAGCAGGCGCATCGGCTTCGGCAGCTTCGCCACGTCCGCCGGAGCTGATTACTCGCTTTGGACGGTCAGCGTCGGCTGGGTCACCAACAGCCATTGCAGCTTCGCGGCTGATCTGTTCGTCGGCCTTGACCTTGTACGGCAAGATTTGGCCCTTATAGATCCAGACCTTGACGCCGATACGGCCGTAGGTGGTGATGGACTCGCGAAAGCCATAGTCGATGTCGGCGCGGAGAGTGTGCAAAGGCACTTGACCCTCGCGGTACCACTCGGTCCGAGACATTTCAGCGCCGCCGAGACGGCCCGAGCACTGGACGCGAACGCCGAGGGCGCCGGCCTTCAACGCATTTTGCACGGCCCGCTTCATGGCCCGACGGAAAGCAACGCGGCCAGCGAGCTGGTCGGCGATTCCTTGAGCCAGGATTGCAGCATCGATGTCGGGCTGCTTGATCTCTTGGATGTTGAGCTGAACCTTGTTGTTACCGGTGATCTTGGTCAGACCTGCACGAAGGCGGTCGGCTTCGGTTCCACGGCGACCAATGACTATGCCAGGTCGTGCAGTGTGCACGTCGATCTTGAGGCGATCACGGGTGCGCTCAACCTCAACGCGGCTAATCGCAGCATGCGGTAGCTCGGTCATGAGGTAGTTGCGGATTTCCCAGTCTTCGAGAAGAAGATCCTGGTATTCCTGGCGGGTTGCGAACCAGCGGCTCTTCCATTCGGTAGTGATACCGAGACGGAAGCCGTACGGGTTTACTTTCTGGCCCATCGTTATTCTTCTTCCTCGGAGGCGGCACCGGACATCGTCTGAGCTTGCTCAACCCAGCCGTCGATGTCGTCGCCCTGAATGCTCTCGGCCAGTTCGGCCTTCTTGTCATCGGACAGTGTGGCCAAGGCAGCGATATTCGCCACGCCAGCGGCAACGAGTTGCTCGGCGAACTTCGGGCCGATGCCGGTGATGTCGGTCAAGTCGGTTCCGGCATTGCCAGCAGCGGCTGCGGCTGGAGCGGTGTCTTCTGCATGATCATCGGCACCAGCGTCGGTGTCGTCACCTTGGGAGCGTTGCACCCGGCGGCGGCGGGCCTCGGCCTGAGCTGCACTGGTGTTGCCCTTCGAAGCAGCACGTTCCCGGCGTTCTTCGAGATCCTCATTGTCAAAGCGAGCAACGATCACGGTGATATGTGAAGTTCGCTTGTTGATGCGGCTCGCACGACCACGGGCACGTGGGCGGAAGCGCTTCATCGTTGCGCCTTCGTCGGCGTAACACGCAGCAACGAAGAGTTCATCTTCGGGGATGCCGTCGTTGTGGTCGGCGTTGGCCACTGCGGACTCAAGAATCTTGGAAATGACTTCGGAAACACCGGTCTCGGAGAATTCCAGGATGGTGCGAGCATCTTCGACAGACTCGTTGCGAATCAGGTCAAGAACCCGGCGAGCCTTGCTCGCTGAACCTTTGAGATGGCGACCGCGTGCACGGGTGCCAGGGCGCTCGTTGGTCTTTGGACCCGACATTAGCGACGCGCTCCTCGTTCTTGGCCAGCGTGGAAACGGAAGGTCCGGGTTGGAGCGAATTCGCCCAGCTTGTGACCAACCATAGATTCGTTGATGTACACGGGTATGTGCTTGCGGCCGTCGTGGACGGCCACGGTGTGCCCGACCATGTCAGGAATGATCGTCGAACGGCGCGACCAGGTCCGAATGACCTTTTTTTCGCCGGTCTCGTTTAGAGCATCAATCTTCTTGAGGAGATGCCCATCGACAAACGGGCCCTTCTTTAGACTTCTTGGCATAACAGGCTCCTAGCGGCGCTTTCCGCGAGTACGGCGGCGACGGACGATCATCTGCTCAGATGGCTTCTTGCGGCTTCGGGTGCGAGCCTCAGGCTTGCCCCACGGGGATACTGGGTGACGGCCACCCGATGTCTTACCTTCGCCACCACCGTGAGGGTGGTCAACGGGGTTCATGGCAACACCACGAGTTTGGGGGCGCACGCCCATCCAGCGGTGCCGTCCGGCCTTACCGATTTTGATGAGCTCGTGATCGCTATTGCCGATCACGCCGACCGTGGCGCGGCAGTCGATAGGCACACGGCGCATTTCGCTGCTTGGTAAGCGCACCGTGGCGAAGCGGCCCTCTTTTGCAACAAGTTGCACGCTCGTGCCGGCGCTACGGGCCATCTTGCCACCGCCACCAGGTGCGAGTTCGACGTTGTGAATCACGGTACCGACGGGGATGAATCGAATAGGAAGCGCACAGCCCGAACGGATTTCGGCGTCGGAACCATTGCTAATCTTGTCGCCGACTGCCAGACCTTCGGGAGCCAAGATGTAGCGCTTCTCGCCGTCGTGAAAGTGCAGCAACGCTATGCGGCAGGTTCGGTTCGGGTCGTATTCGATGGAAGCGACCGTGGCAGGTACGCCATCCTTGTTCCGCTTGAAATCAATCTGGCGATAGCGCTGCTTGTGACCGCCACCGCGGTGACGGCTGGTCTTGCGACCGTGGTTATTTCGACCACCGGTCTTGTGCTTGGGAGCGAGCAGCGACTTCTCGGGTGACGTCGTGGTGATTTCAGAGAAATCATGCGCAGTCTGGAAGCGGCGTCCCGGGCTGGTCGGCTTGCGGCGACGAATGGCCATGATCAGACCTCAAACAGTTCGATTGAGTCGCCATCGGCGAGAGTGACGATTGCACGTTTGCGAGAAGGACGCGAGCCCCATGAGTTGGTGCGGCGGTTCTTCTTGCGCTTGCCTTTGCGATTCAAGGTGTTGACCTTAAGCACGTCAACACCGAAGATTGACTCCACGGCATCCTTGATCTCGGGCTTTGAGCTACTGGGATGCACTTCGAACGTGTACACGTTCTCTTCGAGCAGCGCATAGCTCTTCTCGCTCACAACCGGGCGGAGAATGACGTCGCGTGGATCCTTCATTACTCTTCTTCCTCGGCAGGAGCAGCAACAGGAGCGTCTTCTGCATGGTCGTCGGGTGCCGGACGGGGTGAGGCTGCGGCTTTGCTACTAATTGCGGATGCCGCGGCCATCATTTTCTCGACCCGAGCGGCTTCGCGTGCTTCGGGAGCCGGACGAGCGTCACATGCTGCAGCGAACGAATCCTTGGTGAAGACGATGAAGTCGTTCACAAGCACGTCGTAGGTGTTGAGCTGGTCTTGGGTAATGGTTTGCACACCCACCAGATTGGCAAAGCTCTTGTCGGCCGCAGCGTCTTCGGGGCCGACGACAACGAGGATCTTGCCCCAAACGTCGATTTGACTGAGGACCTTGATCGCATCCTTTGTCTTGGGCGACGCAATGCCGAAGTCATCGAGGACCCGGACCTTGCCGTCGTTGGCTCGATCAGAGAGCGCAGAAGCGAGTGCCAAGCGGATCATCTTCTTGGGCGTGCGTTGGTTGTATTTGCGAGGCTTGGGGCCCATAGCCACGCCGCCTCCGCGCCAATGCGGGGCATTCAACGAGCCGGCACGGGCACGCCCGGTACCTTTTTGGCGCCATGGCTTTGCCGCACCACCACGGATTTCGGCCCGGGTTTTGGTGCTGTGCGTGCCTTGGCGGCGAGCGGCGAGCTGAGCGGTCACCACTTGGTGCATCACGGCAACGTTGGGATCGACACCAAACAGGTGGTCGGGACCGGAAACGCTGCCAGCGGCGGAGCCGCCGGTGTTGAGTACGTCAAAATCAGGCATCGGTTGCCTCCGTTGCCACAAATGCGGGCTTCTTGACCGCATTGCGGATTACGACGGTTGCGCCTCGTGGGCCGGGGACCGAGCCACGAACGAGCAGGAGCTCTTTTTCGGGATCGGCCTGGACGACTTGGAGGTTTTGGGTTGTCACTCGTTCGGCACCCATACGCCCAGGCATTTTCTTGCCTCGGAACACTCGTGATGGGGTTGCGCACTGACCAATAGCGCCGGGTTTGCGATGATTTCGATGAGCGCCGTGCGAGGCGCCCATGCCTTTAAAGTTATGGCGTTTCATCACACCGGCGAAGCCTTTGCCTTTGCTGATGGCGGTCACATCGACCAGCTCGCCTGCGGCGAGAAGGTCAACGGTGATCTCATCACCAATGGCGAGTTCGCCAACGTCGTCAAGGCGGAGCTCAACCAGCTTAGGACCAGGTGCAACTCCGCCTTTTGCGAAGTGACCAGCCTCTGGGCTGCTAAGGCGCTGAGGCTTCTGTTCACCCCACGTGACCTGCACGGCTGAGTAGCCGTCGATCTCAGGCGACTTTACCTGCACCACACGACATGGGCGAACAGCGAGCGCAGTGACTGCGACGAGACGATTGTCCTCGTCCCAGACCTGGGTCATGCCAATTTTTGTTCCAACAATCGCTTTGGTAGCCATTGGTTCTTCCGGAATCTTCTGCGGGCGGTTGTTCATGCAAACGCTCCGCACGGGTAAACCCGGCGGAGCGATGCTTCGATTGTGCGATGTGGTTCCCGAGGGCCTGCATCAACGTCGATTTTTGCGAAGGCACGTGATGCGGACATCAAATGGCTTCAAACAGACTCGCTAAGGCTAACGGGGCAAGGTTCCCTTCCCACCCCTGCGTGCCACATTGCTCAAGCTCTCAAAGATATTCGGCAGGTCACCACACAAAGTGCAGGCGCACGGACCTGAGCCAGAAGGCTTAGCTTGGGCGTCGATGAGACGATCACCCACCGAATTGGCGCTGCTTCCGGGTGGTCCTGCAGGCATTTGGGTAGTGGTGGGTCTGGCTGCTCCCCTCGCGGCATTGGCCTATGCCGGCGCGCCATTTACGCTCGCGTCGATCTGGGTCGGCCATTACCTGAAGGACAAGGCACCCCATCCACAAGGCACCCCAACTGCTGGACACCCTCGCCCCCGGGCTCTGAACTGATTCACCTCACCGAAAACGACAAAGACCCTGGAACTCAGAGAGTTCCAGGGTCTTTGTCACTTCTTTGGCTGGAGAGCCAACCGCGCTCGCACCACTAGCCCCCTTAGCGGGAATTGATGGGCGAGGGAGGCGCTCCCGCTATGCCTGTTGGATTTTGATCTCGATGTCGACACCGGCCGGCAGATCGAGACGCTGAAGCGAATCGACGGTTTTCGGTGAAGGTTCGAGAATGTCGAGCAGACGCTTGTGCACTCGCATTTCAAAGTGCTCGCGACTGTCTTTGTACTTGTGCGGGGACCGAATCACGGTGAACCGGTGCTTCTTTGTCGGAAGCGGGATCGGACCACGAATGTCGGCTTGCGTGCGCTTCACCGTTTCGACGATCTTCTTGGTTGATTGATCGATGACCTCATGGTCATAGGCCTTGAGGCGAATACGGATCTTTTGTGCAGCAGCCATCAGAGATTCCTATTCGAGGATCTTTGTTACGGCGCCAGCGCCTACGGTGCGGCCACCTTCGCGGATGGCAAAGCGAAGACCTTCGTCCATTGCGATGGGGTTGATCAGCTCAACGGTCATCGAGGTGTTGTCACCAGGCATGCACATTTCCGTACCGTCGGGAAGGATGATCTCACCGGTCACGTCGGTGGTGCGGAAGTAGAACTGGGGACGGTAGTTCGAGAAGAACGGCTTTTCACGGCCGCCCTCTTTCTTGGTCAAGATGTAGACCTCGGCAGTGAACTTGGTGTGCGGGGTGATGCTGCCAGGCTTGGCAAGCACCTGACCACGCTGAACCTGGTCCTTGTCGATACCACGCAACAGCGCGCCGATGTTGTCGCCAGCCTGGCCCGTGTCGAGCAGCTTGCGGAACATCTCGACACCGGTACATGTGGTGGTCTGCGTGTCCTTGATACCAACGATTTCGATCGAGTCGCCGGTGTTCACAACACCCTGCTCAACCTTGCCGGTCACCACGGTGCCACGGCCAGTGATCGAGAACACGTCTTCGATAGGCATGAGGAATGGCTTGTCGAGGTCACGCTCTGGCGTAGGGATGTAGTCATCTACCTGAGCCATCAGATCGAGAATCGCTGCTGCAGCTGATTCGTCGCCTTCGAGGGCCTTAAGTGCGCTTACAGGAACGACGGGCGTGTCATCGCCGGGGAAGTCGTACTCATCGAGGAGTTCGCGCACTTCCATTTCGACAAGCTCGATCAGTTCCTCGTCGTCGACCATGTCGACCTTGTTGAGTGCCACGATGATCTTGGGCACGCCAACCTGGCGGGCGAGCAGAACGTGCTCACGGGTTTGTGGCATTGGGCCATCGGCAGCCGACACAACAAGGATGGCACCGTCGACCTGAGCCGCACCGGTGATCATGTTCTTGATGTAGTCAGCGTGACCTGGCATATCCACGTGGGCGTAGTGGCGGTTCTCGGTTTCGTATTCAACGTGTGAAACGTTGATCGTGATACCGCGCTCGCGCTCTTCGGGAGCCTTGTCGATGTTCTCGAAGTCGGTAAACTCCGAACCATCGACGTTGTCAGCAAGCACCTTGGTGATTGCTGCGGTCAGGGTGGTCTTGCCATGGTCAATATGACCCATGGTTCCGACATTTACGTGCGGCTTAGTGCGCTCGAAGCTGGCCTTCGACATCTCTAGTTTCTCCTCAGACGGGACTGGTGGTGGGTGGTTTGGGGGTTTTGTACGTCAGCCATGTTCACTCACCGCGAATCCGCTTGACGATTTCTTCTTGCACTGACGCCGGCGTCTCTTTGTAAGAGTCGAACAGCATCGAGTAACTCGCTCGGCCTTGGGTGCGAGAGCGAAGATCGTTAGCGTAGCCAAACATCTCCGACAGCGGCACTAAGGCGTTGACGATCTTGTTGAGGCCGCGAGATTCGGTGCCTTGCACCTGACCGCGGCGGGAATTGACGTCGCCGACGACGTCGCCCAGGAAATCATCGGGGGTAACAACTTCGACAGCCATCATTGGCTCGAGCAGCTTTGGCTTGGCTTGGCGAGCGGCTTCGCGGAACCAAGCGTTACCGGCGATCTTGAACGCCATTTCAGAGGAGTCAACGTCGTGGGTCTTGCCATCTTCGAGGGTGACCTTGATGTCCACGGTCTGGAAGCCAGTAAGCACGCCATTACTCATGGCTTCCTTGATGCCTTGTTCGACCGGGGCGATGTATTCTTTGGGAATCGAACCACCGCTGATCTTGGATTCGAACTCGAAGCCATTGCCGGGGTTCGGTTCAAGTGTGCAGCTGATCACCGCGAACTGACCGGAACCACCAGACTGCTTTTTGTGGGTGTAGGTGTAGTTCGGGAGTTCCTTGGAGATGGTCTCGCGGTAGGCGACCTGGGGGCGGCCGACCGTTGCTTCGACACCAAACTCACGCATCATGCGGTCAACGAGGACTTCGAGGTGAAGCTCACCCATACCGCTAATGATGGTCTGACCGGTCTCAACGTTGGTCTCAACCCGAAAGGTTGGATCCTCGGCTGACAGCGTGGCCATTGCGTTACCAAGTTTGTCTTGGTCGGCCTTGGAGTTCGGCTCAATCGATACGTCGACAACGGGCTCCGGGAACGTCAGGTTCTCTAGAACAATCTGCTCCTTTTCGTCGCAGAGAGTATCGCCGGTACGCATGTCTTTGAGGCCCAAGAAGGCCACGATGTCGCCGGCGTAGGCAATGTCGAGATCCTGCTTCGCAGCAGAGTTCATTTCTAGAAGGCGGCCAATGCGTTCCTTGCGGCCACTGCGGGTGTTCATGACGAACGAGCCCTTTTCGAGGGTGCCGCTGTAGATGCGAGCAAAGGTCAGGCGACCTTCGCGCTGATCGATGGTCATGAGCTTGAAGGCGAGCGCAGAGAATGGTTCGTCGTCGCTCGGGTGACGGAGCAACTCTTCTTCTTCGTTGCGGGGGTTGGTGCCCTTGATCTCGTCAATATCAACGGGCGACGGCATGTAGTCGACGATTGCATCGAGCAAAGGCTGAACGCCCTTGTTCTTGAACGCGGTGCCCATCAGGATCGGAACAATTTCGCCAGTAATGGCGCCGTGCCGAATGGAGGCCTTGAGCGTGGCGACGGAGATTTCTTCGCCTTCGAGATACTTCTCCATGATGTCTTCGTCGTAGCCAGAAACGGCATCCATCAGGAGTTCGCGATATTCGTTTGCCTGGTCGACGAGATCGTCGGGAATGTCGAGAACATCCCACTCTGCACCGAGCTCTTCGTTCTTCCAAACAAGGGCCTTCATTTCGACCAAGTCGACAACGCCAGCAAAATCACCTTCGCTGCCGATTGGCAGCTGGAGAACGGCAACGTCTTTGGTCAGGCGTTCCTTGATGGTGTCCAGGCAGAAGAAGAAGTCCGCACCGGTGCGGTCGAGCTTGTTGACGAAGCACATGCGGGGAACGCCGTACTTGTCGGCCTGACGCCACACGGTTTCGGACTGCGGTTCAACGCCGGCAACGCCGTCGAATACGGCAACTGCACCATCGAGCACACGCAGTGAGCGCTCGACCTCGACGGTGAAGTCAACGTGACCTGGCGTGTCGATGATGTTGATCTTGTGCTTGGCAGCGCCTTCGCCCCAATAGCAGGTGGTCGCAGCTGAGGTAATCGTGATGCCACGTTCCTGCTCCTGCTCCATCCAGTCCATCGTGGCGCCGCCGTCGTGGACTTCACCGATTTTGTAGTTAACACCCGTGTAGTACAGGATGCGCTCAGTCGTCGTCGTCTTGCCAGCATCGATGTGAGCCATGATGCCGATGTTGCGAACTTTTTTGAGTGGATGTCGTGCCATGAGCTTGCCTTCTAGCGGTGTTTCGGGGGGATCCTGGCGGGATTTTCACAATGGACAGAAATGGTTGCCGATAGCCATCGGCAAGGACGGTAGAGCGATGGTGCGTTGCCTGGCGTCAGGATGCCGGGGCGCACCGACCGTTACCAGCGGTAGTGAGCGAAGGCCTTGTTGCTGTCGGCCATTTTTTGCAGATCGTCGCGCTTCTTCACTGCTGCGCCAATGCCGTTACCAGCATCCATCAGTTCGTTGGCTAGACGTTCTGCCATCGTGCGCTCGCGGCGTGAGCGGGAGAAGTCAACTAGCCAGCGGATAGCCAGCGTGTTGGCGCGCTTTGGGCGCACTTCGACGGGGACCTGGTAGGTCGCACCACCAACACGGCGGCTACGAACTTCGAGGGGTGGCTTCACGTTCTCCACAGCACGCTTGAGCGTTGCGACAGGATCTTCGCTGGTGCGCTGCCCAATAGTCGAGAGCGCGGTGTACACGATGCGTTCGGCAGTCGAACGCTTGCCGTCTTGGAGCACCTTGTTAATGAACTGGGTGACGAGAACGGAGTCGTACAACGGGTCGTGCGGAACTTCGCGACGCGGAGCGGCATTCTTGCGCATATCTACTGAGCCTTCTTTGCGCCGTAACGACTGCGGGCTTGGCGACGCTTGTCAACACCACTGGAGTCGAGCGTTCCGCGGACAACCTTGTAACGCACACCCGGGAGATCCTTTACACGACCACCACGCACGAGCACGATTGAGTGTTCTTGGAGGTTGTGCCCTTCGCCGGGGATGTAGGCAGTGATTTCGATGCCCGAAGTAAGTCGCACACGGGCGACCTTCCGGAGAGCAGAGTTTGGCTTCTTTGGAGTTGCGGTGTACACGCGAGTGCAAACACCACGACGCTGGGGAGCACCTTTGAGTGCTGGCGTCTTTTCCTTGCGGAACTTCGCTTCGCGTCCCTTGCGGACAAGCTGTTGAATGGTGGGCACAGTTATTCCTGAACTTTGGTGGCGTTACGTTTCGAATTTGCAACTGGGGTGCTGAAATGCATCGGCAGAGAAAAGGTTCTGCAGTTGAATTTCGGCTGGAGCACAGCGATCAGCAACAAGCCGCTGGGCCAGCAGACAAGCCTACGAAGCCGCCTGGCACTGCACAACCCGGTCGAAAAATTAGTCCGGTTGCGATTTGGCTTGAACCGGGCGTATCGCAACCGATTGTCGCGGGCAGGCTGATTGTCGATGCCGAAATAGGGCCGTTTGCACCACCGAAATCGATCGGCCCGGTCGGGTCTGGTTAGCCCGATTCGTCTCGGATCGAAGCGAAAAGGTCTGCGACAAAGTAGCCGGGTCGCCAGGTCATGCCCGCTCGCACGAGGACCGATGGCCGGATGCGAACGGCAGCTATCGTCGGATCAATGGCAGCGCCTCTTGACTTGCGATTTCTTCGATCTGCAAGCGCCCACACGCAACTCGACGCTTCGACTACCGAGATTGCGATGGTCGGCCGTTCTAACGTAGGAAAGTCGTCGCTTATCAATGCGCTTGCGAACCGCAACAAGCTCGCCCGAACCTCAAAGACGCCAGGTGCGACCCAGCTACTCAATATTTACGAGTTTGGCGACGAAAATTCTGGACGTTGGCTCGTGGATCTGCCCGGCTACGGATTCGCAAAGTTGTCGAACAACCGAGTGAAGCAGATGGCGGCCATGATCAACGCTTACATCGGCGAGCGAGAGCAACTGACCCACGCGGTGGTGCTGATCGATGCCAACGTTGGACCAACCGATCTTGACCTGCAAACGATTGATTGGCTTCGCCATATCGAGCTCGACTTTGTCATTGTCGGCACCAAGGTCGACAAGATCAAGTCGGGTCAGCGGTCGAAGAAGCAGAGAAAGACCGCGGAGAAGCTACAGATGGCATCGGGCGATATCCGGTGGGTCAGCGCCGAGAAGGGCACCGGCATCCCCGAGCTTCGAGCGCAGCTCGCATCGTTGCTCAACAGCTAGCTGGGCACAGTCCAGTTGATCGGGTCGCATCCTGAAGCGCGAAGTGCTTCGTTGACCTGGGAGAATGGCTTGCTGCCAAAGAACCCGCGAGAGGCCGAGAGCGGCGATGGATGGACCGACTCAATAATGTGATGATGCGGCGCGATCAGCGGCGCCTTCGATCGTGCAAAGTTTCCCCACAGCACAAAGACCACCGGGTCTGGCTTGGCGGATACCAACTCGATGATTCGGTCCGTAAAGGTTTCCCATCCTTGTTTGCGGTGACTTCCGGCGGCGTGAGCGCGAACCGTCAACACTGAATTCAGCAACAAGACGCCATTGCGGGCCCATGACTCCAGGTTGCCGTGGGTAGGTTGGTCTACGCCGACGTCGTTGACCAGTTCTTTGTAGATATTGCGGAGCGAAGGCGGTATCGCCGTTTCGGAGCGAACCGAGAAGCTCAATCCGTGTGCCTGGCCCGGGCCGTGATAGGGATCTTGCCCCAGAATCACCGTTCGCACGCTTGCGTACGGTGTGAGGTGCAGGGCGGCAAAGACGTCTTCAGGAGCGGGAAAGACGTCGTGACGCTTACGTTCTGAGCGCAAGAACGCCTGAAGGTCGAGCCAGTACTGTTGTTGAAACTGATCGCTCAACAACGGGTTCCAATCGGTCTTTGCCACGATCTCTGACGGTAGCGCTGGCGGCTCTGACCGCAGTTGACTAGTTGCGCCTGCGGCGTAGACCGCGTGCCGCAGCGAGAGTGCTCAGGCCGATTCCCACGAACACCAGTCCGAGAGATCCACCCTTGTCGGACCCATCTCCTGTTATGGCAAGAGAAAGGACTTCGTCGGGAGTATTCGGCGCGGCAGCCGGGGGCTGGGGAGTTGAATTTGGTGGCGTCACAACGCTGAGCACTTCGTCCTGAGCGATGTGGTGTGTGGGGTCGCTGTCGGTGACCTGTTGACCATCACGCGTCTGACCCACCACCACGGCGCTTCGACCAAAGGCACCGGGGCCGGTGACCCCTGTGAGCGTGCACGATGTTTGGCCAGCGACTGGCAAGAAGGCGACCCGACACACACCGCCCGAAATGTTGTCGGTGACAACCACGTCATACAGATCGACAACGCCGGTATTGGTCACGACATAGGTCCACACGATGGGATCCCCAATGGCGAGCTTCACCCCAGGAGCGTCGTCGGCATCGAAGCCGTTGGTGTCAAGTTCAATATCGATCGCCGGTTCGGAGTAGCTCGGGACAACGGGAGTCACTGGCACCGGAGTATTGACTGGGGGAAGGGTGGGATTCGGTTCAACTGTAGTAGGGGTCGGCGTACTCGGCGCCGGGGTGGGCGGCACTGGCGTTGGCGGCACTGGCGTTGGCGGCACTGGCGTAGGTGGAATCGGCGTAGGCGGCACTGGCGTAGGCGGCACCGGCGTAGGTGGAATCGGCGTTGGCGTCGCCGGCAACGGCAACGGTGTTGGTGTGGGCTGCACTGCCACGTAACTACTGGGGTCCTCGTGGGTCACGACGATCGTTGGGTTCACCACAGGCTGGGCCACGACGAGCGCAGTGTTTTGGTAGTCGACAGCGCCAGCGATTCCGGTCTTCGTGCATTGGGTTGTGACTCCGGCCGCAATCAGATCGATCACGCAGATCGGACCCTCGAGATCGTCGGTAACGACAACATTTTGGAGCGCAGCATTTCCCGTATTGGTCACGTCATAGGTCCAAAGGACCGGTTCGCCAACCACTGCGGTACCCCCGTCCACGCCGTTGGTGAGTTTGTCAATGCCGACCGCAGCGTACATGTAAGAAATCTCGGCGCTTGCGTTTGCAAAGGTTTCAACTTCGACCCGGGCGTTGCCGCCGCCGCCAAGCGCTTCGAAACCTGCGAGAGTCCCGAGTCCAATGTTGACGGGTCCGGAGTCGACGAACGCTGCGAGGGCAGTTTGATCAAGGACGCGAAGCGTGGACGCGTCAAATGCCGCCGCGGGCTGATCGCTTTGGTCAACGTCTCCGGCAACGAGGCCCACGAAAGACTCCGACAGAACCTGAGCTTGGAAGTCAAGCTTCGTGAGCGAGGCCGGCGCCCCGCTGCACGCCAAGTAGCTGGTGGGAGCAGGTCCTATGTCTGCACAGAACCGGACGCTGGTCGTAACCATCACGTCAATCGGCGCCGACGAAGGGTCGGGGTTCGTGTTGGTAATCTGCACCACCCGACTATCGAGGTCAGCCTGCAACGAGAAATCGACCGCAACTAGGGTGCCGGTCGAGGAGTCGAACCCATCGAGTGTCAACTGGCGTGTGAAGTCGGTTTGGGTGCGGCCAGTTGAATCTGACTGCTGAGCTCGCGCTAGGGGTAGTGCAATAAGCACGAGGATGATCGCGCACAGCCCGCAAAGGATTGAGCGAATGGCATTTGTGTTCATCTGAGCGTCTCCTCCAAGACACCCGCTTGCCAACGCTACGCGCTGACGGCCCTACCCGTTCTAGTATCTAATCACTCAATTACCCCAAGAGCAACACCAGTAACACATTCTTCACGGTAACGCAATCCGCCGACTCCCCCACCAATCTTTGCCCCCGAGCGCGACCGTGCCGGCCTTCTCATCAGTCCGACGTGATGAGAAGACCGGCGGCGAGCATGCCACTGCGAGGGTGGGGGGATAGTGCAGATCCAGGCAGTAGCAGCGATGTCGAGCGGCCGAGGAATAGACGGCGCCAGACGAACCTTGCGCAAGTAAGACCGGGTCAGTGAACCGGCTCCGTCGTACTTGCGCAGTAGTTGCTGCAAGAGCTATGGGAGATCAACGTTGTGGTTTGTGTGAGGCCTTCCGTTCCACACCCTAAAACCTCGATTATTGCGATCTATGGGTTCTACTCACCAGCCACTTAATCACCATCAGCACCACCATGCAAGCGTCCCTCCGCCTTGTAACCAGACCGCAAGCCCCTTGACACATTGCCTCCCAAAACGCAAACAGCCCAGGTGGCAAAGCACCCGAGCCGAAGCGAATCCGAACTACCCGCTACCACTCAACCTGTCGGGACCGCAGAAGCAGAAACCCGAAAACAGGATGAGCGAAGCGAATCCGAACTACCCGCT
>Ga0209828_1000256_pt1 | contig 52267 bp, 47 predicted proteins | sample MaitaG_FD_187429 | JGI IMG/M metagenome (GOLD analysis project Ga0209828, IMG submission 187429) | Marine algal microbial communities from Maine, USA - Maine_Asex2 metaG (SPAdes) (version 2) | ecosystem: Host-associated > Algae > Red algae > Unclassified | place: Maine, USA | collected 2015-01-05
GGCAGTTGTCCACATCGTTATCGATACCATCGCCATCAGTGTCGTTGCCGTTGACATCATCGCAAGCATCGCCTAAACCGTCTTCGTCTATGTCTGCTTGATTGGCATTGGATATTGCCGGGCAGTTATCCACATCGTTATCGATACCATCGCCATCAGTGTCGTTGCCGTTGACATCATCGCAAGCATCGCCTAAACCGTCTTCGTCTATGTCTGCTTGATTGGCATTGGATATTGCCGGGCAGTTATCCACATCGTTATCGATACCATCGCCATCAGTGTCGTTGCCGTTGACATCATCGCAAGCATCGCCTAAACCGTCTTCGTCTATGTCTGCTTGATTGGCATTGGATATTGCCGGGCAGTTATCCACATCGTTATCGATACCATCGCCATCAGTGTCGTTGCCGTTGACATCATCGCAAGCATCGCCTAAACCGTCTGCGTCGATGTCTGCTTGATTGGCATTGGATATTGCCGGGCAGTTATCCACATCGTTATCGATACCATCGCCATCAGTGTCGTTGCCGTTGACATCATCGCAAGCATCGCCTGTACCGTCTTCGTCTATGTCTGCTTGATTGGCATTGGATATTGCCGGGCAGTTGTCCACATCGTTATCGATACCATCGCCATCAGTGTCGTTGCCGTTGACATCATCGCAAGCATCGCCTGTACCGTCTTCGTCGACGTCTGCTTGATTGGGATTGGCTATTGTCGGGCAGTTGTCCACATCGTTATCGATACCATCGGCATCAGTGTCGTTGTCGTTGGCATCATCACAAGCATCGCCTAAACCGTCTTCGTCGATGTCTAACTGATCAGGGTTCGCAACCCTGGGACAGTTGTCAGCATCAAAAGAAAAACCATCCAGATCAAAATCGGGATCTGCATTGTTTCCAGGATCAGTGCCTTGTGAGATTTCCTGCGCGTTGTTGAAGCTGTCACCGTCATCGTCAAAGGCATCCAGACCTTCGTCGAAATCGGAAGCCGCAAAAACTGCGGTGGCGCCAGAGCCTACGCTTTCGCTGCGTGATCTGTTCCCTAATTGAATAAGACGCTCGGTTGTAGCGTAAAAATCAACCGTCACCAAAGGTTCAGTGTTTTCTCTGACTTGGGCTTGCCCGCGCCATATATTGCCTACACGAGTCAGGGCAATGACATTACCGTTCACAGCGGCGCCCGCGTCGATTTGCGTTCTTGATTCCAAGGGAGAATTTTCAAGCGCCGTAGGTAGACTAATCTCTACATTAAGCGTCACATTTACGGGGGCGCTGGGTGGGTCCATAGGATCGTCAAAAAGAAAGCCGCCCCTGCGCTCATCCAGATTTGAAAATCCGTCGTTATCGTCATCCAATGATGATGTATCAAACTCATTGTTGAGGAATCTCAATATGACTGGTTCCGGGTTATTTCGTGGTCCAGCATTTAATGGCTTGGTTGCAATGGCCAAAGCCAAAAACTTATCGCCGATGACTTCGAACCATTCCAGCGTCACATCCGATGTGGAATTTTCAGGCAAGTTCGTCACGTAACGATAGTCACCATTCTCATCAGGAACCATTTTGCTAATGACTCCGCCGATGGTTACCTGCAATATCAGATTATCCTTCACGATCATACGCGATGACAACAACATGTCGGGCGCTGTGAATGACATGTTTGCGTTACCGTTGCCGACTTCTACGTCACCTGTTTCACCGCTCTGGCTGCAGGCATTGAGAATGAAAGCCGCCGATATCAAAATGGCTAATTTCAGGCTATTATTTAATTTTTTCATTGCTAGTGCTGATTTCTTATTCATCGTGATCTAGTCAGGGGGTCACTTTCGATCGTTACCGGAACCATCTGTCCTCCCGAACCTCCGTCTGAGCCACTGTCTGCCGCCGAAACAAGTGCACCGACTACCAGGACCCCGACAACTCCGACAGCAATTTTCTGGGTGGTGCTCAGTGATCCCAGTAGTGATGTGGATTCTTGCGCTGCCGGCTTGTTGTTGGCCAGGCTCGCAGGCCTGTCAACCAGCGAACGTTTCAGGGGGTCGAAGGATACGCCTTGTAGTGTGCGATTTCCCGCTTCGTCCTTGGCTTCGATATAGTATTCAATCACATCGACTGCTGATGGTATATCCTGCGATGGAATGGTAATCGAGTAAAGATCAGTTTCGCCGATTCGGGACATCTCACCTCTTTCGTAAGTATCTTCTACTCCGAAGCGATATAGAAAAACAAGGGTGGCAACGCGCTGATTATCTGTCGCTGACACGGTGAAAACCTGGGCATCCCCCTTACGCGCCTCATCGACCGAATCGAATCCCACTTTGGGAGGTTCGGTGTCCAGAGTTTGCGCATAAGTGGGCGACAATGCGAACAGCATCGTAGCTACGATGACATGACAAGCCATTAAAGCACGCGAAAGACCGCGGCGTCGTGGAGACGAACCCTTCATAAATGCATTTACCGTTTAAGCCGCTTACCAGCGGATAGAGGACCAACCGTCGTCTTCTTTGATTGAAGAGAGTCGTACAGAGCCCAAATTTAGTGGTGGTCCAGTGACTGAACCATCGGCACGAGTCAGGCGTGTGATTTGCAAAGTACCCTGGATCTCACCGTTTGCATCCAGCGTAGATACGTTTCGCAGCTGCGCTTGAATAGAGGTGTTGTTTTCGAACATCTGCATGACCTGCTGAATTCTGACGCCGGAACGTTGTGTCAGTTGAATGACAGCGTTGATGTCACGATTTTCAATGGCACTTTCCAATTGCGCGAATCGGCCATAAACCTGTTGCAAATCAGCATCACTGATACGTCGTTCAACCCCTGATATCACAGGGTCCGAATCGGGTTGCGTTTGTGGGGTAAGCAACCCCGTCTGAGTTTCTCTTTCACGAGCCTCATTCAGTCGCTGCAAATCATCGGCTTCTCGCTGGTTTGCAACGATGCCCTCAAGTGATTCAGGTGCTGCTGCAAGCTGATCATTGGGTTGTCCCTGCTCTGCGCGTTGCTGTGCAAGCTGCTGATCTGCCAGAACGCGTTCTTGCCTGGCCACTTCCAATTGTTCCTGTCGTGCTCGCTCCTGCGCAAGCCGGTCAGCTCTTACTTGTGCCGCAGCGCTGGCCTGTACGGTCTGCTGAGCCACTGATTGGGCATCTTGTGCACGTTCAGAGGCAGCCAGTCGTTCGGCCTCAGCGCTTTGAACTTCTGCACGACGCGCCTCTTCGGCTGCTTGTTCAGCTTCTGCCAATCGCGCAGCTTCTGCCACTTGCTCAGCTTCTGCCTGACGCGCGACTTCGGCTACGCGATCAGCTTCTGCCTGACGCGCGGCAACGGCTGCTCGCTCTAGCTCTGTCCGTTCTATTTCAGCTGCCCGTTCAGCTTCTGCGAGACGCTCGGCCTCGGCTACTCGTTCAGCCTCTGCGAGACGCTCGGCCTCGGCTATTCGTTCAGCTTCTGCAAGACGCTCGGTCTCGGCTACCCGTTCAGCCTCTGCAAGACGCGTCGCCTCGGCTATTCGTTCAGCTTCTGCAAGACGCGTCGCCTCGGCTACTCGTTCAGCCTCTGCAAGACGCGTCGCCTCGGCTACTCGTTCAGCCTCTGCAAGACGCGTCGCCTCAGCTACTCGTTCAGCCTCTGCAAGACGCGTCGCCTCAGCTACTCGTTCAGCCTCTGCAAGACGCTCGGCTTCTGCCGCGCGTGCAGCCGCTTCCTGACGTGCTGCTTCGACTTGTTGCCCGACATCCGCCAACTGCTCGTCCTCATTTCTGGCGAGACGGTCAGCTTCTGCAAGCTCTGTATCATCTGGCAGAGCTTGTGAGCCAACATTTCCACCTTGCCTCAAATCAACAATACGAGTTTTGATATCGTTAAATTCAGGAGCGCCATATCCATAGATAGTACGATCCATTGTCTGCATGGCAAGATCTGCTTCGTCAAGATTACCTTGCTCTAGCAAACCCTCCAGATTGGCAAGTTCTTCCTTGAACTTTGCGTTCAGAGAACTGGGAGCGTTTGTATTGGCCACGACTGCAGGCGTCTCCAGCGGTGACTCATCGGCGCCGGTATCAGCCACATCGTCGGTACTGCCTGTGAAGCCTGCGATGGTGTTGTCTGTCCACTGGATGGCACTGTCTGTCCACTGCTTGACTGTCAGGTTGACTGTTGGGTTACTATAAAAAACAGAACCGATGCCTGCGACCACTAATAAGGCGCCGAAGGTATAACCTGTTTTTCGCAAAAGGCTTGTTCGGGGCTGGTCGAAACGTACAGGCGTTGCATGTGCGGTTTTGTCGACCCATTGATCGCTATCTGGCCAATCGTCGTCTTCAAAGTCAAATTGGGCGTTGTCAGGCCTATCCAGCCGGTCGAGCTCGGAGAGGTCTACATCGCCGCGTAATGGTCGCGGAACATCTTTTTCTACTGGACGTATGCCATCGGTCAACGGCGGTGGTGGCGCTACCGGATCGCCGGGTCTCGGTGCTCTCAGAGGTCCCGATTGCGAGACTCGTACGGGTTTTCTGATTACCGGAAAAGGTTTTTCTGCATTCGAGACATTCGCCGGACTTCGTGGAGCATTCCGTGGATCATGCGCACTAGCATCGCCATCAACGTCGCCTGATGGCTCGCGCGCATTACTGTCGTTATCGTTGTCCAGAAAATCGAATAACGATTCCGATTCGTCACTGTTCGCTTTGTCGGGCAAAGATTGCATGTCTTGAGTCTGCTGTCCGAGTTAGTCGGCATTTGAGATTACAGACGACATGATAACGGATAGGGCATCCGGATTAATGAGAATCCTGAGACCATTCAACGGTTTACTCTCATTTTTATTACCAATTCTGGTCGAAAGTGGGGACTAAAACACTATTTCAGCTACTTTAAAACATCAATCTGGCATTATATTGCTCATGCAAACAATAATTACAATGCCAGCAGAACTTCCCATTGCTCAAATGCCAGACCTAAGGACAAATGCGCTGGCAACAATATCATCACGCTAGTAGCACTTTGTGGTCCCTCTACCATCCAGGCGCCTGACTTCTGACCCAGCAATGACTCATTAGGACCTGAGATATGCCCCGGGGCGTGAAGTATCCTCGGATCAGGGACCTCCGTATTGGCTGCCACAAGACCATCATCGTCCTTCCATATCAGCCTTGCAGTGCCAGGTTCAAGTGTAGTAATCAAGGACTGGACATCGATCTGGCTGCGTTGTCTGGCTGTAGCATCCGGTGTAGCTGGCTGCAACAACATGGGTTGAGCCTCGGGATAGACGATCTTTCTAACCTGATGCCCGGAGTTATCAAAACTCAACAACACGCGTTGTTCGCCAGCAATCACAGTAGTCATCATGCCCGCAAGGTACAGAAAACATATCAATCGGCAAGTCATGAATTTCATAGTGAGCTAATGCTCCAGGTCCAGGTGAAGATACCCGCGTGAGGAGGTTCCACTTTGATCTTCCCGGTAGTGTCCGTCACGGTAAGCGTTAGTTCATGATCCCCCTCAGGAAGAGTCAAGAGAAGTTCAGACAGTGTCTCGTTGGCAATCGCTTCGATCAGGGCATCGTCATCTTCACCAACGCTCAACATCACAGTGGGTTGCTCAGTCGTCGAATCAGCAGGAGCGCCGTCAAACGCCGGAAGCACTGTTTCACTAGTGGGTATCAGCGGCTCGCCGTTCAGGCTCCAGACAATCTCCTGAACATCATCACCAAATACCGTTGTAATACTAAATTGCTCTGGCTCATTGGCAATTACTTGCATTGACTGCACACGAGGAGAAAGCTCGCGAATACCTTCCGTAAGTGTGTACAGTCGCAATATCCATTGCTCGCTGTTGATCGGGCCGAACGGCGCATCGAAGCTACGCATGCGACTGTCTTCGGTGCCTCGATAAACACCTGTGGATCGATACAAACCACCTTCAAATATCCCCACCCCTTCATCGCCTGCAAATTCGGGTAATGGCACTGATGGATCAATCCAGTGGGCCCAGGGAACCTCGCGAGGATCGTCAAGAACAGACACGTTTTTAAAACGCCCTTCTTCGAAGGCTGGCATTCCTGCAACGACAGGAATCAGATTATCAACATACTCATCGGCAAGATCAGCAAGGCTGTGCCCCATCTCATGCAATGCGACCTCTGGATAAAATGCAGATGTAATAGCCACACTACTGCCACTGTTTCCGCTACCGCCAAACCGGATATCGTTGACCAGTAGAATGATCTGGTCGAAGTCCGGGTACTCATTCAGAGATGCTTCCTGGAGTTTGAACATATTCGCGCAAACCAGTCGCGGTATGGACCGACAGTTGTAAGCACTGTCGAATGCGGTGTCACGTTTATCAATCTCGTCGCTGTCGTCAGAGCCTGATTGCTGTGAAACCGTTTGTATCATATGAAAATTGAACGCACCCAAATGCTCAGAGATACCTTCGTCCGAGCGGATGTAATCAATGACATTATCCACATGACGACGAAACGTGCGCTCCTCATCTATTGCATATCCATCGCCGAGAATGACGATGTGCACGCCCTTGCCTTGTTTAAAGCCGGACAAGGTGGTGCCGTTGCCAGATGCTGTTCTCGGGTAGACATCTATAACGATATCCTCGCGGATTACCGCACCGCGTGAATCCCGACCCACTATGGTCAGTTCGGTTTTCTGCGCCTGATTGATGTCAAGTACTTGTAAATCGATCTTACTGCCGTTCACTGACGTTTCAAACAGCGGATTAGGCTCGACGCTGATAGTTACACCATCGCTATCCAGATCTTCGGGGAACACGTTGAAATTTACCGATTGCATCCCGTAAAGCTCTTGAGGTGCCTGCCCGACATTCAGGGCTGGCGGGTCGTTGATATCAATGACGTTGATTTCAAAGTCCACATAGGTATCTCTAAGCCCTGTCGAATCGGTGACCGTGAGACTCATGCCGTCGAACAGACCGATATCCGTTTGTTCCGGTATTCCTGACAACACTGCTGTATCCGGGTTCAGAGTAAGCCAGTCAGGCAAGTTTGTTGCACTGAAAACAAGCGGGTCATCATCACCGTCGGTGGCATCAAGAATAGTTGAGTAAAGCCTTCCCTGATCAGCAGTCGTTTCGATTTCCCTGTTGAGTACAGGTGCGTCTGCAACAGGCGTTATGGTTATGAGCACTGAAACATTCTGACCATCAGAGCCAGCGTAGATGAAGCTATCGTCACCGTGAAAATTCAGTAGAGGCGTGTACTGGAAGATTCCACCTTGAGAACGCAATGTCAGCTCGCCTGCCCCCGGCAAGGCTCTGATATCGACATTGGTGGCTGAGTCGCTCTGGTCGGGCAACAAAAACAGGCCGTCAAGGACGTCATCCTCTTCGATAGTAAATCGCAGGCTTGCGGTTGAGGGCTCGAAGTCACCCTCTATCGGGGTGCCCGCCGGACTGGTGTCGTCGAATAATACAACAGGTGGCCCAGACCCGCCGCCCGAATCGCAGCCAGCGAGTGCCAAGCTGCCACATGTGAGCACCAATAAGACTTTACGCAAAGGGATCATCACTTTTCCGACGGTAGTCTCATGGTTCATGGCCTCCAGCCTCAAAACAACTATCTCTACAGCTAGCTACATAGCTTATTACAAATCCTGATGCTCTAACGCAGTTTCTATGTAAATTTTTCTTAACAATTTTGCCACGGGACCCGGGGTACCGTCTCCGAGTGTCACTCCGTCAATATTGACAACCGGCATAACGAAAGTCGATGCGCTGGTAATAAACGCTTCAACCGCCTGCCGTGCCTGTTCGATGGAAAAAGGCTCTTCGACGACAGCATAGCCAGCCTCTTTGGCAAATTTTAGTACGGCTTGTCGTGTGATACCGCTCAGGATCTCTGTGCCCAGATGGCGTGTCTGGATTTTTTTGTCAGCAGTAACAATATAGGCATTATTGGATGTGCCCTCTGTGACCAGTCCATCCTCGACCATCCATGCGTCGTGTACACCAGCATCCAGGGCGGCCTGTTTGCCCATGCTGGGCGCCAGTAAACCTACGGTTTTTATATCACGTCGTTTCCAGCGAAGATCCGGGATGGAGATGACGTGAATGCCTGCTTCCGCTGCGGGTGAGTGAAGCAGGTCTTTCTCTTGAGTGAACATCACAAGCGAAGATCGGACATTCTTCGGGTAGCCGAAATCCCGGTCAGCAACGCCACGCGATACTTGCAGGTAAAGCAGACCTTCTGTCACGTTGTTAAGCTCCAGAAGTTTCATCTGGGCGGCCACAATATCCTCATCGGGGCACGGCGGTGCCATGGATAGTTCAGACAGGGAACGGGCCAGCCGTTTCAGATGAGCCGTGTTGTCAATCAGCTTACCGTTAAGAACGGTAGATACTTCATAGACAGCATCAGCAAATAAAAATCCACGATCAAGCACCGAGATTTTGGCGTTCTCTTCTGCGACAAATTCGCCGTTTACATAGAAGGTTCTACTCATAGCGACAGTGGTCCTCGAAAGCGAGTTGTCTAAGGTCAGCGTTAACCCTTATATTAACCCTGATGTTAACTAATTAAATTTTCGCGTCACATAACCTCTGTGATGCTTTTCGACGAGTCGTTATAGTACTTGAATCCTAGTACTCAAAACGACCCGAGTCCGGAGAGCCTGATATTTTACGCAGACAGCGGCCACCGCGTAAACGATGAATTTTCGGCAAGTAGGGGATGCGCCAAGCCTGGTCTTCCGGGATCAGCCTTCAGCAGGTATCTGGACTGGGCGTGCTCGTGGGTTCAAGAATTGCCCAGGCTAGTCGTCCGCCCACCCGAGAAATCAGGATGCTAATATTTCGGGTGGGCGCACTACAAAGATAACAGCGCGTTCATTTGAGTGATGGATTGCACTTCGAAGTGTGCCTCAGCCTTCCCGTTGGGCCATTCATCTTTGTGTTGATTGAACCAAACGGCCTGTAAGCCAGCTGCCAAAGCGCCTCCCACGTCTGTCACCGGGTTGTCGCCGATATGCAGTACCTGATGTGCAGCTACGCCGAAATGCTCTCGGCAACGCTTAAACATATCAGCATGCGGTTTGGCCTTGAGCTCAAGATCAGCTGCATATATTTTATTGAAAAACCGGTCTATACCGATGTAAGCCAGATCGGCGTTACCGTTGGTAATGGCGGCCAGTGAATATCGTTCGCTTAGGCGTTGCAGAAGTTCAATGACTCCCGGATAGATGACAACCTCGCTGCGCGCCCGATAAAACTTATCGAAAGCCTCGGTTGCCATCGACTCGGGATAGTCGAATTGCAACAACAGGCTGCGCAAACCTTGCATCCGCATTGCCGTAACACAACCGGCAAGCTCGGGGTGTTGCTCGCGGGCCATCACCCGGAACTGAAGTAGTGATTGCGGATCATGAGCTGCGGTTATTCGCGGCGTATTTTCTGCGTGCCAATCGAACAGAGCCTGTTCTGCGTTGGCTATTGCGGGTGCACAATCCCAGAAGGTATCGTCAAGATCAAATGAGACAACCTTGATAGCATCGATAGATCCAATGGCACGTTGCATAGTCAATCGCTGATCAGAAGTACATGCATACGACGTGGTCCGTGAGCACCAATTTCAAGGGTCTGTTCGATGTCAGCGGTGCGCGAAGGTCCGGTGATAAAATTAACCGCACGAGGCATGACATCCATTGAGCGCAACAATGGAAATACATCATCGACATGCTTCACAAGCTGCGATTCACGAACCACAATGATGTGCGTTTCCGGTAAAAAATTAAGTGTTGCCGGCGTCTGCCCGTCACTGACAGTGACGACACTGCCGGTCTCAGCCACCGCAGCAATACAAGGTGTGATACTTACCTTTTCCACGCCAGATGCCGGCCCCTGCCCGTAGTGCTCAGGCCACTGAACCCTGCCCAGGGCGGGCGCCACGGTGACATCACCTGCCTGTGAGACATCCACACCTTCGGACCCTAGGTAGGCTACAACCTCTTCAACGCACTGTTCGATGGTGGGCAAACGGGCAACCGTCATCAACACCGACTCCATGGAAGTTATCAGCGTGGCAACAAGATCATCGGCAACGCACGGCAAAGTGTGGCGCTTCCCGCCCTGTAAGCGATTAGCGACATCCCGCGGCATCTCACGCACGCCCAACTGCGCCTCTGAGGGTGATCGGCCCAGCGCTTCAGCGATGTTTGACAATACCTTGTCCCGGGCACTCATGAACCGGATTGCCTGCTATCGAGGCGGTGTTCCGGTGACTTGCCGCGCACTGATGCACGGTACTGCTGCATGAACGTAGAGGGTCCCTGTGGCGCAGGTAAATCACGCTCCCTGGTCCATGCACCTGCCATTGGAAGACGCCGAAAATGACCTTGCCGGGTACCCATTCGGGCAAGCACCCTTACACCGATGGACGTCAAGCTGCGATAAAGCGCAGGACGCTTTGCAATGGCTGCCCAGATAGCCAGACCGTATCGGGCCGAAGGCGTCTGCAGCGATTTGATAAACGTCTGACGTCGATGTTCACGCAGCAATTTCGGCAATGGAATACTCATCGGGCAGACCTCTGCACATCGCCCATTCAGTGTGCATGCATGCGGTAAATCCGGCGAGTTCTCGATGCCCGTCATAACCGGTGTCACTACTGAACCCATTGGACCCGGATACACCCAGCCGTAGGCATGGCCGCCCACTGCACCATACACCGGACAGTGATTCAGGCAAGCACCACATCGAAAGCACCGAAGCATCTCCCGCAGCTCACCGGCGAGCATCTCGGTGCGATGATTATCAACGAGCACCACATGGAACTGTTCAGGTCCATCGGTGTCTTCGGTGTGAGCAGGCCCACTCATCAGACTTGTATAATTTGAATAATGCTGCCCGGTGGCACTGCGTGCCAGCAATCTCAACAAACAGCTGGCATCCTCAAGAGTGGGAATCACTTTTTCTATACCAACAATAACAATCTGCACGCGTGGAAGATTAGAAGTCAAATCACCATTGCCTTCATTGGTCACCAGCACATGCTGACCGGTTTCCGCGATTAGAAAATTAGCACCCGTAATGCCCACATCGGCGGTACGAAATTTCTCCCGCAAAACCGATCGTGCCTCATTGACCAATGCGGCTCTGTCAACAAGTCGTTCATGCAAACCATACTGTGCATGATGTTCGTGAAACAGATCAGATACCTGCTCAAGCGTTTTGTGAATGGCAGGCGCGATAATATGACTCGGTGCCTCCTTGGCCAGCTGAATAATATACTCGCCCAGGTCAGTCTCTATAGGCTGTATTCCCGCTTTCTCGATAGCCTCATTCAGGTTGGCCTCTTCACCCACCATCGACTTGCCCTTGGTGACAGTTTTCGCATTGGCAGATTTGCAGATATCGACAATGATGTCATTGGCATCAGCCGAAGTTTGAGCCCAGTGCACATGTCCGCCATGGGCGATGACCTTTGATTCATACGCCAGCAGGTAATGATCAAGGTTTTCCAGCACATGATTTTTAAGTAGCCTGGCGTCATTGCGTATCTGTTGCCATTCGGGCACCAGCGCAACAGCTGCTGCACGCTTTCCAATAAAGCCGTCTTTAACCTTACCCAGGGCCTGCTTCAGATTGTCATCAAGCAGCGCTGTACTGGCATTGGTTTTAAATGAGCGTGACTGGGATTGCATGCCGTTATTACCTTGTTGCACCTGATGCAGGCACGCTGTCGGTGCCTTCACCAATGGCAGAACCGTCAGCCATTCCGGCCAGCACTTCTGCGAAATGGTAGACCTGCGTTGGCTCCTGGAGTCGGCTTAGTCTGCCACTGATGTTCAGCAGACATCCCATATCACCACCTAACAATGCGCTGGCGCCCGTTTGTTTTACCAAAGCCACTTTGTCGCTGACCATGCGTTCGGAGATGTCGGGGAACTTGACGCAAAACGTACCACCGAAGCCACAGCACACATCGGTATCTTCCATCTCCGTAAGCTCAAGGCCTGCGACATTGTCCATCAACTTACGTGCCTGTTTTTTTATACCCAGTTCGCGCAGACCACTGCAGCTATCGTGATAGGACACGCTTTTGTCGAACCGCGCACCGAAGTCAGACATGCCGCGCACATCAACCAGAAAACTCAATAACTCATGACAGCGGCTGGCGAACTGTTCTGCCTTTGCCAGCCACTGTGGCTCATCCTTGAATAGTTCAGGGTAATGTTTGATCAGCATGCCGGCACAAGAGCCCGAGGGCACCACGATGTAATCGAACCCTTCGAAGGCTGTGATGGTGTTTCTGGCAATATGCCGGGAGGTGTCGTCGTCACCGCTATTGAACGCGGGTTGGCCACAACAGGTCTGTAATTTTGGAACCGTTACGAGGCAGCCTGCCAGCTCTAGCAATCTGATAGCAGCAAAGCCGACACTTGGTCGGTGCAGATCGACAAGACAGGTGACAAAAAGCCCCACATGGGGGGCCTGAGCTTCAGCGCGGCTCATGCAATTTCCGGAATAGACTGATGTAGCCCTATAATACGCTAATGATGAATCATTCAGATGTGACCATTAGTACCTTCAGCCACACAGGAGAGCAAATGCTCGCTGTGGATCACTACCCTGGCAGCAAGGGTAGTAACGTGCCTCATATCATGTTCTGTGGTGGCTTCCATTCATCAATGCAAGGCACCAAGGCCTGCGCCATTAAAGCGCTTTGTCTTGAAAACAACTGGCATTACACTCGCTTTGACTACCGTGGTCATGGGCAGAGTAGCGGAGAAGCGGCAGCCTTTACTCTGACCGACTGGCTGGATGACACCTTGGCCGTGCTCGACCAACAGCAACTGCCCACCCTGCTCATTGGTTCATCCATGGGCGCATGGCTTGCAACTCTGGCAAGCCTGCGCAGGCCCGATTCGGTCACAGCGTTACTATTACTGGCGGCGGCTCCTGATTTTCTGTCGGAGCTCGTTGCGCCAGAACTCTCGGTTGCCGATAAGTGGGACTTGCAACAGGGCAAAGTGGTGAATTTGGCTAGCCACTACGACGACAGGCCCTATCCAATATCTCAGGCTTTATTGGATAGTGCTATGAGTTTGTCGTTGCTTGACAATGACGCCCTGCTCGCTCTGCATTGTCCAGCACGATTGATACACGGCACAGCGGACGCTGATGTGCCGTACGAGTTATCGACAAGACTGATGAGCAAGATGCCACCTGGGCACGATGCCAGACTTGCATTGCTGCACGGCGCGGATCATCGACTATCCGATACAGGCTCCTTATCGTATATAGAAAAAGAAATCCATACCTTGATCAACGATCTGCATGAACAAATATCAAGCCCCTGATGAGACGCTAGCCGATAAGGGTCCGTCCCATAATAACTTGAGCATCTCAGGTGCTCAGGCGCTCGTCCAGCAAGGACGAATACGGGCGAATAGCGGGCTATTCAACCGCCGAACAACGCAGCGGGGCGAGATGCATGGGCGCCTGAGATGCTAAAGTTATTGTGGGACGGGCCCTAATGCTGCAAGATGATCTCATTCGCGCCACGGACACAGGACTGGTGTGCGATGCCGGGCAATTTGTCATCGATCCATGGAAAGAGACCGCTATTGCGCTGATCACTCATGCACATGCTGATCATGCAAGACCCGTCGCGCAAATATATTACGCCAGTGAGTCTTCAGTGCCGCTACTGAAAAAGCGACTCGGTGATGATAAGGATATCCGTGGTATCGCTTTTGGCAAACCACTATTATTGGGCAAAACCAGCGTCTCGTTTCATCCCGCAGGTCATGTTCTGGGTTCGGCGCAAATCAGAGTAGCTTACAAGGATGACGTCTGGGTTTTCACTGGTGACTTCAAACGTGATCATGATCCTAGCTGTGAGGCGTTCGAGCTTGTCCCCTGCGATACGTTTATTACGGAAGCTACATTTGCACTTCCCGTATATCGCTGGCAACCGGGTAGCGTGGTTGCCGAGGAGATCTGGCACTGGTGGCAAGCCATGCGCAAGGCACAACGGCCCGCCGTGCTGTTTGCCTATTCACTGGGCAAAGCGCAACGCGTATTAAGTGAGCTCAGCGCTTTCACCGATTCACCGGTATATCTGCATGGTGCGGTGGATCCGCTAACGGAAATCTATCGTGCAGCCGGAATTCAGATGCTTGCTACACATCCCGTTGACTTGAACGACAAGACAGTCGACTACAGAGGTCAGTTAATCATCGCGCCACCTGGCGCTAGTGGTTCGGCATGGATGCGACGATTTCCCAAAGCATCCACAGGCTTTTGCAGCGGATGGATGCGAGTGCGTGGTAATCGGCGACGGCGCGGTTATGAACGCGGCTTTGTCTTGTCTGATCATGCCGACTGGCCGGGCCTACTCGACACCATTGAACAAACGGGGGCTACCCGCATACTGACTACGCACGGAGATTCCGGTGCCCTGGTGCGACTGCTGCGTGAGCGGGGCCTGGATGCCGCAGCGCTGGAGACACGCTATAGCGACGATTCGGACACCGACGAGTAAAATTTTTCATGCAATCGTTCAGCCGCCTGTATCAGACACTCGACCAGACAACATCAACTAATGCGAAAGTCGCTGCCATGGTGCAGTACTTTAACGATGCGCAGGCGAATGATGCCGCCTGGGCCGCCTATTTTCTGAGTGGTCGGAGACTGAAACGACTCATAGGAGCCGCAACGTTGCGCAGCTGGTTGATGTCCAGTTGCGATCTGCCTGATTGGCTTATCGAGGATACTTATGCCAGCGTAGGCGATCTTGCGGAGACTATCGCTCTGTTGGTGGCAACCCCGGGCAGCTCAACACAATCACAGACACTGAGTGACTGGGTAGAGCGCAAGATTTTAGCTTTGCGTTCTGAGGATGTCAACGAGCAGGAACGCATTGTTCGGCATTGGTGGCAATCCTTGAACTATGAAGAATGTTTTATTGTTAACAAGCTGCTCACCGGAGCGCTTCGCGTTGGCGTGTCGCAGATATTGCTGGCCCGAGCGGTTGCCGAGCACGCCGGGCTACCGCGTGATCTTATCCTGCACAGGTTGATGGGCGAATGGACACCGGATGAACAATTCTGGAAACAGTTGACGGCAGTTGATACCGGTGAGGTCGTGCCCTCCCGACCCTACCCTTTCTGTCTTGCCTCACCCCTGGAGACATCTCCCGACAGCCTTGGCGATGTATCGCAATGGATAGCAGAATGGAAGTGGGACGGCATACGCTGCCAGCTTATTCGTCGCCAGGGCGAAACGTATCTATGGTCGCGTGGCGAGGAACTGATTGGCGAGCGTTTCCCTGAAATTGTCAATGCCGCTGCCTCCTTACCTGACGGCAGCGTACTGGATGGCGAAATTCTGCCATGGAATGACGATGGCGTTATGCCATTCGCACAGCTACAAAGGCGAATAGGACGCAAGAGTGTCGGTAAGAAACTGCTTGGCGATGTGCCCTGTATTTTTTTGGCTTACGACATGATGGAGTCCGCTGGCAACGACATCAGATTACAGCCATTCGAACAACGCATGGCTACCTTGCAGCTCACGATAAACACACAGGCACACGATAGATTACGCCTGTCCGAAACCCTGGCTGCCGATTCCTGGCAGCAACTGGCGGAACGACGCGAACAATCACGCGATCGACAGGTTGAGGGTCTGATGCTAAAGCATGCAAGCTCACTTTATGAGACGGGCCGCAAACGCGGGCTATGGTGGAAATGGAAGGTTGAGCCATATACCGTTGATGCGGTAATGCTCTACGCACAGGCTGGACATGGTAAACGCGCCAACCTTCATACCGACTATACCTTCGGCGTCTGGCAGGACGATCAGCTAGTGCCCATCGCCAAAGCCTACTCCGGATTGGACAACGCTGAGATCAAGGAATTGGATAAATGGATTCGCAAAAATACTCTGGAGAGGTTCGGACCGGTACGCTCTGTGGAAAAACATCAGGTATTCGAGCTTGCCTTCGAAGGTATCAATCTATCTTCGAGGCACAAGTCCGGTATCGCCGTACGCTTTCCGAGAATCTCCAGATGGCGTCGTGATCTGGCGCCAAAAGATGCAGACACGCTTGATCAGGTCAAAGCCCTGATACAGATTCAAAACGCATCCACTCAATGAAACCTCGTTGGGCGATAGAGAGAACCAGGCAGTGGTATGTAACAAACGACTGGACGGTGTTCGACTTCCAGAAACAGGCCTGGCATGCCTGGCACCGTGGACAATCGGGTTTAATCCATTCGCCGACCGGCAGTGGCAAAACCCTGGCTGCCTGGCTAGGGCCCGTTCAAGGTGCCATGCAGCAAGCGCAAGATGCACGCGACGAGCCACTGCGTGTGCTATGGATTACGCCATTACGAGCATTGGCAAACGATACCTGCAGCAAGCTGCAAGAGGCCTGCGATGCACTGGACGTCCCCGTCCGTGTTGAGTTACGTACTGGCGATACCTCCAGTAGCCGGCGCAGCAAGCAGCGCAAGCAACCTCCCTTTGCACTGGTAACAACGCCTGAGAGCCTGTCAGTGATGCTCAGCTATCCCGGCGCCGAAATCGGTTTGCAGGGCATTCACACCGTTATCGTCGATGAATGGCACGAGCTCATGGGTAGCAAACGAGGTGTGCAGCTGCAACTTTGTCTTGCCCGGCTGCGCAAGCTCTGCGGGCACCTTAGAATCTGGGGCGTATCTGCAACGCTTGCCAATCTTGACGAGGCTATGCAGAGCTTGCTTGGCCCGTTTAACGAAGGCGTACTAATTCAGGGAATAGAACCCCGTACGGTAGAAATTGATTCGGTACTACCTGAGAACAATGAGCGATTTAAATGGTCTGGACATCTGGGTCTTCAGTTGGTGTTACCGGTGATAAAGGCCATTGAAAGCGCAGGCACCACATTACTGTTTACCAACACACGTTCGCAGGCAGAGCTTTGGTTCCAGGCCTTGCTGGATGCGCGTCCGGACTGGCTGGAAAACATCGCTTTGCACCATGGTTCGCTCGATAGAAAACTGCGCACAAGCATAGAAGAGCGGCTGCGATTGGGCACTGTGAGTTGCGTGGTGTGTACCTCATCGCTGGATCTGGGTGTGGATTTCAGTCCTGTTGATCAGGTACTACAGGTCGGCAGCCCCAAGGGTGTTGCACGTCTACTGCAGCGCGCCGGTCGCAGTGGACATCGCCCTGGGGCGATATCGCGTGTACTGTGTGTTCCAACCAACGCGCTGGAGCTGGTAGAGATCGCCGCTGTGCGTCGTGCGCTTGCCGCCGGGCGTATCGAAGGACGTCACGCCCCCACCTTATCACTCGATGTACTGAGTCAGCATCTGGTAACGATTGCCATGGGCGCAGGCTTTCAGGAAAATGACATGCTTGAAGAGATCCGCAACACTCAGGCTTTTAGCACCATAAGCGACGAGCAGTGGCAATGGGTCATGGACTTCATAACGCGCGGCGGACAAGCACTTCAAGGTTATCCCCAGTACCACAAAGTGCTTAAGGTCACCGGCACCTACCGCGTCATGAATAAGGAAATACAGCAACGGCACCGGATGTCGATTGGCACGATCAACAGTGACACACAGATAAGTGTGGCATTTCAGCGTGGCAAGCGTCTAGGGAGCACGGAAGAAAACTTCATTGCCAGGCTTAAACCCGGCGATACATTCCAGTTCGCCGGTCGTCATCTGGAGCTTATGAGTATTCGTGAGATGACCGCCTATGTGCGCCTTGCCACCAAGCGCAGTAGCGCCGTGCCACGCTGGTGGGGAACGCAGATGCCATTAACCACAGAACTTGCCGATAGTGTTCAGGAAACGCTGGATCTGTGGAGCAGAAAACTTGCCAGCAGCCCAGAGCTTGATTGCATCAGTGCAACACTTGATTTACAACGTCGTCTATCACTGCTACCAGGGCCTGATGATTTTCTCATCGAATACATCAGTACCCGTGAAGGTTATAGTCTGTTCTGCTTTCCCTTTGCCGGACGTCTGGCACATGAGGGTCTGGCGATGCTGGTGGCGCTGAGACTGTCGGCGAAAACACCATTGACTTTCACCCTGCAAATCAATGACTACGGTTTCGAGTTGCAAAGCTCGACAGCATTTACGGTTGATATCGATCAGCTAAAAGCGGTGTTCAGTACCGACAAGCTACTCTTCGATATCCTAGGCTCAATCAATGCCAGCGAAATCGCCAAGCGCCGTTTCAGAGATATTGCCCGCATTGCAGGTCTTGTATTTGATGGCTATCCGGGCCGCGCCAAAACAGCCAGGCAAGTACAGGCCTCCAGCAGTCTGATATTTGATGTACTGGTAAACTATGATGAAGGTAATTTACTGCTCGACCAGGCACGGCGAGAAGTCCTCGAGCAACAGCTGGAATATTCGCGTTTGGAATTGGTACTAAAGGGACTGGAAAAACGTCGTTGGCATCTGCTGACACCCGAAAGACTGACCCCTTTGTCTTTTCCTCTATGGGCCGAAAGCCTCAACAGCCAGACCATGAGCTCACAAAGTTTCAAACAAAGATTGCAGAGCGTTCTGGACGATCTGGAACAAGCTGCCGCAACGACTGACTAATGTAATCATGCTGTGAACAATTTTATGGCTCAGTGCCTGCCGGTCAATCACGCCGGTGAGGATTTTCTATTACATCCGCAGAAGGTTATGTATTGGCCCGCACAAAAAACGCTCTTTGTCGCCGATGTTCATGTTGGCAAGGAACAAGTGTTTGCCCGCCACGGAATCGCCATACCCGGTGGTATTAGCGAATCCACGCTTCAGCGATTATTCGCCCTGGCCAGCGGCAGCGGCGCTGAACGATTGATTGTGTTGGGGGATTTCATGCACAACGTCCCCACCGCCAGTGAAGGCTGGCTGCGTGAGCTCAGCACTCTCATGAATAACCATCCGGCGCTGCGTGTAGAAGTCGTCGCCGGCAATCATGATCGCCTGGCCGGACGCAAGCTAACAGACCCTCGGCTTGTCTGGCATTCATCCTCCTCAATCGTTGCAGCACTGGCATTGCATCATGAACCGTGTGAAGACCCAAGAGGTTTTGTTCTTTGCGGCCATCTGCACCCGGCTTACCGGCTTGGCAGTAGCAGAGGTAACGCGATACGCGCACCGGTGTTCTGGTTTCGTAAACACTATGCAGTTTTACCAGCCTTTGGTGAGTTCACAGGCGGCGTTATCATAGAACCCGATGCTCACACTGATACGCTCTACATGAGCGGCCCGGATTCCATCGTTAAGGTACCGGTAATTAAAAAGGCTCGAAATTCTAGGCAATACTAGGGTGAATACTAGGGTGAATACTAGGGTGAATTTTTCAATCCCGGCCGCTACTACCTTTTCGCGATGGCAATTACAAATAAGCTCGTGAATATCGTAAGCTGATAGGGTAAAAAAAGCCATGCCACCAAAGCCTGAGGGCTCTGATCGATACCGATGAACAACAATAGTACGGGCGATCACCCCCCTATAATGGACACGCCATCAGGTGCGCAAGCCATATCAGAGACAATCGATGCCGAATTGCCTTCCGTGAAGCACACGGCAATTGGCTACATCGCGCTTTTATGGGGCTTGGGCGGTGTCATCGCCTTATTCACACTGGCAATATTTCGACTGCTCAGTATCAGTATAGATGCATTCAGTTTTTCCCTGACCTGGACACACTGGGCTGTATTTTTTACAAGTGTGCTCTTCATGGCCTATGCAGAGGGCTATCGTACCTTTCAGAAAACGTGGTCGCCACGGGTTGTAAAGCGTGCCTTCGAACTCCAAAATGACTGGACATTGGTAAGACTATTGTTAGCGCCATTCTACTGTATGAGCTTTTTTCACGCCACACGCAAGCGGCGCGTGACAGCCTGGATCACTACCTTGCTTATCGTTCTACTTGTCCTGCTGATGAACCGTTTGGCACAGCCGTGGCGTGGTCTTATTGATGCCGGTGTCGTGGTTGGTCTGAGCTGGGGTGTTGCTTCGTTGATTTTGCATACACTATCGATTATCCGAAACAAAACAGAACACTTCGAAAGAAATACTTAACCTCAAATACTATGAATCAGCAAACCAACAACGAGTCCACACCCGCCAATAAAGCACTTCTCACGACAACCGAGGAGCAGGAGCAAGTACTGTCCGTGCATCACTGGACCGACAAGTATTTTAGTTTTCGCACTACACGCCACGACGGCCTGCGCTTTGAAAACGGGCAATTTGTCATGGTCGGTCTTGAGATTAACGGCAAGCTTGTACGTCGCGCCTATTCGGTAGCCAGCGCTAATTGGGAAGAGGAGCTGGAATTCTTCAGTATTAAAGTGAGTGATGGAAAATTGACATCGCATTTGCAGCACATCAAGGAAGGCGATCCTATACACATCAGCCGAAAACCTGTCGGTACCTTGCTACTCGATGATCTGCACCCCGGCAAGACATTATGGATGCTTGCTACCGGTACCGGCCTGGCGCCGTTTCTGGCCATCATGAAAGACCCGGAAGTCTACGAGCGATTTGAGAACATCGTGCTACTGCATGGTGTACGACATATCGAAGATCTTGCCTATCAGGAGATCATTGAAAAACAATTGCCAGAGCACCCCTATCTGGGAGAGGCCATCGCAGACCAGTTTCACTATGCGCCTGTGGTCTCGCGCGAGCCTTTTCCACGACATGGAAGAATCACTGACCTGCTAGGAACAGGCGAGATGGAAAAAAGTCTTGGCCTGCCAACGATTGATCCATCAAATGACCGGCTTATGATCTGTGGCGGAACTGCCATGCTCAGCGACTTGCAAGCCTTGTTGGATGATCGAGGCTTCAGAGCCGCACCTACTATCGGTGAGCCCGGAGACTATGTTTTTGAAAGGGCTTTTGTCAGTCGCTAGTAGTTCATCCACCCTGAATATTAAAACCCAGGTATTCAGGGTGAACAGGCTATCAGGCAAAAGTTAGACGATCATCGCCGAGCATGAAAGAACGAGCGCAGCATGTCTGCACTGTCTGTCGCTGATACACCTTCGGTAATAGCCACATGATGCTCAATGCCCGGCAGGCGCAGCGATTCATGGATACTGACCACACCACCTGTTTTTGACTCACGCGCGCCGAAAACCAGCCGGAAGATGCGGGCTTGCAGCATGGCTCCACAACACATAAGGCAAGGCTCAAGCGTGACATACAAGGTGGCACCATCCAGGCGAAAATCCTGCTGCCTTTTAGCAGCTTTACGCAAGGCAACAAGCTCCGCGTGCGCTGAAGGATCAGTATCAATGACACAACGGTTGTAACCCTCGCCGATCACCTTGTCGTTCTGCACAACGACAGCACCCACCGGGATTTCGCCTAGTTTATATGCCTCATCCGCAAGCTCTAGCGCCCTGCGCATGAATTGCTTATCGATCTGCTGCTGACTATTTGCTGTCAAGGGCGATATCATCCTTGCATGCAGATGCGGTGACTCAGGTTGCTACGCGCAGGTATATCCAGAAATTGATTTTTGGTCTGTCCCCAGCCCCAAGGGCTCGTGAAACAATAAACTTTGGATGTTATAGTTTCAAGAATCCCGGGGATTGGAGACAAAATAAATTCACATTTTTGTCCCTGGTGCCCTTAGCTGGAAACGGTCTCACCTTCTTCAACCGCCTTCATACTCAGGCGTATTCGGCCTTGCTTGTCGACTTCAAGTACCTTGACCTTGACCATCTGCCCTTCAGACAACTCGTCAGCAACATTCTGCACACGATTCTCAGAGATTTGAGAGATATGCACCAAACCATCCTTACCCGGCAGGATGTTAACAAAAGCACCGAAATCCATAAGCTTCTGAACGCGGCCTTCGTAGATAGTGCCCACCTCGATATCAGCAGTGATCAGTTCAATGCGCTTACGCGCCTCTTCACCTGCCAGACGATCGCTGGAAGCGATCTTGATCATGCCGTCGTCACCAATGTCGATAGTTGCACCAGTCTCTTCAGTCAGTGCCCGGATAACCGCACCACCTTTACCGATAACCGCAGCAATTTTTTCAGGATTGATCTTGATTGTGATGAAGCGTGGAGCATGCTCTGACAGATCATCGCGTGGTGCACCGAGCACCTTGGCCATCTCGCCCAGAATCCACACTCGACCACCTTTAGCCTGCTCAAGCGCTTTTTCCATTATCTCGCGAGTAATACCCTGAATCTTGATGTCCATCTGCAATGCAGTGACACCGTCGGCAGAACCAGCCACCTTGAAGTCCATATCACCCAGATGATCTTCATCACCCAGGATGTCAGACAACACAGCGTAACCATCATCTTCTTTGATAAGACCCATTGCGATACCTGCCACCGGTGCTTTCAAGGGAACACCAGCATCCATCAACGCCAGGCTGGTTCCGCACACGGATGCCATGGAGCTTGAGCCATTGGACTCGGTGATCTCCGAAACAACACGGATGGTATAGGGAAATTCTTCCTCATCAGGCATGACAGCCTGAACACCACGCTTGGCAAGTTTGCCGTGACCAATCTCACGTCGCTTCGGTGAACCGACAAAACCTGTTTCACCAACAGAGTACGGAGGAAAGTTGTAGTGAAGCATGAACGCCATGCGTGTTTCGCCGCTCAGTGCATCTATGATTTGCGCGTCGCGTGTTGTGCCCAATGTCGCTGCCACAATCGCCTGCGTTTCACCGCGTGTAAACACTGCAGAGCCGTGAGTTCTTGGCAGCACGCCTGTATGTACAGAGATTGGACGGACCGTATCGGTGGTTCTGCCATCAATGCGCGGCTCGCCATCAATGATACGACGACGCACGATGGATTTCTCCAGCTTGCTGAACGCCGTTTTTACATCGCCAGATGAGTAGCCATCTTCACCGTCGGCCGCAGCCAGTGCAGAGACGACTTTCTCTTTTGCAGCAGAAGCTGCATCCTGTCGTTCCATCTTGTCAGCAATCTGGTAAGCGGCGGTGAGATCGGCACGTGCCGCGTCGTCAACTTTCTGTGCCAGTGACACATCAGCTTCCGGTGCGCTCCAATCCCAGGCAGTTGCCGCAACATCAGCTTTGAGTTCATTAATTGCCGTGATGGCAACCTGCATCTGCTCGTGACCGAACATGACAGCATCAAGCATGGTGTCTTCCTGAAGCTGATCGGCTTCTGACTCAACCATGAGAACGGCTGTATCTGTTCCGGCGACCACCAGATCCAGTTGTGATTGTTCCATCTGGGAGACTGTCGGGTTCAGAACGTACTCGCCCTCGATGTAACCGACCTTGGCAGCACCTATAGGGCCAGCAAATGGCATACCGGAACATGCCAGCGCAGCAGAGGCACCCAGCAGTGCAGGAATATCTGCACTGATCTCAGGATCCAGTGACATCACAGTGGCGATGACCTGTACTTCATTCATGAAGCCTTTGGGAAACAAGGGACGAAGTGGACGATCGATAAGACGCGAGATAAGTGTTTCAGATTCGCTGGGACGCCCTTCACGTTTGAAAAAGCCACCAGGGATTTTGCCGGCAGCGTAAGTCTTTTCCTGATAGTTAATGGTCAGAGGAAAAAACGGCTGGCCTGGCTTGGCCTCTTTGCGGCCAACGGCTGTTACCAGGACGACGGTGTCGCCCATGCTGGCGACGATTGCGCAACTTGCCTGGCGAGCAATTTCACCCGTTTGCAGGGTAACGGTCTCGCTACCGAACTGAAATGTTTTTGAATGTATGGTCACTGAAGGTTCCTGAGAAGGTAGGCGGCCCTGGCCTGTTTCGCGACTGATACGCTAACGGGAGCAAAGGCTCGGTACACTGACGAAAAATCGGCTGCAGTAGTGATGATTGTCATTGGCAGCTGCGAAAGGCAAGCGTTTCTAGCGACGCAGACCCAGACGCTTGATCAGATTCTGATAACGCGAGGCGTCTTTACCGTGCAGGTAATCGAGCAGCTTGCGGCGCTGATTAACCATTCTCAACAGACCACGACGTGAGTGGTGATCGTGTTTATGTTCTTTGAAATGTTCAGTCAAATGAGAGATTCGCGCAGACAACAATGCAACTTGTACTTCTGGTGACCCCGTGTCTGTAGAGTCGGTCTGGTGTTCTTTGACGATTTCCGCCTTTCGTTCAGCGCTTAAGCAAGACATTAGTAAAACTACCTGTGAAGTGGTAAAAGAGGAGGTAAATATGCGGATAAAAACACAACCGGCTGCGGCATATTGACCCACAGTTAACCGCTGATTATATCAGGTTTCGAGGCCAATCAACCCCATTGCAGCACGCGCCGGGGTGAGATCATTCCTGCATCGTCGAGCTCGCCAAGCCCGGCCAGATGTCCGGTGCTGCCATAAATTCGGCACAAGGTCCCTACCGCTACAGCATCAGCCTGCTTGATCGCACAGGAAGCCGAATTTCCGTGTAAGAAAGCCTTGGTGCCAGGCTCATCAAGTGCTGCAATTGGCAGATGCCCCAGCCCCGCGTCTGGTGCCAGCAACAGGGCATCAAGCGCTGGCCAGAACAGTGAAGGATCCGGAGTAACATCTTCAGGCACATACTGAATGCCTGCGCACATCTGTTCCAGCGTATCCAGCGTGATCATGGGCGACTGCTCAAACGGCGATACAAAGGTACGGCGCAGGGCAGTGACGTGCGCCCCACAGCCAATGGCATCGCCAATGTCAGTCACCAGGGAGCGAATGTAGGTGCCTTTGGAACAACGCACAGCGAGGCGGGCACTATCGCCAGAGAATGACAATACCTCAAGCTTACTGATAAGGACTGGTCTTGGCGGACGATCAACCTCTTTACCTTCCCGGGCAAGCTTGTAGAGCCTTTTTCCATCAATTTTTATCGCCGAGACCATGGGCGGCATTTGCATCAAGCGCCCGGTGAAGCTCTTACAGATCGATACGAATTGCTCAAGATTCAGCGTAGACGGGACAGCCTTGGTGTCCAGAACCTCACCGTCGGAGTCAGCAGAATTCGTGGTGACACCCAGCTTCAAAGTGGTCTCGTAACCCTTGTCAGCATCAAGAAGAAAGCCTGCAAGCTTGGTCGCCTCCCCGAAACAGATTGGTAACATGCCCGTGGCAAGCGGATCAAGACTTCCGGTATGTCCAGCCTTGGCTGCGCCAAACAGGCGCTTGGCCTTTTGCAAAGCATGGTTGGAACTACCGCCAGAGGGTTTGTCCAGTAACAGTATGCCGTGGACCGGCCTCCCGCGTCGATGTCGTCGAGCCATAAAACGTTGTGCGTTGTTTACGAATCGTTACGGGGCGTATCCGGTGTAGCCGCCTCGTCAGCATTTTCCGGGGTATCAGAGGTGGTATTCGACGCCACCGCATGAGCGATTACCGAGGACATATGAGCACCATGCTCTGCAGAGTCGTCGTAGTAAAAACGCAATTGTGGCACCGAGCGAGTTTTCATCTGCCGGGCCAGCAGCTTGCGAAGAAACCCCGAAGCACTGTCTAGTGCTTGCTGCGAAGGTTCTCGCTCAGTCGCATCAAACACTGAAAAATAGATTTTCGCTATGGCAAGATCACGCGACACCTCCACTGAGGCGATGGTCAACATCGGAGACAGTCGCGGATCTTTGAGCTCATTTCTGATAAGCCCGGACAACTCACGCTGGATGAAGTCAGCCACTCGGTGGCTACGCGGATAATCGCTAGGCACGAGTGGCAACTCCGTTTAAAGCACGATGGATCAAAGCGTTCGAGCCACTTCGGTGCGTTCGAAGACTTCGATCACATCACCGGGTTTGACATCCGTATAGTTCTTAACCCCGATACCGCACTCTGTACCCATACGCACTTCCTTGACGTCATCCTTGAAGCGTCGCAGTGACTCAAGCTCACCTTCATAGATAACGACGTTGTCGCGCAGTACCCGAATAGGTTCGTCTTTTCTGACAACCCCATCGACGACCATGCAACCAGCAATAAGACCGAACTTGGGTGATGTAAATACCTCACCAACCTCGGCGTTACCAATGATGCGCTCTCGAACCTCAGGTGCCAGCAGACCACCCGCCAGCATTTTAGCCAGATCGATAAGCTCGTATATCACGCTGTAGTAACGAAGATCGGTCTCCTGCTCCTGAACCAGGCGTCGTGCCGATGCATCTGCCCGCACATTAAAGCCGACCAGTATTGCACCCGAGGCTGAAGCCAGATTGGCATCCGACTCGTTGATACCGCCGACACCGCCACCTACAACGCGTACTTCCACCTCGTCAGTACTAAGCTTCTGAAGTGTGTCGCGGATAGCCTCAAAGCTGCCCTTCACATCGGCTTTGACAACAAAATTGACAGTGGGTACAGAGCCTTTGATTTGCGAGAAAACATCTTCCATTCTTGCCGGACGACGCTCGGCCAGGCGTGCATCACGTGTCTTGCCATGACGAAGTTCGGCAAGCTCACGGGCACTCTTCTCGTCTGCCGCGACCAGCATCTCGTCACCGGCGTTAGGCGTTGATGACAAACCCAGAACCTGTACTGGTGTGGATGGACCTGCCTCGTCGACCGCTTCGCCTTTCTCGTTAAACATGGCACGAACACGACCCGTTACCTGACCACAGATGAAACTGTCGCCACGTTTCAGCGTACCTTCCTGAACGAGAATGGTTGCCACAGGTCCCTTGCCTTTATCAAGTGAGGCTTCAACCACAGTTCCCATGGCATTACCCTCACTGACCGCTGTCAGCTCCAGTAATTCGGACTGCAGTATCAGTGCTTCAAGAAGATTTTCTACACCGTCACCTGTTAAAGCGGACAGTGGTACAAATTGCGTATCACCCCCCCAATCTTCAGAGATGACGTCATGCTGGGAAAGCTCATTACGTACACGCTCGGGATCTGCGCCTTCCTTATCCATCTTGTTGACCGCAATGATCATGGGTACATCTGCCGCACGCGCATGCTGGATACCTTCAACCGTCTGCGGCATGACGCCATCATCTGCGGCAACCACCAACACAACGATATCGGTGGCCTGTGCACCACGTGCTCGCATAGAGGTGAAGGCTGCGTGACCCGGTGTATCCAGGAAAGTAATTGTCCCGTTGGGTGTTTCTGTCTGATAAGCACCGATATGCTGAGTGATCCCCCCTGCCTCGCCAGAAGCTACTCGCGAGGTGCGGATGTAATCGAGCAGTGATGTTTTCCCGTGATCAACATGACCCATGATGGTGACTACCGGCGGCCGCACTTCTGCATCGCCTTCACGCTCACCTGCAACCAACGCGGCCAATGCTGCTTCAACATCATCAGCACTCATCGAATTGGCTTTGTGGCCCATCTCTTCGACAACCAGAATGGCGGTGTCCTGATCAAGGAGCTGATTAATGGTGGCCATGACCCCCATGCTCATCATCGCCTTGATGACCTCAGCCGCTTTTACTGCCATCTTGTTCGCAAGTTCTGCAACTGTGATGGTCTCAGGCACATCAACTTCGCGAACAACGGGAGTTGTCGGTCTCTCAAAGGCATGTTTGGCTTCGAAATTGGCAGGCATGGCACGCTTGGCCTTGCCTTTCCGGCGACCCGATTTGCCTTTGGCAACATGCAACTGGTTACGACCGTAACGCGTATCACCACCGCCTGCACCACCGCCCTTGCCACGACCCTTACCTTTCGGCTTATCAGGTCCGCGCGCATTTCCGCGATCATTACTGCTAGCAGCTTGCTGAGCTTCCATGGCAGCGCGTCGTTGCAATTCAGCAGCAACGCGTTCCTGCTCGCGTCGTTCTGAATCTCGCTTGGAAGTCTCGTCCGTCTCACGGCGTTTTTCGGCAGCAACCTGTTTTTCTGCCATGCGCTCTGCAGCAGCACGCGCCAGGGTTTCACCTTCGACACGCTTTTCGGCTTCCCGCTCCATACGCGCTTTTTCGGCGGCTGACATTGCAGGTGCAGCGTCAGCAGGGGCTGTGCCACCAGCGGCCTTTTCAACTTCAGCATTAATGGCAGCTTCTGCTGCGGCGGCAGCTTGCCTTTCAAGCGCTGCGGCTACGTCGTCTTCGGATATGGGTGGGGACGCTTTTGCAGCTTCTGCACTAACTTGTGACTCGGCCTGTGACTCGGCCTGTGATGCGATGACTTGCGCGGCGACCTTGTCGGCTGCCTTGGTTTCGGCAAGACTTTCAGCCTCGCTTGCGGCCTGGGCAGCTGGGCTACTTACCGCATCATCAGCTGATTCGTCAGCCGCCTGAGCAGCCACTTTGGCAGCCGCTGCATCCGCAGCTTGGGAATCGTGGATTTCCGGCTCGACTGCAGTTTCTTCAGCAGTGTCAGGCACGTCAGCCACGACCGCCTCGGTCTCAACCGCTTTTGGCTCACTCGCCGCCGAGTCAACCGTCTCTGTCTTTAGCGTCTCTGGCTCAGCTTCTGCCTCAGCCGCCACTGGCTCTTCGTCGCCTGGCCGCACGTAAGTTCGCCGCCCGCGTACTTCCACGTTGACCTTCTTGCGCCCGGACGCATCCGTTTTCAGCTCACTAACACGTTTGCGCTTGAGCGTAATTTTTTTCGCAGCACCGGCAGAGCCAGCCTGCCCTCGCGACTCACGCAAATGGGTAAGCAACGTCAATTTCTCCGAATCGGAGATCATGTCGTCTTCGCCGCTCTTGGGTATACCCGCATCGCCAAGTTGCACGAGCAACTTCCCGATGGGTGTCCCCACAACTTGTGCGAGCTGTTTTACAGTTACTTCAGCCATAGCTTCTCTTGTTATTTCCCGTACAACCGGCCTTTGCCAGAAGGTACTAACTACTTATTTGTTCAACGCTCACTTGCTTTGTGCCGCAGGCGTCGCTTCTATCTGTTCGTCCTCTTCGGTAAACCAGCTTTCGCGAGCCTTCATAATAAGCGTTGCAGCCAGTTCTTCGTCCATACCCTGCACCACCATCAGATCATCAACAGATTGATCGGCCAAATCGTCAACGGTCAGTATTTCATGCGCCGCCATATCCAGTGCCAATTCTTCGCTCATACCGTCCATCGCTATGAGTTCAGCCGTTGGCGTGTTACCGCCTAGCTTCTCCTCCGTTGCGATCGCTTTCGTCAACAAGGCATCTTGAGCACGACTACGCAGTTCGTCGACGATCTCTTCCTCGAATTCGTCAATCCCCATTAGTTCGTCGCGCGGTACGTAAGCTACCTCTTCTACGGTGGTAAAACCTTCCTGCACCAGGATAAGAGCAACTTCCTCGTCCACATCCAGTTGATCCACAAATACCTGCACGGTGACCTTGGATTCTTCTTCGCTCTTTTCTTCGGCTACTGACTCGTCCATGACATTCAGCGTCCAGCCGGTAAGCTCGGATGCCAGTCGAACATTCTGCCCGCCGCGACCGATAGCCAGCGATAGTTTTTCGCTTTCAACGGCGATATCCATGCTGGATTTTTCTTCGTCAACCACAATACCTTTGACTTCAGCTGGCGCCATGGCATTGATGACGAACTGAGCCGGGTTGTCGTTGTGCAGGATGATGTCGATGCGTTCACCTGCCAGTTCATTAGATACCGTTTGCACTCTTGAACCACGCATACCGACGCAGGCACCCACCGGGTCCAGTCTGGGATCGAGGGATGACACGGCAATTTTCGCCCTTGCGCTCGGATCACGGGCAGCACCGTTAATCACGATGACGCCCTGACCAACCTCTGGTACTTCCAGCTTGAAAAGCTCAACCAGAAATTCTGGCGCTGTACGCGTGACAAAAAGCTGCGGACCGCGAGGCTCGCTACGCACTTCACGCAAATATCCGCGAAGTCTGTCTCCTGGACGAACCGCTTCTCGCGGAATCATGTCTTCGCGTGAGATATAGGCCTCGGCATTGCTGCCCAGATCCAGATAGACACCGCCACGCTCAAGTCGCTTGACAATTCCCATGACCAGCTCGCCGACTCGCTCACTGTAAGCATCGACGACTCTTTCGCGCTCGGCTTCTCGTACCTTTTGCACGATAACCTGCTTGGCGGTTTGCGCGGCGATTCTGCCAAAATCAACCGACTCGATTTCCTCTTTGACAAAACCACCGATCTCAAGATCTGGCTCATCGTACTGGGCTGCCGACAATGTCATCTGACGTAATGGAAATTCCATTTCGGCATCATCGGGCACGACTTCCCAGCAACGATAAGTGAGGTAGTCACCGGTCTCTCGATCGATTACGACACGCACCTCGATATCGCCACCGTGACGCTTACGCGTTGCCGATGCCAATGCCGCTTCCAGCGCTTCAAAAATGATGCCCTCGTCTACGCCTTTCTCGTTAGAGACGGCGTCAACTACCAGCAGTATATCTTTACTCATTCGTCGTGAGCCTCTGTACGAAGTGCGCAACGCGCACTTGCAAGGTTACCTTTGTTGTTATCCCAACCAGCGACGTGCCGGTGCGATCAGGGTAGTCGTCCGATAAGATGTGCCTGCTCAATGTCGGCTACAGACAGCGCGTAATCGATACCGTCTACCTCCACCACTGCGCAAGCGTTTTCTACAGCGACCAGCTGCCCTTTGAAATTACGTCTTCCACTTACTGCGTCTGCCATTCTCACGCGTATCTGTTCCCCGACCTGAGCCACAAAATGCTCCTCGGTAAACAGTGGGCGATCGACCCCTGGCGATGATACTTCCAGTAAATATGCACTCTTGATTGTGTCTTCAACATCCAGCACCGCGTTAAGCTGCCGACTGACTGCTGCGCAGTCTTCCATGAGGATGCCTTCAGGCTTATCAATATAGACTCTTAATGTCTGGCCGTTTTCTGCCTGTCCGAATTCTGCACCCACAAGCGAGTAGCCCAGACCGATAACAACCGGCTCGACAACGCTGACTACCTGTGGACTTGCTCTCTGCATCGAACAGATACTCCAAAACGATTAAACGTAAAAAAGCAAAGAAAAAGGCTCCCTCAGGAGCCCATGTAACTTCTATGACTGACAAGCTCCTCTTGGAGCTATCTGCACAACGCTACTGTCAGCTATTCTTGCTGAGGGAGTTCGTCACGCAACCGGCGGGTATTGTAACAGCCTAGTCAGTCTCTGACTACAAAAGTAACGGCTCGAGTCATTGCCGGAATTGTGGGCTGGCATTATGGAAAGGATACAAGAGTCACTTTGCACCCCCGCTATCTGTTCAGGTAACCTCATGCTACAACCCTCAATCAGGAAACATGATGGCACTTACCGATCAAGTATGCAGCTTAGTTCCATATTTCACCGTGCAAGACGGCAAACTGGAGGAATTTAAAGCTCTGGGTGAACAAATGGTAGAAAAAACGAGCGCTGAAACGGATGTGGTTTATTACGGCTTCAGCTTCGAAGGGCAGCGGGCACATTGTCGTGAAGCCTACACAGGAGCAAAGGGGATTCTGGCGCATCTGGAAAATGTCAAAGATCTTCTGCCCCAGGCACTTGCCATAGCCAACCTGGATTCGCTGGAAGTTCACGGCCCTGCGGCAGAGTTGGCGCAGTTAAAAGAGCCCCTGAAAGAGCTGAATCCGACCTATTTCACGATGGAGACAGGTTTTCGCCGTTAGTCGTCACTGCCGACGTACGTAGGCTGTGTGAGAACTGACTGATCGAGCGAGGAGGCGATATTTTGGCCAGCCTTCTGGCAGCTGGCATGGTTTTTTCTTAATGGAGTGATAACTTAAGCTCCGTTGCGCTGTACAACCATGCCCAGCTCTCTTGCTCGACACTCACCTGAGGCAATAACCCTGGCCGACGCGTGTCCGAAACCTGTCATCCATCAGGCCAGTTTCAAGGTAAGTTACAACTACCCGGTTATCTTCACCCACCGGGTGTTTGATACAAACAACCCAGTGCTGGTTCAGACATTAGGTTTACAGGAACCCGAGAAACGCCAGCGTGTACTTTTACTGATTGACGAAGGTGTAGCGAACCACACACCGCAACTTGTCGAACAATGGAATAAATATGTCGACTATTATTCGGCATCTATTGCCTCTGCGGGCAAACCTGTCATGGTCCCTGGCGGTGAGAGCGCCAAAGACGACACCCGGCTGCAAGATCAGTTATCGCAGCACATAGAGCGCAACGGTATCGACCGGCATTCGTACATCATCGCCATTGGCGGTGGCGCTATGCTGGACGCTGTAGGACTGGCAGCAGCCACAGCACACCGAGGCGTCCGGCTTGTTCGCTTGCCCACCACCGTGCTGGCGCAAAACGATGCTGGCATTGGTGTAAAGAACGGCATTAACAAATTCGGACAAAAAAACTGGTACGGCACGTTTGCACCGCCCTTTGCCGTTATCAATGATGATCAATTTCTACAGACGCTCAAGCCGAACGATCGTCGTGCCGGTATGGCAGAAGCGGTCAAGGTTGCATTGATAAGAGATGCTGCTTTTTTCAACTGGATAGAAGACAACGCGCAGGCCCTGGCGCGTTTCGACAGGGCGGCAGTACAGTACCTTATCGAACGTTGCGCGCAGCTGCATCTCCATCAGATCACCCAAGCCGGTGACCCCTTCGAAAGAGGTACCGCACGCCCATTGGACTTCGGCCATTGGGCGGCACACAAGCTTGAAAAGATGACGCAGAATCGCTTGTGTCACGGTGATGCGGTTGCTATCGGCATGGTCATTGACAGTCGTTATGCCACACTGACAGGCCTGCTGGAGTCACAGGCTCTGGAGCGAATTCTGAATGTCCTGCAGTCATTAGGCTTTACCCTGTATGACACGGCCTTGAAGCAAAGAGATGCAGAAGGCAGGCGCCTGTTGGTACAAGGTCTGGAGGATTTTCAGAGACATCTGGGCGGGGAACTGAGCATCACATTGCCAGACACTATAGGCACTGCCCGGGAAGTTCACGTAATAGATGCCAGCATTCTTGAACAGGCGCTGGCTGATATGCAAACCGGGACAGCATTGTGCAACTAACAAACGCCGTGCAAAGCACCACGCACCTCGGTTATTGTACGAATATCCATGCCGGTGAACAGTGGCACGAACTATTCCCGCTGTTGCAACAAAACATCCCGTTAGTTAAACAACAACTGAGCCCCGACAAGGCTTTCGGCATTGGCTTGCGTGCCTCCATGGCAAGTATCACGACTTTGCAGGAGCCTGACGTATTAACGGACTTTAAAGCCTGGTTACAGGATCAGGATAGCTACGTATTTACCGTTAATGGCTTTCCGTATGGAGCGTTTCATGGTACTCAGGTAAAAGCCAATGTCTACCGCCCCGACTGGAGTAGTGAGCACCGTTTAAACTACACCTGCGCTATTGCCGATGTACTTGCCAATCTTGGCCCACCGGATGACTTTGGCAGTATAAGCACGGTGCCTGGTACGTTCCGAGAGTGGGCTAATCCGGACACCCATTCAGCTATTGTCCACAACCTGTTGAACTGTGTAGCTCACTGCATGCAAGTAAAACGGCAAAGCGGCGTAACGATTGCTGTGGCCCTTGAACCTGAACCTGCCTGCATGCTGGAGACGGTTGATGACGTCATAACGTTTTTTCAGGCCGAACTCCATACACAAGCGGCTGCGTCAATTCTGGCCAATTCAAGCCACTGCAGTTCAAGTGAGGCGCTGCGTGCTATCCACACACACCTTGGCGTCTGCTATGACATCTGCCATGCAGCTGTTGAATTCGAAGACCCCTTGATGGGTATACAACAGATGCAGTCAGCTGGCATTCCCATCATAAAGCTGCAACTGAGCTCTGCGCTTCGCCTACCAGCTGTCAATGCACTCACATTGGCCGCGTTACAAAACTTCGACGAACCGGTGTATTTACATCAGGTAGTAGAACGAAAGAACGACAAGCTCACTCGTTTTCACGACTTGCCAGTGGCCATTCAGGCACATGAGCTGACGGCTTCTGACACTGATTGTGTCAAGGAGTGGCGCGTGCATTTTCATGTCCCTGTATTCCTGTCTGCACTTGAGCACTTCGGCACCACACAACAGGAGCTGGCAAGCGTACTTCAAGCGCACGCCCGCACGCCCATTGCGCCGCATCTTGAAGTGGAAACCTACACCTGGGATGTCCTGCCAGCCGACTACCGGAACATACCCGTAGACCAGGCAATTGCTCGTGAGCTTGATTGGGTTATCAGCAAGCTGAACGTCAATCGTCACATCATTGACGTCGCCTGAGTAATATTCCTATCACCGCCCTGGCAACACATCTGCGGTTAGGCAGAGTCTCTAATCTCCCAACGGTATGGACAAACGTATTAAGCGCAGGCGCTCTAGCCAGTTCAACGCTTCCACCCAACAGCACAGCACTGCTACTGCTTGCCATGTCCCTACTCTATGTTGCCGGCATGTACTACAACGATGCCTGCGATGCCGAATATGATCAGCAACACCAACCACATCGTCCGATAGCCTCTGGCCTGATAAGCGTCCATCGTGTCGAGGCCTTTGCATTTGTTTACGTGATGCTTGCGCTAATACTGATATACACCGCGCGCCTATCGTCACCACCGGCACTGGGAAGTTCTAGCATAGCTTGGCTGTCTTCCAGTCTCGCGCTGATTGCCTGTATCGCTATCTACAACCATCATCACAAGAACAATCCACTTAGCCCCTTGCTTATGGCAGGCTGCCGTGTCGGAGTTCTCCTGACCACAAGCTATGTATTGGCAGCTAACTTACCGCTAGTGATGTTTCTGTTTGTATCGGCAACACTGGCCTGGTTGGTTGGTCTCACCTACCTTGCCAAACACGAGCGATCACCAGAGGAGGCAGATAAAAAACTCATCAACCATTGGCCAGTAGCTCTGTTAAGCGTACCTATTCTCATCGGCGCATTAATCAGTCTGTCGTCGCCTCTTGTCCTGATACCCGTCGCGCTGATTGGCCGAACTATCTGGAAAGCACGAGAGCAGTTGCGCAACGACCCTTCATCGCAAAAAGGTCAAGCCATAGGAATGATGATCGCCGGCATCTGCCTTGTGGATGGGATATTTCTTACGTGGATCTGGGGTATCCACGGTGCCATTGTATCGGCGCTGGCGTTTGGATTGACCCTGGCCCTGCAACGCTGGATAGCAGGAACTTGATGCCACCTGTTACCACCAGAATTACCAATTCATGATCAAAGGCATCTGGGCCCTGAAGTCCCGAGTTTTACCTTTGACTGCATTGTTAAATGTCAATTCCAGACTATGAGGCGTATCAGGTATGACCGTAACCCACTCACATTTCGATATCCCAGACAAGGCAGTTGAAGGTTGTACAACTGGCACAGATATTTTCAGCTCAGTCAGTATCCAACTCATATTCTCTGGCACCGGCAAACTCTTTCGTGGCGCAAGGTTCGAAGGCATAACAATGCACAACGGCTCTTCAATAACATCAGAATTTTTGCCCACGTGAAAACACTGATCGTTGGCAAAATATTCAGGGCAGTATTGCCAGCTATCAAAAGGCAAGACTGAATCGCGCTGAACCGTTTTCATAACCAGTCCGAAAGGCGATGCACCGGCTGCTGAGCATCTTTCAACGAATCGTAGACCCTTGGCTAGTCCGCTTGCTGACTCTATTGCATCATGGACATATAAAAACTCCAGTGTGGTGTTAGCGAAAAAGAACCGGCGATTGGCGGTACCCTGCCCCGGATGCCTATTGTTAGCCCCTTCTACCAACCCCGCAGATAGCAACAGATCCGCATCTTCCGCACCGGGTTCTGTGAGAATAAATACATGATCCAATTTAATAGGCATTATTGATTTCTCATAACGATTTCTCATAACAAAGACTAGCGCCACAGGCTATCGTCCTGACAAGTCTGAAAGATATAATAATGCCACTAACGCATCAATTTTCAGGGGGCTTATAATATCCAGATGAAAAGATACAGCTTCCTTGACGATTACAGCGAAGGTTGCCATCCAGACATTCTGGACATGCTGACCAAAACCAATATGGCACAACAGGTTGCCTATGGAAACGACGAGTACTCCGAGCAAGCCAAAGCACTTATACAAAATCATCTGGGTGAAGAGACATCGCCCATCTATTTTGTAGCTGGAGGTACGCTTGGCAATATCATTATCGTGGCCAGTTTACTAAGACCACACGAGGCCATAATTTCGGCCAGTAGTGGTCATATTGTAGTTCGGGAAACCGGAGCGATTGAGGCCACAGGTCACAAGATAATTACCATGCCCTCAATTAATGGCAAGCTTGACTCCGAGAGCATCGAACTTGCTCTGGCTAACAATGCGCATTTTCCTCATATGGCGAAACCGCGGTTAGTGTATATATCTAATGCGACGGAAGTGGGTACCATTTACACCAGACAGGAGCTGGAGTCTTTATCAACCAGCTGCAAGAAAAACAATCTCTTACTGATGATGGACGGTGCCAGACTGGGAACCGCATTGGCAGCTGATAAAAATGACTTAACGTTGCAAGATATCTGTGAATTGACGGATATTTTCTGGATAGGTGGGACAAAAGCCGGGGCACTGATCGGCGAGGCCATTGTCATCCCCAATAAGCAGCTGGCCGAAGACTTCACCTTTCACATCAAACAGCGTGGCGCGCTTTTGGCGAAGGGGCGCGTGTTGGGCGTACAATTTCTGGGCTTGTTTCAAGATGATCTGTTTTTTGACCTGTCAAAGTTTGCTAACGATATGGCAGCAAAACTGTCTGCGGGAGTCGTTGATTGCGGCCATGTTCTCGCCGCCGCCACCCAAAGCAATCAGGTATTCCCCACATTACCCAACAGCTTGATTGAAAAGCTTCAGGAGCATTTCAATTTCTATGTTTGGGAATCTGTAGACAAAGAGAATTCCACCATCCGACTCGTGACCTCATGGGCGACAGAACAGGCACAGGTTGATGCTTTTATCGCAACGGTTCGAGATATGTCGGCTCAGGGCTCATGAAATAATTTACTATGCCACTCACGAACCCTTATCCAAACTGATGCGCCAACACCAGTGCTTTGAATTCAGTGGCATGCACCGCCGCATCGGGTAATACAGCAGCATTACTACTGATAAGCAACGGCCCATCGACCTCGTTGTCAACAGCTCTACCATGACAACCTTTGACCAACGATGTCGCTGACGGCGAAATGACATCCATCAAGCGACTAAAGCCCAGCTTGCGTGCACCCAGAATAGAGGCAACCTTAAGCGTCGGCCAACGTATCTCAGGGTCAACAAACAACTCGACTGGATCGTAGCCGGGCTTTCTATGTATGTCGACGCAGCGAGCGTAGTCCGGTGTATGAGCATCATCCAGCCAGTAATAATAGCTAAACCACCTATCGGACTTGCTGATAGCAACGATATCCCCACTTCTGGCATGCTGCAAGCCCAACTGAGCAAGCGCGTCTTCCGAATGTACCGATTCAATTCCTTCAATACCTGTAAGCAAACGATGAACTTCTTCGATACGATCAGGCTGGTTGACATACACATGCGCCAGTTGATGATCGGCGACTGCAAAAGCCACTGACGCACCGGCATCCAGTTGCTCCATGCCTGACTCTTCGCGAACTGCCAGTAACCCGGCGTTGCGCAAGTGACGGTTAATATGAACAACATCCTTGACTGCTGTAATCCCGTATTCGGACACTACAATCGTGTCAGCGCCTCGTGCATCGGCGGCCTCAATCAGCTCTCCACATAACTGATCCAGCTCTTGAAGGTCTTTCTGAAGTCGAGGATGTGCCAGGTCTGGTCCCAGACGCTGCAGGTTATAGTCAAGATGCGGCAAATAGGTGAGCGTTAAATTCGGATTACGCGTTTGCATGATATGCACAGTGGCATCACTTATCCAGCGACTGGATACGATATCAGCCTTGGGTCCCCAGAAATTGAACAAAGGGAACTGGCCAAATTTTTCATCCAGCTCGTCATGCAGATCTGCAGGAGACGTGTAATGGTCGGGAATTTTGCGCCCGTCGGCCGGGTACTGTGGCCGCGGCGTGGCACTCCAGTTGGCAGTGGAATACATGTTATACCACCAGAACATCTTGGCACAGGTGTAGTCAGGGTCTAGTGCTTGTGCAGCTTCCCAGATTTTCTCACCGTTGATTAAATGATTGGACTGTTTCCAGAAGCCCACTTCTGCGCGTTCACGATCATACCAACCATTGGCCACTGCTCCATGTACAGAAGGCATCTCACCCGTTAGCAGCGTGCTCTGTACTGAACAGGTGAGCGCAGGATTGATAGATGTTAGAGGGCGCAACCCGCCTCTGGCCACTAAATTGCGTAGGTTTGGAGTGTATTCACCCACCATCGAAGGACTAAGTCCGACGGCAAGTATGACCAGAACAGGTTTCATGCAGAAGCTGCGGTTAGTTTGAATGAACTCAAGGTAAGCAAATGTCACTCCATAGCAGTCCGCCCGGTGATAAAGATCGCCAACGCGCGCGGCTGATTCTTCAGACCGCTCTGATGTCACAGCTGTCCACTGCAAAACAACAATGGCTTAGCGATCAGCTGTCGTTAGTAGCTATTGAAAAACGCAATCGAAGCGTTGATCTGGCATTCGGACTGTGCGCTCGACGTCTGGGTAAAGAACCAGCAGCATTGTCGGCTATGCAGCAAGGTCAATTGAGTCAAATCATGCCAGGTTGGAAGCTGGATGCGGTGCCTGCTCATGCAGTAGCACGCATGTTGGTCCTTACCTGCTTTAGCGACCCTGAGCAACTAGCTGCACAATTTGCTCGTCTGCTGCGCCACGCAGATTTACAAGAGCAGCTCGCGCTGTATCGCGGCCTGCCTCTGTATCCGCCTTCAGATGCATTGAACGATCAGCTTGCAGAAGGACTACGAGGCAATATGAGCGAGGTATTTGAAGCTATTGCCCATGCCAACCCTTTTGCAGGGTGGCACCTGGATACCCACCGCTTTAATCATATGGTGCTCAAGGCATTGTTCATTGACAGCACTCTCGCCCCTATCGCCCTGCTTGAGCAACGTAACAACGTAGAACTTGCAGCCATGTTGCTCGATTACGCGCGTGAGCGTATGGCAGCATCACGCCCGGTAAGTGCAGAACTGTGGACACTGGCAATGCCATTCATGACCTACACCGAAAAAAAAGAATTTTCTCTGGAGCAAGCCTCATGATGTTCATTGATCCCCACGCACACATGATTTCGCGCACCACTGACGACTACGAGGCCATGGCAGCTGCCGGTGTCGTGGCATTGATTGAGCCTGCCTTTTGGCAAGGACAGCCACGAACGCATGTGGCAACTTATGAAGATTACCTGGCCGCGATTATCGGCTTTGAACGTTTTCGTGCCAGCCAGTTTGGTATCAGTCACTACTGCACCATCGGGCTGAATTCCAAGGAGGCCAATAACGAATCACTGGCAGAAGATGTCATGAAAATCCTGCCACGTTTTGCCTTAAAAGAAAAAGTGGTGGCCATCGGCGAGATTGGCTATGACGAGCAAACCGCACTGGAAGATAAATATTTTCGCGCTCAGTTGGAGCTATCCAAAGAGATCGATCTACCGGTGCTGGTACATACACCCCATCGCGACAAGAAGTCTGGCACTTTACGTTCAATGGATGTTTGTGAAGAACATGGCCTGGACCCAGGCTGGGTCATTGTTGATCACAACAACGAAGAGACAATCGATGCCGTTCTTGACAAAGGATACTGGGCAGCATTCTCTGTTTACCCATCTACCAAGATGGGCAGCGAGCGTATGGTCGCCCTGCTTCAGCAGTATGGCGGCGAGCGCATCATCGTAAACTCGGCCTGCGATTGGGGAATCTCAGAACCACTAGCGGTAGCTAAAACCGCGACGCTTGCATTATCAAAAGGGGTTGATCCTGAAGCTGTCAGGCTAGCCTGCTATGCCAATGCACTTGAGGCCTATGGTAAAAGTGGACAGATAAAGGAATCCGATTGGCTACAGCCTAACACTGTTGATCAACGGGATACCTTTGAGGGGAATTCCATATTACGTGGAGGACGTCAGCCGGTTATTGACGCACCGAAGGTCAAGCGGCAAGCTAGCAATCTACTTATTGAATAAGTGGTGCGAGCGAAGTCTTGATACGATTCACGCGCGTATGCGGCCGCGCTTCGTTTAAGCGTAAGCCGATGGGTACCCAGCGGGTTTAGTAGTATTTACATTCCCGAATCAACAACGGACACGCAGCCAAATTAACGTCTTCATGGGTCAAGCTAAGTGTAGCGAACTGGACTTAATCGCAGCACGATCTGAATTCTTCGCGATTTCCCTACCATAGCAAGTTATTCTATCTGGGGTGTCGAAACCACATTAGCTGCGAATGAAACTACATTAAGTGACAGTGGATCGCATTCATCCGTAACCGGCTCACGATCGATACACCAATAGGAATTTCGCGTCGTTCCTAACACCTTTGGATTGCAGCTGTGTTCCCAATGCAGCCAGTCAACTGCTGTAGAGCAAGATAACGTAGGCGCAGTGGTAATCAACATAACCGTTGGTAGGAGAAGAGATTGTCCAGACGTTTGCTACTTGACAATCATCTCGAGAAATTACTATCGACAACTGCTCGCCTCCGCAGTAGCACCTAAATTGTGCGATGAGATTGGTCAAATTTATTTGACTCCATGTCAAACATTTTATACACTACTCTCGAATTATTTGAACAGGGAGCACAGGGTGTCGCCATTTATAAAATCCACCTATCTTTCAATCTTTACCACGGTAGTAATTTTCTCAGTCTACGCCGTGTGGATATTTCAGATATTGGGCGTTGGCTATTTCACCGGTCCAGAAGAATTGGTGCGCATTGGTAAAGCCATCGGCATTCTTATTCTTGCAGGATGGGCTTTTGAATTAACGTTAGTAATCGGCGTCACGTTGTTTGATGCAAGAAAGGCAGGAAAAAAATTCCATCAGATAGTCGTTGATGAACGCGATAAACAAATAAATTACCGATCCAACTTTATTTCAATGCATGTGCTGTGTGCCGGTCTTTTATTGTCAGTCGGCGCACTGGCTATGGGATGGGCACCATTTTGGGTTTTTAATATTATCGTTCTGTTCTACGCATTCGCTAACCTTACAGAGTTGGGCGCGAAGGTATTCTTTATACATCAAGGAATGAGCGCTTGACAGACTTACCTATAAAAAACCTCATCCGGAGATATCGTTTTGACGTTGGGGAAATGACTCAAAAGGAACTTGCTGCTCGCGTTGGCGTTACGCGTCAGACGATAGTGGCCATCGAAAACGCCAAGTACTCCCCAACGTTAGAACTGGCTTTCAAAATAGCCGAGGTATTCGATGCAAGCGTTGAAGATGTTTTTCAATATCAACCAAATGCCGGATAAAAGCAGAGAAGTTAGATACGAACTATTGATCTTCAATCGTGGAATTATTTCGTGAGCGGAATGTCGGCTCTGGACTACAATGCTGACATAACCCATCTTGCAAACTACCAGCTTAATTTTGATTCTCAGTGTACCCTGGCTTTTTGTTCACTTGCCTCTGTCGCTGCACGTGCCATGATCATTTCGCGAGCACCCATGTTATAACAAGCTCTTTGCTCGGAAATGAACGACGAATGCGTGACGAGCGTGTCGCGATAATGCTCGGCGGAAGGCTTACTGCACTCTACACGTGTAGACTCATGTTTTCTGATCGATGAGTCTACACGTGTAGACTCATGGTTCCTGATCGATGAGTCGTACCTTTTATTTTTATCGCTACCATCTACCTTTGTAGTAACAGGGTACCGGGATGGTGATTGAACGTGAATGCTATCAACGCTGACGGTTTGCTCGTCACGAATATCCTGCCCATTGGCATCAACGACCCGAAATCGGTAATGCGTAGGAAATAGCTTGCGTACCTTGTTGAATGAGTCTTTATCGTCACGCAGGGTTTTCTCGAAATCGAACTGACTGGTGTCGTGTGCGTTTTGTTGCCGAGCGAACTGTTCGTTCAGGGATTGCTCATCATCGTCAACGCGTTGAATGGTGTAGCCGCCTTCATGAACCAGTGTGTGGCATAAGCTACAGAGGCACACACCGTTTTCGACACTGGTGTCCCCATTATCAGCCCAGTGCTTGATATGGTGAATGTGCAAATTATGCGTATGTGTACAGCCTGGAAACTGGCAGTGCTGGTCACGATCTTTAATGGCACGCGACATAGCGGCAGGCCATATTCTTGATTTACGGGCAATGTTAACGGGCTCGCCGTTTTCTTTATGGATAACAGAGACACTGCAGTCACAGGCAATGCGTCTGGCGGTTTCACAGGCGATAGGGCCTGCGCCTTTGATCGTGGGACGTTTTGATGGTGTGTGGTTTTGGTGTGACGTGTTGTTGACGTCTTTACAGGCGTTTTTGCTGTTGTTTTTACGTGCATCGTTGCTGGCATCTGCCGCTGAATCTGATGCTGAATCTGATGCTGCAAGCTGTGATGCCTCAACGGATACCACCACCTGATAACGATCTGCGGTGGCAATTTCCCGACCTGCGCTTTGCAGGCTTGTTTCGGCCATGAGCACGGCGGCATCAGCGCGGCGTTGCGACATCGTACTCTCAGAGTCGTCAACCTCAGAGTCGTCAAGTTGCCTCAAGCTGTGTTCGACACTGTTCAAGTACGCCTGTGCAAGCTCTGGTGGTAACACTAATTGAATGCGTGTGCTGCCATTGCTGGCTTCATCCCAACGCAATGCACGTGATTCCCATTGCTTCAACGCCCGGTCGTTCTCACCTGCACCTTTATCGTCTTTTTTCCATTTATATCCATTGCATAAAGACTTGACCTGCGTGACCGAGGCATCCAGTGCGGCGTGGCACAGTATCTTTTCATTGTCCGGGTCGGCGACGCGGGTGATCAAACGTATGATTGACCAGGTGAGTTTGCCTGCTCTGAACAAGGCCTGGGTGGTTGGCAATAATCTCAGACGTCGCCCTATACGCAGGTATTCCCAACCCAGCTTGGGGCTGATGCCCAATTCCAGATTCATCCACGCAGCACAGTGACAGGCACCACTACTCTGCCAGCCTTTGACGTCATCGAATCTGACCAGTAGCTCCAGAAGGTCAGCATGCTGGGAGGTGAAGTCTTGCGACAGTGCTCTCAGGCGTTGTTGGATAGCAGGCCCATCCAGAGGTAAGGCTTTTTCGTTGACCGGTTCTTCCGCACCTTCAATACAGGCCATGGCCAGGCGCACGTTCTGACCGAACTGTTGACGCTGTGTTTTATCGAATGAACTCATGCCGAGCGGCATTCGTGCAACGGTATTGTTAGCGTTTGATGTTGTTGAATCGTCCATGACACGGTGCTCCTGTTGATGTGTCAATATAACATCAGGAGTTACGCAAGGCAAATAATAAAGCTGTATATAATACTAGTATAAAAATTCGTAGCGAGGTTTTTGTCAACTTGAATCTCTACTGAAAGCCTCCGACTTGACTGCTGAAAAAGTAGCGAGGTTTGTAATGCAGGCACTGGGTATTCTGGAGTAAAAATTCATCAATTTTCAGTGTTGAACTGGCACGGCGACTGACGGCTTGGTGCCGACTGTCCGGTGTGGGCCGATACTGCATAACGTTCGAACCGGAATTCATGGATTTGTCATATGCCAGTTATCGAAAAATCCAAAGCAGCCAAAATTTGAGAACGGCAATGATCCAGCGTGCCAATGGGTTTTGATAACAAGCGAACAGATACCGCGGAAATCTGTGGTGTCATTAACACGAAGTGCTGTTCTTCAAACAGAACTTCAGGCATCAGAACATCCATGACAACACCGTGAATTAATTCCTTATCACTCAACGGAATAATTATTCTTGTAGCTAGCGTTGCTAAAACAGCATGCTGAATATCAACTAGAAGCGGATATTGTTTTCCAGTGGATCTGTTTGTATTTTGGTAAACATCAAACTGTGCCATTAAAAGTCTCGAGTCGAATCGCTGAAGCAACCCTGTTCGTCAACCATATTGTTGTACGCGACGATGGCTAATTTGTTTCTTGCCTGCCATTTTTCGTTTTCTACCTGCGCCAGTTTTTCTGTAAGTGCTGCTTCAAGAAGTGCCGACAGGTTGATCTGCATTTTCCTGGATTTTGCCAATAAGTCGCTATTGATACTGAGATTAGTCGGTTTTTTCTGTGCGTCTTTTTTGTACAGTGCGCCCATGAGTAACTCCCAAATATAGATCTATGCGCATACTAATGCGCATACCGAGCATTGTCAATCGCTTGAGGAAAAGCATCTGAGTAAACCGAATATCAGACATCGCGTTCAGTTTCGGACAATCAGCTTGATTCTTTTACCGCCACTGTCTGTCAAATAAAATCCCTATAGCTTAGGGTTCGCGAAATTGTTTCACAAGCCCTGAAGGCCATCACTACACAGACAAATAAGCTTTCCGTATTTCAGGCTGTGCATCATGATCAACAAAATTGCCAACATACTTCTTGATACCTCCTTCAATAATGACGACCCTGTCCGAAACCATTCTGGCAAAGCGCAGATTCTGCTCTGAGAGCAGTACCGGCAGACTATGCATGCCTTCGTTCATGTATCGATTCGTACTGCTGGCAAATGCATTTCTCGCATTAGAAGGAACAATGGGAGCCCAAGTGATATCCCTATAGAAAACAACCCGATTATTGGAACCCATAGTCTGCTCATACCAATTCGTTTTCCTTCCCATATAATGAAAAACAGTACAACAACAGCCGAAACAACTACATCCATCCACGCAAATGCAGATATCCGATTATCGAATGCTTCACTGATTAGCAGAGGAACGTTTAACCCGTGTTGATATACCCAAGGAGCTAGCTGCGTTAGGGGAAGCGCTACACCGAGTACACAAAGAATCAAATATGTCGTTTTCGTGCGCGTATCCTAACCTTCAATCTCGACCTTATTCTACGATCGAAGTAAGCCGTGACTTGCCGATTCAGCCCGTTCATGCGCCACAATTTTAATTGACCTGCCAGACACGCTGCCTGACTGGCAAATGAGAGGCCAATTCAGCCAGATTGGAGCACAATATTACTTTTCCATCATCAATTGGCACTGATGGAGTTGGGCTAACTGACAGGCTTAGAAATTACATGTGCCAAGAGGTCTGAACCCAGGGTGTATCGCGACCCAGCCTTCCACCCATGCTCTGCAAGCATCTTTCCAATCTGCTCACGGCTGACGTGCTTTTGATGAGACGTATTGGAGTGCGTTACCAGCATAACGCTCTCTTTCTGGCTTGAGTTCTTTTTAAGCCAAACCTTGAGCTCCAATTCGCCAATGGATATTTATACGTTTAAGTTTCGGTATTTCAGTCATTAGCAATGACTCCTTAAAGTGCAGTCTTCGACCGCTCTGGGCTAAATCCTGACTATCCAGGAATTTCGATTTCAGTAAAGGAATTCTCAGCCGATTGCTCGATAACAGCTGCAATTTTCATCGACACTTTGCTTATCCGAGGCCAACTTGTTGCAGACAGCACAATTATAGATATCTTTCTGGATTTCAAATTCTGCTGGTATTGCAGGTTCTTGTCTGTTGTTATAAAAACCTCAAAATTTTGGTCTTCTGCGGCTGATAATAAGTCTCCGTTCGTGAGAGTAGACCAGCCGAGTTCATGAGCAGTGCTCACAACGTGATCTTCCAATAAGTTGCGTAAAGGGGCTGGTGTTCCTTGGTCGAAAAGTACTCTCAACTCTACGCAGCCGCACTACGAGCAGCATGTTCCAGCACACCGCGTACTTGCTTTTTCGACACACCGGGAAACCATTCCACAAATTCGTCAACCATCGCGCCGTCTTCAAGATTTTCGAACAGAGCAGATATAGGAACGCGGGAGCCACTAAAGACCCATACACCGCTGACGCGATCAGGCGCCTTTTCCGCAAATTTGCATGTAGACCAATCAATCATCCCTTATTTTACCATCACTTCTCGATACGTAAAAGTCGAGACAATACAAGGCATTATGAGATCGCTAGCAGACATTATGATATCGCTAGCAGATAAGAGCTATAGATTGGTACGGCTAACATATTCCATCAGGAACACTGGAGGCTGACGCAGGTTGTTGGCGCAGCCCACGTTCTCTGTTGTAAGTTCCAGTGCTTGCTGCATGGCGCCTCTTGGCATGGACATGGTAGGTCTCAGCGAATAACCTACATCGCTTGAGCCGCATTTATCAGGATTCTGCTTGAACAAAAGATCCTTACCGCCACTGACTGTCAGATCAAATCCCCATAGCCTTGAGTTCGCGAAATTGTTTCACGAGCCCTGAGGGCCATCACTACACAGACAAATAAGCTTCCCGTATTTCAGGCTGTGCATCAAGATCAGCAAAATTACCATCATACTTCTTGATACCTCCTTCAATAATGACAGCCCTGTCCGAAACCATTCTGGCAAAGTGCAGATTCTGCTCTGAGAGCAATACCGGCAGTCCTTCGTTTTTCAGCTTTATAATGGTATGCGCCATTTGCTCGACAATAACAGGCGCAATGCCTTCGCTAGGCTCATCCAGCAGCAGAAGTCGTGGGTTACCCATCAGTGTTCGGGCGATAGAGAGCATTTGCTGCTCACCGCCTGACAACGCCTTACCTCGATTGTCACGACGTTCTGCCAGATTCGGAAACAGCTCAAAGAGGACCTCGGTAGTCCACTCATAAACACCCTCTCTGGGAGCTTGTCGCCCGACTTCCAGATTCTCGCGTATGGTCAGGTCCGTGAAGATGCGTCGCTCTTCCGGAACGTAGCCAATCCCAAGCTTTGCCACCCGGTGTGTGGGCATACCCACAAGCTCGGTACCTTCAAAGCGCACTGACCCACTCTCAGGCTTGACCAGCTGCATAATGGATTTAACGGTTGTGGTCTTGCCAGCACCGTTTCTGCCCAGCAAGGACACAACTTCACCTTCGCCAACCTTGAAGCTCAGATCTCGAAGAATATGCGCACGACTGTAAAAACTATTGACCGCCTCTAACTCAAGCATGATCCTGATTACCGTCGTGACTATCCTGGGGCTCACTATTGAACACGCTACCACCGCCCAGGTAAACCTCTTGAACCATGGGATTGTTGCGGATGGCATCGGCATCACCTTCGGCGATAAGCTCTCCACGATTGAGAACCATGATGCGATGTGCATGGGCAAACACTACGTCCATATCATGTTCTGTGAATAACACGCTGATATCGCGCTCCGCCACGATCTCAGCGGTAAGTTGCATGAGTGCTATACGCTCACTAGGGGCCATGCCTGCAGTAGGCTCATCCATCAGAAGTAATGAGGGTTTATGGCATAGTGCAATGGCAAGCTCAAGTCGTTTCAAATCCCCGTAGGCAAGGATAGAACACGCACGCTCTGCCTGATCCGGCATCCCCACCAGCGCCAGCAAACTCATGGCCTCATCACGATACAAACGACTGGCATAAGGGCGTATGGAAAACAGACGCTTATGATGTGAGATAAGCGCCATCTGCACGTTCTCTACTACGGTCATTGATTGATAAGTGCCGGTTATCTGGAAGGTACGCCCCACCCCCTTGCGCCAAACATTGCGCGGCTTCATGCCAGTAATGCGCTGACCATGCAGATAGACCTCGCCACTGGTGGGCTTTAGTTGCCCCATCAGCATATTAAAACAGGTGGTCTTGCCAGCCCCGTTCGGACCAATGAGCGCCAATAGCTCACCCTTGGCAACACTGAAGTTAACGTCATTGACAGCATCGATACCGCCAAATGATTTTTTCAGATTGCGCACCTCAAGAACTGCTGTCATGTGGCAGCGCCCCTGATTCGCTCGTACAGCAATCGAAGCGATCCCACAATGCCCCTGGGTGCCAGCACAACCACAACAATGATCAACAAGCCCAGCGCAAGACGCCAGTATTCGAAACGGGTTAAATAATCCTTAACCAACTCCAGTGATGCAGCACCCACCACACCACCCGAAAGCGTTTTTACACCACCCAGAAACACAACGATAAGACCATCAAACGATTTGGCAATCTCCAGCTCATTCGGGAATATGCTGCCCTTTGAAAATACGAATAAGCCACCTGCGACACCTGCCAATGTGCCAGCCACGGTAAAGGCCATCCATTGCACACGCTTGGTATCAATACCGGTTGCTTCTGCCTGTCGCTGGGAATCGCGTGATGCCCGCAGCGCATACCCAAATGGCGAGTGCGCAATGTGACGCAATAGAATAATGCCACCAACGCCCACGATAACCGTGAAATAGAAGTAGCTATTAGCCTCTGATAACCATTGTGCCGGCCAGATATTCACCAGGCCGTCATCACCGCCCGTAAGCTCGTCCCATTGGAACACCAGTGACCATAACAGTTGCGCCAATGCCAGCGTCAACATGGCAAAGTACACACCTGTTAATCGCAGGCATAACCAACCGATAATTAACGCAGCCAACCCTGCACCGATGGGCGCGAGTAGAAACGCCAGCTCCATCGGCGTGTTGGCATGCGAAACCAACAACGCGGCAACATAGGCTCCACCACCAAAAAAAGCGGCATGACCAAATGATACAAGCCCTCCCACGCCCAGTAAAAAATGCAAACTCGCGGCAAACAGGCAGAAGATAATTATGTCGGTGGCCAGAATAACCATGAAATGAGAACCTGCCAAAGGTAGAGCCATAAGCGCTATCAACAAAGCAGATACAAGCACCCGTGCACCCATGCTTGCCGGTTTGATCGGGCGCTCTGGCTCCCCCACTTGTCCGTGTTCGCCAACAACTTCTTCACGCCCCAGTAATCCATAAGGCCTGATAGTGAGCACCACGGCCATCACCACGAACATCAATACCAGTGTGCTTTGTGGAAGATACGACACACCGAATACATTAAGTACCGAAATAAGTACAGCGGCAATATAAGCACCGGGCAATGAGCCCATTCCACCAATAACCACAACAACAAAGATTGCTGCCAGTATATTGAAATCCATTAATAGATCAGCGCCGCCTTTCGGCAACTGAATAGCGCCGCCCAACCCCGCAAGAGCGGCACCCAGAAAGAATACACCCGTAAACAACCAGGATTGATTGACACCTAAGGCTGCTACCATTTCACGATCCTGGGTAGCGGCTCTGACCAGCACACCCACTCGCGTTCTGGCGATCAGATACCACAGACCGAACAACACAAACGGTGTCAAGGCAATCAGCGCAAGATCGTATTTGGGTACCGGCTCACCGAGAATGCGAACAACACTTTTGAGCCCGGGTGCACGCGGCCCCAACAGATCTTCCGCACCCCAGATCATCAACGCAAGATCCTGAATAACCAGAATGACGCCAAAGGTTGCTACCAACTGGAACAACTCCGGCGCTTTGTAGACCGGTCGCAATACCAGCATTTCCACGACCACGCCGACCAGCCCGACAATCAGCCCTGAGAGCAAAACGGCAGCCCAGAAACCAATGGCCCCCGGAAGAACCTGCATAAGCGAATAGCCAACGAATGCACCCAGCATGTAAAACGAGCCGTGCGCAAAATTGACAATCCTTGTGACACCGAATATCAGTGACAGCCCGGAGGCCACAAGGAAAAGTGTCGCTGCATTAGCAAGGCCCGTAAGCAGCTGGGCAATGAACAGTCCCACAGCTTGATTAGCGCCCTATTTACTGACAGGACGCATTTGTGCAACTTCTTCGTCAGTTGGCAGATAATCTGCACCAGCTTTATAAGTCCAGTCAACCATGACACCACCACCATCACGCAAGGCTGTCGTACCTACAAACGCGCCCATCGTCGATTGATGATCTTGCGCCCGGTACATAATAGTGCCCACTGGTGTATCCACTTCCAGACCAACAAAGGCTTCGCGTATGGCTTCCATTTCTGTGGAACCGGCCTTGTCTATTGCTGCCGCTATGGACTGGGCAGTCATGTATCCAACCAATGAACCGATTTTAGGATTTTCCTCGTAGCGCGCTATATAGGCATCAACAAACACCTTGTTTGCGCCATCTTCAAAGTCATACCAGGGATAACCCGTCACAGTCCAGCCTTCAGGTGCCTCGTCTGCCAATGGCTCCAGATACTCAGGCTCACCCGTTAACAGACCATATACATTTCGGCCATCAAACAATCCACGTGTTGTACCCTCACGAACAAACTTCGCCAGGTCTCCACCGAATGTCACGTTATAGATGGCATCGGGCTTGGCCCGCTCTATAGCCTGCACTTCGGCACCTGCATCGATCTTGAACAAGGCTGGCCACTGTTCGGTGACAAATTCAACATCAGGCCGCAATGCAGTGAGTGCTTTTTTAAACGCAGCTACCGCATCTTTACCATAGGCATAGTTTGGTGCGATGGTGGCATACTTCACCGCATCTGTTTTGGCCGCCTCTTCCGCCAGCATCGCGGCTTGCATGTAGGTAGAGGTACGCAGTCTGAATGTGTAATCGTTACCCGCTTCCCACACCAGCGCATCTGCCAGAGGCTCGGACGCGAGATAGACCACTTTTTTCTCTGCAGCAAACGATGACAGGGCAAGCCCGATGTTACTCAGAATGGTCCCCGTCAGCATCGCAACCTCTTCCCGATTAACCAGCTCTTCGGCAATCTTGATAGCCTCTCCGGGTTTGCCCTGATCGTCGCGATAGATAAATTCCAGCGGCCGGCCAATAACTCCACCAGCGGCATTAATTTGTTCAAGACCCAGTTCGATACCGTTTTTGTAGGGCTCAGCAAACGCTGCCATGCGTTTGTAATGGTTTATTTCTCCAATGACGATAGGATCGGCGGCGGTTGCGCTAAACGCAATGCCTGCCAGCGTAGTGGCCGACAATGCCGCAACCATTGTCAATTTTTTCAAACGTTTCATTCTGCTCTCCCTCATGTGCCTGTAGACAGGCTGACTATGTTACCGGATTGGGTTGCCGCTGTTCTGTCTCAATAAGGGACTCGATCCGGCGCCTATACACGATAGGTCCTTTATCAATCGCAAGACGAACAGGTTTTCGTGCCTGCGCCGAACGTTCGGACTCATCAATAGCTTCCAGAATTTCCTTGTCTTCATTAAACGCCACACGAAACATGGCGTCCATCTGCTCGGACGCCTGCTCATCGCCGACTGCCGCATTGCGCAAGTGCATCCAGCGATCAATCGTGTAATGCTGATTAACCGGCGTAAGAAAATGTACGGCAAAAATTCGAACGCCTTTGTCACGTGTCGATTCTTCAAGTCTGGCACTGACATCCGCGCTGCCAAAATCGATAACAGCTACGCACGGCAAGTACAGATAATAGTAATGCCAGCGATCAACATGACCCTCAAAGCCGCCAAATTTCTGGAAAAAGCCCACTGGTGGCGCATCTCGAATCCATCGCCAGGCTACCAGCACCTCACTGTCTACATCAACATGTACCGGCACATCTTCGCTGGCAGCATTGCCCAGGGTGGTCGGGTGTACAAAACTGACATGCGCAGGATCAACCAGATTTTCGGCAACATTCAAGTAATGCGACTGTAGATGCAAGGCGTCGCCCTGATGGGCGTGCCATTGCTCATTGCTGAACTGCGGCAAATCAAAGATATCGTCGGGGTTGGCTTTGGCAGGATCTCCCATCCAGATAAACACGATAGAGTTTTTCTCAGACACCGGATAGGTACGCACATAGGCTGTTGAGGGGATGTTGTCCTGACCAGGAATGCGGATGCATTGCCCTTCGCCGTTGAACGTCATGCCGTGATAGCCGCATCGGATATTATCGTCAATAAGCTCGCCTTTGGAAAGCGGCAGCTGCCGGTGCGGGCAGCGATCTTCCAGCGCAGACATTGAGCCATCGGCCCGGCGATAAGCGACCAAAGCCTGCTCGAGCATCACCAGGGGTGTAAGGCTCTGAGAAAATTCGGATGACCAGCCAGCGACGTACCATGCGTCATGGACGTAGCCAACATTCGTGCCTGTCTGCATGAGAGCTTTTCCCCTCTACGATATACCGTGCAATAACGTATATATTAAACGTATATTCACCGAATATACTGTTCGTGTACTAACAGTTATACCGAATCATGGCAGAAGGTCAAGAGCGAATAGGAGAAAAACACATGAGCGACGGCCATTACGTGCTATCGGATCAAATTGGCTACCTGCTGCGCCTTGCCAATCAGCGGCATCTCGAGATTTTTCTCAGGAATATGCCCGATCTGACGCCGACGCAATTCGCATTGATGGTGAGTCTGCAGGATCTTGGCGGCACATCCCAAAACGAGCTCGGACGCCATATCGGAATAGATGCAGCTACCACTAACGGCGTGGTGGAGAGATTGCTGAAAAAACACT
>Ga0209828_1000258_pt1 | contig 52161 bp, 53 predicted proteins | sample MaitaG_FD_187429 | JGI IMG/M metagenome (GOLD analysis project Ga0209828, IMG submission 187429) | Marine algal microbial communities from Maine, USA - Maine_Asex2 metaG (SPAdes) (version 2) | ecosystem: Host-associated > Algae > Red algae > Unclassified | place: Maine, USA | collected 2015-01-05
TTATTACCTTAAATCAAGCTTGAGATAAGTAATTGTTTAAAAACAGAAGATTTTTAAATTGATTACTTCCCAATACAAAAATTAGCAAATATATTACCTAACAAATCATCGCTTGTAATCTCTCCTGTAATTTCGCCAAAATGATATAATGCTTGTCGTATATCTATAGCCAAAAGGTCTCCAGATAAATCCGTTTCTAATCCAGATTTTACTTTTTGGACCTCTTCAAACGCTTTTAATAAAGAGTCGTAGTGCCTTGTATTGGTTACAATAGTTTCGTTATTACGCAATGCACCTGTGTTTACAAAGCTTATTAGTTTTTGTTTTAACGCTTCAACCCCAAGACCTGTTTTTGCAGATAATAAATGGACGGTTTTAAATTGAGCGATTAGTTGTTCTAGATCAGTGTTACTTAGAACATCAACCTTATTTGCAATGATTAATAATGGTTTTAACGGAAATTTATTTTTAATTTTTTCAATTTCAAATTTTAGGCGCTTACTTTCAGTTTTAAATTCTTCAGCAGAGAACAACAGGACAACCACTTGAGCCTGTTCCATTTTTTCAAAGGTTTTTTTAATTCCTATACTCTCTACCACATCTTTAGTTTCCCTAATTCCTGCGGTATCGATAAATCTAAAACCTATCCCTTCTATTACCAATTCATCTTCAATTGTATCTCTTGTCGTACCTGCTATAGCACTAACTATGGCGCGTTCTTCGTTTAAAAGTGCATTTAACAATGTAGATTTACCAACATTAGGTTCTCCTACAATTACAACAGGAATTCCGTTTTTAATAACATTTCCGACTGCAAAACTATCGATTAACCGTTTTAAAACAAGTGAGATGCGCTGTACTAAAGTCTTAAATTGTGCTCTGTCGGCAAATTCTACATCTTCTTCTGCAAAGTCTAACTCTAACTCTATTAACGATGCAAAATTCATAAGTTCTGCTCTTAAATTAGCGATCTCGCTAGAAAATCCACCACGCATTTGCTGCATGGCAATTTGATGCGAGGCCTCATTATCACTTGCTATTAAATCTGCCACAGCTTCAGCCTGACTCAAATCTAATTTAGCATTTAAAAAGGCACGTAGTGTAAATTCTCCTGAATTTGCCATTCTACAGCCATTGCGTAAAAATAATTGAATTATTTCTTGCTGAATATAAATAGAACCATGGCAAGAGACTTCTACAACATCTTCTCCTGTGTAAGACTTTGGATTTTTAAATATAGACACTAAAACCTCATCTATCACTCTATTACCATCTGTAATATGTCCTAAATGAATAGTATGCGTTTTTTGCACCTCAAGCAATTTATTAGTATGAACAGATTGAAAACAGCGCGCTGCAATTGCTATGGCCTCTTTCCCAGAAAGTCTAATTATCGCCACTGCTCCTGCTCCCGAGGCTGTTGCAAGAGCCACAATAGTATCGTTATTGTAATGCATACACTTTAAATTTTACCCATTCGTTTTAGTACAAAAAGTAATAGTATAGGAATGGCCAAAATACCAATCATGGTTATATTGGTTTTAAACAAATAGCTTGCAAACATTAGCGTTAAAACATAACCACCAATAGCACCACCAAAATGCGCATCATGACCAATATTATCGTTTTTAGCTTTCATTCCATAGATAGAATATAATAAATACCCAACACCAAAAATGTAAGAAGGTATGGGTATGGGTATTAAAAATAAAGACAAACTCATACCAGGCTGTAATAGAATGGCAGAATATATTACACCCATAACCGCCCCACTAGCGCCAACTGCAGTATAATGGTATTCGTTTTCATGAAACTTATAAGAGAGTACATTGCCAACAATTAAGCTGCCAAAATATACGACCAAAAATAGTAAGGTACCTAACGAATTAATAACTACAGGGGCAAAAAAATATAAAGAGAACATGTTAAATATAAGGTGCTGCATATTGACATGTAAGAATCCAGACGAAAGCATTCTTATAAATTCTCCTTTTTTTATGGCACCAATACTAAATTTGTATTTTTCAAAAAATTCAAAATCGTTAAACCCTTTATAAGATGCCAAGGCGTTTGCACCTATTAGTGCAATGGTAATCATATTAATATCCATAAACTGTAATTGCGTAATTTAAATATAGTATATATTTGCTTTTACAAATCTAAAACTAATTCATGCAATTATTAGCTTACATTCTAATTTATCCGTTTTTATGGCTTGTATCTATTCTACCTTTTAAATTGCTGTATGCGTTTTCTGATGTGCTCTATTTTTTTATTTATACTGTTTTTGGTTACAGAAAGACGACTGTTACTGCTAATTTAAAATTGGTTTTTCCAGATAAATCGGCTGACGAATTGAACGTGATTATTAAAAAGTTTTATCACCACTTATGTGATATGATGGTTGAAGCTATTAAGTCTATGACAATTACTGAAGCTGAAATGAAAAAACGTTACACGTTTACAAATGTAGAAGTTTTAACAAATTTTGAAGCTCAAAAAAGAAGTGTCATTATTATGTGTGGGCATTATGCCAGTTGGGAGTGGATTTTTATTTTACAAACTTACGTAAGTCATAAAGGTTTTGCTGTGTATAAAAGATTAAATAATAAGTATTTTGACAGGTTAATAAAACGGATTCGTGCGCGGTACAACAGCTACTTAATTACTACAAAAGAAACCATAAGCACACTAAAAGCATCTCATGAAAATGGTGAGTTAACTATTACCGGTTTTGTTGCCGACCAATCTCCTAAATTAGATAAAGCCTACCATTGGAACAGCTTTATGGGCATTACGGTACCTACACATACTGGTGCAGAAATGATAGCTAAACAATTAGATATGGCCGTGGTATTTTTTGATGTAAGAAAAATAAAGCGCGGGTATTACCAAACTACATTTAAAACCATTGCAGAGCATCCTAAAACATTTAAAAATTACACGATTACAGATATTTTTACAGCGCACGTCGAGGCACAAGTTATGGCAGCACCAGAGTATTATTTATGGACGCATAAACGTTGGAAACATCGCAATCACGTTCCTAAAGATTATACATAGGTTATGTCTAAAATCGATAATTTTAAAATAACAACCAAATTTAAAATAGCAATTGGTAAATTTTATGCGTAGTGCTGTCTACAAAAGGAAAGATATGCGACATTAATAGTCATTACTATTGAGCAATGTAAAGGTCTGTAATACAAAATAATGTTGCAAATTTTTATTGTTTATTTTAAGACTCAATAAACTATTATCTGTTAAGGTATATTCCCTTTGTTATAAATTTACAGCTCAAACCAACCATCAACTCTTAACTCTTGAGAAGGCACGAACGTCTTGTGAATAAACTCATTATTAACCATATTATATTCATAATCTTTTGACCATTCTCTATGGTTTTCGGCTAAAGCAATTAAACTATTACAAACATAATCTATTTCATTACAGGTTGTTGTAGGGTGAAAAGACATGCGTATCTAACCTGGCTTGTGCGTTAAGTTTCCCGAAGTAATTTCACAGGTTAAAGTATTAGACTTTTCGCGATCAACATTTAATAAATAATGTCATACGTTCCTGCACAACTACAACCGCCTCTGGTTTGGATTCCAAAACGGTCGTTTAATATTTTAACGCCTAGATTAAAGTGCAAATCTATAATATAAAAAGATACGACTCCTAACCTATCTTTATGTTTTGGAGCAAGAATTTTAATGTTTTTAACGGCATCCAAATTTTTAAACACTTGCTGTAATAACTCATGTTCCCTATCTAACATGTTTTTTACGCCCATCTGGTCTTTTAAATTAATTGCCAAGGCGGTTTTGATTGTCTGTAAAAATCCTGGAGTACCACCATCTTCTCTATATTCAATGTTCTCAATATACTTGTGTTCTCCCCAAGGATTGGTCCATGAAACGGTTCCGCCACCAGGACAATCAGGAACCATATTTTTGTATAATTTTTTATTAAAAACTAATACGCCAGAGGTTCCTGGTCCACCTAAGAATTTATGTGGTGAAAAGAAAATTGCATCAAGTGCTTCGTTTTCATTTTTAGGATGCATATTAATATTTACATATGGCGCGGAACATGCAAAATCTACAAAGCAAACACCACCATGTTCGTGCATAAGTTTAGCAATCTGGTGATACTTTTGCTGTTATCATAATATTAGAAATTATGTTTTTAAGGTACTAAATATTAGCTATCTCTTTAATTTCAGTTATAATTTTATCTGCTAAATCATCAGCAATTTCTTGTGATAAAGCTTCAGTATAAATTCTAATAATTGGTTCTGTATTACTTTTTCTTAGGTGTACCCAATTATCTGCAAAGTCAATTTTTACGCCATCAACAGTATTTAAGTTTTCATCTTTATATTTTTCTGTCATTTCAGCTAAAATAGCATCTACATCTATTTGTGGTATTAATGCAATTTTCTTTTTGCTCATAAAATAACTGGTGTAGGTTTTGCGTAATTCGCTTACACTCATCTTCTTTTCTGCTAACAGTGTTAAAAATAAGGCCACACCTACCAAAGCATCGCGCCCATAATGCGACGCTGGATAGATAATACCACCATTACCTTCGCCACCAATTACAGCCTTGTTTTTTTTCATTAAAGTTACTACATTAACCTCACCAACAGCACTAGCTTCGTAAGTACCACCATGCTTTTCGGTAATATCTTTTAAGGCACGAGTAGAACTCATATTACTTACAGTATTTCCTGGGTTTCTACTTAAAACATGATCTGCACAAGCTACTAGAGTGTACTCCTCGCCAAACATGTCTCCATTTTCGTCCATAAAAGCCAATCTATCTACATCTGGATCTACCACAATACCAAAATCTGCATTGTGCTTTTTAATCTCAGCAGATAAATCTGTTAAATGCTCTGCTAATGGTTCTGGATTGTGAGGGAAATGGCCATTTGGCTCACAGTATAACTTTACTGCCTCTACACCTAATCGTTCTAACAATAAAGGAATGGCAATGCCTCCAGTAGAATTAACGCCATCTACAACCACTTTAAAATTAGCAGCTTCAATCGCCTTTTTATCAATATAATCTAAATCCAAAACTTCATCAATATGAATATCAATATAAGCCTCATTTCGGGTAATTTTCCCTAAACTATCAACATCTGCAAATTGCATAGTATCGCTTTCGGCAATTTCTAAAATTTTTGCACCTTCGGAAGCATCTAAAAATTCGCCTTTTTCATTTAATAATTTTAAAGCATTCCATTCTTTTGGATTGTGGCTTGCGGTTAAAATAATGCCACCATCTGCGTGCTCCATTGGAACTGCAATTTCTACTGTTGGAGTTGTAGATAAGCCTAAATCTATAACATGAATGCCTAAACCTACTAACGTATGCATGACTAAATTCTGAATCATTTCTCCAGAAATTCTTGCATCTCTACCTACAACAACACGGTAATCGTCTTTTATGCGTTGCGATTTTAACCATGTGCCATAAGCCGATGCAAATTTTACAGCATCAATTGGTGTAAGATTTTCACCAACATTTCCGCCAATAGTGCCTCGAATTCCTGAAATAGATTTTATAAGTGTCATTAGCTAAATTTTAAAATTGAAGTACAAATATAGCATTTCAAAAGCGGATTTATCTATTCTGAATTCGTAAATTCGACCTATGAATTTTCTCGCACATATTTATCTTTCAGGAAATAACGAAGCCATTACTATTGGCAATTTTATAGCTGATGGTATTCGCGGTAAAAAGTATCAGAAATACCCAAAAGACATCCAAACAGGCATACTTTTACATCGCCAAATCGACACATTTACAGATGCACATAAAACCTTTAGAGTGAGCACCAAAAGACTCCATAAAAATTACGGACATTATTCTGGCGTGATTGTCGATATTATATACGATCACTTTCTAGCTAAAAATTGGAGTTATTATTCTAACGTGCCATTAGAAGAATATATCCAAAATTTCTACAACAGTTTACGGGATAATTTTGAAATATTACCGGTAAGAATCCAAAAAATGATGCCTTACATGATTGCAGATAATTGGCTATTAAGCTATGCTTCTATTAATGGTATTGGCAGAGTATTAGTTGGTATGAATAAGAGAACACAAGACCGCTCACAAATGAATTTAGCCGTAAATGAACTTCAAAAATTTTATAATGAATTTGAAGATGAATTCACCCATTTTTTTGATGAATTGATTCGGTTTTCTGCTAAAAAATTACATGAAATAAAGACCAAATAACATAAACTTAAAGTTATTACGAACCTAATTAGGCTTGGCAATCTCATGGATAATCTACAATAATGAAACAAAATCAATAAGCCAATCTTTATTATAATAATTATCTGCTTCTCCTTTAAAAAGCAAGAACAAAATCGTGGTTTAATGGCTTTATTCGCAAAATTTAAAGCAATAGCTTTACTTTAAAATATTGACGTATAATGAAAATGAAAAAAAAATTACATTTTGTTTTTTGCTTTTACACTATTAATTAGTACTCAATCTGTAATTGCGTAAAATCAAGTTAGCCCTAAAGAGAAATCTTATCTTAAAGCAAAAGAAGTGCGTTCTATAATAAAATTTAATGACAATACTTTAGAACAAATTTATTATGCTTTTTACGCAAATGAGAAAAGAATTCTTTCTATAAACGATGCTCAAAAATCTGGAACAGAAAAATATAATAATGAAATAAAAAATTCAAACACTAAATTACAAGCTGAAATTGAAGCAGCTTTAGGTAAAGACTTATATAAAAGATATTTAATTGCAACCAATCAAAAAAAAGTTTTAGATTAATTAGAAATCTAAAACAAAAAATGCGATTACTATATTAGTAATCGCCTTTTTTATTCTAAATTATTTTATTTAAAAACAGTATTACATGCATCTATAGTTTTGTCTAAATCTTCATAAGTTAGAGCATCTGTAATAAACCAGGTTTCAAAGGCACTTGGCGCAATGTAAATTCCTTCATTTAACATACCATGAAAGAATTTTTTAAAGGTGTCATTATTTCCTTTTGCAGCGGTTTTAAAATCCACAACTTTAGTCTCATCAAAGTGTACAGAAATCATAGAACCAACTCTATTTATGGTATGAGTAATATTATTAGTATTTAAAACTTTGGTCAAGCCTTTATGAAGGTATTCTGTTTTATTAGCTAATCTATTAAAAACTTCGGTATCATTGGTTAATGCTTTGAGCATAGCCAATCCTGCCGCCATAGCTAGTGGATTTCCACTTAGCGTTCCAGCTTGGTAAACAGGGCCTAAAGGTGCTAAGTGATTCATGATTTCATTTTTAGCAGCAAAAGCGCCAACAGGCAATCCTCCCCCTATTACTTTTCCGAAACAAATAATATCTGCATTCACTCCATACAATTCTTGAACACCTCCTTTTGCAAGTCTAAAACCTGTCATCACCTCATCGAAAACTAGTAAAATATCGTTTGCATTGCAAAGTACTCTTAACCCTTCTAAAAAACCTTTTACTGGAGGTATACAACCCATATTTCCTGCAACAGGTTCAATAATAATGCAAGCTATTTCATTTTTATTAGCTTTAATTAGCGCTTTAACATTTGCTAAATCATTGTAATTAGCTAACAACGTGTCTTTAGCAGTCCCTTTTGTTACTCCTGGACTATTTGGCTTACCAAAGGTAACTGCACCACTTCCAGCCTGTATTAAAAAAGAATCACTATGTCCATGATAGCAACCTGCAAATTTTATAATTTTATCTTTGCCTGTATAACCTCTTGCTAATCTAACAGCACTCATACAAGCTTCTGTTCCAGAATTTACAAAACGAATTTTATCTATATTAGGCACCATTGACACTGCCAATTCTGCAATTTCAGTTTCAATTGTGGTTGGCATACCAAAAGAAGTTCCCTTTTTAGCCTTTTCTACAACTGCATTTACTACTGGCTCAAAAGCATGACCTAAAATCATTGGTCCCCAGGAATTTATATAATCAATTAAGGTATTTCCATCTTCATCATACAAATAGGCACCTTTCGCTTTTTTAACAAAAATTGGGGAGCCTCCTACAGCTTTAAATGCACGAACTGGAGAATTTACACCTCCAGGAATTACTTTTTCTGCTGCTTCGAAAAGAGCACTACTACGTTTATAAATCATGATGATTAGTCTTTTGGTAGTGGCTTTATAAATAATACTTGTCCAACAAATAAAGTGTCAGTTTCTATACCGTTTAGAAGCTTAAGTTCTGGTACAGAAATATCATATTTTCTAGATAAAGAAAATAAAGTATCACCTGCCACGACAGTATGTTTATCGTTTAAACCAGTTTCTAAACCTAATACTTCATTATCAAAACGGTACAATTGAAAACGTTCTATTAAGCTTATTAATTTTTGAGGATATTTTCTATCTGTTGCGTAACCTGCTGCTCTTAATCCTTTTGCCCAAGACTCATAGTCCCCTTTTCCTAGAGCAAATAATCCTGCGTAACGTTTTCTGTCTTTTAAAAACAAAGAATGGTCTCTAAAAGAGTATTTAGAATTTTTATATTTTCTGAAACATTCTTGACTTTTATCATCATCATGATATATTTTTCCACCTGTCCAACCTGTATGACATTTTATACCAAAATGGTTATTTGCTTCTGTAGATAAACGACCTTTTCCAGAACCAGATTCTAAAATACCTTGAGCCAAAGTAATACTTGCAGGTACACCGTAATTACGCATTTCGTCTTGTGCGATATCGCTATAAATCGCTATATACTCATCTGTTGGCGTTGCATAACTTTCTGGTGTTTCGACAATAACGACCTCTGGTTTAATAGGCGTATTTTTGGCCTTAGAGCCTTTTTTACGCTTAGATTTAACTACACGTTCTGTTTTATTTTTAGATTTTCTAGTTATTACTTTTTTACTAGAACCACAATTAGTGACTAAAATAAACAAACACAAAATTGTAAATATTCTTTTCATTAACTATTGTATTAATGGTAAATTTTTCTGTTTTAATCTTTTATTCATTCCTTTAACTCCTTGTAATCCTCCCGTGTGAATAGCCAATATTTTCGATCCTTTAGGAAAATACTTTTTGTTAATTAAATCTTGAATACCAAACAACATCTTTCCTGTATATATTGGATCTAGTTGGATTTTATTTTTAGCTTTAAACTCATTTATAAACGTAACTAATTCAGCATTTATTTTCGCATAACCTCCAAAATGGTAGTCGTTAATTAATTTCCAGTTATCCTGTTTAGCAAATTTACTAATATCTTTTTGTAAAAAATCTCCTTTTAATGCTAAAAAACCCAAAACTTGTTGACTAGGTTTTGAACAATTTATTAAACCTGCTAAAGTACCTCCCGTACCAACTGAAGCGCAAATATAATCGAAATTAAAATCGAATTTAGTTAAAATAGCTTCACAACCTTTTATGGCTAAAGTGTTAGTTCCTCCTTCAGGAATTAAGAAAAAAACACCAAACTCATTTTTTAGCGCTTCAATAAAATTTTTATTATTCTTGTTCCTAAAATCTGTTCTGCTAATAAATTTAAATTGCATTCCACATTGCTGTGCATATTTAAGTGTAGGATTATCATTAACCTTAGAAACTAGTTCTTTACCTCTAATAATTCCAATAGTATTAAAATTATAAACGCGACCAGCTTCTGCCATCGCTGCAATATGGTTTGAAAATGCACCTCCAAAAGTTAGAAGTGTGTTTTTACCTTCATTTTTAGCAGCTTCAATATTATATTTTAATTTTCTGTATTTATTTCCTGAAATTATAGGATGGATAGCATCTTCGCGCTTTAAAAAAAGTTCAACATCAATTTCATTTTGTAAATTAACACATTGATTAACACTGTTTTCTAACTTAAAAATCATGAGTACGAAGATACTTAAAAAAGCTCCAAAATTTACGCTGTTTTAAATAGTTCAAATTTTCTTGATTTATATAAGCTTCCTTTTCAAAAGAAATATTTCTATAAGCAGAATACCAATTTCTATACTGTATAAGTCTAACTAAAAACGCTATACTATATGCAAAATAAAATGGAATTATTAATAATTCAACTTGTTGTCTCAAGTGAATTTTTTCATGATTAATTAATATAGCATCTTCTTTTAAAGCTTTTCGTTTTAAAAAAACAAATGGAAAAATGGTTATACCAGTATAACCTTTAGGTACTAAATATTTAGAAATTAAAATCATGAATTTACGGTTTCAAAAATCACTCCAAATTATATTATATTTGCAATATACATATGAAAAAACACATTCCATTAGAAGAAGGCGATTATTATTTAACACCAGATGGTTATAGATGCTTTACTGAGCAATACCATTTAAAACGTGGGTATTGTTGCGAAAGTGGCTGTAGACATTGTCCGTATGGTTTTAATTATTCGACGTCAATAAAAACAGATAAAAATAAAAATGAAGTAAAAAAAATTAAAGTCAATAAATGATATGACATTTAAAGACCAAATATTAGAAGGTATACAACAGTAATTACCAGCTCTAAAACCTTACGAAGAAAACATAAATCATGCACCAAAACGTAAAGCAATACTTTCTAAAGAAGAAGAGAAATTAGCATTACGTAATGCATTACGCTATTTCGATAATAAACACCATAAAGACCTTTTATTAGAGTTTAAAAACGAGTTAGACACTTATGGTAGAATTTACATGTATCGTCTGCGTCCAGACTACAAAATATATGCAAGACCAATAAGCGAATATCCAGCAAAATCTAAACAAGCTGCTGCCATTATGCTTATGATACAGAATAATTTAGATTATGCTGTTGCACAACATCCTCACGAACTTATTACTTATGGAGGAAATGGAGCCGTATTCTCGAATTGGGCACAATATCGCTTAACAATGAAATAATTGGCAGAAATGAACGATGAGCAAACACTTACCATGTATTCTGGACACCCAACGGGACTATTTCCTAGTAATAAAGAAGCGCCTTGTTTTGTGGTTACAAATGGCAGACAATATTCAATGGATTAAGGTGCACAAGACAACAAATTAGTAGTTGGTTCAAAGGCAAGAATACTGTATGCAGATGGAGAAGGTAGAGTAAAAATAGCTGAAGCTTTTAATAAGCTATTGCTAAAGGGGATATAGAAACTGTTATTTTAGGTCGCGATCATCACGATGTTTCTGGTACAGATTCGCCGTATAGAGAAACCTCTAATATTTACGATGGTTCACGCTTTACAGCAGATATGGCGATACAAAACGTAATTGGAGATAGTTTTCGTGGAGCTACTTGGGTAAGTATCCATAATGGTGGTGTTGGTGGTTGGGGAGAAGTTATAAATGGTTGTTTTGGTATGGTTCTTGATGATAGTAAAAGAAGCTTCAAAACGTTTAAAGTAATGTTATATTGGGATGTTAATAATAGTATCTCACCAAGAAGTTGGGCTAGAAATAATGGTGCTATTTTTGCAATAAAGCGCTCCATGGAAATTGAACCTAATTTAAAAGTTACATTACCAAATAATGTGGATGATGCTATTCTAGACTCGTTATGACTCTTTAAAAAAAATAACTATGAAAAAATTAATACAAAAAACAATATCGTTACTCGCATTACTAATTATTGTAAGTTCATGTTCTAGTGTTCGTGTAGCATCAGATTATGACAAAAATGCCAATTTTAATTCTTATAAAACTTTTGCGTTTTTTAAAACAGGAATAGATAAAGCAGAAATTAGCGATTTAGACAAACGTAGAATATTACGTGCAATTGAAACAGAAATGGTAGCTAAAGGTTTTACTAAATCTAAAGATCCAGATTTATTAATAAGTATATTTACTAAAGAAAGACAAGAGGTTAATTTATGGAACAATGGTTTTGGAGGATTTGGCTATGGTTGGGGTTGGGGTTGGAGCCCTTTTTGGGGAGGCAACTTTAACAACAATGTAAGCACTACGACACAGGGTAGCCTATATATTGATTTAATAGATGCTAAAAAGAAAGAGTTAATTTGGCAAGGAAAAGGCTCTGGATATTTAAGATCCGCTTCAAACGTTGATAGAAAAATAGAGAGAATTAGAAAATTTGTTCAAGAAATTATGATGGAATATCCTCCTGAAATGAAAAATTAACTACTATTTTCTGTAAGTTAATTGGGTTAACTAAATTTAAAAATCAGTCTAAATATTATAAAAGCGATTCAGAAATGAATCGCTTTTTTTAAGGAAAATATACTTTAGCATGCCCATTGGCTACTAACCATTGGTTAACATCTACACCATCAATTATAATGGTTGCTAAGTATCTACCGTATTTTCCTTGTTTATCTTTATAAGTTATTAGTTCTACTTGTTTATCGAGAATCATTGCTCTAACAATATCTCTAACCTTTTTACCTTCTACTTTTTCAGGACCTCGCATCTCTGGAGTATCTATGCCATAGAGGCGTAATTTCATTTCTTGAGAATGAAGAAATCCTAAATCTACAACCGCAGTTACAGTATCTCCGTCGTAAACTCCTATAATTTTAGCGTAATAATTATACATAGCACATCAACTTTTATTTAGTTGCTTAAATATACAGCTTAATAATTTAAGAGCTTATTTATTTTCTCCTTTACCTTCTCAGTCGAAGGAATCATGGTTTCTTCTAAAACCGAATTTAATGGTATTGCTGGCATATTCTCACTACCAATCGTCATTACTGGGGCATCTAAATATTTGAAGCATTCTTCTTGAATTTTTCCTGCTAAAGCTCTTGCAAAACTATTGTTTGAAGGTTCTTCAGTTATAACCAAACACTTACCTGTTTTTTTAACGGATTTTGTTATCGTGTCTTCGTCAAGAGGAAACAAGGTTCTTAAATCAATAACTTCAATTTGATTTTGCATACCTAGTTCTAACGAAGCATTCATTGCCCAATGTACGCCCATTCCGTAGGTTACTATTGTTAGTGTCTCAAGATTTTCTTGTTTCCAGATTTCTTGAATCACCCAAGCCTTACCAAATGGCAACACGTAATCTTCACTTGGCATAACAGATGTTGCGCCTTTTGTTCCTGGCACTTTAGACCAATATAAACCTTTATGTTCTAAAATAACTACAGGATTTGGATCGTAATATGCCGCTTTGATCAAGCCCTTTAAATCGGCTCCATTACTTGGATAAGCTATTTTTATACCACGAATATTTGTAATTACACTTTCTACTGAAGAACTATGATAAGGGCCTCCACTTCCATAGGCGCCAATAGGCACACGAAGAATCATAGACACTGGCCATTTACCATTACTTAAATAGCAACTGCGACTAACTTCTGTAAATAACTGATTTAAACCAGGCCAAATATAATCGGCAAACTGAACCTCAACAATAGGCTTTAATCCAACGGCGCTCATACCAACAGTAGAACCTACAATAAATGCTTCTTGAATTGGTGTATTAAAAACGCGGTCGTCTCCAAATTTTTGTGCTAAAGTTGCTGCTTCTCTAAACACGCCTCCTAATCTCCCACCTACATCTTGACCGTAAAGCAAACATTCTGTGTGCTTTTTCATTAATTCTTCAACGGCAAATAAAGCACAATCTACCATCACTACTTTGTCTGCACCTTCTGGCGAACGTATTCCTTTTTCTTCTGTAATTGGTGTTGGCACAAAATCGTTTGTGAATAAATCTTCTGGTTTTGGATCTTCGGCTTTTAAAGCTTTTTCGAAGTCTGATTGTACTTTCTCTTTTGCTGAATTTTCTATTTCTTGAATTTCTTCGGAAGAAAAACCAGCATCCACCAATTGTTGTTTTAAAACTGGATATGGGTCACGTGTTTTTGCTTCTTCTAAATCGTCACGATACCATTCCATTCTTACACCAGAAGTATGATGATTTAATAATGGCACTTTAGCATGCACTAAAAATGGTCTGCGTTCTTCTCTTATTGTTTTTATAACTTTTTCTAGAGCTTCAAAACTTTCTGTAAAATTTGCACCATCTATAGATATGGCTTCTAAACCGTGAAAGCCTTGTGCATATTCGTATGCATTTTGTGCTCTTGTTTCTGCTGCATTTGCACTAATATCCCAGCCATTATCTTGTACTAAATACAATATTGGCATTTGCTTTAACGCTGCCATTTGAAAGGCTTCTGCTATTTCGCCCTCAGTAACTGAGGCATCTCCAAGACTACAAACTGTTATTGATTTTAATTGAGATGCTTTGCTATCGCTCGCAAAAGCTGGATGAGATTTTAAATTATAATCGTCTAATCCTTGTAATTCTCTATACTGCATTCCCATTGCAACTCCTGTTGCTGGAATGGCTTGCATACCTGTTGCTGAAGATTGATGTGGAATTTTTGGTTTGTTATCGACTTTTAAACTTGGATGACAGTAATAGGTTCTTCCTGCTGAAAATGGATCGTCTTTTTTTGCTAATAACTGCAACATTAAATCGTAAGGTTCTAAACCGAATGCTAATAACATTGCATCGTCTCTGTAGTATGGAAAGGCATAATCCTGTGGTAATAATTGCAAACCTAAAGCTATTTGAATGGCTTCATGACCTCGAGATGTTGCGTGTACATATTTTGAAACTTGTTTAAAGTTTGCTTCGTATAATTCTGCCATTGCTTTTGCAGTGCAGAGTTTTGAGAATCCTTTTTTTAGTATGTTTTTTTTCATATTAATTTCCCAACAAGGTGAGAATTTCTTTAATTATACATTTCTTTTTATTGTGGTTTTCTGCTTTCGCAGAAATGTTAAAGCTTAGTCTTTATATTTTACATACAAATTCAAAGAGGGTTCCACAGAGGTTCGCTGAGACTCTTTGCTTTGCTTAGAACTACAAACTCTTATTAGTTTTCGAGTGAAATTGCTTTTTTGCAATTTTTCTTGAAATCTTTTTTACAAGCCACTCACTATAATTACTTTATATCTTAAAATAACTTGAAGTGACTTTATTTGTTGACTATCGAACCGGTTACTTTTGCGTTAGGGATTGCAGCGGTATCCTTTTTTTGCTGCCATATATGGCAAAAAAAGATTTAGCGTAAAGCCCGACCTTTAGGTAACGCCCAAATTATTTTAATTTAAGTGGTTTTCAATTTTTACCATCCAATTAAACTTATCTTTTACTTTACCTGTTTTAATGGCGTTTAAGGTGTTGTTGACGTCTAAACCAACTGGGCTTTTTTTGGACACATGGATGGTGTGATCTCCCATTTCAATTTCTTGAATGTATGCGATGCCTACGGCGGTTCCAGTGCCAAATGCTTCTTCTAAACTGCCGCCTAATGCTGCGTCTCTAATTTCTTGAATCGTTATGGCGCGTTCGATAACCTCGAAACCTTTATCTCTTAAAATATCTATGACACTCATACGTGTAATGCCATCTAAAATCGAGCCATCGCGTATTGGTGTGATGAATTTTCCGTCTATTTTAAAGAAGATATTCATGGTGCCAACTTCTTGAATATAGTTATGCTCTACGGCATCTAACCACAAAACTTGGTCGTAGCCTTTTGCTTTTGCCAATTCGGTTGGGCGAATGGCTGCTGCGTAATTTCCGGCAGCTTTTGCTTCTCCTGTTCCGCCTGATGCTGCGCGTATGTATTTATTTTCTGCCCAAAGTTTTATGGGTTTGCTAAAAAATGGCCCTGCTGGCGATGCCATAATTATAAACTTATAATGTGTTGCGGCGCGCATACCAATAAATGGTTCGTCTGCATACATGAATGGTCTTAAATAAAGTGCACTACCATCCATTGGTGGAATCCAATTTTTCTCAATCGTTACTAATTGCTTTAGTCCTTCTACAAATAAATCTTCAGGAAAAATAGGCATTCCCATTCTGTTTGCGCTAAAATTTAATCGTGCTGCGTTTTTTGTTGGTCTAAAAAGCATTGGATTTCCATCGCTATCAAGCGTTGCTTTCATGCCCTCGAAAATGGCTTGTCCGTAATGCAAAGCCATTGCTGCTGGATGCGTTGGAATTAAGGCCAAAGGTTCTATTCTTGGGTTTTCCCAAACACCATTATTATAATCGCAAATAAACATGTGATCTGTAAATGTTGTGCCTAATGGAATGTTATTGAAATCTATGTTTTTGACTTTAGATTTTTTGATTTTTGTTATTGAAATTTTGTGTTTCATGATTTTATCTTTTCGTTATTTCAAGTGATTTTTTTTTAAAAATGTAATATCAAGAACTTTTTATTGCTTATCGATACAAAATTTTGTGCTTTAAAAATCACTCGAAGTGACTGAGTCTTATATTTTTCTATTTACATCAAATTGTTCAAAATAATCGGCTACTCGTCTTACAAACGAACCTCCTAAAAAACCATCGACTACACGATGATCAAAAGACAGTGATAAATACATCATGCTTTGTATTGCTATTTCGTCTCCATTTTCGGTTTCGATGACTTCTGCCCTTTTTTTTATAATTCCTAATGCTAAAATGGCAACTTCTGGCTGGTTTATAATTGGTGTTCCCATAACGCTACCAAAGGTACCTACATTTGAAATGGTGAATGTGCTTCCTTTTATATCGTCTGCTGTTAATTTATTTTCTCTTGCTTTGTTGGCAAGTTCATTTACGTTAGCTGCAATTTGTTTTAGTTCTTTTGTACTTGCATTTTTTACTACAGGTACTATTAAATTTCCGCTTGGTAATGCGGTTGCCATACCAATATTTATCTCTTCTTTTACAATAATGTTATTACCATCTACAGAGGCATTAATGTTTGGGAAATCTTTTACTGCTTTTGCAACTGCTTCTACAAATAATGGTGTAAATGTTAGGCGTTCTCCATACTTTTCTTGAAAAGGAATTTTATTTTTATTTCGCCAGTTTACCATGTTGGTTAAATTGGCTTCAACATAGGCAGTAACGTGTGGTGAGGTGTGTTTAGAATACACCATGTGGTCTGCAATAATTTGACGCATGCGGCCCATTTCGATTACTTTTCCTTTGCCTTTATCAAACTTTAATTGAGGAATTCTATATACTGTGGGATCTTTTTCGGCTACAGGTTGCACGAATTTAAATGGTCGCCCGTCTTCGATATATTGAAATACGTCACTTTTGCGTAACCTGCCTTCGTTACCTGTTGCAGGAATGCGTGCCAATTCTTCGAAACTGATGTGTTCTTGTTTTGCTATTTTTATAATTAATGGCGAAAAAAAGGTGTTTGAAGCCCCATTTAACTTCCCCGAAAGAGAAGAATTCCCATTGTTGTAAATAGGTTTATTTTTAACTTGTTTTGATGCTTTTTGATTTTTCTTGATCTTTTGGGACGTCTTGACTGCACTAGACGTAGTATCATACTTCTTTAAAGATTGGGTTTCTTCTGAAACTTCAAGAATTCCCATTACTTCTCCAACTGGTACAACATCGTTAACATTAAATATAGTTTTTATTAAAGTGCCAGAGACTGGTGCTGGTACTTCGTTATCAACTTTATCTGTTGCTACTTCTAAAATAATATCGCCTTCTTCAAAAGAATCGCCTTTAGAAATTAACCAATTAATAATTGTGCCTTCTGTTATACTTTCTCCCATTTTGGGCATTTTTAACTCGAATTTTTTCAATTTAAATTTTTTTATTTAGAATTAAAAATAATTAATTTAATTGTTGTAATTATCTAAAATCTAATATTAAACTTTAAATTAGAATTTAATTCTAATTTATTTAATATAATTAGAATTAAAAACTTTAAAACTATATATTTGGCTTAATTAAAAAAATTAAAATCTATGGCTGTTTCACTCGATAAAATTGACACTAAAATTCTGGATTTACTGCAGCAAAATAGTAATAGAACCACAAAAAGTATTGCAAAAGCATTAGGCATGACAACAACTCCAATTTTTGAGCGTATTAAAAAAATGGAAAAACAAGGCTACATCAAAAAGTATGTTGCCGTTTTAAATAACAAAAAAATAGGATTAAAGCAAACCGTTTTTATTGGTATTACTTTACAAGGGCACACAAGAAGCTATTTAGAAAAATTTGTAAAGCAAATTAATGGTTTTCCAGAAATTATTGAGTGTCATCGTGTTAGTGGAAACTTTGATTATTTATTAAAACTCGTGGTTGAAGATATTGAGGCATATGAAACATTTATTATTTCGAAATTAACATTGTTGCCCTATTTGGGAAATGTGCAGAGTTTGATTACACTTTCTACAGCAAAAGAAACTAATGAAATTGATTTGAGTAGAGTTTAATTATTTTTTAAAGGTATCTCTCAATGTTTTATATGCCTCGTCTTGTGTTTGTAAATTTTTTGGCACTTCTTTTAAAGGCTCTACCTCTTTTAAGCTCTCATGACAATCTGCTGGTAATTGCTGGTATAACTTGGTTCCTTTTGTTTTCCAAACAATCATTTCATCACTTACTTGTTTAATTACTTTAGCTGGATTACCAACGACTAAACTTCGTTTTGGTATTTTGGTTTCGGCTTTTACAAATGCCATTGCTCCTACTATACTTTCGTCTCCAATTTCGGCATCATCCATTATAACTGAATTCATACCAATTAAACAATTACGACCTAAATTAGCACCGTGAATAATTGCGCCATGACCAATATGAGCACTTTCTTTTAAAGTAATTGATTTGCCTGGAAACATATGGACTGTACAATTTTCTTGCACATTTACACCTTCTTCTAAAATAATTTGTCCCCAATCTCCACGAATAGCTGCTCCTGGTCCTATATAGCAATTTTTACCAATAATTACATTGCCTGTTACGGCAGCCAGAGGATGCACGAAACTAGATTCGTGGATTACTGGTGTGTAGCCTTTGAATGAATAAATCATAATATTCTCATCTTAATCTTCCCAAAGGGAAGATGATTACTTACTATTGTTTTAATCGTAATTATTTGCGTAACTTATTCCTTCCTTTCGGGAAGGTTGGATGGAATTCTATTTAAATCCTTTTAGTTTCTCTTTAGTAAATTCTGAAAGCACTAATTTTCCACTTGTCGCTGCACGTTCAGCTAACAAATTATCCCAATGGTCTGTACCTGTCCAGAATACTTTTTTCATTTCTAGCATTGCATCAGTATTGTAAGTACACAAATGCTCTGCCGTTGTTTTTACTGCTTCGTCTAAAGCTTCTGTGCTTTCATAAATGTGTGTAAATAAACCTTTTTGTTTTGCCCATTCTGGTGGATAAAATGAATTTGCGTCAATAGCAATTTGAGACATCGCACTTAATCCTATTTTACGTTCAATTGCTGGTCCAACTACAAATGGACCAATACCAATGTTAAGTTCACTTAACTTAATGGCTGCAAATTTAGAAGCCAAACAATAATCGGTTGAAGCCGCAAGTCCAACACCACCTCCAACGGTTTTTCCTTGAATGCGTCCTATAATAAATTTTGGACATTTACGCATTGCATTAATTACATTAGCAAATCCTGAAAAGAATACTTTTCCTGATTCTGCATCGTTAATGTTTATTAATTCTTTAAAACTTGCGCCGGCGCAGAAAGTTCTATCACCTCCACTTTTTAATACAATAACTTTAATAAGGCTGTTAGTTCCTGCATCTGTTATGGTTTGTGCTAATTTTGCAAGGATATCTCCTGGTAAAGAATTATGAGCAGGATGGAAAAATTCTATATATCCTACTTCGTTTTTTATGGTTTGCTTTACGTATGGTTTAGTCATTCTTTTTATATTTATGGTCATTGCGAGGACAAAGTACGAGGTAATTTTATAAAGAGATTCGTAGCTGTGCTCTTAATCACATTAATTTTATATTAATCCGAATTGTTCGAAATGATGATTTAGATGCTTTCTTTCTAATAAATAGGATTCGTATTTATTTAATTCTCCAAAAACCAAATTCTTTAATTTAGCATCAGGATTTTCTTTAAAAAACGCTAAATACTTTTCTCTTTGAATTTTAAATTGCTCAATAGCCGACGCTAAATCTGGATGTTTTAATTCATCTAATGTGTTCTTTTCTAATCGTGGAAATTGTGAATTTTTTGGAAACTCATCGTAATTCCATAAGCTATTATGAACCTTCTCTAAAATTTTTTCGGGTGTTGAAATTTCAAAATCTTGAATCTCTCCTGATGCGATTTTGTATGTATATTCCAAATGCTCTATCATGTGCTGTGGCGTCATGATTCCCCAATTTGGTTTGGTATCTTCTCTTAATGTTGAAAGACATTTGGTAATTTTATCTTCGGTCATTTCAATAAAGACATCTTGTTTTTTTTGAACCATTGTTAGAATGGTTGCAATGGCTACTAACTCGTCTTCAGCATCAAAAACCTCAACATACCATTTAATAATACCGCTTGGATGTTCTGCTGAAGCAACATCTCTGTCCACTTTTTGCTTGCATGTTAATCTTACATAAATAGTATCGTTATGGTACAAAGGACGAAGAAATCTACAGTCTTCTAATCCATAATTTGCCGCAACAGGCCCTTTGTTTGGATACACAAATAACCCAGCTGCTGCCGAAATTATAAAATAGCCATGAGCAGTTCTTTTTTCAAAAATACTGCCATCTAAGGAAGTAATATCTGTATGTGCATAAAAATGATCCCAAGTGAGATTTGCAAAATTAATAATATCTGTATCTGTAAATGTACGCTTGTGTGTTTTTAAAGACATGCCAGGTTTTATATCTTCCCAATGGTATTTAAAGGGATGCTGGTCTGCTTCCTTATATTTTGCATTTTGTTGATAAATTCCTGTGATTTCTGTGATGGTTGTTGGCGAACCTTGAATGGCGGTACGTTGCAAATAGTGTTTAATACCGCGCATGCCTCCCATTTCTTCTCCACCACCTGCACGTCCTGGACCACCATGAACTAAATATGGTAATGGTGAACCGTGACCAGTACTTTCTTTAGCCATATCACGATTAATTACCATTATTCTACCATGATGACTTGCTGCATTTACAACGTATTCTTTAGCAATTTTATCATTATTGGTTGCAATTGAAGACACTAATGAGCCTTTTCCCAATTGGGCTAAAAGTATAGCTTCATCCAAATTTTTATAAGGCATTATTGTACTTACAGGTCCAAAAGCTTCTCGTTCGTGAATAACTGTATTTTGAAATGGCCGATCTGCTCTTAATAAAATAGGACTAACAAATGCTCCTTTTTTAGCATCTGCTCCAATGGTATTTATACTATCTAAACTTCCATAAACAATTTGAGCTTCTTTAGCTAAATCGTTAACTGAATCTCTAACTGCTTGCACCTGTTGATGACTTACCAACGATCCCATTCTAACTTCTTTTAGTCTTGGATCTCCAATTGTAACTTTATCTAAGGCTTTTCCTAATGAAATTTGAACGTCTTCTACTAATTTTTCCGGAACTATAATTCTACGTATTGCAGTACATTTTTGTCCTGCTTTTACGGTCATTTCTTTTCTTGCTTCTTTTATAAATAAGTCAAATTCTGGTGTTCCCGGAACTGCGTCTTCTCCTAAAATTGAAGCGTTTAAAGAATCGGCTTCCATAGTAAATGGTACAGATTCTTGTATAAGTTGTGGGTGTGCTTTTAATAAGCGTCCTATTTTTGCAGAACCTGTAAAAGTAACTACATCTTGAGATTCTACGGTGTCTAAGATTGTTTTAACTGTTCCGTTTATAATTTGAAGTGCGCCTTCTGGTAATATACCCGACGCTATAATTTCTTTTGCGACAGCTTCTGCTAAATAGGATGTTGATGGTGCTGGTAAAACAACAGCAGGAACTCCAGCCATCCAGTTTACAGCACATTTTTCTAACATGCCCCAAACTGGAAAATTAAAGGCGTTTATGTGTACGGCAACTCCCTTTTTGGGTACCATTATATGATGAGCCATAAAACGCCCACCACGAGACAAATCGATAGGATCACCTTCTACGTGATACGATTGATTTGGAAATAATTTTCTAAGTGAAGCGTTAGCGAATAAGTTTCCAAAACCGCCTTCAATATCTATCCAACTATCTACTTTTGTTGCGCCTGTTTTATAACTTAGTTCGTAAAACGAATTTTTTCTTTTGGTAAGATATAATGCTAAACGTTTAAGCATATTTCCGCGTTCTTGAAACGTCATTTTTCGAAGTACTTCTCCGCCTTTTGTTCTTCCGTAGTTTAATATTTCTGGAATATCTAAACCTTGGGTGGCAACGCTTGTAAAGGCTTCGCCCGTTATGGCGTCTAGAATTGGTTGTCCTTCTTCTTTTCCTGTGGTCCATTGTCCTTGGACGTAGTGTTCAATTTTTCTCATTCCTATCCCTAACCCTTTCCTAAGGAAAGGGAATTTGTTAGTTTATTATTTTCTGAGACCTCACAGGTTTTAAAAACCTGTGAGGTCTTTTTCAACCGAGTGCGTCTGCGTTAGCGATTGAACGGTCTGTTTGAGCTCCTTTTTGCTTTTTCGCAAAAAGAGCGAGTAGTGAAAGCGCGACACTTGTCCGCGCCTTTAAAGCGTGGCAAGTGTAACGCCCAAAACATTCTACTTGCTCACATTTTCAATTATAGCCGCATAACCTTGACCAACGCCAATACACATAGTAATTAACGCGTAACGTTTATTCTGTTCTTTTAATTCTAAAGCCGCTGAATACGCAAGTCTCGCACCTGTAACTCCCAATGGATGACCAATAGCAATTGAGCCACCGTTTGGGTTTAATCTTGGGTCGTTATCTGCTATTCCTAAAGCTCTTGTACACGCTAGGGATTGTGCAGCAAAGGCTTCGTTTAGTTCTATAACATCCATATCGTCTAGTGTTAAACCTGCTTTTTCTAAAGCTTTTTTAGACGCTTCTACTGGACCAATGCCCATAATTCTAGGTTCTACACCAACCACAGCTGAACTTACTATTCTTGCCAAAGGTTTTAGATTGTATTTTTTTACGGCATCTTCTGATGCTATAATTGTCGCTGCTGCGCCATCGTTTAATCCTGAAGAATTTCCTGCAGTAACGCTACCGCCTTCTTTTTTAAACGCTGCTCTTAGCTTTCCCAAAACTTCTAAAGAAGTTGTTGGTTTTACAAATTCGTCTTTTGAAAATTTGATTGGATCTTTTTTACGTTGTGGAATTTCTACAGTTACTATCTCCTTTGCTAAGCGTCCGCTTTCTTGGGCTTTAGTGGCTTTCATTTGGCTCCAATGCGCAAACTTGTCTTGGTCTTCTCTAGAAATGTTGTATTTTTCTACAAGGTTTTCAGCAGTAGTTCCCATTCCGTCTATGCCATAAAGTTCTTGCATTTTAGGATTAATAAATCGCCATCCAAATGTGGAATCGTATAGTTTTGAATCGCCTCCAAATGCTGACGACGGTTTTGCCATTACGTATGGTCCACGCGTCATATTCTCAACTCCTCCAGAAATAAATAGGTCTCCATCTCCAGCTTTTATTGCTCTGTTTGCGTGAATAATTGCCGATAATCCAGAACTACATAAACGGTTTACAGTTTCTCCAGGCACAGTAAATGGTAATCCTGCTAATAGTGAAGACATTCTTGCAACGTTACGGTTGTCTTCGCCAGCTTGGTTGGCGCAACCCATAATAACATCGTCGTAAGCTTCTTTTGGTATGTTTGGATTTCTTTTTACAATTTCTTTAATTACAATTGCACCTAAATCGTCTGTGCGAACGGCGGATAATGTGCCTTTGTAGTTTCCTATTGGTGTACGGATTCCGTCTATTATGTATGCTTCTTTCATTTTTTAAATAATTTCAATTCATCAACTATTGCTCTACTTAAAGATTTATTTTCAGTTAGCATAGTATATTTTGACGCAACTTTAAACTTTTTCTTTAATAGAACCTTATTACTTCCGGACTCAATTAGCATCATATATAAACTATAATTTATTTCCCTTTTAAATGGATCTTTTAATTTATGAACCTTCATTGGAAGCATTTCTCCCTGAAAAAAAACACATACAGATTCGTAATCCTTATTATTAAATTTAACATCTATTTCTTCGAAAGACTCAACGCTTAAATCATTCTCTTCATTTAATTCAATTATCTGTTTTGAGTTAAGTTTAGTTTTTTTTAATTGCTTTTTAATTCGTTTTGACAAACTTTTATAATAAGTAGAAAACTCGGAATGCCCACCATAATAAAAAAGTATTGAATTCGGTACTTTATAAGAATACGAAACAAAATCTTCTGAAAGCTCAATCTTCTTTGTAAGTTTTATACTTTTCTGAGAAAATGAATTTGTGCTTGTTAAAATAATAATTAAAAATATAAATCTATTCATTCCAATCTTTTTGAGTTCTGTAAACCACACCTTTAAAAAGTGCTACTAATTCTTTACCACGTTTTACTTCTATAATATTGAAACCTAATTTATTTTTTACGGTTTCTATAACAGATTCTGCGACTATGTAATCGCCTTCATTTAAAGCTTCAATATGATTGATACTTGTTTCAATTGAAACCGCATATTTTCCGTGCGTGTTTGCAGCAAAACCGAAAGCGGTGTCTGCTAACGAATAGCTAATGCCACCATGTGCTTTATTCATGCTGTTTAGCATTTCCTTTCTAATAGTCATAGCTACTTTACAGCGGCCTATTTGGCATTCTAGAATTTCTATTCCTAGCCATTGACTGTAAGCATCTTGAGATAACATTTTATGTGGAATGGCTTCGCCTTTCATTAAAAAAATGTTTTATTTTCCCTATTCATTTTACGTAACAACGGACTGCAACGGTATCTATCTTCATGATACTCGTTATACAATTCGTCTAACTTTGATACGCACCAATCGATTCCTTTTTCTTCTGCCCAAGCCAATAATCCTTTTGGGTAATTTACACCTTTGGTCATGGCGTTGTCTATATCTTCTGCAGTTGCAACTTTTAAGAATAAAGCGTCTGCGGCTTCGTTTATTAACATCACTAGAATACGATTAAAAATTTGTTCTTTAAGAGACGTTTCGACTGCGCTCAACGAGACATTATTGCTTTCGACTTTCTTTCCGTTCTCATCATATTCATAATAACCAATTCCAGATTTTCTGCCTAAATAACCTGCCTCTGCAAAACGTTTCTGCGTGAATGCTGGTTTATATCTTGGGTCGAAATAAAAAGCTGTGAATACGGTTTCTGTTACAGTATAATTGACATCGTTACCAATAAAATCCATTAACTCAAATGGTCCCATTCTAAATTTTCCAATACTTTTCATCGCATCATCAATAGTCGCAAAATCTGCTAATCCTTCTTCGTAAATACGAAGCGCTTCACCATAAAATGGTCTGGCAACTCGATTAACAATAAAACCTGGTGTGTCTTTAGCTACCGCTACCGTTTTTTTCCAACTTGCAATAGTATCGATAGCTTTTTCTAATGTTTCGTATGATGTTTGAATCGCAGGAATTACCTCAACCAATTTCATTAAAGGAGCTGGATTAAAAAAGTGTATTCCAACACAACGTTTTGGATTTTTAAGTGATGCTGCAATGGATGCTATGGATAAACTTGACGTATTTGATGCTATGATGCAATGGTCTGCAACATAACTTTCTAATTCTGAAAATACTTTTTTCTTAATGTCTATATTTTCAACTATAGCCTCTATGGTCAAGTTTGAATCTGCTAAATCTTTTAAAGAAGAAACGTAGATGATATTAGATTGGATTCTATTTTTTTCTTCGGCATCTATTCGGTTCTTTTCTATTAAGCGTACTAATATTTTTTCCAGACTTGCTTTAGCTTTATCTAAAGCTGCTTGGCTAGTATCGTATAATTTTACTTTACAACCAGAAGTTGCAGCTACTTGTGCGATGCCGCTTCCCATTGTACCGCTGCCAATTATTCCTACGTTCATATTTATTTTCCTTTGAATTCTGGTTTTCTTTTTTCTATAAATGCTGCAACACCTTCGGCATAATCTTCACTTTGAGCTGCTTCTATTTGTGATTTAGATTCTAATGCTAATTGTTGCTCTAAAGTATTAGTCATAGATTTGTTAAATAATTCTTTAATCATTCCAAGCGCTTTTGTTGGCATATTTGCCATTTTTAAAGCTAGTTTATTTACTTCTTCTTGAAAATTTTCTAAAGGTATCACTTTGTAAATCATGCCTATTTTTTCGGCTTCTTCAGCTCCAATTTTATCGCCTAACATTGCTAAAGCTTGTGCTTTTTGGAAGCCAATTAATCTTGGCAAAAAGAACGTGCCTGCACTATCTGGTACTAAACCAATTAAACTAAACGCTTGAATAAAATTTACTTTTTCATGCGCCACAACCACATCGCAAGCTAAGGCTATATTTGCACCAGCTCCGGCCGCAACACCATTTATTGCTCCAATAATTGGTTTGTTAATATTGCGAATTCTTGTAATTATTGGATTGTAATGTTCTTCTAATATTTTTTTAAATCCTGGATTTAAATCTGAATCTGTAACTTCTTTTAAGTCTTGACCAGCACAAAACGCTTTACCGTTTCCTGTTAGAACGATTGCTCTAACCTCATCATTCTTTTCGCATGCATCTAAAGTATCGTGAAGTAAAAATGCCATCTCGCGATTGAAACTATTAAATACTTCTGGTCTATTTAGCGTTATGGTTGCTACTTTGTTTTCTATTTTAAGCTGAATACTTTTGCTCATGCTTTATTTTTTATTGTGGATTTCTGCCATTGAAGAAATGGCAAAACTTAACTTTTTATTGGTTCTTTATACGAAATTGTAAAAAGCAATTTCACTCTAACTGACATCTTACTTATTATTATTTTAATAAAATTCTTCGCTATGTTAAACTTAAATCTATTTTAAACATTTAAAATAATCGAATGGTTCTTGGCAATCGTTGCATTGAAACTGTGCCTTGCAAGCTGTTGAGCCAAACTGACTGACTAATCGTGTATTTTGCGAACTACAATTTGTACATTTTACTATTCGCTTTCCGTTTAGTAACACATCCTTATCCGCTTCTGCATCTAAAGGCGCTGCTATTCCATAATCTTCTAATGCTTTTCTACCTCTTTGTGTAATCCAATCTGTGGTCCAAGCTGGTGCTAATATTAACTCTACTTCTGAATTATAACCTGCTTCTTTTAGCGCTTTTTTTATATCGTCTCCAATAACATCCATTGCTGGACAGCCACTGTAAGTTGGTGTGATTTGAACTTTAACTATATTGTTTTCTATAATTGCAGAACGTACAACGCCCATATCCATAATTGAAAGCACTGGAATTTCTGGATCTGAAACTTGCTCCAGAATCTTAATCAGTTTTTTATCTATGTTTTTTGTTTCTGCTAACATTTTTAAGATGCTTCGACAAGCTCAGCATGACATTGTTTTCAATTAATATTTTTATACAATTATAAAATTCCCTTCTTAGCGGAAATTAAAAGAAAGAAATTTCTACCATTCCATATTAGGATAAGCGCGTTGCATGTATTGTAAATCGCTTAATATATAGCCTAAATGTTCTGTATGAATGCCTTCTTTACCACCTTTTTGAAAATATTTAGATTCTGGAACTTCTAAGGTTGACTCTTCTAAAAGGTTTTTTACGTTTTTGTAATAGACCTCTTTCAATTTAGTGACATCTACACCAATACCTGCTTTAACCATTGCCTTATCGGCTTCGGTTTGATGAAATAATTCGTCTGTGTAAGTCCATAAGTTGTTTATTGCCTCTTGCATTTTGGCTTTACTTTCTTCTGTACCGTCTCCTAAACGCTTTACCCAATCTGATGAAAAACGTTCGTGATAACTTACCTCTTTAATACATTTATTTGCGATTGCCGATAGCGTAAAATCTGTACTTTTCTGTAATTGAGCTAAAAATGATAAATGGTAAATATCGAACAAAAACTGGCGTCCTAAGGTATACGCAAAATCGGTATTGGGCTGTTCGACCAATAAAACATTCTTATATTCACGCTCTTTGCGAAGCATTGCTATATCATCTTCTGTTCTTCCATCTCCTGCAATTTTTGCAGCGTATTGAAAATAGCTTCTAACTTGCCCAAATAAATCTAATGAGATATTTGTACAAGCGATATCTGTTTCTAAACTTGGGCCATGACCGCAAAGTTCTCCTAAACGCTGACCCAATATTAAGCTATTGTCTGCGATACCTAAAATATAATTGTATAGATTTTGATTTTTCATGTTTTACCCTTTTCCGCTTTTAAAATATCTTTTCTAAAAAAACAGTAATGTTTGCGATAATTTTTATTTCTATGTGATGCAGTTTTAAAATGAGATTAAAAGTGCAACTTATTCTATTTGTAAAATTCCTGCTTTTTTAGGAATTTACATGTGTTTTACTTCGTCCGGCAAATCGTAAAATGTTGGGTGACGGTATACTTTATCGTGAGCTGGCTCGAATAATTCGCCATTATTTTCAGGATTTGAAGCTGTTATATGCTTAGATTCCACGACCCAAATACTTACACCTTCGCTTCTTCTTGTATATACATCTCGTGCATTTTCTAATGCCATATCCTCGTCTGCTGCGTGTAAACTTCCGCAATGCCGATGTTCTAATCCGTTTTTACTTCTTACGAAGACTTCCCAAAGTGGCCAATTTTTTTTCATAGATATTGTTTTACAAGGTGACATAGTGCCTTGTATTATACTGCTTGTTTTTGTTTTCTTTCTGCTCTTTTTTGAGAATGCGCCATAGCTGCTTCTCGCACCCATTCTCCACCTTCCCAAGCGTTTACTCTTGCTTTCATACGTTCTTTATTCATTGGCCCATACCCTTTTACAACTTGCCAAAACTCGTCCCAATCGATAGGTCCAAAATCGTAACATTCTTTTTCTTTGTTCCATTTTAAATCTGGGTCTGGAATTGTAAGTCCAATTAATTCTGCTTGAGGTACGGTTTGATCTATAAATTGCTGGCGTAGTTCGTCGTTAGACTTTCTTTTTAGTTTCCATTTCATAGACTGCTCGGTATGTATAGACTCTGCATCGGCTGGACCTAACATCATTAAACTTGGCCACCACCAACGGTTTAAAGCGTCTTGTGCTAGCTCTTTTTGTTCTGGTGTGCCTTGTGCTAATTTCATCATGATTTCGAAACCTTGACGTTGGTGAAAACTTTCTTCTTTACATACACGAATCATTGCTCTTGCATAGGGTCCATAAGAGGTATTGCATAATGGTACTTGATTAATAATGGCAGCACCATCTACTAGCCAACCAATAGCTCCCATATCTGCCCATGTAAGGGTTGGGTAGTTAAAGATACTTGAGTATTTTGCTTTTCCTGAGTGTAATTGCTCGTACATTTTTTCGCGAGAAATACCTAGGGTTTCGGTTGCAGAATAGAGGTATAAACCGTGCCCTGCCTCATCCTGTACTTTTGCTAAAAGTGCTACCTTACGTCTTAATGAGGGTGCTCTTGAGATCCAGTTCCCTTCTGGTAGCATGCCTACAATTTCGGAATGTGCATGCTGCGACATTTGTCTTATGTGCGTTTTACGGTATTTTTCTGGCATCCAATCTTTTGGTTCGATTTTTTCGTCGCGAGCTATGCGTGCTTCGAATTGTTTTTCTAAACTTCTAATTTGCTTTTCACTCATAATATTAATGTTTTCTATGTTACCACTTTCTAAAAGAAAGTGGTATTGTTTTTTTATAGAACTTTTTGTTAATAAATATTAACTGATTACTTATTCTTTTGCCTGGCAAATCTGTGCGCTAAGGATTGCAGCGATATCTTTTTTGCTGCCATGTATGGCAAAAAATATATAGTGTAAAACCTAACCGAAAGATGTTTTTTTTAATATCTTTTGGTAACGCCCAAATTAATATTTTAAATTTACAAGATTTTTTTAAAACCTTGTAGGTTATTTACACGTCGAAATCAACGACTACTTTATCTGCTGTAGGCACTGCTTGGCAGCTTAATACTAATTGTTGTGCGACCTCTTTATCGTCTAATGCGTAATTAATTTTCATCTCTACTGTGCCCTCTATTACGCGACATTTGCAGGTGCTACAAACGCCTCCTTTACAGGCAAATGGCAAATCTGCTCCAGCGCCTAATGCTGCGTCTAATATATTGTCGTACTGTTTTGTCATGGTGAATAAAAACTCTTTACCACCATCTACTATTGTAACTTCTACACCTTCTACTTTTTGCTGTGATAAACGCTCTGCACGTTTTATATCTTCTTCTGATAGTCCTGTTACAAATAACTCAAAATGCACCAAATCTTTTGATAACCCTTGGTCTATTAAATACTTACTTACATAATTGACCATGTTTTCTGGACCGCACAAAAAAACTTCGTCTGTGTCTGGAATATCTATAAAATTTTTGGTAAGCACTTCCATTTTTTCATCATCAAAACGACCATTAAACAGCTCTATATCACGACGCTCTTTGGTTAAGAAATAGTATATTTCTAGACGACCAAAAAACTTGTTTCTTAATTGCTCTAACGCTTCTTTAAATATAATTGACTTTGCTGTTTTGTTTACATAAAACAGCTTACAGGTTGCATTAGGCTCTGACTGTAAATGCGTTTTAATCATGGAAAGCACTGGCGTTATACCACTTCCTGCTGCAAAAAACAGATAGTTTTTTTTGTCCTCTGGTTTTACCGGAACACCAAATCTACCGCTTGGCGCCATAACTGCAATACTATCTCCTGTCTTAACTTTTTGGTTAATGTAAGTAGAAAATTTACCTCCTGGAATTTGCTTTACAGCAACTTGCCATTGATTATCAATTGGACTTGAGCATAGGGAATATGACCGACGCACATCCTCATCATTAATAATTGCTTTTAGCGTTAGATGCTGACCTTGACTGTATTTAAAAGCCGGTTGCAACTCTAAAGGTATATCAAAGGTGATCACTGAGGTATCACTGGTTTCTTTATAGATATCTTCAATTTTTATGTTATAGAATTCTGCCATTTTTTGCCTTTAAAAACAAATGTTATTTATTTTTTTATAGAAAAGTGAGACGTTTTAATGCGTTGTTAGTCACTTTTAGTCAATTTCTATATTTTTTAATTTAGACTAACGCTTGTTAGTCTGAGTAACAAAGATAATGATTTTATTTCTTAATTAGATGTTAATTCCTTCTATAAGGACTTGATTGAGATTATTGACTAAATCGTTTGCGTTCAATTGCTCTTTTTTAGGGATCCAAAGGTATAATGACTGCAATGTAGTTAACATAGAAAACATAATGATTTCTGGGTTGCTGTCCTTAATTTCTTGCGCTGCGATACCTTGTATTATAATATCCAAAAAATTAGCTTCATAACCCTGCCTAAGCTTGAGGTAATAGTCCAAATCACCTTCTAAATGCATCCAGTCATTGTTTAAAGATGCCATACCATAGGTGTTATTTGCTGTTATATTTACATGCAACGCGACAATACTTTTTAATTTTGATATACTGGATTCCGAAGAGGTTGATATTGTATCCATGCCTTGCGTAAAAGCTTCTGCGATAGCAATTACTATGGCTTTTAGTAATTCTTGCTTAGAGTCAATGTGATTGTACAAACTAGCTGCCTTAAATCCCATTTGAGTGGCTATATCACGCATAGTTACTGCACTATAACCCTTATCTTTAAAAAGGGTTGCTGCGGTTGAAATTATTTGTTGCTTTCTTGTTTTTGGTTTCATAAAAATAAAATACTAATATACAGCTTAGATTTTAACTATATACTAAAGTTCTTTAGAGTTGCTGTTATAAATAGTTAACTTTGCCTTACGGAGAAAACAAAGACCATTATTAATATGAATGTAGACATAGAAACCAATCCTTTAATTGATAGATTGCCACCACATCTAAAGCAGTTTATTAAGCCACAAAATTATGACGATTATACGTCCATAAATCAAGCGGTTTGGCGCTATGTGATGCGCAAAAATGTGTCTTATTTAGGTAAAGTAGCACACCACTCTTACACTAAGGGATTAACATTAACAGGTATTGGTGTGGACACTATACCCAGTATGTATGGGATGAATCGAATACTAAAGTCCATTGGTTGGGCCGCTGTTGCTGTTGACGGTTTTATACCTCCAAATGCTTTTATGGAGTTTCAGGCCTATAAAGTATTAGTTATTGCTAGCGATATTAGGCAATTAGAAAACATCCAATACACTCCAGCTCCTGATATTATTCATGAAGCTGCAGGACATGCGCCAATTATAGCTAATCCAGATTATGCAGAATACCTTAGACGATTTGGAGAAATTGGTGCCAAAGCCATATTATCTTCTCATGACAATGATATGTATGAAGCGGTAAGACAGTTATCTATTTTAAAAGAATCTGGTAGCTCTACACCTTATGCTATTAAGGCTGCAGAGGATTTAGTAAATACACTTCAAAACAAAAAAGTACCATTGTCTGAAATGGCTAAAATTAGAAACCTGCACTGGTGGACCGTAGAATATGGTCTAATTGGCGCTCTAGCCGATCCAAAAATTTATGGTGCTGGATTATTATCTTCTATAGGAGAGAGCAAATGGTGTATGACCGACAGCGTTAAAAAGGTGGATTATAGTATTGACGCTGCGACACAAGAATTTGATATTACAAAACCACAACCTCAGCTTTTTGTAACTCCTGACTTTGCTTATTTAATGCAGGTTTTAGAAGAATTTTCTAACACTATGGCTTTAAGAAAAGGTGGCTTTAGAGGTTTGCAGAAGCTTATTGACTCTAAAAAAATTGGAACCATAGAGTTGAATACAGGTTTACAGATTTCGGGTGTTTTTACCGAGATGATTACTAATGAAGATAATGATATTGTGTTTTTTAAAACCGAAGGTCCAACCGCTTTAGCCAACAGAGAAAAGGAACTTATTGGTTTAGGTACTGATGCAAATAACAATGGTTTTAGCTCTCCTATCGGGAAACTGAAAGGTATTAGTCTTGCTATTGAAGACATGGGACCACGTGATTTAAAAGCCTATAATTTTTACGATGGTAAACGCATTGCTTTTGAGTATGAAAGCGGTGTTACCATTGAGGGATTAAACGTCACAGGTATTAGAAATTTATACGGTAAATTAATTTTAATAGAGTTTGAAGATTGCACCGTAAAATATAATAATCGTTTGTTATTCTCTCCAGACCAAGGAACCTTTAGACTGGCTGTTGGCTCTAATATTACCTCTGCGTTTGCAGGTGCTGCAGATTTTAGATCCTTTAATAACTTATACCACGTATCAACGACTACCACTACTAAGCCAAAAAAAACAAAGCAAGCCTTACATTTAGAGTTACTTTACCAAAAGATAAAAGAATTTAGAACTTTAAATACTTTTGACATAACGACAGTTACAACCATTTTTGATACACTAAAAAAGGATTATAAAACAGACTGGTTATTGACTTTAGAAATTTATGAACTACTAGTACAAAATAACACAGAAACATTAAAAAAATCTGTTATAGAACATCTAAACCAGCTCAAAACTAAACATCCAAATAAGGCACATTTAATTACAGATGGACTTAATTTAATACAACACTAATTTAATTTAAAACTATGGGATTATTTAGCTTTTTATTTGGAAACAAGAATAACAAGATTAAAGATTTTGCAAAAAGAGGTGCTATAATTGTTGATGTTAGGTCTAAAGCAGAGTATGCTTCTGGCGCAATACCTGGATCAAAACATATTGATTTAAAAGACATCCCTAATCAAGCAAATAGTATTAAAAACTGGAATCTACCCATAATAACATGTTGTTTAAGTGGCGGAAGATCTGGACGTGCAGCTAAGATACTAAAACAGCATCATATCGAGGTTATTAATGGTGGTGGTTGGCAAAGCCTTTATAAAAAGTTATAATTTGATCTGTTCAAATTTAATTGGGCTATCAATAGGTGTTGTATTATATTGCAACGTCCAACCTAGGCTATTGCTTAAAATATAAAATTTTGACAACTCACTAATTAATCGGTTCTTAGCATTAGATTTTAAATCTGATGCTTCAATTTTTTTCATTAATTGTGTGTTAACGGTTTTTTTAATTTCGTTATAATCTTTGGCTTCAAATTGGTTTAAATAATCTGCTTGTACATCATAGTACTCAAAATCTGGATTAATTTTAATTTCTTCTTTTGGTATCTTAATGATAGTAATTAACTTTTTAACTTCATCTATATTATATGTAATCTTACTTAAATCATAACTCACAGTGACCTCTGCATTGACAATAACCAATGCTTTTTTTTCTACATCAATTAAATTGCCAAAAATGGCTTTTGAGTTTTTATAAGAAAAAACTTGACTAAAATGACCTTCTGTAACTATAAGTTTACCAACATTTTTAAGCGATTCTTGAATTAAGGCTGAACTTTCTTTAAGCACTTTAGCCTCTTCATGTGTATCACCGCAATATTTAAATGTAAAAAGAATAATAAGAGTTATTACTATTCCAAAAAGTATGTTTTTCATAAAATCGAAGATAATTAATTTTATGGCATAAAAAACACCAATTACATTAAGAGATTGACCTTAATTTAGTAATTGATGTTTAGTAAATTGATGATTAATAGCCATTAAATTTATTATTTATTGTATTAAGCACAATATTTATTCGATAAAAAAATAAAAAAACTGTTAAAACAAGTATTACTTAGTTAAATTCTTACAAAATTGTTTCGAATACAATATGTTGATACTTTGCAGAAACTGTGTGTTTTTTAAATTGTAATTGTTTGAGGAATTTTTGATATGCTTCTGAATTTTTATTAAATGGCTTATGCTTTAATCCTTTTTGAATTTGATCAACTAAATCCATAGTATTTAGGGTTTCTGAAGCCATCCAAACCTGATTAAACTTTTGCCATATATAGGCTACCGCAGTTTCGCTAGGATGTAACATATCGCTTTTATAAAAACGATAATCGCGAAGCTCGTCGAGCATAATTTCGTAAGATGGAAAATATAATGTTTTATTATCTGTAATTTCATGAATTGCTGAAATTAGATGAGATTTACTTATCGAGTTTCCCATAAATCCATCCTTTATATGCCTTACAGGAGATACAGTAAAAATAATAGATGCTTTTGGGTTTACAGATTGAATAGTGTTGATAATAGTACTTAAACTTTCTTTTATTTCTATAATAGTAAGCAATAATTTGCTAAACTTATTTTGAGAGACTTTATGGCAATTTGCAACCACTTTATTAGTTTCTATTAAATTGTAAACCCATGCAGTACCCAATGTAATTATAATGTGAGTTGCATTATTAATTTGCTCGTTTGTTAAGTCTAACTTATTATTTAGCATTACCAATAAATCTTTTTTTGAAGTGCTACTTAATTGCGAATGCGCATCGAAACAATGCCATTTTTCATTATTATAAAAAATATCTTTTTCTTTATATTTTTTTTGTTGAATTGCTCTTAATATTAAGTTTTCTATTGCTTTTGGGTGAAATAAAATTCCGAAAGGATTAGAAATACTTTGAAATTTAAAGTGGTTAAATTTAGCACCTATGTTTTCTGAAAAACAGGAACCTAAGAGTAATAAAATTGAATTGTAATCTATTTGATTATGGTTTTGTTTTTCTAGTTTTATTTGGGTTTGTAGTTTCATTTCTCTCTCGCAAAGGCGCAAAGCTTACTATTATATTATTACTCTTCTTTTTTTATAAAAAGAGGTAAAGATTAATCTTGGTAAATTAACTCAATTTATTTATAATTCTTGTAATTTCTGTTTTTATTAATAGACTATTTGTATATCCGCAAACATAAATAATTAAATAATTATGCTTATTTTTAATAAAATCTAAGTTATAAATATTTTCAGTTTTACAGCAGAATTTGATAGTTAAGAATGGATGAAGATTATTTTACAATAGTAGGCTCTTAAAAAGAGTACAATATACAAAAAGCTGGTCGTGGTAGTAAAACCAAATTCAATGTAATGTTTATAGTTATGGCTAAAAGTATAGTTCTGGAAAATATTGAACCAAGGCAAACAAGAAAAAAAGTACCGCTATTTTAAAGCTAAGGTTTTAGAAAATAATCAAATTGATGGGACAGATAAAACTTTACAGCAAGCTATAGACAGTGAAAAAACAATTGTATTTACCTGTAAAAATACTTCTTATGTAACTATTGCAGATTATGTAGAATAGTGGTTACGCATTCATATTTGCGACTTAGTCCTTTGCGAACTAGCCTTACTCAATATAACTTTTCGCTTTACTTAAAGCCTTCTCAATTCCAGCAGGATTTTTACCGCCAGCGGTTGCAAAGAAAGGTTGTCCGCCGCCACCGCCATGGATAAGCTTTCCTAATTCTCTAACAACAGTTCCTGCATTTAAATTGCGCTCTGCAACTAATTCCTTAGAAATATAACAAGTTAGCATTGCTTTTTCTCCTATAATAGATCCAAATAATAAAAATAAATTTTTATGTTTTTGCCCTAAGTTGAAAGCAACATCTTTAATACCCGATGCATCTAAATCTATTTTTTGTGCTAAAAATTGAACACCATTAATTAAGGTTAAATTGTTTGCTAAATCGTTAGTCATGTTTTTCGCTTTATCGCGTAAAAGACCTTCAATTTGTTTCTTTAAACCTATGTTTTCAGTCTGTAATTTTCCTAAGGCTGCAACAGGTTCTTTGGCATTATTTAAAAGTGCTTTCATTTCTGAAAACTCTTTACTATTATCTGCATAAAAACTCTTGACAGCATCACTAGTTATAGCTTCAATTCTTCTAATTCCAGATGCAACTGCACCTTCAGACGTTATTTTAAAATGCCAAATATCACTTGTGTTTTTAACATGTGTACCTCCACAAAGCTCTATAGATTGTCCAAAACGAACGGTTCTAACGGCATCTCCATATTTCTCCCCAAATAAAGCTATAGCACCATCTGCGACTGCTTTATCCATTGGAACATTTCTATTTTCTTCTAAATTTAGCTTGCCTTCAATTCTTCGGTTAACAAAATCTTCAACTTCTTGTAATTGCTCGACTGTAACTTTAGAAAAATGAGAAAAATCGAATCGTAAATATTTAGAATGCACAGCACTACCTTTTTGCTCGACATGTGTTCCTAAAATATCGCGCAAACCTTGGTGTAATAAATGGGTTGCTGTATGGTTACATTCTGTTCTGTAACGCTGTTTAGAATCTACAGTAGCCTTAAAAATTTCGGTTACTTGTTTTGGTAAGCTTTTAGCAAAATGAATAATTTCATTATTCTCCCTTTTTGTATCTACAATATAAACAACATCTCCTGAGAGGTCTTCTAAATAGCCTTTGTCTCCAACTTGCCCTCCACCTTCTGCGTAGAACGGTGTTAAATTGAATACTAATTGATACATTTCACCATCTTTTTTAGAGGTTACCTTTCTGTATTTTACAATTTTAACATTAGCCTCTAAAATGTCATAACCTATAAATTCTTGTTCGTTATCTTCTATTAAAATAGTCCAATCGTCTGACTTTAAAGCTGAGGATTCTCTACCTCTACTTTTTTGCTTTTCTAGTTCTGCATTAAATTCTTTTATATTGTAACTATACCCTTTTTCGCGGAGAATTAAATTGGTTAAATCTTCTGGAAAACCATACGTATCTTTTAACTCAAAAACTTTAGCACCTAAAACTTCTTTTCCTTTTGTGGTTTCAATAATGCGATCTAGCAGCAATAAACCTTGATCTAAAGTTCTTAAAAACGAAGTTTCTTCTTCTTTGATAACGTTTTCTATTAATTGCTTTTGTACTTTTAATTCTGGAAAAGCATCTCCCATTTTATTACTTAGCACATCGACCAATCTATAAATAAAAGGTTCTTTTTTGTCTAAAAAAGTAAAACCATAACGTACCGCGCGACGTAAAATTCTTCTAATTACATAACCTGCTCCAGTGTTACTAGGTAATTGTCCGTCTGCAATCGAGAAAGCGACAGCACGAACATGATCACTAATAACGCGAATGGCAATGTCTGTTTCCTCGTTTTTACCGTAATCTTTATCTGTAATGGTTTCAATTTCGCGAATAATTGGTGTAAAAACATCTGTATCGTAATTAGATTTTACATCTTGTAGCACCATACACAAACGTTCAAAGCCCATTCCTGTATCGATATGTTTATTAGGCAAACCTTCAAGCAGACCATTTGCTTTACGGTTATATTGCATAAATACCAAGTTCCATATTTCTACCACTTGCGGATGATCCATGTTTACTAAATCCTTACCATCTACTTTTGCTTTTTCTTCGGCAGAACGAATGTCTACGTGGATTTCACTACAAGGCCCACAAGGTCCCTGCTCGCCCATTTCCCAAAAGTTATCTTTTTTGTTACCTTTTAAAATACGATCTTCGGCTATAAATTGTTTCCAAATATTAAAAGCTTCGGTATCCATTTTAAGGTTATCTGCATCATCACTACCTTCAAAAACAGTAACGTACAAAATGTCTTTATCAATACCGTAAACCTCGACTAAAAGTTCCCAAGCCCAAGCAATAGCTTCTTTTTTAAAATAATCTCCAAAAGACCAATTACCTAACATCTCGAATAAAGTATGGTGGTAGGTATCGTAACCAACCTCTTCTAAATCGTTGTGTTTTCCAGACACGCGTAAACATTTTTGCGTATCTGTAAGTCGTGTGTTTTTAGGTTCTGCATTGCCTAAAAAATATTCTTTAAAAGGTGCCATTCCAGAATTTACGAACATTAATGTAGGATCGTCCTTTAAAACCATTGGTGCAGATTGCACGATACTGTGTTTTTTCTTCTCGAAAAAATTTAAAAATGTAGAGCGAATATCTTGAGCGTTCATATGTTATTGTTAATAATCTTGTTTTAACTAATAGTAAAGGTTAGAAAACAATTTATATATTTGTTTTACCTGTTTTTATAATGTAGCTTGATTTTGAGCTTCATTTTAATGCAAAAATAGTATAATTTACAGAATGAGTAAGGTAAAATATTATTATGATTCTGATACTTTATCGTATCGTAAAATTACACGTAGAAAACGTCGTACCTTTAAGTACTTTTTAGCGTTTTTATCTTTGGCCGCTTTATTAGGTCTGTTTTTTGTTTTTTTAGGCAGTCAGTTTTTCGAATCTCCAAATGAAAAAGCTTTAAAACGCGAATTAGTTAATATGCAACTTCAATACGATTTACTAAATAAAAAAATGGATGAAGCCGAAGCCGTACTTGCCAATGTAGAGGATCGAGATAATAATATTTATCGCTTATATTTTGGATCTAATCCTATTCCAGAAGAACAACGAAAAGCAGGTTTTGGAGGTGTAAATAGATACAGGGCCTTTGAAGGTTTTGATAATTCTAAATTAATAAAAGAAAGTAATAAGCGTATAGATATCCTGCAAAAAAGAATTGTTGTACAATCTAAATCTTTAGATGAAATTGCTGTGTTGGCCGAAGATAAGGAGAAATTTTTAGCTACTATTCCAGCAATTCAACCTATAAATAATGAGGATTTAACACGAATAGCTTCAGGTTTTGGTATGCGAACAGATCCTTTTAATAAAACACGAAAAATGCATTGGGGAATGGATTTTACTGCACCTCGTGGCACTCCTATTTATGCAGTTGGTGATGGTGTAGTGGAGCGTGCAGATAGTAATAGTAGTGGTTACGGAAAACATATTAGAATAAACCATGGCTACGGTTACATTACTTTATATGCACACTTGTATAAATATAATGTTGGTAAAAACCAAAAAGTAAAACGTGGGGATTTAATAGGTTTTGTTGGTAGTACAGGTCGCTCTGAAGCCCCACATTTACATTACGAAGTTTCTAAAGATGGTAAGCGTATTAATCCAATTAATTTTTATTATGGTAGTTTAACTGCCGAGGAATATAGCAAACTGCTTGATCGTTCTTCTATAGAAAATCAATCTTTAGATTAATGCAAATTGAACTCCCAGAAAAGCGCTATTATGCCATAGGCGAAGTTGCAAACGCCTTTAAAGTTAACACCTCATTAATTAGATTTTGGGAGAAAGAATTTGATGTTTTAAAACCAAAAAAAAACGCAAAAGGCAACCGAAAATTTACTCCAGAAGATATAAAAAATCTACATTTTATATTCCATTTGGTTAAAGAGCGTGGTTTTACCTTAGATGGTGCTAAAGTTCGCATTAAAGAAGAAAAACAAAAAAGTCTTACTAATTTTGAAATTATTTGTAAATTGGAAAGTATTAAAAATCAGCTTATAAAACTTAAAAATGAACTATAAAGAATTACCAGAAAATACTACAAAAAAATCGAATACTATGAAAAAAGGAATTATTGCAGGATTAGGCTGCGGAGCATTAGGCATTATTGGCTTAATAATATTAGCTTTAATTATTGGAGGCATGGTTTATACTTTTAATAATACAGCTGTCGAATACGAGGCAGATGCTAAAACTGCATGGTCCGATGTAGAGAGTAGTTATCAAAGACGTAGTGACCTTTACAGTACTGTAATTAAAACTGTTCAAGGTTCTGCCGATTTTGAAAGAAAAACACTAAATGAAGTTATCGAAGCTAGATCTAGAGCAACTTCTGTGAACATTGATGCTGGAAATTTAACACCTGAAAAAATGGAAGCTTTTCAAAAAGCTCAAAGTCAATTAAGTGGTTCTTTTAGTAGGCTCATTGCTTCTTTCGAGCGTTATCCAGAACTTAAAACTACACAGCAGTTTAAAGAATTCCAATCGCAACAAGAAGGTACAGAAAATAGAATTAATGTTGCTAGAGATCGCTATAACGAAAAAGTAAATATTTACGACAAACACACCACAAAATTTCCTGGTAAAATATTTGCTGGATGGTTTGGCTTTGGAGAAATGGCGAGATACAAAGCAGATCCAGGTTCAGAAAATGTTCCAGATGTAGATTTTAAATTCGATTAATGTAAACAATGCAAAATTCTGTTGAAGCCTTTTTAACTGCTATTGAAGAACAAGAAATTGTTGAGGCCATTCGTGAAGCAGAGCAACAAACATCTGGTGAAATAAAAGTACACATAGAAACTACTTCTAAAGGTAATATAGAAGATCGTGCATTAGAGGTTTTTTCTATTTTAAAAATGCAAAACACCAAGCTACATAATGGAGTACTAATCTATTTAGCAATAAACGATAAAACTTTTGCTATTTACGGTGGTAGTGGAATTAATGCTGTTGTGTCAGATTCTTTTTGGGATAATACTAGAAATACAATTCAAAATCAATTAAAAAAAGGAAATTATAAACAAGCTTTAGTTGATGGTGTTTTATTGGCTGGACAACAGTTAAAAGAGTATTTCCCAGTTTCTAATAACAATACGAATGAGTTAAGTAATACTATTTCTAAAGGATGAGTTTTTTAGTTTTAAATTACAGCCTAAGTTTGCAGTGCTTAATTAGACTTAAAAAGATCGTTTTTTTTGGTGTATTTGGATGTCTTTTTTTAAGCTTTCAATTTTCTTTTGCACAATATGAAATTCCGCCAAAACCAGATAAAGCAAATAGCGGACAAACAAGTGTTTACGACTTTTATGGTTTACTTAAACCTAAACAAAAAACAGATTTAGAGAATAAGCTTGTTAAATATTCTGATACTACCTCAACCCAAATAGTAGTTGCCATTATTGAATCTACAAATGGAGAATACATAAATTACTTAGGTACACAATGGGCTCAAAAATGGGGAATTGGAGACCAAAATAAAGATAATGGGATTTTTATTTTACTTGCAAGAGACGATAGAAAAATAGGCATAACTACAGGTTATGGTACAGAGCAATTTATGACGGATGCTATGTCGAGACGTATTATAGAACGTGATATTATCCCTTATTTTAAAAAGAACGATTATTATGGTGGACTTAATCGTGGTGCTGATGCCATATTTGAGGTCATGCAAGGGCAATACCAAGGTTCAAGACAAAGTGAAGAAGACAAGTTTCCCATTGGTGTCGTTTTATTTTTATGTATAGTTTTTATAATTATTCTTATTTCAATCTCTAAAAATGGTAGGAATGGTGGTCATTCTGGCGATAGATTTGATGGAAGAAATACAACACGAGATATCCTTGAAGCTATTATTTTAAGTAATTCTGGACGTGGAGGTTACAGAAGCGGCTCTGGAGGTTTTGAAGGTGGCTTTGGTGGTGGAAGATCTTCTGGCGGAGGTGGCTTTGGAGGCGGTTTTGGTGGAGGTGGCTTTGGAGGTGGTGGTGCGTCTGGTGGCTGGTAGTTTCTTAGTTTGAAACACGCAATCTTATTCGAACTTGATTAGCATTAATAGATTTCTATTATTTTTTTGCAAAATTTTGTATTTCGGTATTATAAAAAAGCTTCAGAAAAACAACTGAAACCTTTTTGCTTTTTATCGGTTTTGTTTTACTCCATCCCTAAAACTTCTAAACCTTGTTCGAACACAACATCTATAGGAATACTTGCTTCGCTTAAGCGGTTTAAGTCTTTTTGTAACTGCTCTCGGATGCTTCCGTAGTTTTCAAAAAACTTTACAACACCATTGTAATCTCCATCGCCTTGATAGGTTAAAATAACTTGAGATAACATTTCCATAGCGCTTTGCATTTTCAGGAAATTTACTTTATAGGTACCATCGCTATTTCTAGTAAACGCTCCCATTTGTTGGAAAAAATTAAAACGAACCATGTTTGCTTTTCCATGTGCACTTGATGCTCCAAAACGCACGGATCTAAAAATACCAGCCATAAAGGTTACCATGTTATCTTTTAAATCCTGTTTTAGTTCTCCTTTTTTATGAAGTTGTCGCACCATATACAAGCCAAGAATATCTGCTTTACCTTCTTCTAAAGCACTAGCGTGTTCTTTAAGCGAAGCTCTAACTGTTGCGTTTCCGTTTATAGTATTTTTTATTCCTAAACCGTGTGCTACCTCATGAAACATGGTATTTGCAAAAAAGGCATCAAACGTAATGTGTTTACGTTGGCTTTCGTCTATTAAAACCTTAGAAATTGGCATTAGTATTTTATCAAACTTTGCACGCATCGCATTTTTAAGTTGCAAACGTCTTGTGCCTTTTTTAAGCTGCACTTCCTCATCGTTAGGTAAATTAATAGCAATGGTTTTACTGCCTGAATTACAATCTCCTGCGTAATACACAACATCGTAAGCGTTTAAATCGCTATCTATACCAGGTTTTTCTTTTTTGTATTTAGCTTTAACAGGTAATCCTTCCTGAAGTTCTGGTAAAAAACTGCTAAATTTAGCTAGTTTTGCACTCCATTCTTGATCTTTAATTAACACATAAGCTTCGTGTGCTGCTTTGTTTCCAAAGAGTTGATCTTCGTAAGTTTCAATAGGACCAATTACGATATCTAGCGTATTTGTTTTCATGTCCATCCAAGCGAAATCACTTTTCTGGTATTGGTCGTTTAATAGAGCTGCAGCTCTTAATTCTAAGTAGTTTTTTAGGCCTTTGTCTTCTGCTAATTCTGCAGCTTTTAATAATAAATTAGACACTTCTTTTACTTCAGCTTCAAATTGTTTGTGATAAGGTATAATATATAATTTACCTTCTCCATCGCGTCTTACAAAGTTGTAAAGATTCGATTTGTTTTTCATTTCTGTTTTTTCAAACTCTTCTTTGGTTATATCTGCAGGATAGAAATTAGCGCCTTTTGGTTTTTTTGCAACACCTTCTATAAATGGTTTATTATTGTCTAATCTGTCCCAAGGACCATAATTTATTTTTACATATTTCTTTGTGTCTTCGTCCGTAATACCATCTAATAGAGCATCGCAATCTCCATAAGATTCGTACCAAAATAAGTCGTTCATTTTATTTGCTGCACTAATTAAAATGGGCAGCATTTGCTTTTCTCTTTTAGATAACACGCTCAAATCTGCAGTTAGTTTTACATTAACATATTTGTCTAGATTAGTTTGCATTTTGGTTTTTGCTGTTTTGGTTTCTAAAGTCTTAGTTTGTTTTACATCCTCTTTACAAGAAAATATCGTAACAAATACAAATATGAATAGTGCTTTTTTCATTTAAAAAAATTGAATTAATTATAGAGTGTTGTAAAGTTAGGTAATTTTTGAGAGTTTGTGTTTTTTAATTTATATTGGTTGTTATACTAATGATAATCTACTATTTTACAATTTTAAATAAAATTTTACAAACTAATAAATGAAGCACAAAGCACTAATAATCTTAACTTCTGTTATACTGTTAGTTGCTGTTTTCCTTTTTTCTAAAGCCACACAAAGCAAAATATTTTATAGTCCCGATAAACAGTATAGTGTGTATTAAAAAAACTGTGTGTATTCTAAAATTGGTGGTGCTTTCTTTTCTACCTTCGGTTGTAGTTTTTCTAGAAAGACGTGTCTTTATGATGAAATTGAAAAGGAAATTATTAGCTTTATTTATACAAAAAATGTAGGTGCTTTATAAACTATTTCTTGGGTAACTTTTAACAATAAAATTCTATTTAAAAACAGTGACACTAAAATCTCTAAAGGTGAATATATATTACCAAGAACTTTTAAATCTAAAAAGCATTGACGAAAAAAATATTAAACAAATTCTAAAAAAAGAGTTATTTACACAAAGCCAAGTTCAATATTAATAAACAAGATTTAAAATGATAGTGATAAAAACCTTTTATTAAGGCACTCTAAAGTTAAGTTATACTTAAAAAGAAAAACAAAACTGAATAGACATTGGTTATTTGTCTACCAATAGGTGGCGTATTTATTTTTGTTATTTTTTATATTTGTAACATATAATGGAAATGAACCTGATATAAAAAAGCTATTAAATGCTATGTATCTATTTTTATTTAAAATAACTAATTTTAGGCCAACATTTCTATTTAATACTTGCGGATATACATAAATAGTATAAATTTATTATATTTGGAATTAATTTATACAATAGCTAGAATGAAATATTTTAAAATAGCCTCAGTTTTCATCTTTTCAATTTTATTTACTACTATATATTCTTGTAATAATGAGCCTTTAGACTCAGATCTTCAAGAAAATTCTGAACAATCCTCAGGATGTGTATCCGTAACTAGTGCTTTACAGATAGCAAGTGCTAATTTTTCGGCTTCTACAAATGATAATTATACTCAAGTATGTAATGAATATAAGATAGCATTACAAAACAAAATTGATTCTTGCGGCGACTCTTCAGGTAATTTAGAATCAACAATAACAAGTTTAGGAGATTGTTCTACTAATAATACATGCACAGTCACTTCCAATTCTGCATCATTTGCGGAAAGTGATTATAACAGCAATAATACAGATACAGATTTATGTAATGCTTTTAAATCTGCATTACAAAATAAAATTACTGCTTGTGGCGACGCATCAGGCGAAATACAATCTGAAATTGATGGTTTGGGTGACTGTATGTAATACAACTACTAATAATCTGGGAGGAGATTTGTGCTTATCACAGGAAATTTAAATGGCGAATAATTTGACGATGTTAAACCTAATAGCTATAACCTTGTTCAAAATGCTATTAGTGTTGTAAACTTTAAATGGGATTCAATAAAATATATAAGGAAATAGTACTTACGTAAATATTAATCCTACTTAATTTACAAAAAAAATCTTATTCATAGATTTATGTAGGCTGTCTGTATATGTGTTATATCTTAATTTCAATATGTTACAATAATACATTGCCCTTTTATTTATAACAATAGATTGATGTTTATATATTCGGTTCAGATATACTAGGAGGCTCGATTACTATAACACAATTTGATAATGTTTCTAAAATAATTGAAGGTGCTTTTAAATACTTATTTAGATGGCCTTTTTTTATAACAATATTTATATATACAAAAAGAGTTAAAACTGTTAGCTTTTAGTCCTCAGTGGTCCAAAAAACGGATAAAGTGAGCCATTAAAAAGTTGATTCTATTTGTTAGTTATAAATAGTCTTTTTTTTGAATAAAAACATTATGGCAAACAACCAAATAGAGATGTGAAAAGTAAAAAAATTATTTAAATTATATACTAAAGGCATTAGCAAACGCCAAATCAGTATTCAGTTATCTCTATCACGAAATACTATTGCTAAATACATTACTTTTTTTTAAGCGCTACAAACTAACAAATTATGAAATGTCAGCAATGGCATTAGAGGAATTGCACAAGCTTTTTAACTCAGAACAAAAAAGAAGAGTTCCCATTAAAAAAACCTTAGAGCAATATTTCCCATATTTTGATAAAGAACTACAGAAAATAGGTGTTACAAAACAATTTTAAATAAGTTGTTTACCAAGCTCAGAACCTTAAAAGCGGATGGTTTATATAGTAGAGAAATCAATAAAATGAAAAACAAGATTTGTTGATCTTAGATGACTTTGGACTAAGATCACTAGACTCTATAAATAGAAACTATTTCATGGGAATAATAGAAGACAGACATGGCAAGCGAACTACTATTATAGCCTCTCAATTGCCTGTAGAAGCTTGGCATCAAATTACAGGAGAACAAACTATTGCAGATGCAATTTTAGACAGTATGAGAAAGAAATTAATAAAAAAAGCATTAAATTTATACCACAAATTAATCATCTTTTAGTAACTTATTTACACTGCTTAGTTTAATCCGCCAAAGGTGCTCACTTTAACCGCCCTATCCAAATAAACAATTAATGAAAGTCTGCATAGCCGAAAAACCATCTGTAGCCAGAGAAATTGCTGCTGTTCTTGGAGCCAACACAAAACGTGATGGTTACTACGAAGGTAATGGCTATGCCGTGACTTACACCTTTGGGCATTTATGTACACTTAAAGAGCCAAACGATTATAAACCGTATTGGAAAAGTTGGGATTTAAACAATTTACCAATGTTACCAGAAAAGTTTGAAACTAAAGTCACAAAAGATTCTGGAATACAAAAACAATTTAAAATTGTAAAAAGCTTATTCAATAAAGCAGATATTGTAATAAATTGTGGTGATGCAGGACAAGAAGGAGAACTTATACAGCGTTGGGTTTTAAACCAAGCGAATTATAAAGGCAAGGTAAAAAGACTTTGGATTTCTTCCCTTACAACCGAAGCCATAAAAGAAGGTTTTAATAACCTAAAACCATCTGCAGACTACGATAATCTATATTATGCAGGATTCTCTCGTGCCATTGGAGATTGGTTGCTTGGTATGAATGCCACGCGTTTATACACTGTAAAACATGGTGGTTACAAGCAAGTATTATCTGTTGGCCGAGTGCAAACACCAACATTAGCAATGCTAGTAAACCGTTTTAAAGAAATCAATAACTTTAAACCACAACCCTATTGGGAATTACAAACTATGTATCGCGATACGTTATTTAGTTATGAAGAAGGACGTTTTTTTAAAGTTGAAGACGGCGAAAAACTAGCAACAATTGTAAAAGAACATGATTTTGAAATTGCATCTACAACAAAGAAAGCAGGAAACGAATATGCGCCAAAACTATTCGATTTAACAGGTTTGCAAGTTTATTGTAACACCAAATTTGGTTTTAGTGCAGACGAAACTTTAAAAATCGCACAAAAATTATATGAGCAAAAAGTAGTAACCTACCCGAGAGTAGATACTACGTTTTTACCAAACGATGTGTACCCAAAAGCACCAGAAATACTAAAAAATTTAACCAATTATGCAACTCTAACCGCGCCTCTACATGGCAAAAAGTTAAAGAAAGCTAAAAAGGTTTTTGATGATAGTAAGGTTACAGATCACCACGCTATTATACCAACCGGACAGCAAATAAACCTGCAATACAACCAGCAACAAGTTTACAATATTATTGTACGTAGATTTATAGCTGTGTTTTATCCAGATTGTAAAGTTTCTAACACAACAGTTATTGGTAAAGCCGGAAAAGTAAAATTTAAAACCACAGGAAAAGAGATTTTAGAAAAAGGATGGCGTGTTGTTTTTGAAAACCCTAACTCACCAGCTAAAGAATCTGGAATGTTACCCACCTTCGAAAAAGGAGAAAAAGGACCACACCAGCCTTCGTTTTTAAAAAAACAAACCAAACCACCAAACCAATTTACAGAAGCCTCACTCCTACGCGCCATGGAAACAGCAGGAAAACAGGTTGATGACGATGAACTTCGTGAGATTATGAAAGAAAACGGCATTGGTCGTCCTTCTACACGTGCCAATATTATTGAAACATTATTTCGAAGAAAATATATAAAACGAAATAAAAAACAAGTATTACCAACGGTTACAGGTATTCAGTTAATTAACACCATTAAAAACGAGATGTTAAAATCTGCAGAACTCACAGGTAAATGGGAAAAACAGTTAAAGGATATAGAAAAAGGAACATTTAGTGCTACCAGTTTTATAAAACAGATGAAACAAATGGTAGATCGTTTAGTTTACGAAGTAAGAAGTGAAACTAAGAAAGCTAATATATCTTCTGTAAATAATAAATTTACAACTAAATCTAAGTCTACATCGAGTTTAAAAAATAAATTAAATTCACTTACTGGCACTACTTGTCCAAAATGTAAGAATGGTTCTATTTTAAAAGGAAAAACAGCTTATGGTTGTTCGGGGTTTAAAAAGACGTGCGATTTTGTTATTCCATTTAAATTTGAAGGTAAGACTATTTCTGAAAAACAATATATTAGGTTGTTTCAAAAAGGTTCTACTATAAATTTAAAAGGCTTTAAAATTAATAATGCTTCCGCTGAAGGATTAGTAAGGTTCGACGACAATTTTAAACTTAAATTTGAAGCAAAAAAAAGTAAAGTTCTAGCCAAGAGTTCTTCCGAAGAAAATAGATGTCCTAAATGTAATAAAGGAACAATTATTAAAGGAAAAACAGCTTATGGTTGTAGCCATTATAAGTCTGGTTGTGATTTTAGATTTAGTTACGATGCTATTCGAGAAAAAGCCAAAGGACAGCAGTTAACTAAGGATTTCGTATTTAATATTTTGAAAGGTAATTAGCTGTCACTTCGAGTAATTCTCAAGCATGAGGAATTGTATCGAGAAGTATTTTTAATTATAAAACTCTCGATACAAATAGTTTTGTACCTTAACTATTTTATCGAACAGGGAATGCATAAAATTTGTAATTGGGTACTTTATCCGGAATCCTTTTTTTAAAGATAAAGCACTAAATGAAATTAAACAAACACCAACACTTTAAAATATACAAACCATTTAATATGCTCTCGCAATTTGCAAGCAACTCAACCCAACAAAAAAGAAAACGGTTTTTAGGTGAGTTAGGTGATTTTCCAGTAAACACAATGCCAATTGGCAGACTAGATGAAAAAAGTGAAGGCTTATTATTACTAACAACAGACGGAAAATTAAGCAATTTTATAAATATATCTGGAATAGAAAAAGAATACTACGTTTTAGTAGATGGTGTTATTACTGAAGCACAAATTACCACACTTCAAGATGGAGTAGAAATAGGTTTCGATGGCAAAAAATATTTAACTAAATCTTGTAAAGTCTTTAAATTAGACTCTGCTCCTATTTTACCAGAACGCTCGAAAAAGATTAGAGACGCTAGACATGGTCCAACTTCTTGGGTTTCTATAACAATTACCGAAGGCAAATTTAGACAAGTTAGAAAAATGACAAGTGCTATTGGTTGCCCAACCTTAAGATTAGTGCGTGTTCGTGTTGGTAATATAAAACTTAAAAACATGCAAAGTAGCGAAGTTAAAGCGTTAGATATCGCAAATTTAATTTAACTATAAATTATCTTTTAGTTTAGCAATGAATCGATTAATCTAACTAATTTTGCAAAAAAATAACATAGAGATGAAAGAAATGAAAGCGCAAATTGCTTATTTTTTTTATAATTATTACGAAGGTTTAAATTTAGCACCAACCGCTGCCAAATATTTTAACATGATTGCTTTGTTAATATTTGGAAATCTTCGAGTTGCCTAGTTCTAATACTTTTAAGCCCTAAATATTGATGTTCAATTTAAAACTTTTAAAAATGTTAATAAATAATTAATTTAGTTGCAATATTAATAGTAATACTACTATATTTGCATTCAAATTAATTTAACATATTATTGAGCTTGTTTCAAATGCATCATTTAACTAAATAATTATAAAAATATATAGTAGCACACATGAAGTATATACTTTCAAATATAAAAATTAACATCAATGACAAAATTTATTTAAAAGATCCAGAATCATCAGATTTAGGTAAACGAATTATTGAACATAGTATCCTATTAATAGATGATATTGGTTTTGATGCTTTTACGTTTAAAAAATTGGGTGTCAAAATTGGCTCTAACGAGAGTTCCATATACCGCTATTTCGAAAGTAAACACATGCTACTACTCTACTTAACTTCATGGTATTGGACTTGGCTAGAATACCAATTAGTTTTATCAACAAATAGTATAGAAAATAAAAAAGCTAAGTTAGAAAAGGCAATTACCGTGCTAACGCAAACTACTACTATAGACTCTGCTTTTAGCCATATAGACGAGGTAGCACTTAAGCGTGTAATAATTAATGAATACTCCAAGTCTTACTTAACAAAAGAAGTAGATAGTGAAAATAAAGAAGGTTACTTTTCGGTTTACAAGCGTTTAGTAAATAGGCTAAAAGAGATGGTTATAGAGGTTGATTATTCATATAAATATCCACTAACATTAGCAAGCACAGTAATTGAAGGTGCAATGCATCAGCATTTTTTAAAAGATCATTTTAAGTCTATCACAGAATGTAGCAAGGATTTACAACCAAAAGATTTTTTTAAAGATTTAGTATTTAAAATTTTAACAAATAAATAAATGGCAAAAAATGTTATTAACGCTTGGCAACGTTTTGTAGGACTTTTAAAGTTAGATAGAAAAGATATTAGGCAAATTTTCTTTTATGCAATATTTGCAGGATTAGTGAGTTTATCACTTCCATTAGGTATACAAGCAATAATTAATCTTTTACAAAGTGCACAAATAAGTACATCTTGGATGGTTTTAGTTGGTTTGGTGACTTTAGGAGTTGTATTTGTTGGCGTTTTACAACTTATGCAAATACGTATTATTGAAAATGTACAGCAAAAGATTTTTACCAGATCTTCTTTTGAGTTTGCTTACCGCTTTCCAAAAATGACAATGGATGGTTTACGCGGTTATTATCCGCCAGAACTAGTAAATAGGTTTTTCGATACGTTAACGATTCAAAAAGGATTATCTAAAGTGCTAATAGATTTTCCTGCTGCACTATTGCAAATTATTTTTGGTTTAATACTATTATCATTTTACCATCCTTTCTTTATCATTTACGGGTTCTTTTTATTAATTTTAATGTATGTGGTTTTTAAATTTACAGCACAAAAAGGTTTAGAAACAAGTTTAGATGAATCTAACAGTAAATATAAAGTTGTGCATTGGTTACAGGAAATTGCACGTTCAATTTTAAGTTTTAAACTCTCAGGAAAAACAAGTTTAGCAATGAATAAAAATGATAAACTTGTTGCCGATTATTTAGAAGCCAGAGAAAGCCATTTTAAAGTTTTGGTAGTTCAGTTTATTCAGCTTATTGGTTTTAAGGTCTTGGTAACCGCTGGTTTACTTATTATTGGAGGTTTATTGGTTTTAAACCAGCAAATGAATATAGGACAATTTGTTGCCGCAGAAATCATTATTCTTTTGGTTATTGCTTCTGTAGAAAAACTAATTCTTGGGCTAGAAACTATTTACGATGTTTTAACTTCTATTGAAAAACTAGCGAAGATTGTAGACAAACCATTAGAATCTCAAGATGGCGAATTTTTAGATCTCAATGGAGAAAATTTAACAGTAGAATTAGATGATGTCTCTTTTTCGGTTCCAGATCGCGACACTCCAATTATTGATGAAATCTCATTAAAATTACAGCCAAAACAAACCATTTTAATTAACGGGCAAAGTGGTTCTGGTAAATCGAGTTTATTAAAATTAATAGCAGGCTTAATAAAACCTACTAGTGGTAAAATATATGCGAATAATAAATCGCTAATAGGTATAAATATTAACTCTTATCGCTCTTATTTAGGGCAAACTTTAACTGAAGAATCGCCTTTTGAAGGTACGCTTTTAGAAAATATTACATTTGGAGATGCTTCAATTACTACAGATCAAGTTAACGAAGCTATTAAAAATGTAGGTTTAAAAGACTTTGTAAAAACTTTACCATTAGGTTTA